>Ga0224528_1002407_pt1 | contig 10651 bp, 6 predicted proteins | sample CBST25metaG_2_FD_179888 | JGI IMG/M metagenome (GOLD analysis project Ga0224528, IMG submission 179888) | Peat soil microbial communities from Stordalen Mire, Sweden - C.B.S.T25 | ecosystem: Environmental > Terrestrial > Soil > Wetlands > Peat | place: Sweden: Norrbotten County, Stordalen Mire...
GGCTTACCATCGGCCAGGGCCAGCAGTTGCTCCCTGGTCAACTGATTCGGATCCATGATTGCGGCAATCTGGCCCTGGGCATCGACAACCACGGTGCGGGGGCGTGTCTGGGCGTCGTAGGCGTCGATGATCTTCTTGGTGGTGTCCAGAGCCACCCAGCCGCTGATGGGCGACTTGGCCAGAAACTTCTTCACCAGGGCCGGGTCTTCGTCGTCCACGGCGACGAACTGCACCTTATTGGGGTCGAGGGAGCGGACGAGAGCGTTGAGCTGAGGAATCTCTTCGATGCAGCCGCCGCACCATGTGGCCCAGAACTCGAGCACCACGACTTTGCCGCGCAGGGAGGGCCAGTCGGCCTTGACGCCGGCCGGAGCCTGGAGCAGGTCGGTGAAGGTAAGCGGAGGAGCGGGCTGACCCACGACGGGCGCGGCGGCGAAGGCGGGTAGGCAGCGGGCGACCAGCAGAGCAATGGCTGCCAAGCGCAGCCGGTTCGTGGGCATGGGGTGAGTCCTCACTCTTTTAGACACCGAGATGAGGCTTATAGTTCCCGACGAAAGGGACAATTCAAGGGAGGAAAGAATGGGTTTCACGCCAGCGACTTATTGACGGCTGCGACGCCAGAATCTCCGCGCAGGCACCTGGAGGCAATCAACCCATGGCACAGGCGTGAGCGAGCAGGCTGATTTGGGGTTGAGAATCCGCGGTTTGGGCATTCGCGGTACGGTCGATTTTTGGGGCTGATGAGTTGTGGGCTTTACGTTGTAAGATACTATCGGTGATTCAGGATTTGGCAGCCGCGTGGTTTTTGCTTGGCGGTGAGCAGCCGGCCTGAAGCTGAGATTTGACCCGCGGTTGATTTTCCCGCGGAGGCGATGAGGAAACGGCATTGAGCGAACAGGAAGCAGAGAGCAAAATGGTGATTTTAGACGGGAATGAGGCGGCGGCGTCCGTTGCCTATCGTCTCTCTGAAGTTGTCGCCATCTACCCCATTACCCCCTCGTCGCCCATGGCCGAGTGGGCCGATCAGTGGCGCGCGGAAGGCAAGAAGAATATTTGGGGGGCGCTGCCGATTGTGGAGGAGTTGCAGAGCGAGGGCGGCGCGGCAGGAGCCTTGCACGGCGCGTTACAGGCCGGAGCCTTTGGCACTACCTTCACCGCCTCGCAGGGCCTGCTGCTGATGATTCCCAATATGTTCAAGATTGCCGGTGAGTTGACCCCGGCGACGATGCACGTGACGGCCCGGACGCTGGCCACGCACGCGCTGTCGATTTTTGGCGACCACTCGGACGTGATGGCTTGCCGCTCGACCGGCTGGGCGATGCTCTGCTCAAACTCCGTGCAGGAGGCGCACGATCTGGCCCTGGTGGCGCAGATTGCCACGCTGGAGTCGCGGGTTCCTTTTATTCACTTCTTTGATGGCTTTCGCACCTCGCACGAAGTGGGCAAGATCGTGCCCATCGGCGACGAGGTGTTGCGGGCGCTGGTGGATGATAAGTACATTATCGAATTCCGCCAGAGCGCCCTCAGCTCGGATCGGCCGGTGCTGCACGGCACGGCGCAGAACCCGGATGTCTTCTTCCAGGCGCGCGAGGCTTGTTCGCCCTACCACGCGGCGGTTCCGGGGATTGTGCAGTCGGTGATGGATCGCCTTGCCGCCCAGACGGGGCGCGCTTATCACCTTTTTGACTACTATGGCGCGCCCGACGCCGAGCGCGTGACTGTGCTGATGGGCTCGGGGGCCGAGGTCTCCGATGAAGCCGTGGATTTGCTGGTCAAGCAGGGCGAAAAGGTGGGCATCGTCAAGGTGCGGCTCTACCGGCCCTTTGACGGCAACGCCTTGATCGCCGCGCTGCCGAAGACAGTCAAGTCGATTGCCGTGCTGGACCGTTGCAAGGAGCCGGGCAGCGCCGGCGAGCCGCTTTATCAGGATGTGGTGACGGTGCTGGCCGAAAACGCCGCCACGCTGCCCTTTGCCGCTTTCCCCAAGGTGATTGGCGGACGCTATGGGCTCTCATCAAAGGAGTTTACTCCGGCCATGGTCAAGGGCATCTTCGACGAACTGGCCAAAACGGCTCCGAAAAACCACTTCACCATCGGCATTGACGACGACGTTTCGCACACCAGCCTGACCTATGACCCCAGCTTCTCGACCGAAGACCCCAAGACGGTGCGAGCGTTGTTTTACGGGCTGGGTTCGGACGGCACGGTTGGCGCCAACAAGAACTCGATCAAGATCATTGGCGAGCAGACGGACAATTACGCGCAGGGCTACTTTGTTTACGACTCGAAAAAATCGGGCTCGATGACCACCTCGCACCTGCGCTTTGGTCCGAACCCGATCCGGTCGAGCTATCTGATTACCCGCGCCAGCTTTGTGGCCTGCCACAATTTCAGCTTTCTGGAGAAGATGAACGCGGTCGAGGCGGCGATTCCGGGTGCGGTCTTCCTGCTCAATTCGATTTATTCCGCTGCTGAGGTCTGGGATCATCTGCCCAAGACCACGCAGCAGGAGATACTGCGCAAGAAGCTTGAATTTTATGTAATTGACGGCTATAAGGTGGCGCGCGAGGCCGGCATGGGTTCGCGCATCAACACCATCATGCAGACCTGTTTTTTTGCCATCAGCGGCGTGTTGCCGCGTGAAGAAGCGATCGAACAAATAAAAAAGTCGATCAAAAAGACCTATGGCAAGCGCGGCGAGTCGGTGGTGGCCAAGAACTTTGCCGCCGTGGACGCTGCCCTGGCGCACCTGGAAAAGGTGGCCGTGCCGACGGAGGCCAACTCCAGCTTTGACATTACGGGCGCCATCAGCAGCAAGGCGCCGGCGTTTGTACACGACGTGCTCGGCATGATCGCCAACGGCAAGGGCGACCAGTTGCCGGTGAGCGCTTTCCCGGTGGGAGGCAGCTTCCCCACGGGCACGGCACAATATGAAAAGCGCAATATCGCCCAGTTTATTCCGGTGTGGGACAAGGACTTGTGCATCCAGTGCGGCAAGTGCGTGATGGTTTGCCCTCATGCGGTGATTCGCGCCAAGGTGTACTCGCCTGATGTGGCGGCAGATGCGCCGGCGACCTTCCAGTGGGCCAAGCCCAAGTGGAAGGGGATGGAAGCGGATCGGTACACGCTGCAAGTTGCGCCGGAGGATTGCACCGGCTGCGCGCTCTGCGTGGAGATTTGCCCGGTAAAGAACCGCAGCGACGCCGGCAAGAAGGCCATCAACATGGCGCCGCAAGTGCCCTTGCGCGAGGCGGAGCGAGAGAACTGGGATTTCTTTTTGGGGCTGCCGGAGGTGGATCGCGGCAAGCTGTCGCATGGGCAGGTGAAGGATCTGCAATTGTTGCAGCCGCTCTTCGAGTTTTCGGGGGCTTGCGCGGGCTGCGGCGAAACGGCTTATATCAAGCTCCTGACGCAACTGTTTGGTGACCGGCTCTACATTGCCAACGCGACCGGCTGCTCGTCAATCTATGGTGGCAACCTGCCCACCACGCCTTACACAACCAACGCCGAGGGACGCGGGCCGACCTGGTGCAATTCGCTCTTCGAAGACAACGCCGAGTTTGGCTATGGGATGAGAATCGCGCTCGACCAGCAGAAGGAGTTTGCTGAACTGCTGACCGAGCGGTTGGCTGGGACGCTAGGCGACGACCTGGTGACGGCTTTGACCAGCGCGACGCAGTTGACCGAGGCGGAGATCAACCAACAGCGAGAGCGGGTTGGGTCGCTGCGCCAGAAGCTGGCGGGCAATGAGTCGTCCGATGCGCGCAACCTGCTAGCCGTGGCCGATTCGCTGGTGCGCAAGAGCGTGTGGATTCTGGGCGGCGACGGTTGGGCCTACGACATTGGCTTCGGCGGCCTGGACCATGTGCTGGCCTCGGGCAAGAATGTGAATGTGCTGGTGCTGGACACCGAGGTCTATTCGAACACCGGCGGGCAGATGTCGAAAGCCACGCCGCGGGGCGCGGTGGCCAAGTTTGCCGCCAGCGGCAAGGGCAATAGCAAAAAAGATCTGGCGATGGAAGCGGTGAGCTATGGCTCGGTGTATGTGGCGCGGGTGGCGTTGGGCGGCAACGACACCCACGTTGTGAAGGCCTTTCAGGAGGCCGAGGCACACGACGGCCCGTCGATTATCATTGCCTATTCGAGCTGCATTGCCCACGGTTACGACCTGATTCACGGGCTGGAGCAGCAAAAGCTGGCGGTGCAAACCGGCTACTGGCCGCTGGTGCGTTATAACCCTGCTTTGCGCGAAACGGGAAAGAATCCCTTTCAACTCGATTCGAAGGCGCCGGCGCTTCCTTTGAAGGAGTATACCTATCGCGAAGCCCGCTATACTATGTTGGCGCGCAGCAATCCAGAGCTGGCCGCCAAGCTGCTTGAGGAAGCGCAGGACGATGTGGAACGGCAATGGCAGATCTACTCGGCGCGGGCGGCAATACCTGGTCGCGGCGAGACGCCTAAGATTGCTCCAGCAGAGAAAAAGGATGAGAAGTAGGCGCCACTGGCCGCCAGAGGAACAGCATGATTGATTTTTCGACGCAGTATCTTGGTTTGAAGCTGAATGGGCCGATTGTGGTCTCTTCCACTCCCTTGTCGGAGCCGATTGACAATATTCGCCGCATGGAAGACGCGGGCGCGGCGGCGGTTGTGCTCCATTCACTTTTTGAAGAGCAGTTGATTCTGGAGTCGAAGGCTCTGGACGAGGATTTGACGCGCGGCACTGAGTCGTTTGCCGAGTCGCTGGGCTTCTTGCCCAATCTGTCAGACTACCGCATGACGCACGAGGTGTATCTGGAACACATTCGAAGCGCCAAGGAAGCGGTGAAGATTCCGATTCTGGCCAGTTTGAACGGCGTCACCGTCGGCAGTTGGGTGCGTTATGCCAAGGAGATGGAGCAGGCTGGAGCCGACGCCATCGAATTGAACACCTATGCGCTGGCCACTGATCGCAGCCAGACCTCGGCGTTGCTGGAGGCGCAACTGCTGGAGTTGGTGGCGGCGGTAACCGGGTCAGTGAAAGTTCCGGTCTCGGTCAAGCTGTCGCAGTCGTTCACCAGCATTCCGCATCTGGTTTCGCAGTTGGAAGAGAAGGGCGCGCGCGGGGTGGTTTTGTTTAACCGCTTCTATCAGCCCGACTTCGACATTGAGACGCTCGAAGTGCGGCCCACTTTGCATTTTTCCACGCCCTCGGAGTTGCTGCCCCGGCTGCATTGGGCAGCGATTCTCTATGGCCACTTGAACATTGATCTGGCCATCTCTGGCGGGGTACACTCGGCCGACGACGTGCTGAAAGGGATCATGGCTGGCGCGGGCATCACCATGATGGCCTCGGCGCTGCACATTCACGGCATCGAGCACATTGGCCGGGTGCTGGCCGATATGCGCTATTGGCTTGAGAAGCGCGAGTACGCCTCGCTGTGGGAGACGCGCGGCTGCCTGAGCCGGCGTTCGGTTCCCGACACTTCGGCCTTTGACCGCGGCAACTACATCAAGACCCTGAGCAGCTATAGCCTGCGCCAGACCTTGGCGGCGTTCTAAAGCTGCTCTGGTTACGCTCTAGCCGCCACACCCCTAGTCGATGGAGCGGCGGCGCAGGGCAAACTTGGCCCCGATCGAATAGCCGAGCAGCGCGACGGCCGGCCAGGTGGCGATGAAGGGGCCATCGTTGTCGATGAGTCCGCTGGGCGAGGGCAGGCTGAAGAAGGTGCGGCTCAGCTTTTCCGTGGCGTCGCACTGGAAGCATTCGTTGGGTCCGGTGGGCATATCCAGAACCCACAGGCAGATGATGAGCAGCCAGACCAGGCCGATCAGCCAGATCAGGGTCGCCATTTCATCCTGCTTGAAGCGGTTGACTGCGAAACCGACCAGGAGGGGCGTCAGCGCGGAGAGAAGCAGGATGGCCGGCTGAGGAACGGCGGGCGGATTAAGTGCGTAGCCGATCAGCATGAGCGCAAGCCAAGTGCCCAGAGCCAGAATCGTGTGCATGAAGAAGGACACAGCCTGCCGGGAGAGCTTGGATTCGTTTTTTTCCTCGTCCGCGTGCAACATTGACTGCATTGCCTGACTCCTTCATTGGTATTGAACGATATGTATGGTGTACTCAAGATACAACATGCGCATAAGGATTTGACAGAGCAATCGGCAAACGAGGGTGGCGAAAGCCGCGGAGATCGTTCGGGCAGAAAAAATGGGCAATTTTTCTCTCTGCCGCCGGGGGTTCTACAATGCAGAGATGCTGATGGAAGGTATTTTTGCCGCCGTACCCACCCCGTTTTATTCGGATGAAAAGGTTTATCTTCGCAAGCTGGAAGCCAACATCGCCCGCTACAGCCGCGGTTCGCTGGCGGGAGTGCTGGTTTTGGGCTCGACGGGCGAGGCCGTGCTGCTGGACGAGGCGGAAAGCCGCGAAGTGCTGCGCGTGGCGGCCGCCGCTGCCGCGCCAGACAAAGTGCTGATCGCCGGGATTTCACGGGAGAGCGTGAAGGGCACAGTGGAATTGGCGGAGGCCGCGGCGGGCTTGGGCTACGACGCGGTTTTGGTGCGCGCTCCCCGCTACTATGCTCGGCAGATGACGTCCGCCGCGGTCCTGAACTACTTTCGCAGCGTGGCAGACCGCTCGCCGTTGCCCCTGCTGCTCTACAACATTCCTCAAAGCAATGCGTATAACTTGCCGATTGAGTTGGCCGCGGAGCTGGCCCAGCATCCCAGCATTATCGGCATCAAGGATTCGTCAGGGAGCGTGGAACGGATTCGCGATCTGGTGGCGGCAACGCGCAACGCGCCCCGGCGCACGGTGACGGTGACGCCGGTTTTTGCGGCAGTGACGGGGCGGATGCTCAAGCCCGAGGCGGGCGGCGATTTGGTGTCGATTGGCGCGTTGGCTGGCGCGGCGGCGACGCCTCTGAAGACGCGCACCAAAGAGGTTGGCTTCCAGGTGCTGGCCGGCTCGGCCAGCCATCTGCTCGAGTCGCTTGACGCCGGTGCCAGCGGCGCCGTTCTGGGGCTGGCGGCTTGCGCTCCGGGGGCTTGCCTGGAGGTTTATTTTGCCTGGAAGGATCACGACCTGAAGCTGGCCCAAGAGAAACAGGAGCGCATTGCCCGCGCCAACCAGCGGATTGTGACAGAACAGGGCGTGAGCGGCTTGAAGTATGCCTGCGACTTCAACGGTTACTATGGGGGGCGGGCGCGCTTGCCGCTGCTGCCGCTGACTGCCTCGGAAAAGGCCGAGGTTGAAGGGCTGCTGGCGGGGATTCGAAATTAGCTTTTTCAATTGCGCCGATGAAGGCAGTGATGGGCAAGCCAACAAGCGGCCGGAATTGCAATTTCGGTTGTGCGGGACAGGCTCTTTGCATCCGCGATCTTTCATTGAGCAGTTTTGATCAGATAGAGAAGATGGACTATGAGTACTGTGATTTGTGAAGCATCTAATGCCTCGCCCCGTACCGGCTAAATTCATTTCCGCAGCGGAGCAGGCAAGCAAGAACCAGGAGGTTCTCTCCATGCGACTGTTACGCTCCGCGCGCTGGCTTCCGGTGGCGCTCCTTCTCCTCTCTGTCTTTCCCGCATCAATGCACGCACAAATTTCGATCAGTGTGGGGTTTGCTCCGCCAGCGTTGCCGGTCTATGAACAACCCGTTTGCCCCCAGCCAAATCTGCTGTGGACGCCCGGCTACTGGGCCTACGGTCAGGGCGACTACTTCTGGGTTCCCGGCGCCTGGGTTCCGGCGCCCTTCGCGGGTGCGTTATGGACGCCCAACTACTGGGGTTGGTCTGGCGGTCGATATGGCTTTCATCAAGGCTACTGGGGTGCGCACGTTGGTTATTACGGCGGGGTGAACTACGGCTTTGGCTATGGGGGCAATGGCTTTGCGGGCGGCGAGTGGCGAGGCGGATCGTTTGCTTATAACACCGCAGTCGTGCATGTGAATGAGACCGTGATCCATACCACTTACGTTGATCGCACGGTGGTGGAACGGGGCATTGTAGCCAACCCCAATCACGTGGCTTATAACGGCGGTCCGGGCGGCATTCAGCGCACGGCCAGTTCCGAAGAGCGGGCTGCTGAGAAAGAACACCATGTAGCTCCGACTCAGGTTCAGACGCAACACATACAGGCGGCCAAGGCCGACAAGACTTCGTATGCCAAAGCCAATGGCGGTCATCCGAAGACACTGGCCGTGGAAAAGCCGCTCGCCGTGGAAAAGCATACTTCCCCTGCGGGAACGAAGGCTGAGCCTAAGACTGGTTCCAGCGTGAAGGGTGAGTCGAAGGCAGAGCCGAAGCAAGCTGCGCAGAAGGCAGAGCCGAAGCAAGCTGCGCAGAAGGCAGAGCCGAAGCAGGCTGCGCAGAAGGCAGAGCCGAAGCAGGCTGCGCAGAAGGCAGAGCCGAAGCAAGCTGCGCAGAAGGCAGAGCCGAAGCAGGCTGCGCAGAAGGCAGAGCCGAAGCAGGCTGCGCAGAAGGCAGAGCCGAAGCAGGCTGCGCAGAAGGCAGAGCCGAAGCAAGCTGCGCCAAAGGCAGAGCCCAGGCAGGCTGCGCCAAAGGCAGAGGCGAAGCAGGCTGCGCCAAAGCATGAGTCAGAACCAGAGAAAAAGCCTAAATAATACCGCTACGCGGAGACAGGCTTCCCCTGCACAAAGGCCCACGGTTCGCCGTGGGCCTTTGTGCGTTTCGAGGCCACTGCATTGTTTCGAGCTAGGGAGGCGGAATCGGCCGGTGCGTTGCACAAAAAATCTCGCTCGCGCGGGTGGACTGTGGCGCTGAAACAGATGTGAACCGCCGAGTGAATGAGAGCGCGAAAATTTTTTGAAGAGCCTGCAACTTTCTATAGCGAAAGGGGTTTGAAGAGGAGTAGTCTGTCAGCGTGTTTGGGTTTTGATGCACTTTAGCACGGTAATTTGAAGATTTTCAAATCGGTCGCCGGTCGCAGCGGGGGCTGATTTGAAATGAAAAGATGCAGCCGGAGTGGGGTCGAAACCATCTCGTCAGGCTTTAACCCTGTCCTTGGCAAGTGGATTAGCGCCAGCCGGATGGGCACGAAAGAATCAGGAGGTGTTTCATGAAATTGTTTCGCTCCATGCGCTGGCTCCTGCTGGCGCTGTTTATCGCTCTCGTCCCCGTCTCCTCGCAGGCCGGCATTTTCATCAGTGTCGGATTTGGGCCGCCGGCGCTGCCGGTTTATGTTCAGCCGCCTTGCCCGGCGCCTGGTCTGATGTGGACGCCTGGCCACTGGTCTTATGATCCGGTTGACGGTTACTTCTGGGTTCCAGGCGCTTGGGTTCCGGCGCCTTATGTGGGCGCGCTCTGGACTCCAGGCTACTGGGGTTGGTCGGGCGGCCAATACATCTTCCATGATGGTTACTGGGGCCCACACGTTGGCTACTATGGCGGCGTGAGCTACGGTGGCGGCTACATGGGCATCGGCTTTGCCGGCGGCGCCTGGAACGGTGGCTCCTTTGCTTATAACACCGCGGTGGTCAATGTGAACCGCAGCTCCGTGACCAACGTTTATGTCAACAAGACCATTGTCGAGCAGACCACCATCATCAACAACAATCATGTTGCCTACGCGGGCGGACCCGGCGGCATTCAGCACCAGCCCACCCCCGAGGAGCAGCAGGCCGAGCACGAAACGCACGTGGCTCCCACCACCTACCAGCAGCAGCACATAGCCGCCGCCAAGGCTGACAAGAGCAACTTTGCCAAGAACAACGGCGGCAAGCCCAAGACCCTGGCTGTGGCCAAGCCGCTGCCTGAGGAAAAGCACACTGCTCCGGCTGGCTTCAAGCCCGCGCCAGCCAAGCCGGTGAGCGAACTGGCCAAGGCCCAGGCCTCGCCGACGGCGGTAGCCGCCGCCAAGACTGCGACCACCAAGACTGCGACCGCCGCCAAGTCTGCCCCGGCTGCCAAGACTGCTCCGGCCGCTAAGACCGAAGCGACGAAGGCCGAGTCGAAGGCAGCGCCAGCAACCAAGGGCGAAGCCAAGACCGCACCTGCAACAAAGGCAGAGCCCAAGGCAACGCCAGCACCGAAGGCAACGCCAGCACCGAAGGCAACTCCTGCACCCAAGGCCGCACCAACTCCCAAGGCCGCGTCAGCTCCCAGGGCGGCGCAAGCGCCGAAGGCCGCACCAGCGCCCAAGTCTGCACCCAAGGCAGAACCCAAGCCTGCGAAGGAAGAAAAAAGAAAATAGCGGAAGGCTGGACTCTCAACCACAACGGCCCACGGTAACCCGTGGGCCGTTGTGCGTGTGCGCGGCTATACGGCTGCTTTAGGCTGGCGAGATGGAAATGTCCTGGCTGCTGGCCGGGGCCATGCCGGCGATTTCGACTTCGAGGCCGCCGTACTGGGGATGGTCGTTCTCGCGAATGCGGTAGGCGAGGTCGATGACGGAGCTCTGGGTCAAGCTCATCTCGTCGGCCTGGGCAGCCAGCCCCCAGCCCACAGCGCGCAGAGCGCCGCTGGAGCCAGGTAGCGGGGTGGGCTGCACGGATTCCTGCGCCAACTCCAGGCGGATGTGACGCTCTTTCATCAGGCGCGGGGAGGTGAGCAGGCGAACGCGGCGGGCCACAAAGACCGGCTCGGGGTTGCCATGGCCGAAGGGCTCGAGTTTGCGCAGCCATCCGACCAAAACGGAGGTGATGCGGTTCAGGGG
>Ga0224528_1002411_pt1 | contig 10642 bp, 8 predicted proteins | sample CBST25metaG_2_FD_179888 | JGI IMG/M metagenome (GOLD analysis project Ga0224528, IMG submission 179888) | Peat soil microbial communities from Stordalen Mire, Sweden - C.B.S.T25 | ecosystem: Environmental > Terrestrial > Soil > Wetlands > Peat | place: Sweden: Norrbotten County, Stordalen Mire...
ATCTGGCCGGTGCGCGTCTGGATAAGATGTAAGTAGCTGATTCTAATGGTCGGGGCGGAGGGATTCGAACCCCCGACCCTCTGCTCCCAAATTGGATGATCAACGGATTTTAAAAGACTTAGCGGGAGCGATTGGCGCTCTGAGTAATGCTAAGGAACGCGTAGAAACACCAACTGTGGGGCTAAAGTGGGGTTGAATAACTTGGTGTAACGCTTCTATTCGACAGACGTTCACGGCTACGTTGGCACGGGTTTTGAACCCGTGTTGTTGCCGTGAAAGCCGTGGCCTAACTCGCAATACTAACGAATCGCTGAGAATCAGAATCATCGGTAAGAATCCTAGCAACTGCAACGAACAGCTTTCATGCCCCGCAACTGTCCGCAATCACAATGCACCAAATTGCGGCCCGTCGAGCATGAGGGTGTGCTTCAAGAGTGGCTTTAAACGGTGGCAGGGACACCTTACAGTGCGCAGTCCCCAATGCACCACGGCGCGGTTAACTCACAAAGGGTGTTCTCGTCCGCAAATCTCGGTTCGAGACTACCTCCACTATCAAATCAACAACTTTGGTTGCAGGCTCGGATAATCGGAAGCCGGTTTCAACGTAGCTTGCGAATTTATATATATCGTGACACGATATATCTATGAAATTTCAATCTCGTGTTGCTGGTCAGGGCTCGCTCATTCAAACTTTGGCAGAGTTTCGCTTCGAAATAAGGCGTTTCCTGCAATTCAGCGAATCCGCAGCCGTAGAAGCAGGATTGCAGCCACAGCAACATCAACTTCTCTTGCAAGTGGCAGGGGCACCGAAAGAAACTACTGTTTCTATCGCTTATGCCGCAGAGCGACTCGGGTTGAAGCACAACAGTACAGTTGAACTTGTCAACCGGTCGGAGCGGGAAGGTCTTCTGACACGGGCTGCAGACCCAGATGACAAACGGCGCGCAATCCTGCTGGTTACGCGGAAGGGAAATCAAATCCTTGGTAGATTGTCAGGGGATCATGCGCGAGAACTGAATGAGTTGGCGCCGCGGCTGGCCCAGACTCTGGAGAATATCCGTCTGCATGAGCGGGCAGCCGTGAGCGCGGGGGATAGATGAGATCACGGCCTTCGGCATTACGCGACTTTACAGTTGATCATCGAGTTTGGCTGCTAACGATCACAGCTCTTTTCATTGGCACGGGAGCTGCTGGATTGGCGGTTCTTCTGCTGCGTGCTATTGCGTTGGCAACGAATGCGTTCTATTACCACAGACTGAGCCTGACGCTGGTGGGACCACCCGGATCGCCGCTATCGCCATGGATCATGCCGTTGATTCCCGTGGCAGGTGGGCTACTGGTCGGTCTGCTGGCGCACTATGGCTCAGACAAGATTCGCGGGCACGGAATTCCCGAGGCGATTGAGGCGATTCTGTTGCGGGGTGCTCGTGTAGATCCCAAGGTTGCTGTGCTGAAGCCGCTCTCTGCGGCCATCGCGATTGGATCGGGCGGACCCTTCGGAGCCGAAGGGCCGATCATCATGACCGGTGGTGCATTCGGTTCTCTGGTTGCGCAGTGGCTCAAACTGAGCGATGCCGAGCGAACCACATTGCTGGTTGCAGGGGCTGCGGCCGGAATGTCGGTCACATTTGCCGCCCCTCTGGCTGCAATCCTACTGGCGGTTGAGTTATTGCTTTTCGAATGGCGGCCGCGTTCTCTGGTTCCCGTGGCGGTTGCGAGCGTGGCGGCCGGCGCATTGCGGATTGTATGGCTCGGTGCGGGACCAATCTTCCCGGTCGAGCTGCACTCAGCTATCCCTCTCGGGCAGACACTCGCGGTCGCTGGGCCGCTGGGAATACTGGTTGGTTTTGCCTCGGCTGGTCTGAGCAAATTGATGTACGGCTTCGAAGATGGATTCGAGCACTTCTGCGGTCGCCTGCGAGTGCACTGGATGTGGTGGCCCGCGATTGGCGGCATTGGAATCGGACTGGGCGGCTTCTTTTTCCCGCGAGGATTAGGCGTCGGTTATGACAACATCGCCGAACTGCTGCGTGGAAATGCCCCGATTGGTTTGTTACTTGGATTGCTGATCGCGAAATCGCTGATGTGGGCGTTCTCGCTCAGTTCGGGAACGTCGGGTGGCGTGCTGGCGCCACTGCTGATGATAGGTGCGGCGCTGGGAGAAACAGTGGCTCGCTTGGCACACATGCCGGGCGAAACGCAGGCACTGTGGGCATTGATGGGGATGGGAGCCATGCTCTCGGGAGCACTGGGCGTCCCGCTCACAGCTATCCTGTTTTCTCTGGAATTGACACACGCGCTACCGGCGCTCTTACCACTCGCGCTTGCGTGCATCGCATCGTACCTTGTGACTTCGCTGGTCATGCCGCGATCAATTCTGACGGAAAAGCTCAGTCGCCGCGGGTATCACCTTTCCCGCGAATATGGAGTCGACCCGCTGGAGATGATCAGCGTGGCGGACGTCATGACCGAGCATTCAGCCGATGCGGTGCAGACGGAAGACGCACTTCAAGACTTGCCGGAAGTGCTGGCCTACTCCGATGAGACCTGCCGCGCGGTTGCGGAAGAGATGGCGACTACCGGTGTAATGAGCATGCCCGTAGTGGATCGAGAGAGTGGACTCGTCATCGGAAGCATCAGCGCTCAGGAGCTATTGTCGGGGCGAAGGCATGCAGTCGTTCGAGAGTCGGAACGCAGTCGATCTTTTCAGCTTCAGGCGCGGCGTAAATAGCGTCTCAAGGTTGTGTCGGGTCCGGTGCGGGTTCACTCTTCGTTTTTTTGATGGAGCCGTTTGTCGAGAAACTCCTTCAATGCAACGGCATTGTTGTGCTCTGGATCATGGGAGCTATAGATCAACGTGACTGTGCCGCGGCTTGCTGCTTCGAGGATCGGAAGCCACGAGCTTCGATTCTCCTTGAGTTCTGCAAAATAGCGCTTGCGGAATTCATTCCACAGCGCAGGGTCGTGGTTGAACCACTTCCGCAAGCTGACACTGGGAGCAACGTCTTTAAGCCATGCCTGAATCTCCAACGACGATTTCTTGATGCCTCGCGGCCACAAGCGTTCAACGAGGAAGCGAGCTCCGTCTGCGCCAGATGACGTTTCGTATACGCGCTTGAGCTGAATCCGCGATGCCAGTTCAGCCTGTTCATCGGCTTTCATGAGATTCAATGGCCTCCTGTCTTGATCTGGACAAGCAGCATTCTCACGGGAGATTTAGCCGAGATGCCGTGCGGTAACATCGCCGGCATATGGATGAAGGAGCCTGCTTGAGCACTGACCTTGTCGTCTCCAAGCTGGACCTCAGCATTTCCCTCAAGAAAATAGAGAATGGCGGGTGTCGGCGCTGAATGTGCGGAGAGTTCCTCTCCCGCCGCGAAGCCAAAGAGAGTCACGCTGGCGTAGTCGTCCTTATGCAGGACGTGGCTCAGGATACCCTTTTCCGGCAGCGTGAATTCCTGTTGTAGATTGGCAAGAAATGTATAGTCCATGGGGATCTCCTATTTCCGGTTGATGTTTTGATGAAGCGGCCAGCGGCACTTCCGGAACAAAGTGCCGCTGGGTTTATTAGGGGGGACTCAGTGTCCGGCGAGTTCAGTATTGCGGTTCTTCGTGTCGACAGAACCAGATGTATTTCCACTCTCAGGCACCGACTTGTCGTACGAGTGGCCGGTCAACAATCCGAGAACAAACCACGCGAACAGAGCCGCTCCGATCGAAAACAGGATATCTCCCGGAACGCGCATCCAGCGCAGGGTCTGCATGGTGCCAGACTGCATGAACTCCGCCGAACGCGCATACCATGTACCGTGCTCGACCGATGCCCACGCTTGCAGAAGGCCCACCGGCAACATGCTGAGGATGACCATGAATATCAAACCAAAGTTGAGAGACCAGAAAGACAACTTCAAAGGCCCTTCCTTCCACTTGCGGTCGGGCCTCAGTGCACGCAGGCAGAACAAAGTAAGGCCCAGTCCCAACATTCCATAGACGCCGAATAATGCCGTGTGTCCGTGGACGGGGGTGAGGTTCAGTCCCTGCACATAATAGAGAGAGATGGGCGGATTGATGAGGAAACCGAACAAGCCGGCTCCAACTAGATTCCAGAACGCAACCGCGACAAAGAAGTAGATGGGCCATTTATAGTTGGCAATCCAGGGCGATTTCTTGGTTGGCTGTGCGAGACGAATATTTTCCCAGGCCTCGTAGCCGATCAGCGTCAGCGGCACCACCTCGAATGCGCTGAAGATTGCTCCCAGGCCAATGACCGCAGGCGTCGCGCCGGCGAAGTAGAGATGATGAAACGTGCCGATGATTCCTCCGGAGAGAAAGATCGTCGTCGAGAACAGTGCCGCTTTGGTTGCGGTACGGATCTCGATCAGCTTGAGCCGCGTAAATAAGAACCCGATGACCACTGTCGCGAACACCTCAAAGAAACCTTCAACCCAGAGGTGAACCACCCACCAGCGCCAATACTCGGCAGTGACAAGGTGACTGCGCTGGCCGTACATCAAGCCGGCCGAATAGAAGAGCGGTATGGCGATGCTCGAGATGAGGAACAGGATAAGCAGCGACCGGTCTTCACTCTTGCGAACTAGTGCTGGTTTGAGGGCCGCGACCATCAGTACCAGCCACAGAACAAGGCCGATGAACAGCAGGATCTGCCAGAATCTTCCCAGGTCGACGTATTCGTATCCCTGGCTGCCGAACCAGAACCACGCGTTACCGAGTCTCTGCTGAATGCCCAGCCACTCGCCGGCAAGCGATCCGCCGACCACGAGAATCAGCGCACCAAAAAGTACATTCACGCCGAGCCGCTGATACTTTGGTTCGTGAGCACTGACGGCGGGACCGACGTAAAGTCCAGTTGCCAACCATGACGTGGCAATCCAGAAGATCGCAATTTGCAGGTGCCATGTACGAGTGACTGCATAGGGCAGATACTTGTCGAGGGGGAATCCGTAGAAACCATGGCCCTCTACTCCGTAGTGAGCTGTGAGGACACCCATCAGTATCTGTACGCCCCAGAGGATGACGACGACCAGGAAGTATTTGAATGTCGCGCGCTGCGAGGGAGTCGGCTGGAAGGCGAGGAACGGATCTTTCTCCGGATACGGGCCGTGAACGAGTTCCTTCTCCTGCGAAGCGTACCACCACACAAGGCCACCAATACCTGCCAGCAGACCGACGAAGCTGAGGATGCTCCACAGAATAGATCCGGAGGTCGGCACGTTGTCGACCAGGGACTCATGCGGCCAGTTATTGGTATAGGTGGTATTGGAGCCAGGACGCTCGGTACTGGCCGCCCACGAGGTCCACCAGAAGAACGCCGCGAGTTGCTGCTGCTTGGCGGGGTTTGTCAGTGCACCGTGCGGGATTGCGTACTCCGACCGGCCCGTGGCAAAGACATCGGTGTAGTAGGCCTTGAGTTGCTCAAAAGCCGCAGCGCGATCCGCGTCGATCGTGACACGATTGCGTGCAGCATCATAAGTATTAGTGCGCATATCGCGTATCAGACGAGCCTTGAATACAGCCTGTTGATCCGGCCCCAGGGCGGCGAAGTTCGGCGAGCCAGATCTAGCTGCCCAGGTGTTGAGCAGAATCTCGGACTCGCGATGCAGCCAATCGGCGCTCCAATCGGGCGCGACGTAGGCGCCATGGCCCCAGACGGTGCCGATCTCCTGGCCGCCGATCGATTGCCACACACCTTGCCCGTCCGTGATGGAGCTTCCGGTGAAGAGAAGCTGCCCATCCGTGGTGTAGACGTCGGGAAGGGGCGGGGCTTCGCTGATCATCTTCCGGCCCACACCTCCGAGCACGGCAAACGATCCGATGATGACGATGGCCAGAGCCACCCAATAGCGCTTATAGGACATGGTTACTCCTCGACTGAAGATCCTTATGCGTGCTCTCCATGCAGCCAGTCACAAGCAGATGCACCTGTGTCGATACCGATGAGCTTCCGGGAAGACAGAATCGAACCGTGGTGAAGATCATGGAGCCTCCCGCTGGATTGCCGCAATGAAGTCACAGTAGAGGTAAGTCAGGTGTCGATGCAGGGACTTAAGTCACCGCCGGATCAATCTTTTGCTCTTTTCATGTACGGAAGGCAGTTTGGACTGGAGAAGCGAGACCGGACACTGATTTCAGTGACTTAAGTCGCTTTCATGGCTAGGTATTGTCACCTAGATTTACCAGGGATGCTGGAATCGAATTCATCCAGTACCGCGTTTCTCGAAATTGATGCGTATCAGCTAGTCAGGCTGCTACAGTTCCACCATTCCGACTTGTTCGGTTTAGCCGTTGCAAAATGGATTTCGCTCCTCCCTCCCTCTGGAGTTCGGCCCTATGTCCTTTCGTTCCGTGTTCCTCGCTGTTGTCGTTGCTTTTGCGCTCATTCTGTCCGCTTTTCTCATCAATCGGCAGCGGCCGCGAGTCGAAACCGCCCAACCGACCGCGGATTTTGTTCGCGCCTCCGGCAAGTGCGCCGAGTGTCACGCGCGGCTCCAGTACTCCGTGGTTCATGAGTACGAGATGTCCGCGCACGCAAAGAAGGGCGTCAACTGCCTTGACTGCCATCAGCCTGGTCCCGGACAGCAGAAGGTCGATCACCACGGTTTTGTCATCAGCACGCACCTGACTGCCGGAAACTGTCGCTCCTGCCACGAAGGCGTCTATCAGGAGTTTTTGCGCAGCCGGCACGCTGCTCCGAGTTGGGCAGCGGTTCACGGGGAGAAGGGGCTCAGTCCCGAACAGGTCTCTTACAGCGAACAGTTCCAGCCGGGCGGCACCAAGCGTCCGCCCAATCCGCTCACTCTCCCCGAGGGACACCCGGCCATCACCTCCGGTTGCGAACAGTGCCACGCCATCGGCAAGCCGAACGAGGACGGCACTATCGGTAGTTGCACGGAATGCCACTCCCGTCACACGAGTTCGGTCGCACTCGCCCGGCTTCCCTCAACTTGCGGGCAATGCCACATGGGCCCGGACCACTCGCAGATCGAGATCTATAACGAGTCGAAGCACGGCATCATGTTCGCCGCTCAGCGTAATCTTTTGAACCTTGATGCGAGTCCAAAGACGCTGACAACGCGCGACATGTTCGTACCGACTTGCGCCACCTGCCACATGTCAGGGATCAATGGTCTCAAGGTGACGCACAATCCTTCCGACCGGCTCGGCTGGTATCTCGCCGATGCGATCACAACGCACCGTCCCAACTACCTACAGGCTCAAATCAACATGAAGCAAGTCTGCACGCAGTGCCACACGCAAGCTCGCATCGACCGCGTCTATGCACAGGGCGAAGAGGTCATCAACAGCACAAACGCCAAGGTGCTCGCCGCCAAGGACATCATGGACGGACTGCACAAGTACGGCACTCTCACCGGTCCACCCTTCACGCACACCATCGACTTCACCTATTTCAACCTTTGGCACTATGACGGCCGTACCAGCAAGCACGGCGCATTCATGGGCGGCGCCGACTTCGTCCAATGGCACGGCAATTATGAACTGCTCTCAAAGACCATCGAACTCCAGCACCAGGCCGACGAACTGCGGAGAGAGCATGCCCATAAGTAAACTGTCCTCTCGCGCTCAAGGAATTATTACCGATCCGCGTCTGCGCTGGGCGCACGATCCGCAGCTATGGGTGGAGCTATTTGTCACGGCGAATCTTGCGATTCTCGCCGCAGACATCTACCTTGCACACTCCGTCAACCACTTCCAAAAGGCGGCGGAGTATATTCCACTCTACTTTTCAATCGGCGCGCCAATGGTGCTGGGAATCTTGATTGCGCTCCGGTGGATCTGGGGGCTTCAATCGGCGTGGCGCGACGTTGGTTACCTGGTCGGAGGTCTTGCCGTTCTGGTGGGCTTGGGTGGCGTTCTCTATCATCTCGAGAGCCGTTTCTTTCTCGATCGAACCCTCAAGAGCCTCACATATGCTGCGCCGTTTGCTGCGCCGCTGGCTTACACGGGACTTGGCTTCTTGCTGCTCATGAACCGCATGGTGGCTGCACGCAGCGCGGAGTGGGCTCGATGGGTGATCCTGCTCGCGCTTGGCGGCTTCTTTGGAAACTTCATTCTCTCGTTGACCGATCATGCATCGAACGGATTCTTCGCCCGAACGGAGTGGATTCCAGTAATCTCATCCGCCTTCGCTACCGGTTTCCTCCTCATCCCTCTCGCGATCGCTGTCACGCGCCGCTTTCTGGATGTTTGCTTGGTGGTAATGCTCGGGCAGGCATTCGTCGGTGTGCTTGGCTTCTGGTTTCACATGCGCGCCAATCTGATTGAACCGGGACACGATCTCTTCGACAAGCTTGTGAACGGTGCTCCGCCGATGGCGCCGCTGCTGTTTCCGAATCTTGTGGGGCTGGCGCTTATCGGGCTGTGGGCGCTGATTCCGCATGTGCCGGAGACTGAACCCAAGACTTCCTTGCTGGGAGCAGCATATGCCTGGGCACATCCGGGAGATGAAGCGGACGCCACCAATTAAATAGTGCCCGGCTGTGCCAGGCACTATTTGATATGAATCAGCATGAATTCTATGCCGAAACGTTTTCGTTCGCGTTCTTCGCAGCGAATGTGGAGCGACCCAACAGAAGCGTCAGCGCAAGATTCGTTGCGAACAGCAGCACGCCGCCAAGCTCGAACATCCCGGAGATGGGAAGAGTCTTCCAGGCAAAAGCGAAGATGCCCTCGTAAGCCATGGGCTCGGATAAAACGCGCAGCGTGCAGCCAACTTGCAGCAGAAGCAGGCTGAGAAACATGAGGCGTTTGCTGAAGATGCCCTGGACACCTGCAAAGTGCGGCAAGATGCGGGGCCCAATAGCAAACACCATGGTCGCCGCAAAGCCGACGGTCAGCGCATGACGGGATGCGCCCCAGATGCCTCCATGTTGGTCGGCAAAGGCAGCCCACACGCTCATTGTCCCGGCTACGATCAACCATGCGTAGGCGATGCGGATGAAAGACGGAAAGCTGGGGTGAATGCCCTGCACTTTGGCGAGTCCGTGGGGCTGTTCACCGAGGTGCAGCGCGAACCCAATCACGATTGCACTTGAGGCGAGAAGGATCGTTGCTGGCTTGCTCCACCCACAAACACCGCAGAGTACGCCTGCCAGATCCAGTGCCAATGCCATTTGGAAGACGCGAGCATTGGGTTTGGCAATCGCCAGAAACGCGGACAGCCAGCGCGCCGAGAAACCCCAGACGACCGGAACAAGAAAGCCCCAACCAAGCAACACAAGATATTTCTGGTCGAGTGCGTGCGGAAGGGACCGGAGACCGCCCTGAATCGCGAGTTGGAGGCACTCAATGAAGTTGAAGACCACCGCGGCTGCGAGTCCCGAGGTTCCCAACAGCACTGAAACCATCCAAAGTTCCATCGGCGATTTCTTCTCTTTACCCGCGGCAGACTCAGGCAACTTGTGGTGAGATGCGGCTGAGATAAACAACAGCACTGCGATCAGTTCAAATCCAGCCGAGACCGGCAAGAGAGTGCGCCAATGCCAGCCGTAGATGTTGGCAGACCAGCGCATTGCGACGCCCGATGTCCACAGCGCGAAGCACAATAGCGGCAGTTTCATCGCAGACCGACCCCGTGCCGGTTGCGAGTAGAAACCGATCCCCAGGATGAAGCTGCCGATCCAGCCGAACATCTGCGCGTGACCATGGCCTTCCATCCAAGCAGCCGGCAAAGTTCCAAGGCCGTGGTTGGTGCTGATCGCCATCAGGTTCGAGAAGCCAAGCAAAGTTCCCGGCAGAGCCATGAAGAAAAGTCCACTCAGTATCCAGGCACGGAGCATGAGACTCTTCTGGTGTTCGCGCGCGATGAGATCGCTGTGAGACTCGATTTGAAGAATCGTGGACATCGCTCACCCCCTGTTGTTCAGTTCAGCTTCCAGCTTCATCGCGCGCGGAAAAAGTACATCGTTTTCCAGATGCACATGCTGCTTGAGGTCGCTTCCAAATTCACTCAGGCCCGCGAAGAACGCGATGTGCGTGGCGCACGCCCACTCTGGTGTCGTAAAGCCCGCGGTAAGCGAATGGAGTTCAGCCATGATTCGATTGGCCGACTCATGCTCCTGCTCCATCATGAAAATGGGATGCGATACCGAGCGAAAGCATGCGTGCGCCGCCGGATAGGCGACAATCGCCTCCTGATCCATCTGGGCAATGAACGGGAATAAGACGTTCTCTTCTTTTTGGATGTGGGCAAACATGTCAGTCCTAAGCTCCTCAACCAACTCCGCAACTTTTTTCAGTTCCGGAGCCCGATCACTGCGCTTGTCTGCCAGCCTCTGCGCCATCTCGGCGAGTCGTGGCAGTTCCTGACGGACGCACTTATGATGGACGCGAACGATATGCTGGATCAGTAGCTCCATCGAAAGCGTCTCGGGATTTGTGAATGAGTTGCCATGTTCCTGCGCATCCGCGTTCGCCAGCTTTTCGAGCACCTGGTCGACAGAGAGTTGCAACTCCGCACATGCGGTGTCGAGTGAATTTTCCGCCTGCGTGCACAGATCAATTTCAAAGCGCTCAAAGACTCTGGCGGCTGATGGCTGGGTTTGGACGATTTCGCGGATGGACTGTGTTGAGGTAGACATGATGCACTCTCCACCTGCAACTGTAG
>Ga0224528_1002413_pt1 | contig 10635 bp, 7 predicted proteins | sample CBST25metaG_2_FD_179888 | JGI IMG/M metagenome (GOLD analysis project Ga0224528, IMG submission 179888) | Peat soil microbial communities from Stordalen Mire, Sweden - C.B.S.T25 | ecosystem: Environmental > Terrestrial > Soil > Wetlands > Peat | place: Sweden: Norrbotten County, Stordalen Mire...
TCCGGACGTCCTGGTCCTGCGCGGGGCGTGGTGGGGCAAGTTCGGGATGTACCCGCTGTCGCTGCTGAGAAACAACGGGGACGGCACCTTCGACGACGTGACCGAGGAGGTTGGCCTGCTGACGACGGGTCCCACCCAGACGGCGGCCTGGTCAGACTATGACGGCGACGGCTGGCTGGATCTGTTTGTGGGCCACGAGTCCAAGCCTGGAGACGTCCACCCCTGCCAGTTGTTCCACAACAATCGCGATGGGACGTTCACCGAGGTGAAGGCGCCGGGTGCGGCAGCAGGCAAACTGGGCGTGAACCTGGGGTTTGTGAAAGGCGTGGCCTGGGGCGACTATAACAATGACGGCCGGCCGGATCTCTACGTGTCGACCATGTTCGGCGCAAGTTTTCTGTTTCGCAACGACGGGCCGCGCGACCCGAAACATCCGGAAACCGGGGACTGGGTTTTTACCGACGTGACCGAACAGGCAGGGCTGGGCGGCAACCGGCACACATTTCCGACGTGGTTTTTCGATTACGACAATGACGGCTGGCTGGACATTTTCGCCGGCGGATACTCGACCACGTCGACGGAAGACGTGGGAGCATTCCAGATGGGCAAGCCGCACAAAGGCTCCGTGTCACACCTGTTCCGTAACAATCACAACGGGGCTTTTACCGACGTGCCTCGCGCGGACGGGTTGGACCGGGCCATCACCACGATGGCGGCGAACTTTGGCGACCTGGACAACGACGGCTGGCTGGATGTGTACCTGGGGCTGGGCGAGTCGTCGTATGAGTCGCTGCTGCCCAAACGCATGTTCCGCAATGACCAGGGGCGGTACTTTCAGGACGTGACCACTTCCGGGGGCTTCGGCAACCTGCAAAAGGGACATGGAATCGCCTTTGCAGACATAGAAAACAACGGTAATGAGGACGTGTTCGAGGAACTCGGCGGGGCATTCCCTGGGGATGTTTTCATGCCGACGCTCTACCACAACTCGGGCCATGGCAACCATTGGGTGACCCTGGTCCTGGAGGGAGTGAAGACCAACCGGGCAGCTTACGGCGCGCGCATCAAAGTGACGAGCGAGGAGAAGGGGCGGCAGCGGTCGATCTATCGTGCGGTTGGTTCAGTCTCAAGCTTTGGGGGCAATCCGATGCGGCAACACATCGGCGTTGGGCAGGCTTCCGCGATTCGGGAGATCGAAATCTGGTGGCCGGTTTCAGGGCTGCGGCAAAAATTCCGCAACGTCGCAGTGGACCGAACATTTCACGTCCGTGAAGGCAGTGACGTCCTGGAGCCGGTGGAAGTGAAGCCCTTCGAGATTGGAAAGACAAAGATTGCGCAACCAATGCACGATCATGTGCACTGATTCGGGCAACTCGCGAGCTGAAAAACACCGCAGATTTAGGTAGATCAGGGTGAGCAACAGCTTGATTCATAGGGATGCGGGTTTGATTGTCGGGTCAGCTTTGAGCCATGTCCAGCGTATTTGCATAGACAAATGTCGGGCGCCCTTTTAGAGTTTTTGAATACACTTCATTTTTGAGAGGGCCCACATCGGGCGCCCTCCGGGCAGAGAGGCAAGGGAATGGCTCGTCCGCGCAAGACCACAATCCAGTTGGCGCCGCCGCCCGAAAACGAGAACACGCCGCCTGTTGCCAAACATCAGCGTGTTTTCGACTATCTTCACGCCAGCATCCAGTCGGGCCAGTTGAAGGTTGGGGACAGACTTCCCAGCGAGGCGGAACTGGGCAAGTTGTTCGGCGCTTCTCGCATAACTGTGGCCAAGGCGGTTCTGGACCTGCAGCGCATGGGGCTGGTGACGCGCCGGCCGGGTGCCGGGACCCATGTGCTCGGCCAGCACAGCGCCGCAGGACGCTCTTTCGGCCTGCTGATTCCGGAACTGGGACTTACTGAGATCTTTGAACCGATCTGTCACGGAATGATGCGGTCGCCGGTTGCGCGGCCGGACGCTCTGCTGTGGGGCAGTGCCTCGACATCGGTCGGAGAGAGCGCCAGGGAAGCCGAGCAGATGCTCAACTCGTTCCTGGTGCAGAAGGTCGACGGGATATTCTTTGCGCCGCTGGAATTGATTGACGAGAAGGATGCGGCCAACCGGCGCATCGTCAAGGCGTTGGAGCGGGCGCAGATGCCTGTGGTGTTGCTCGACCGCTGCTACATGCCCTATCCGGAGCGATCGCAGCATGACCTGGTTGGTGTCGACAACCGCCGTGCCGGGTTTATGGCTACGGCGCACCTGCTGGGACTGGGAGTGCGGCAACTGGCGTTTCTTGGCGAGGGCAATGCGGCCAATACGGTGGAGGCGCGCATTAGCGGATTTCTGGGGGCGCTGCGTTCGTACGGCGTTACTCCGCAACGTGACCCGGTGTGGCGCGGGAGCCCGTCCGATGAGGCATTTGTGCGCCTGTTGATGGATGTGCAGCGTCCGGAAGGTATTGTCTGCGCCAACGATCTGACCGCGGCGCGCCTGATGCAGACCCTGCTGAGCTTGGGCATGCGCATCCCGGACGAGGTGCGCATCGTGGGCATGGACGACGTGAAGTACGCCAGCCTGTTGCCGGTGCCGCTGACGACCATCCACCAGGATTGCGCCGGCATTGGCGCTGTGGCCATGGCCACCATGCTGGAGAGACTGGAACACCCGGAACTGCCGGTGCGCGATGTGCTGGTGCCCACCAAGCTGGTCGTGCGTCGTTCTTGCGGGGCACATCTGGGACGGGCAAGCGCAGAAGCTTGAGGTTCACGGGTCCGGTGCATTGGATAATGGAATTGTGATTATCAACCTTGCCAGGCGCGCGCACGATCACAACTGGGAAATGGACCCCATCACTCGTTCCCTGTTGGATACGGACTTCTACAAGCTGCTGATGCTTCAGTTCATCTGGAAGCACTTTCCGACCACTCATGCTTCGTTCTCGCTCCTGAACCGCACATCGACCGTGCGCCTGGGCGAGATGGTTGATGTCGACCAGTTGCGCGAGCAGTTGGAAGAAACCAGAAAGCTTCGCTTTCACAAGTCCGAGCTGATCTGGCTGGCAGGCAATACCTTCTTCGGCCGACGCGGGATCTTCGAACCCGCGTTCATCGAGTGGCTGGATCGCGACTTCCAGCTCTCCGACTTCGAACTCTCGGTGGTGGACGGGCAACTCTCGTTGCGCTTCGACGGGCTGTGGACAGAAACCACGCTGTGGGAGATCTACGCGCTTTCGGCGATCGACGAGTTGAGGACGCGTGCGCACCTGAAACGCCTGACGGAATTTGAACTGGACATCCTGTACTCCCGCGCCAAGACCCGCTTGTGGGAGAAGATGGAGCGGATGCGCGGTGTGCCGGGGTTGAACGTAAGCGATTTCGGCACCCGGCGGCGGCACAGTTTTTTATGGCAGGAGTACGTGGTGAAGGCCATGAGCGACGTGCTGGGGTCGAGCTTTGCGGGCAGTTCCAATGTCTACCTGGCATACAAGCACGATCTTGAAGCCATCGGAACCAATGCACACGAATTGCCCATGGCCTTGGCGGCACTGGCGAATACGGACGAGGAAGTGAAGTCAGCGCAATACCGGCTGCTGGAGCTGTGGCAGCAGACCTACCAGGGCGAGTTGCTGATCCTGCTGCCGGACACCTTTGGCACTACGCAATTCCTGCGCGATGCGCCGGATTGGGTGGCCAATTGGACGGGCCAGCGCATCGATAGCAAGGATCCGTTTATTGCGGGCGATGAGTATATCGAGTGGCTGCAGAAGAAGGGGCGGAATCCTCGCAACAAGCGTTTGATCGCCTCAGACGCGCTGGATGTGGACGCCATTCTGGGGCTGTATGCGTATTTTGGCGGCACGTTGCTGAATGGCGCGACTCCGGCCGACTTCAAGCGTGCGAGCGACTTTGAAGATGCAAGCAAATGGGCGCCAGGTCGCCGCATCCGATTCAGCGCGGGCTGGGGAACCTACCTGACCAACGACTTCCGCAACTGCAACCCGCATGGCGACGAGAGCTTCGACCCGTTGAGCCTGGTGTGCAAGATCAACGAGGTAGAAGGGCGGCCGGCAGTGAAGCTCTCGGACAACTACGCGAAAGCCATGGGGCCGGAGGCAGAGATCGAGCGTTATCGGCGCATCTTCGGCACAGCGGGCGTTGCAAACATGCCGGTGCTGATTTAGGAGGACCGTTTTGGATCGCGAATTCCGGAGGGAGCCGAGGGCTTCAGCCCTCGGAGAGAGCGCGAATTGACGGGCCTTCAGGCCTGGGCTTTTGCCATTCTACCGCAATAGAAACCACGTACAACCGGAGGGGCAGGGCGAGATTCTGCGCAAGGGGCGCGGATAGTTCATGGCGCCGCAGTGGGAATTGGCGGTGGAACAGGGCGGTGTTTGGCACGGAGGTAAGCCACGAGTTGGGCAGCCTCCTGGTCGGTGACCGAATCGCTGAACGGGGGCATCTTTTGTCCGCCATTCAGGATCTGAGCCGTGATTTTGGCCGGCGGCCACAGCTTGTTTTTGCGCAGGTCCACCAGGGAAGGGGCTTTCTTGGTGCCGATGCCGCCTTCGCCGTGGCAGTGAGCGCAACCCTTGTCGCGAAAGAGAAGGGCGCCTGCCTGTTCGTCGGCCTTGGTTTGGCCGGTCGCGACGGTGGGGGCTGCGGCAAGAAGCGCGAGGATGAGCAGAAGAACCGGGGCAGGAAGCACGCGAACGATCACGGAGTCGATTTTCTCATGGCGGAGCGACGGAGTGGCTCATTCTTTGGGTGGGTTCAGCGGGTGCAGCGCGGCGCGCACCGCGGCGTGGGTTGTTCGATATGACGATCGGATCGGGTTGGTACCCAAGCCAATTACGACTGGAACTAGGAGCACGCAACCGCCGCTGGGCGCGTGGACAGGCGCACGTCGAGAGTTACGGAACCTCGCCGGTGATTGTGTATGAGCCCGAACATCCCGCAGACGGCAAGGGGACCGCGCAGGAGATTGTGCGGCATGGGAATTTCCTCGATGCTTCCTATGCGGCGATTGCGGCGCGGCCCGGATGGATGCGGCGGTTCAACAAGATCCATGCGCAGGGACGGGCGCTGCCCAAAGCAGAGTCCGGGCGACGGTGGCGGGAACTGGATTCGTCCATGAGTTCCGACGCGCTGCTGATGAATGTCTCTTGCGCGCCCGGCGTTTGGGAATCGCAGGCGGTGAAGCGGGCGTTGGGCGTCGATGGAGTGGATGCGATGGAGTTTGGTTGGAAGGCGCGAGTTCCGCTGACGAACGGGCGCGTCGATCGCACTGAAGTGGACATGCGCTGGGGCGGTCTGCTGGTCGAGGCCAAGCTGACGGAAGGGGACTTTCAAACGCGTTCCGCCGCAATTGTGGAGAGCTATCGGGATTTCGATGCGGTGTTTGACAGGGACTGCCTGCCGCGGGTGGAGTTGCGCACAGCACGGCGGCGCGCAGCGGTTGAATTCGCGGAAGAGTTCACGCAGGAGTGGGAAGATCCGGCGGCGAATGAGGAGATCGCACGAGAGTTTCAGCAGGGGATCGTCGAACGTGCGCGGGAAGCACAGACCGCCGAAGCTGGATTTGCGAGCTACCAGCTCATTCGCAATGTGCTTGCGGCTTACGCCGAGGGTTGCAGCTTTTGCGTCCTGCACGACGAGAGACGACCGGACTTGCGGGAAGCGTGGTTCAGGGTGATGGCCGCAGTGAAGGATGCTGAGATGCGCGTCCGGTGCAAGGTGCTGACGTGGCAGGAACTAGCGGCGCTGCTGCCGGAAGAGCTACAAGAGTTTCTGGATCGGAAGTACGGAATTGTTCGTGCGGGGCGAATAGCGTCGCCGATTGAAGGCGTCTTGGACCGTGATTGACGGGCCTTGAGACGCAACTCATGATCAGAATCAGAATCCGGCCCCGGGGATGTATTTGTACTCAATTTTCTGCGGCGGCTTGACCGGATCGCCGGTGATGTCGTGGGTGTGCCAGACGACCGACTCGCCGGCGACTTCCGGGTGCTTGCCGAGGAATTGCAGCGCGTACTCGGAGGCGTTTGGGTCGTCTTTCTGATCGGCGAATTTTGCTGATTCGACAGCGGCCTTTTGCTTTTCTCCCAGGCGGCGGTAGAGGATGGCGAGCTGATAGTGGGCGGCCAGGTCGTCGGGATCGATGGCCTGGAGGCGCTCGTAGGCTGCGCGCGCGGCCGGGTAGTCGTGCTGCTGATAGTAGCTGAAGCCGAGTTCGCGCAGGCCATCCTTGGAGCGCGGATATTTCTCCAGCATGGCTTCGAGGTCGGCGATGGCCTCCTTTACCTGCCCGGCGTTGCGCTCGACGAGGGCGCGGTAATAGAGGGCGCGCGGGTCGCCTGGCAGCAGGGCGAGAGCCTTGGCGAGGTTGGTCTTGGCGTCGCCGTAGCGCTCCCAGGAGATTTCAACTACGGCCATGTTCGTGTAGGCGTCGGCGTAGTCGGGGCGCAGGGCGGCGACATGCCGGAAGGCTTCGACGGAGGCTTCATATTGTTGGGCGTCCAGCAGGCCGATCCCGTAGTTGTTCCAACGCATCCAGACGGGATTTTCGCCCGGCGTGGGCGGTTGAGGTGCGTTTTCGCCGAGACTGAGGGCGCGGGTTTGGGAGGCTATGTCGACGATGGGCAGAGGATATTGCTGACCAGCCTTTTGGTCCATGGCGTAGTCGATGAAGTGCTGATTGAAGCGGCGGTATTTTACGGTGGCGGTGATGGAGACCTGGCCGGCGATTTCTTTCGGCAGGCGGAAACGATAGCGGACCAACTGCGACCGGCCGGACTGGAGGGCGTTGTTGTAGGCCAGGACCCGGTTGTGCCAGATCTGATGCAGAGCGTTCAACTCGCCCTTCACGTTGATGAGCCGGTTGGTGAAGGAGTGGGCTGCGGGGTCGAGGCTGCCATCGGGCTGAAGGAAGCCGCTCTCGACCAGGACCTTGCCCGAGGCGTCCTTGACAGCGAAGTCGACCCAGGCCTCGTAGAAGTCGCGCTGCTCGGGAATGAAGGAGTGGGCGATGCCCTTGTTCTGAATCACCGCGTCGGCGATGAGGGTCTCGCCGGGAGCAAGAGAAAAATTGGTCAGGCCAAGCGGGGCGATGAGAGCCTGATTGTCCTTGGCCGCGGACGCGTTCTCCTTCTCCAGGGCGAAGATGTCTACGTTCAGGACGCCCTTGCCGTCGGAAGCGTTCTTGAGGAAGGCGACGAGCTTTTGCGCCTGTTCGTCGTACTTGTAGTACGCGGGCATGAGGGTATTGCCGCCAAGCCAGCGGTGCGAGACAAGTTGACCGTCCTTGGCTCCGGGATCGACGGCGCCGGCAGCGAGCGGCTCGCGGACCATGTGGCAGGTCTGGCACGTGGACACCGCATCCTTGCGATAGAAGGGAAGCGGGGACTGCTTGGTAAAGCTGGCGCCTTGCCACTCGTCATAAACGGTGAAGGCGCGCAGCCATTTGTAGTCGTCAAGGGTGCGGGGAATGGCCGCCTTGTGGCAGGCGGAACAGAACTCGGCGGTGCGGTAGAAGGGACGCATCACGGCCTTGGAATGGCGGTCGAGATTGGCAAGGATCTCGCCGTCGGAGACAGGACGGGTGATGGCGGCGCCGTGCTCATCCACTAGAACGGCGGGCGTGCCCATGACGTAGCTGCCTGTCCCGGTGGTGTCGACCGACTGGATGGAGTGGCAGACCGAGCAGGTGAGCCCTTCGTCCTCGAAGGGGCGCTTTTTGGGCATTCCCTGCGACAGGTCGCCGGAGAGCAGAGCGACTGGGTTGTGGCAGCCCTCGCAGTGGCGCGAATACTGCACGCCCTTCTCGTCGATGAGCATGTTGACGTTCTTCAGATACCAGGGCGCGCGGAAGCTGTTGGAGTGAACGGACTGACGCCACTGGCGGTAGGCCTCCTTGTGGCAGTGGCCGCAGTACTGCGCGGTGGGGAAACTCTTGGGGCTGAAGAACTGGCCGTTGGCGCTAGTGGCGTTGGAGGGCAGGAAGGGCGAATCCTTGCCGAAGGCGTAGTTGTACCGGGCGGCAATGGATTCGTGAAAAGCCGTTGTGGGGCCGGTGATGTGGGCCGGGGCTGCGTATGCGGCGTTTGGGGTTGGGACTGCGGAGGGCGTTGAGGCTGCACTGGGGGCCGGATCGGTTGCGGCGCGGACTGCCCATGAAACGGTCAGCGACAGCAGAACCGGAAGGGCGGTGAACAGCCAGGGGCGGAATCGGGTCTGAGACGCCGTCTTGAACGTGGTCTTGAACATTGTCCGGCGATCTCCCAGGGAAGGGTACTGCCCGCAGTTCTCGTCCCGGAGAATCCCGGGAAATATCTGAACGATAACAGGCGGGAGGGCGAGGCTGTCCTCCATCGAAAGTTGGAGGGGAGGGCCGTGGGAGCGTTGCCCCCAGTCGGTGTTGCGCCATCCCATCCATTTCGCGATAAAGCCTGCGAAATGGATGGGGCACGGTGCTTCTATTTGGGGGATGGATCAACACTGCGACAGGCGAGGGAGGGACTCGCGTCCTCTGTCGTCGTTTGTCCGCAAGAAAGGGGGCGAATGGACGGCTTCTTGGGCGGATGGAGCGAAAGAGGGCAGATCGCGGCAGGGAGTGGTTCATAGGATGGGATGAATGGACGAATCATGGGTGTAAACGGACGGGATGGGTTGGTTCCTTTTTAGCCAAAACAGACCCAAAACTGGTACGTTGGTTGAGAGGGATTTCATTCTCCCAAAATGGCCTCAAATCCTTATTTTTCTCTGGCAGTTCTATTCGCGGGTGCGTTGGGCTTCGGGCTGGCTCCTCTGGGGCTGGCGTGGGTGTGGGCGCACGTGTTTTCTCCGCCCAAGCCGAACGCGGTCAAGAACGCCATTTACGAGTGCGGACTGGAATCGAAGGGCGACGCGTGGATGCAGTTCCGCTCGGCCTATTACCTGTACGCGATTATCTTTCTGATCTTCGACGTGGAAGCGGTGTTTCTGTTGCCCTTTGCCGTGGCGTTTACCGGCTTGGGCGTCCAGGCCTGCGCAGCCATGCTGGTGTTTGTTCTGCTACTGATTGAAGGGCTGGCGTGGGCCTGGGCAAAGGGCGTGCTGACGTGGGCGTGAAAAACAGCTTTTAGCTGCCAGCCTCCAGCTTCTAGCTGGTTTGGGCTTTGGCGGGCTGAATGCAGCGGGCAATTGTGGTGTCCGCGTTGAAGGTCGAGGAGAACAGCACAGCTGGATGCGAAGACAACAGACGCAGCCTCGATGGCGCGTCAAGAAAAGCCAGAGGCTAGTAGCTAGCAGCTGGAAGCTAACGGAGCGGAGCGACGATGGTAGATGAGGGATTGAAGATCGAACTGGGCAAGCAGGGCGTCTTCGTTACGACCATCGAGGAACTCTACAACTGGGGACGGCGGAACTCGGTGTGGCCGATGCAGTTTGGACTGGCGTGCTGCGCTATCGAGATGATTGCCACCACCATGGCGCGCTACGACTTGGCACGATTCGGGGCGGAGGTCTTTCGGCCGTCGCCGAGGCAGGCCGACCTGATGATCATCTCCGGGACGGTGACCAAGAAGATGGCTCCGCAGGTGGTGCGGCTTTATAACCAGATGGCCGAGCCGCGGTATGTGATCGCCATGGGAGCCTGCGCCATCTCCGGAGGTCCGTTCAAGCAGGGCTACAACGTGCTGAAGGGAATTGATCGCTACATTCCTGTCGATGTGCACATTCCCGGCTGCCCGCCGCGGCCTGAGGCACTGATTCAGGCGTTTATGACGCTGCAAAAGAAGATCGGCGGTCAGCATTTGACCGGAGAAGGTCGTCCGCGGCATCTGGATGCGGCGGCGCAGGGAGAATTTCCCGTGCCGGTGCAGGGAGAACACGATCTGGAGCCCACGTCGAACAAGGGCGTGTGGCCGGAGCCGTTCGTGATTCTGTGAGAGAAGCAGGGAACAGGGAACAAGCGTTTGAGGGATGTGGGATTGAAGACGGTTGAAGAGATCAAGGCGGCAATCGAGGCGGCGGTTCCGAACGCGGGGGTGGAGATTGTGGCCAGCCCAAGCGTGAGCGGGCAGCGGTCGCTGCGGCTCCGGCCCAGCCATGCGTTGGCGGTGGCGCGGTTTTTGCGCGACGACGAGGAATTGAAGCTGGACTTTCTCTCCAACGTGACCGGAGTGGACTGGCCGGACAAGCAGATCGCAGAAAAAGTGAAGGTAACGCGCTCGGTCACCAAGACCGTGGACGGCGTGGAACAGAGCGTAGAGGAGACCGTCGAGGAGACGCAGAAGCGCTTGGAGCCGGGACATCTCGAGGTGGTCTATCACCTGTATTCAATGGCCCAGAAGCATGGGCCGGTGATCCTGAGAATGAGCACCGGCAACCGCACGGACCAGGTGGAACTGCCGTCGCTGACGCCGCTCTGGCGGTCGGCGGAGTTTCAGGAGCGGGAGATCTTCGACCTCTACGGGGTGGTGTTTACGGGGCACCCGGATTTGCGGCGGCTGTTGATGTGGGATGGGTTCAAGGATCATCCCATGCGCCGGGATTACGTGGAACCGGACGATTTCGAGTACGAGCCTACGGCGCACGACGACGTGTTGAAGCGGACGCAGGCGCACTTGGTTGCGGCTGGCGCCGAGGCAGCGGCTGCGGTTGCCAAGG
>Ga0224528_1002414_pt1 | contig 10634 bp, 10 predicted proteins | sample CBST25metaG_2_FD_179888 | JGI IMG/M metagenome (GOLD analysis project Ga0224528, IMG submission 179888) | Peat soil microbial communities from Stordalen Mire, Sweden - C.B.S.T25 | ecosystem: Environmental > Terrestrial > Soil > Wetlands > Peat | place: Sweden: Norrbotten County, Stordalen Mire...
GTTTCAGCCTTGCGGCAATGAAACGATTCTGAAGAATTTCCCACAAGCCAACACGAGATTAAGTAAGGCAAATCTACGGAGATGGTTCCTCTGCGTCAACGCCTCCAACCGGTTTTCCGCTTATGTGCTTTTCAATCTGCAGACAAGCGTCGAAAATGAAGGCCAATCAGCCCTTCCAAGTTTTCTGGGAGCAAACGGGGACCGCTTGTCCCTATTGCTGGTAGCGAATTTTGCACAAATGAATTTTATCCAAATGCACGAGCGACTCCGCCTGGAACTGCTGCGCAGGATACAGCGGGGCACGCTCAGCATTTCTCTGCTTGCGCGGCAGACAGGGGTTGGGCAACCTCATCTGTCGAACTTTCTGCACAAACGGAGGCAGCTCTCCATGGAGGCGGCGGATCGCGTCCTCGCCGCGCAATACATGGCATTCGACGGTTTTCTGTCCACAATCGATCAAAGCAGGGCGGAAACTGAGGACGAGGAGGGTGCCCCGGTCCCGGTCGTCTCGCATCAATCAGCGATGTTCGAACACTTCATTCGGTCCGCGGCCACGCAATCCGTATTTCATCCACCGCCTGGCCTCATCGAGTCGCTCCCGCGCAGGGGGTCGAACGCTCGCTACGCCTGGCAACGGTTTGTCGCTGTTCGCATTTCAGGCGCCGACGCGTTGGCCATGGAGTCCTTATTGCTGCCCGATGCCCTCGCCCTAATTGACCGGCACTACACCGCGCTGGTGCCTTGCAGGCCGAACCGGCCCAACCTCTACGCTGTGCGCAATGAGGGACGCCTCACCCTGCGGTATGTGGAATCTTTAGCGCGCCGGTTGGTGCTCAGACCGCACAGCTTGAACTTCCCGGTAGAACTGATCGAGCCCGATCCCGGCGAAGCGCCCAGCGACTTGATTGTGGGTCGGGTCACACTGATTCAGAGCGAGCTGTGAACTGGCACGGTTTTGAGCGAAACAGTCTCAGGCGTGACCATAACGGACGATTATGATCATTTTCTCTTGCAAACTGCGGCGATTCCTTTTACTGTTCTTATCGCCGTGTTCCGTGCTCTGCGCCGCGCTGCGAATAGCCCCATGGGCAGCGCTTGAACCGGAGAAAGAGTGCCGGTTTGGCCCGACCTTCGCTTCAGCACCCTGCCATGCCGCGTTCGAAAGAAGGATGTCCATGACCGGCAGCACCGCCAGGGAGCAGTCTCTCCGCCGCCATCCCGCCGCCTCGGTTCCGACCGTCTATTTTGCTTTGATTGGGTTGTTCGTTCTTATTGCGTGTATCTCGCAATCCGTTGCGCAAGACAGCCACCAGGGCAACATTTTCGGCGCGTACTTCGAAGAGTGGAACATTCATTACTCCGGCCCTAACATTGCGGATATCGAGAAGAATGGCGTAGCCAATGAACTGACGCACCTGCTCTACGCTTTTGGCAATGTGACTACGGCCGCTTCGCCCGCGTGCGCCATTGCCGATCCGGTGGACGCCTATCAGAACACAGCCATCCCGAGCGTGAGCGGCAAGCCATATACTGCGCCGATCTTTGGAAACTATGGAGCGATCCTGCAACTGAAGCAGCTTCATCCCCGCTTAAAGGTGCTCATCTCACTGGGCGGGCAGTTGGGCGATGCGTCCGGCTGGGTGCGAGCGGCGAGCACCGCAACCGGCCGCGCGTCTCTTGTCTCTTCATGCGTCGATCTGTTCGTTAAAGGGAATATTGCACCGGGCGTTCAGGCGCCGGGCCTGTTCGACGGCTTCAATGTCGACTGGGAGTTCCCATCCGCTGCGGATAGGGATAACTTCACCGCGCTGTTGAAGGAGTTTCGCACGCAGCTCGACAACCTGTCGAAGACTACCGGAAAGACATATGTGTTGTCGTTCGATTCGCCGGCAGGCGCAAAAAACTACGTCAACATCGATTTGAAGGCCGCCGCCGCGCGGGTGGATTTCCTCACCATCGACGGCTATGACTATGCCGGAGCAGGGGACAAGCAGACCAACGAGCAGTCTCCGCTGTACGAATCGGCGGATAACCCGCTGCGCGACCAGGGCTCCAGCATCGATGAAACGGTAAAGGCCTATCTCAAGGCCGGCGTGCCGGCCGGCAAGTACACCATAGGGCTGCCGCTCTATGCCGTGGGCTGGACGGGCGTCCCGAGCGCAAACCATGGCTTATATCAGAAATCGACGGCTCTATCGCCGGTTCTTCTGGCCGACGGATCGGGCTTGTGCCCCAACGCCAATCCAGCTGCCCCCGCGCCGGGTTGCGATAGCTTGTTGGCGCCGGGTTTCCTGACTTACGCGACCGTCGAGAACCTCATCAACAAGCATGGATACATCGCCTGGTACGATCCGGTGCGCATTGGCGCAACGCTCTACAACCCAGCCACTGGAACCTTTTACAGCTTCGACGATCCCGCTTCAGTGGCGGTGAAGACGGCCTACATCAAGAAAAACAAGCTGGGTGGCGCCTACGTGTGGGCGCTGAATCACGACGACGCTCAGGGGACGCTCACAAAGGCGATTGCGGCAGGCCTCAAGTAAGTGGCTGCGGCAGGGCAATCGCATAAATGCGATCCATCGCCGACGAAGGGCTTTGGATCGCCCCTCCGGAACGAAGCGCATTTGGCGGGACAGGTTCGCAGGGGAGCGCTCCGCTTCCCTGGGGCTATCATCGGCCCCTCCCTACGGGAGGAAAGGCGCCTGTTCGGAAGGCGAGATCAGAAACCAGTTCTGTCATCAAAACTTGTTCAAGCGATTGCCCTGGTTTCCCTGCCCGGTCGCGAACCGGCGGCCCATGCGCGGCTATATCCTGAAGAGTGAATACAATTCCTGCCCGTTCCTCCAAGCCCCCGGCTCACAAAGGCCTATTCCGGTCGTTTGTTCGATGGTTCCTCATTGCCGTGGTGTTTTCCTGGTCGCTTGCCGCGCTCACGCTGGTCGCCGCACGATGGATCGATCCGCCGACAACGGCGCTGCACATTGAGCGGCGCATGCAGGCATTGGTCCACCGTACGCCCTATCACGAGCGCTATACATTCGTTCCGCTGAGCCAAATCTCGCCCAATTTTCAGCATGCTGTCGTCTCCGCGGAGGACGCGCGCTTCTACCTACACCATGGCTTCGATTGGCACGCGCTCCAACTCGCCGCCGAAGAGGACATGGAAGGCGGCCGCACGCGCGGAGGGTCGACCATTACGCAGCAGTTGGTGAAGAATCTGTTCTTCGGAACGGGCGGCTCTGTCTTTCGCAAGGCGGCGGAATTCACATTGGTGCCGGTGGCGGAAGCGGTCCTCGGCAAGCAGCGCATTCTGGAGCTTTACCTCAACGTGGTCGAATGGGGACCCGGCATTTATGGCGCGGAGGCGGTGTGCCGTACCTACGACCACGCCTCGGCCCGGAACGTCAGTAGGGAGCAGTCGGCGCGGCTGGCCGCAATTCTCCCTGCTCCCCTGAAGCGGCGCCCCGAGCGCATGAACAGCTATAGCGCGGTCATCCTCCGGCGCATGCACCAAGTGGGCTGGTAGCCGCGGAATCTCAAACCCCGTGCAACTCCGGGCCGTACGAAAACTGTGGAAAAGTCCAATTGGTCACCAACGCGATTGAAGCGCACTGAACTGGCGCACCATCAGTGACTTGCGAGCGCGGACCGCGCCCCGCACGAGAGCGTGCGCCCGGTTGACGTCTCTCCATGCGGGCCGATCCTCTCTGGCGATGCTCATTTCCACTTTTTGGATGGCTCCAATTTCGATACGATGGAGGGATGGCTTTTCCCATCAAAATCTGCGTCGTATGCGAAGAAGAATTTGAACTGAGGCCGGATAAACCCGGCTTTGCCAACCGTTGTCCGTCGTGCAGCGAACCCGAGGAAACTGACACCGCAGCCGGCACCTCCTTGAGCATCGAAGAACGCCAGGCGGAGATCGAAGCGAACGAGGCCCGGAGGAAAGCGATCCGCGACCTGCTCTACCGCAGCGAGAGTTAAAGTCCGGTCCGAGACCGTTTTTCGGGTTGGCAGCCGATCAAATACCTGTTGCAACGAATATCCTCCTCGCGCATCCAATCCTCAGCAAGGCATAGGAGGTCAACCATGTCGCTTCGCCCCGTGAAGCAGATTTTTGAAACCAAGCCCACCGTTGAGGGCGCCGGCGTTAAACTGCAGCGCGCTTTTGGCTTTGGCAAGACCGCGGAGTTCGATCCGTTCCTGTTGCTGGACGATTTCCGCAGCGACAACCCGGCCGATTACCTGGCTGGTTTTCCCTGGCATCCCCACCGGGGAATTGAAACCATCACCTACGTGCTGGCCGGCGAGGTGGCGCATGGCGACAGCCTGGGCAACAAGGGCCGCATGACCGCCGGAGACGTGCAGTGGATGACCGCCGGCAGCGGCATTCTGCACCAGGAGATGCCCAAAGGCGACGATGCGGGCCGCATGCACGGCTTTCAGCTCTGGGCGAACCTACCCGCGGCGCTCAAGATGACTGCTCCGCGCTACCAGGACATTCCGGCCAGCGCCATCCCCGAAGTGACGGAAGACGATGGGACCAAGGCGCGCATCATTTGCGGCGAGTTCTGGGGTAAGACAGGGCCGGTGGAGGGCGTGGCGGCGGACCCGCGCTATGTTGACATTTCCGTTCCGCCCGGCAAGCGCCGTCGCATCCAGGTGGAGACCACGCGCAACGCGTTCGCGTACGTTTTTGCCGGTGCGGGCACCTTCCGGGACGCCTCGGCGCCGCAGGCTGTGCTGACCGAGTCGGCCGTGGATCCGAATGCGGCCCCGGTCTACGATGCCAAAAACCACTCTCTGGTCCTGTTTGATCGCGGTGACGAGATTGTTGTGCAGGCCGGGCCTGAGGGCATACGGTTCCTGCTGGTTTCCGGACAGCCGCTGGAAGAACCGGTGGCGTGGTATGGGCCAATCGTGATGAACACGGATGCCCAACTGCGGCAGGCTATGCACGAACTGCAGAGCGGGACCTTCATTCGGCACGGATGAAGACGGGCGATGGTCGTGCCGGCAGCCGACCGTGCGGTCTCCTACCCTTTCCGCAAAAGCACGCGGAAAGGATGGGGCACGCGTCAGTTCCGGGACGGACCGCATGGCCGGAGTTTCAGATCAAAACAATCAGAGGACATGCCGAACCGGGCGGACGCGGCTAGCTATAGTGTTCTGATAGTTCGTCTTCGTCGGTCCCCCGTCCCCAGATCAGACCCCACTTCTCCAGATACACCAGGCCCAGACCGAGGCCAATCACGAAGACTCCCACGGAGGAGTACTCCATGACGCTGAGCCGCCTGTCTTCCGCTTCCGTCTGGTACACGACGATCCCGTGGATGTTGCGCGGCGTCATGCGAGATTGCTCCGGCGCAGGCCACTTGGGCAAGGTGGCCAGATAATGCGTGGAGACTGTGGCAGAGATGAGCAGGCCCGCCAATCCGGGCAGCAGAAACAGGAGTGCGACAAACTTGAGCGTTGCCAACTGTGCAGCTTTCATGCCATTGACCTCAGCTTCAACGAAGGAAAGAGGGTTCATGGAGAATCCATGGGGCGAATCCCGCGCCTTGCAATTCTGGGGCTAATCAGAGATGCGGCACTTCGTTAATCCGGCCATCCAATTGGGAAGTTGAGACGGCATAAGGTGACCTTCGAAAAGGGCTCCAGGAAGCGTTGTTGTGCCTCTGCAGGTGGCAGCCATTTTTTGCGGCGAGCAGTAATAACAAACTCTCAATACCCCGCAGTATAACCACCATCACCGCGCTAAACCGCGCGGAATCCAGAACTTCTGAGCATACAAAGTAACTTCAGGCAAGCGCACAAGTCACGCATTGCATGGTTACCCGATCCGCGAATCGGTCATTGCTTATGCTCGTCCGGGTCGCGAATCCGGCTGGCCTCAAAGCTCACAATCTTCCACGCGCCCTGATCAGTCCGCACATACACGCGGATATAGCGATAGCTGCCGGAGATATCTCCCTGGGGCGCGGTGCCGCTCACCTCGGCCCGCGACGTAACCAGTGCCGTGGTCCCGTAAAACCGCACCTTGCGGTCGGAGATTTCGAGCGTCGTGATATGGGTCATTCCGGTGCGGAGGCTGGCGAGTGCCTGCTCTTTGGATTGCAGCGTGCCGTTGGGGGTGATGCCCATGTAGTCGTCTGCCAGCAGCGACTCCATGGCGGTCGTGTTTGCCCTCAACACGGCAGTGCGCCATGCTTCTTCCAGTTGGTCGATCTCGCGGCGATTCTCATGTTTCTGCGCTCGGTGCGTCTCGCCATGAAGCTGCGCGGCACAGGGCGCCAGTACCAGTGCGGCGAACACTGGAATGAGCATCAAAGCGGGTGCAACCCACCGAGGAATGCGCATGGAAAGGTCTTTCGTAGCTCCCGGCATAAACGTAACGGATACTAGCCCCGTAACGGCCAGCCGGTCAATGCATAACGATCCACAGCCTGTTACGTGTCAAACAATTCTTTCCTGCACGAAATTTACCCATTCTCGTGCAGGAAATCCTGCGCATTGGACGACAGTAAAAATCAAACGAGAGCAACCAGATTTTCCACGCTGCGCTCCCGCATCTTCTGGTAGAGCCCGCCCACGGCATGTTTCTTGAAGTGCTCCGATTCGCGGTGTTCCGCCAGCGCCTTGGCGTCGCGGTACTGCTCGTAGATGAGCACAGTGTCCGGGTCGCCCTCCATCTGATGGGGAATATAGCTGGTGCATCCCGCCTCCAGGCGCGAGGCGGTGGCTAGCAGGCGCAAGGACTCTGCAATATCGGCGCGGTCTTCCGAGGCAAACTTAAGCCGTACCAAAAAACTGATCATGGAGCACAATCCTTTTTCACCTGCGAAATCAAGCGCAGGACGATCATCAAAGTTTACTTGTGAAGTCCTTCGAGCGCGGCAGCAAACTCGGGAAGGAGCATGGTCTGGTCCCGATCCGGGCCAGTCGAAACCATTCCGATTTTGGCACCGCTTTCCCGCTCCTGGAACCGCAGATACTCCTGCGCCGCCGCGGGCAGCTTGTCAAACTCCGTAATTCCCTCGGTCGAACTCTGCCAGCCCTTCAACGTCGTATAGACCGGCTTGATCCGCTCCAGGCCCTGCACGTCGGCGGGAATCTCATCGGTGACTTTGCCGCCGATCTCGTAGCCCACGCAGACGGGTATATCGGCCAGTTCGTCCAGCACGTCCAGCTTGGTGACCACCAGCCATTCGGCTCCGTTCACCTGGTTGGAGTAGCGAAGCAGGGGAATGTCTAGCCAGCCGCAGCGACGAGGCCGGCCGGTGACCGCGCCATATTCATTGCCGCGCGCCCGCAGGTGGTCGCCGACTGCTTCGTGGATTTCGGTGGGGAACGGTCCCTCGCCTACGCGCGTCACGTACGCCTTGGTCACGGAGATCACGGTGCCGATGGCGGTCGGCCCAACGCCGGTACCCGTAGCAGCGCCGCCGGCGGTCGCCGAGGACGAGGTCACAAACGGATAGGTCCCATGGTCAATGTCCAACATGGTTCCCTGCGCGCCCTCGAACATGACGCTGCCGCCTTCGGCCAGGATCTTGTGCAACATGCGTCCGGTGTCGGCCACAAACGGGCGCACCTGCTCGGCTGCCGCAGCATATTCGTCGTACATCTTCGACGGATCCAGCGGATCGGTGCCAAACAGCGCATGGGCAATGGCGTTCTTTTCGCCGCAAGCCGCATCGATGTGGGTCTTCAAGAGTTCCGGCCGGAGCAGGTCCACGACGCGCAGACCGCTGCGCGCCATTTTGTCTTCATAGGCCGGTCCGATGCCCCGGCTGGTGGTGCCGATCTTTTTGCGCCCCGGCGCGCTTTCGGCGGCCAGCTCGATCATGCGGTGGTAAGGCAGAATGACCTGCGCGCGGTTGGACACGAAAAGCTGCTCGTCCACGGCCACGCCCAAGTCGCGCAGTTTGGCTACCTCTTTGAGGAAGGCGATCGGGTCCAGCACCACGCCGTTGCCGATGATGCCCCGGCAGCCCGGCCGTAACACGCCGCAAGGGATCAGTTGCAGCACAAACTTGTGCTTGCCGATGACGACCGTGTGCCCGGCGTTGTGTCCGCCGGCATAGCGCGCCACGGCGGTAAACCGCTCGCTCAGCACGTCCACGATCTTACCCTTGCCTTCGTCGCCCCATTGGGCACCCAGCACTACCGCCGTCTTTGCTCGCATGTCTGTCCGCTTCCCTGATGATGAGGTTCTGAATCCATGGAAATGTAGGAATTGTCATCCGGAGGGCAGCACAGTCGAAAACCCTGTGATCGTCTCGCAGACGCGCAGACCCCCGAAGGCCCACACCATTTTTGATGATAAACCCTGGGTGGATTTGCCGTTCGGCCAGGTCGGCCGGGCGCAGCGGCAATCGCACGAACGATGGATGACTGCTGGTGGAGGCTCGATTCGCCCTCCGAGGCGGGTGGTGTTTTGGTAGACCAGGTTCCCAGGGGGTGTGCTTCGCTCCCCTGGGCTAATCATCGGCCCCTCCCGACGGGAGAAAAGTCGTCAGTTCGGGACCCCTACCGGGAGAAAAGCCGGCTACTCGGCCGATCTAAACGAGACCGGGAACCAATGATGTAAACAAGATTCGTTCATGTGATTGCGCTGGGCCAAGCGCCGCGGGAATGTTGCTTCCCTAGTGCACTTCGGCCCAGAGTTTGAACGAAAGTCACCGCTTGCGCGACTATGGGAGCTAGTTTGGCGTCTAATTGAGTGAGATGAGTACAGCCGCGTTTGTTCGCCCTCTTTTCGGACAGGATTCCAGAACCGCTGCCAATGAGCAGGTGCGGCAGGAAAGCCTCGCCATTTCCCAGGGTCTGAAACGCCAGGACCCAGGGCTGCTGGATGAGCTGATCACCCGCTACCAGCACCGGCTGCTGCGCTATCTGCTTTATTTGACCAGCAATCGCGAGATGGCCGAGGACCTGTTTCAGGAGGTCTGGATGCGGGTGATGGTGCGCGGCGCCCAGTTCAACGGGAATGCGCGTTTCGACACCTGGCTATTTACCATTGCACGCAACCTGGTGATCGACCAGCGGCGCAAGCGGACCATGTCAAGCCTGGACGAGTTGGTTGAGGGCAACGGGGACGACGACCGGCCCATGAGTTTTGAGGTTGCCGGCGATGAGCCCAGTCCGTTCGACCGGTTTTCCAATCTCGAGGATCGCGAACAGATTGCAGCCGTGCTGCTCGAAATGGACACGCTCTACCGCGAGGTGCTGGTGCTCCGATTCCACGAGGAGCTGTCCCTGGACGAGATCGCCAAAGTGACGCGCGCTCCGCTTTCGACCGTTAAATCAAGACTTTATCGTGGGTTGGCCGCGATCAAGCCCAAGCTGGAGCGCAGCCGCATGCGTCGCCAGGAGACGGTGTGAAGACACTTGGGACGGACGCTTGCGGTGCGGTCGACAAAGACGGCCCGAAGGCCGAACCGAACGCCGAATCGAGCGCTGAACGTGACTTGGTTTCCGCCCTGGCTGGGTCTCAGGCCAACCGCGAGCGCGCAGTAGCTCATCGCACGCGGCGCGTCGTCATTGCCTCGCTGGGCGTCATGCAGGAGCAGAAGGCGGGGCGCAAGCGAGCCCGCTCCCTGGCGATAGCCGCTACGCTGGTGGTTGTGCTGGTGCTTGGTCCACTCGTATGGTGGGCCGGCGAAACGTTGATCGAAGAAGAGCATTTGAGCGGGCTGACGGGCCAGTTGAGCTTGTGGATCTTCTTTCTGGGCGCAGCGCTGCTGGCCTCGGCGGTGCTGGCTGGATGGTTGCGGCGCAAGCCCTGATGTGCCACCAGCCGCAGGGCTACCTTTGGTCCCGACAAAGCGACCGCTAAACACAATTCTACCAATCGAGACGAGGAGTCCTTCTGCCTGCGGCGGGAAAATCTGCGCACAATGAACTGCGCCAAGCGGCGGGCAGGCATACTATGCAGTCAGCGAAGGCTGCCGGAAAGACGGGCGGCTTGCTCCGGGTTGGCATTGGCCGGCAATGACCGTTGCTCCGGGGGCTAGGAGACTGCAAATATTCCCCGAAAGAAGTGAAAATTGTCCGGAGTTTCAGCAGGACATAAGACTGCATTCATTCTGCGGCATGGACGGCGCCTAAGGCCTGTCCTGGCGCTGAATTCAATGGGATCGATGACTATCCGAGTGGCGGACACCACTTGCTTTTCAAACCGGGAGATTGTCTAGAACGGGAAGTTCCTCTCTGCCGATAGAGTTCACGGCGGTGCGCTGCCGGAGGTTTTGATGCAATCAACGGCAGAAAATGAAATTGCCAATCAGGGATGGGCGGCGTTTTTGGCTCAGATCAATGAGCTCAAGGATGCGGTCTCGGTCGGCGACCTGAAGCGGCGCCTGGTCGCTGACGGCGACTCAAGCGAAGTCGACAGCGCGTGCCACGCCATCAACCAGATCATGGACACCATCACCTTGACGTTTGACCGTGCCGTGACGTCGGTTGACGGCATGAGCATTGGCCGTATCCCGCCCCCGTTCGAGGATGGGTTTCCGGGCGACTTCCGGCGGGCCAGGAATGTCTGCAATCACTTTATCGCTGTAATCAACCGACGCAACATCCAAATTGCGAAGATGACAGAAGCCGCCGCGCGCGGCGATCTGCATGTG
>Ga0224528_1002424_pt1 | contig 10594 bp, 18 predicted proteins | sample CBST25metaG_2_FD_179888 | JGI IMG/M metagenome (GOLD analysis project Ga0224528, IMG submission 179888) | Peat soil microbial communities from Stordalen Mire, Sweden - C.B.S.T25 | ecosystem: Environmental > Terrestrial > Soil > Wetlands > Peat | place: Sweden: Norrbotten County, Stordalen Mire...
TCGATGGCTCAAACCACGCCTTGCAAACAGACACTGCGGCAAGGTAAAACAGTCACGTCTCAGGCCAAGCCCGTTGGCCGGTTTTGAACTGATAACGTATGGCCGGTTTTAAGGTGATCACCGAGGATTTTGGACTTCTAGCGACCCTGCAGGCACGCCCCGGGAAAGAGGCCGAGGTCGAGGCTTTCCTAAAGTCTGCCCAGCCCCTCGCTCTTGAGGAAACCAAGACAACGACCTGGTTCGCATTCAAGATCGGGCCGTCGACCTTTGGGATCTTCGACACTTTTGAGGACGAAGACGGAAGAAACGCGCATGTTAATGGTGAGATAGCGAAGGCGTTGTTTGCACGGGCCGAGGAACTTTTTGCAACCGCGCCTCAGATCCAGCAGGTCGATCTGCTGGCCGAGAAGGTGTAGCCCGACGCCGGATGTCGGCACGGAACAGGCTATCTGCATTCTTCAGATTGGTTGTAACCTTTACCCCCTCGATCGCTCCAATGTGTAGCTCGCAAAGAAAGCGCGGCTGAGTAAGGGAGGTGCGGATGAAAAACTCTCTTCCTCCTGATCTGTTTCCCCTCCCGCTGCGAATTTTTGCAGTCAATCCCAACGGCCCTCGCCCCAGGCGCGGCTCAACCGATGAAAGGCTTCCCAATGACCAACACAGTAAAATCGCTCGCTCTGGCCGCCGCATTTGCAGGTATGATTGGTGGCTCCACAGTTCGTCTGAATGCCCAGACGGCCCAGTCGAACGGCTCCTCCGTCCAGTCCACACACGCCGGTATCCTCCTGGTTGACGACAAGACCCCGCCCAAGCACGCTTGCAAAGGTAAGAACGACTGCAAGGGGCAGGGTGGCGGCGACAAGAAGCATGCCGGTAAGAACGATTGCAAGGGCAAGGGTGGTTGCGCCACCGACGGTTCCAAGCCGCCGAAGGCTGTCTAACATGTCGCGTTGTCTGGGGGCTTGGGTTGTTTTCAAGCCTCCAGCTCTTTCTGTCTTCTAGCGTTCGGAGCCACAAATGCCAGCGAATCGTTTCAACGGATTCACAGACTACGGGGTGGGGATCGGCCTACGCGTTCCGCACTATGAGCACATTTTCTCTCAGAAGCCCGTCGTCGGCTGGTTCGAGATCATCTCCGAGAACTATATGGTCGACGGTGGCAGGGCGCTGCAGGTGCTCGACGACATCCTCGATCGATATAAGGTCGTGCAGCACGGGGTTTCAATGTATTTTGGCTCTGCGCAGCCCCTGAACCGGGAGCATCTCAAACGTCTCAAGGAGCTGACTCGACGGACAAAGACCCCGTGGCTCTCCGACCATCTTTGCTGGGGAAGCGTTGATGGGCGTTACACACATGACCTCCTGCCTATCCCCTACACTTTTGAAGCTGTGAAAACAACGGCAGCAAGGATACGGGAGGTCCAGGATTTCCTTGAGATTCCAATCGCTGTCGAGAATGTAAGTAGTTATGCGGAGTTCTATGAATCCGAGATGACCGAATGGGAGTTTCTAAACGAAGTGGTCGAGGCAGCCGACTGCGGCATTCTCCTCGACGTCAACAACATCTACGTCTCTTCACAAAATCATTCTTTCGACCCATTCGATTACGTAAACAGTATTCCTGCCGAACGTGTAGCTCAGATTCACATCGCCGGCCACTCCAAGTTCGAAAAGTACATCCTAGATACGCACGATCACCCTGTACTTGATCCGGTGTGGGGTCTATATCAACGGACGATTGAACGTGTTGGGCACACCGCAACTTTGCTCGAGTGGGACGACAATATTCCGTCCTTTGATGAAGTGCATGGCGAAGCCTTGAAAGCAAACAAGTATCTGAAACCAACGGAAACCGCCGCGGAACCCGCACGGCAGATGGATCGAGAGGTGGTTCGTTCATGACACTCCTCGAACTGCAGCGCAGGATGTCAGAGGACGTAATGCGGCCTCTAACTTCCGATTTTCAAATGCAGCCTGCGACAGACGATGGGCGTTCGACCGCGGCAATAGCCGAAGGCTACATTAAGCCGAACGATCGCTTGTCTTCGTTCGACCGGCTCGAGATCTACAATCGTCAGTATTGGTTCCGTGTCATCACGGCCGTCGCCGAAGACTTCCCAGCTTTGAATGCAGTCCTCGGAAGTGAGGTATTTGATGAGCTGGTTCTGGCTTACCTCCGGGACAATCCTTCGTCCTCCTTTACGCTTCGCAACCTCGGCTCCAGGCTGCCGGAATGGCTCCAAGGTCACGCCGAGTATACGTCCGGCAATCACGACCTCGCGATGGACATCGCACGGTTGGAGTGGGCCTATGTGGAAGCATTCGATCGAGCTGTCATCCCTCCTGTGAATGGAGCAGATTTCGCGGGCTTCGATGGCGAAACCAAGCTTAACCTCCAGCCACATTTGCAATTACTCGATCTAAAGTATCCTGTGGATGAACTCGTTCTGGCCGTGCACAGAGAGACCGGCTCCAGCGACATCATGAGCAACGCGATCTCCGAGCACAGAGAGACGTCAGAGGCTGCCCTGCCGAAAATGTCGCGTCAGAACATCTATCTTGCCGTCCACCGTTACGACAACTCTGTCTACTACAGACGGATTGATCGTGAAGCGTTTCTATTGCTGTCCTCTCTTCAGTCAGGTAATTCTCTTGGCTTTGCTCTCGAAGCAGCCTTTGAAGGTGGAACGTATACCGTAGAGAACCAGACCGCTAAGATTCACGAGTGTTTTGCACACGCCGCCGAGCTGGGGTGGTTCTGCATACCGATTCCAAACTAACTGGGTAAATTGGAGTCCGGCTTACATAAAGCTGCCCGTGATCGCACATCGTCCGGTTGAAAGAGGCGGCGTGGCCGGGAAATGCGACGTGGAGATCAACTAGCTGATTGATGACTTGAGTCGGCGAGGTGTGCGTACCTGAGAAACTGCGACCCTTTTCCCCCATTTTCATCTGATTGAGTGAACCGGCTCAAACCTCCCTTCGATTTGGCGAGGATCAACGAGGTTCAGTCTCATCTCGCATGGAGTCTAGTTTTCTTGGTCGAACCCCCGTCGTTCCTCAATCGCATCTTCCGAGCGTTTCGGTACCGTGATTTTCGAATCATGTGGCTGGGTGCGTGTGTGTCCACGGTCGGAACTTTCGTACAGCAGTTCGCGCAAAGCTGGTTGGTCTACGATCTCACCAAAGATCCCTTCTATCTCGGGCTTGATCTTTTCCTTGGCCAACTGCCGATCATGCTCTTTTCACTCGTCGGTGGCGTCTTCGCAGATCGTCTGGACAGAAGAAAGATGTTGCTCTCTTCGCAGTACATCCAGATGTTGTGCGCTTTTGCCTTGGTGGCACTCTTCGCCTCCCATGCTGTCAAGGTCTGGCACATCCTGACCTTGTCATTCTTGGTTGGGGTTGGTCAATCCTTCGGTGGACCCGCGTATTCAGCGCTGCTGCCCACCCTCGTGGACCCCGAGGATCTCGCCAACGCTATATCGATGAACTCTATTCAGTTCAATCTCGCACGCATTATCGGCCCCACACTCGGCGGCCTCACATATACAGCTTTCGGGGCTACGTGGTGTTTCGCATTGAACGGCTTCTCTTATGTCGCGGTCATCATTTCTCTTCTTGTCATTAGGGTGCCATCCGTTGCGCCGAGAACCCAGATGTCAGTTCTGAAGAGCATGAAGGAAGGGCTTAGATTCATCCGAGAACGCGAGGGTTTGACTCCGATGGTCGTGCTCGCGTTTTGCACGACGCTGTTTGGCTTCTCGTTGACTGGATTTCTCCCGGTAATTGTGCGAACGATCTTTCACGGAGGGCCAAAAACCTACGAGCTCCTGCTCGTGTTTTCAGGTGCTGGATCGATCTGCGGTGCGCTGTTGGTTGCGGCGATGGAGAAATTGAAGGGACAGGCGCGGTTGGCGGTCCTGGCTCTCTTCGCCCTCGGACTTGCGACGGCTGGTTTTGCGGAATCCAAATGGCTTCCGGTTTCTTGTGCTCTGATTTTTCTTGCTGGCATGGCTGTTATGGCATCTGCCTCCCTTATGCTCTCAGTCGTGCAACTGATCGTTCTTGATTCCATGCGTGGCAGAGTTATGAGCGTCTACGGCCTCGCCTTTCGTGCTGGCATCCCGTTAGGCTCGTTAGTGTTAGGAAAGCTTATCCCCGTCCTCGGTGTCTCGGTCGCCGTTGGCGGATTCGGATTGTGTCTGGTAGGTGTAGCCGCCTACTTCTTAATCGTTATGACCAAGATGCCGACGTTTCAACGAAGCGCCTAAGGAAGGTATCTAATGGTGAAGCTTGGCTGGTAGGTTACCCGAGCTGATCAGGCTTGGGGGGGGCGATCATCGGTGCAATGTAATGCTAGGCGCTCAATTCAATAGAGTCTGAATATATTCGTTCCCATCACGGCATTGTCAGAAGCCAGGCGCGTGGAGACACTGACGCTCCGGCTGCCCCGTCAGCGATGAAACGTCACGGTTTCGTCTATTGCCGCCTTTTCGAGTCGAAATGTGCTCATCGGTTCGCCTGGCTCTGGATAGCCAAAAGAGATGCCGAACAGCATCTTCAAGGACGGTTCGACGCAAAGGACCTCGCAGACGTCGGCCGCGAAAAGACTGAGCAGCGTCTGCGGCACGCCGGCGAGCCCGCGCGCCGCCAGCGAGAGCTGGAAGGTTTGGCCATACATGCCGACGTCCCCAGCCATGCGCACGGTTTCGTATACTGGTGCCATGAAAAGCAGGCAAACGTGCGGCGCGCCGAAGAATTCCAGGTTACGCACCAGGGATGGGTCGAATCAACAATCGCCATTGGCACACCTGGGGAATAAGGACAGGTCCGCACTGACGGGAATCATAGGCTGGTCCAGCTTTGGCTTTGCTTTGCTTCAAAGCATTTGTACGCTCTTCGCAGCCGTCGATGGATTTCGCGTGATGCTCGGGATCAGTTCCCTTATTATCAGCGCCTCCGTTGGTTCATTCCTCGATCGAATTCATTCGGACTGGATTCGGATTCCGATGATCCTATTCGCTCTGGCAGGATCATTACTCAACATCGCCGTTCTGATACAAGTTCGGCACCTCCGCAACCGGCCGGTGTCCAAGTGGCGACAGATCGCGCCCACGCGGCGGAAGCTCCGAATGGAATATCTCCAACTTCTGCTCTCTGTCGCCAGTCTCATCTTTATCGGCATCGAGGAGTTCTTACACCTTCGGTTATTCCATCTCCTGTGAACGCCGTTTGATCGTCAGCGATATATATCGAGCTCGCTTTACCGACAATATGCGCATGCAGACGAATGCCAGCAAAACTGACATGGCGAGCGAAGTCCGTATCGGCGAGGTGGAATGCTCCGATAATCTTCAGACTGCACTTTGGCATCCCCATGCTGGTTCCTGTGTCGGTGAATACCTGATACACCTCACTGTGCACAGACTCTAGGAATTATGCCCCGGAAGCGACGACATTGCCGAAAGCTCCGCGTCCAGACGCGCGTGCAGGCGCTCGCTGTAGCCCAGAGGGAGTTCGAAAACGCGTTCGTCCGCGGTCAAGATCAAAATGTTTCGAGTCGAGTCCATGATCGCAGAGCAGAGTTCGCAGTGGTCAAGATGCCTTTGCACTTGCGCCAGTATCTTGGCATCAAGCGTTCCATCCAGATAGCCGGAGATGTGTTCCCAAACGTGCTTGCATTCTATAACCATGGAAACCACCTCCTTCTCTGAGAGTCCTTCGGCGGAGCCATTTGTCTCAGATGCGGCGCCAGCACCTTTTGCAACATGATGCGAGCTCTGTGAAGCCTCACCTTCACCGAACTTTCCGTGACCTGGAGCAACTCTGCTGCCTCTGCGATACTCAACTCCTCAATATCCCGCAGGAGGACAATTTCGCGGTACATCGGCGGTAACTCGCCGACTGCTGTCTGCAGCAGTGACCGAACTTCCTGCCGCTCCAGCATCTCCGAAGGGATCTCACGCCAGTCTCTTAAGAGCGCGGGAGAGACGTGCCCTTCGGCATCAGGTTCCTCGTCAAGCGACTGCAACACAACCGCCTTCGCTTTGCGAAGGCGGCCGCGCGCCTCATTCAACGTAATACTGATGAGCCAGGTTCCAAACTTCGCTTCACTTCGAAAGCTGGCTAGATTCCGATATGCCCTCAGGAAAGCCTCCTGCGCTGCATCCTCCGCATCGGCCTCGTTCTTTAGGAAAGAGAGCGCCATCACATAGACCTTCCGTTCATAGGGACGAATCAACTCGTGAAACAAGTGCGCTTCGCCACCGATGATGGAGGCGATCAGCTGTGCTTCATCTCGTAGCTCGGCTGTTTTGGTCATCCTATGCTTTCTCAGGTATGGAGCGTTTTGCCAGTGTTGTATCCACAGAACAAAAGCCAGCGCCAAAACTCAGGACAAGCAGAGTAGCAAGGAAAAATGTATAGGGGTCTGCGCCGTATCCATGGGAGTACAAATATAGCAAATGTTTCACGCCTTCTCCTCAGTATTCAGACAGGTAACGGCTCTCGATGAAGTCCGTAATCGACCTCTCCAATGGCCATTAGAGCAAGAGACCCACGAATGGTTACACACAACCGAGAACGTTCGATCACCTCGCAGTGTTGGCGTTTTGCAACTCCTTCAGCACGTCGCTCGCCGTTGTCCGATCCCCGTGTCCTTGGCTGACCTTGCGGTAGAAGATAACGTCGTGTCGATCGATCAGAAATGTGGAAGGATGCGCCGTCTCATTCGGAGCGTCCCAGCGCAGTCCGTATTGGTTGGTGAACTTGTAATCTGGATCGATCACAAGGGTCACGTTTGCCGGCAGGGGGGGGGCTTGGACAGGAATTCTTTCGCACGCTGGTCGAGTTCGGCCGGAGGTCCTGGATATACGAGAAGAACCTGAGTTCCTGACGAAGCAAACTTATCGGCATTCTCGACGAAATCGTGCACCTGACGAACGCAATACGGGCATTGATAACCGGGATAGCCGCGGAGAACAACGAGAACCACGGACCCCTTCCGGGTCAAGGAGCCAAGCTCCACGATCTGTCCTGCAGGTGTAGACAAAGAGATGGCGGGAGCCTTCTGGCCGATGCCGGGCACACCCTCGAGTGCCTGACTGTGGACCAGAGAAGCGCTGATTAGGATTGCGACCAACGTATTCCGGAACATGAAGCATCTCCTGACGATACTTCATATGAATCATATCCGGAGCGTAAGGTTACAGGAATTCTTGACGCATGCTTGATCATGATTCCGCTGTAACCTGCGGAGCCTGCTTGCATCTCATCTGCAGCAACCAGGAGGCAGCATGAACTCGTTTCCCCGAGCGGTCATCTCAGTCGTAGTTGGGACATTCCTGTCAAGTGTTCTCACGGTTGCCGCGCAAACGGTTCCGGCAGCCGGTTTAACCTCCAAGCCGAAGATCGTCCTGGTTGAACTGTTCACCTCCGAAGGATGCTCCGATTGTCCGCCCGCGGATGAGTTGCTTCGGCGGATCGATAGAAAGCAGACCGGCGCGGGTAAGCTGATCGTCGGTGTCAGCGAGCACGTCACCTACTGGAACCATCTTGGCTGGTCTGACCCGTTCTCTTTGGGAAAATCGGATCAGCGGCAGGATGCATATAGCAATAAGTTCGGTCTCAACGGCGTCTACACACCGCAAATGGTAGTTAACGGAAACGAGGAGTTTGTCGGCAGCGACAGCGCGAAGCTTTCAGCCGCGCTCCAAAAGGAAGATCGGCATCCATCATCCGTCGACGTTCGCATCGCTTCTCTGGATTTGGCGGCGGGCAAGCTCACTGTGAGATTTTCGGCCGACGGTGTGTTTCCATCGCAAGGGGTCGACGTTATCGCCGTACTGGCAGACGATACCGACCGCTCCAGCGTTCAGCGCGGCGAGAACTCCGGACACACGCTGACCCATGTCGCCGTTGCACGTTCTCTCACCCAGGTGGCTAGGTTGAAGGGTGCGGCGGCGGAGTCGACCGTACAAATACCTTTGCCACCCTTATATCAACGAGCGCAAATGCATCATCTCATCTTGATCGCCCAAACCACAGGTACTGGTCCGGTCGTCGGAGCTGATACGAAATCCTTCTAAACACCCCTTCGGCGGAGACTGACATCAAACGTGCCTGCATCTTGGCCATCCTGGTTGCAGTTCCTGATCCAGCCGCACAAAGTCGGTAATAATACCAACGCTGAGCAAAGAGCATGTACTGGCGGGAGTCCCGGACCAAAGCCAGATGAGGCCGGTGATGAAATACGTCGTCTTCATGGTGAAGTCCTTGCGCTAAGTGTGCGCTTCCAAGAGATTGCTGTGTGGAAGCTCCGTACCGCTTCGGCAACGGTCAATGGAGTGTCACCACGGTTTGAATTCCGCGGACCCTAGCCTGCTTAGCAGATAGAGTTGCGTCATGTCACGAAATTCCTCCTCATGAGGATTGTCCTTGCAGGTAGCAGTACTGTACCGTAACGTTCTGTTGCACAATAGCACATCAGCACACTCGCTCAATTGAAAAGAACAACACGCATGAAGTTTTCACTCAGTAAGAGGATGTCGCAGGTGGTTATCGCCGGAGCGATCGCCGTTCTGGCCGCGACTTCGCCCGCCTGGGCTCAAGCCGGGCGGGAGCATACGCCCATGAAGCTCGCATAGACCCGCACCGTCACAAAGAACGTCCCGGCCCTGGCGGCGCTTTACGAGAAGGTCACGCAGATTACTCCCGTCGGAATCGACACTTACGTCGAGATCCGCACGCCGGGCAGCGTTCTCGCCATCGCCGACGAAGAGGGGGTCAAGCGGACCAACGCCGGCGCGGCGGTCGCGGCGGCCAATCACTCTATGATCCTTGAGTTCGAGGTGGCTGACGTGGATGCCGAACGCCCGCGCCTTAATTCCATCATTAGGAAGTGGGTCCTGGAGCCCACAAATCAACCCTGGGGCAATCGTTCGATGCTGTTCAGCGACCCCGATGGAAATCTCATCAACTTCTACACGCCCATCCGTCCGGCAAAGTGAGGACTTCGGGGAAAGCGCCGAGCAGGACGACAGCGTGGAAGCGGCGCAACGCTGGTTTGGATAGAAGGCCGCGAGCGACTCCTCAAAAGGAGAACGTGATGCACACACTTGCACTGCTAGTGATTCTGGAGGCTAAGCCTGGAAAAGAGGAGGAACTATCCGACTTTCTGAAATCGGCGCTGCCATTGGCCGCGCAAGAGACCCAGACGCTGAGCTGGTTCGCGTTCAAGGTAGGGCCCTCAGAATTCGGGATCTTTGACACCTTTCCGGATGAAGCCGGCAGGAACGCTCACATCAATGGCGAAATAGCGAAGGCGCTATTCGCCAAGGCGGAGGAGTTGTTGGCTGCGCCGCCTCAGATCGAGAAACCCAACATCCTGGCTGCGAAGTGAGCGTTTTGTTCTGCGGCCCGCTGCCGCCGGACGTTACTGGGTTGCCGACGCTTTCAAGCGTCCCGTTACATTCTTGACGACTTGCTTCAGGAAGTGATCAGTGATCTCTTCTCGCGAATGCCAGCGCCGATAAAACAGCGGGCCAATGACCGCCGCGACGATGTCCGCTGTCTTCTCGCCCGCTGCCAGCTCTCCTCGTTTCTTCGCCTGCTCGACGGCCTGGAAAAACGGAGCGTTCATCTCCGCCTGCAGGTTGGTGTGAAGCGTGGCTATCTCGGGATCACGTTCGGCGGCGTCAATGATTGACGGCAATACGGCCGACCAGCGGGCTGTCCGGAGCTGATCCCCCAGATGCCGGACGAGCGCCGTGAGATCGCGCTTCAGACTGCCCGTCTCGGGCGACTTCGGCTTTGGGCTGAGCTTGGAGCAGGCGTCGAGCAGCAGAGCGCTTCGTGACAGCCAATGCCGATAGATGGTCGTCTTCGATACGCCGGAACGCCTCGAAATTTCATCCACGCTGACACCGCCGAGACCCGCTTCCCAAAGCAATTCATAAGTCTCTGCAAGTACCGTCTCCTTGGACCGCAGCACGCGTTTGTCGACCGATTCTCCCACCGTTTTGGACAACTCAATCCCTCCTACCTCGACGAACACAATACGATACGGTACAGTATCGAAGTATATAGGGCCCTATTTCGGACTGCGACATGGGAGGGATGGAGTTGCTGCCACAAACTCCTGCATAGGCACAACACGTTGGGGAGGTGCGGGCCTTGCTAATGGAAGAGATGCGCAAGCTCAATCGGTTTCATCTACGACTTGCGCAATCAGCCACACCGCCTACTCAACGGGCTCGGAGATTGGAGCTATCAGAGAGAACTTCTCCATTCGATAGATGAGCGTCTTGCGGCTGATATTCAAATAGCTCGCTGCGCGCGTTTGGTTCCAGCCATGCTTTTCCAACGCCTGAACCAAAATCTCCTTCTCAATTTCTTCCAGGTCAATTCCTTCGTCGGGAAGCTTCAGGAAAATGTTCGCGATCCGCGACTCACACTGACGAATTTCAGCAGGTAAATCTTCGGACTGAATTCTTCCGTTACGAGTCAGAACGGCCATCCGTTCCATCACGTTCTGCAACTCGCGCACATTGCCTGGCCAGTTGTACTGAATGAGCTTCTCTCTTGCATTGTC
>Ga0224528_1002426_pt1 | contig 10591 bp, 9 predicted proteins | sample CBST25metaG_2_FD_179888 | JGI IMG/M metagenome (GOLD analysis project Ga0224528, IMG submission 179888) | Peat soil microbial communities from Stordalen Mire, Sweden - C.B.S.T25 | ecosystem: Environmental > Terrestrial > Soil > Wetlands > Peat | place: Sweden: Norrbotten County, Stordalen Mire...
CAATGCCCCGGCTGGCGCGGCATAGGCGCGAACCGGGGCGGGGTAGAGAAACGCTTCTTAGAGGGCGGATTCGCCGCGCTCGTCGTTGCGGATGCGGATGGTTTCGTCGACGTGACTGACGAAGATTTTGCCGTCGCCGATGCGCCCGGTGCGCGCCGAGGCGATGATGGCCTGGATGGTCTTGTCTTTCATATCGTCGGCGACCACCAGTTCGATCTTGACCTTGGGTAGAAGATCGACAGTGTATTCGCGGCCGCGATAGAACTCGGTGTGGCCCTTCTGGCGGCCGTGGCCGCGGGCCTCGAGAATGGTCATTCCCTCAATGCCTGCCTCGAGCAGGGCATCCTTTACAGCGTCCAGCTTGGAGGGCTGGATAATAGCTTCGATCTTGAGCATAAACAAAAAGCCTCGTTGGCTAGCCTATCAGGTCCGGAATGCGCCTGACCGCAACGCCAGGAAGATTTTCAACCTTTCGGACCGCATTGCGCAATGGAGAGGAACACTCTCCCCGCCTCTGGAGTCCGAAGCGGACCAGAGGGCAGGGAGGTCGCGCCGTCGGCCGGATGCAATGGGCCCCGTCGGCCGGGCGCGATAGGAAGAGCTACTACGAATTTAAATCGTAACCCTCTTCGTTGTGTTGCGTCAGATCGAGACCCACGTGTTCGTCCTCGCTTGAGACGCGCAGGCCCATGGTCTTGTCGACCAGGACCAGCAGCGCCAGCGTGCCGACGATCGAAATGCCCCAGGCCAGACCGATGCCGGCTAGTTGGTTGAAGATCTGGCTCCAGTGGCCGTCGAAGCCGCCGGTCGGCAGTGGGTGGCCGGCCGCGTCCCGACCGAGCGCCGGGTTGATCAACCGGGTGGCGAAGATGCCGGTCAGCACTGCGCCGAGCGTTCCGCCCGCGCCATGCACACCGAAGGCGTCGAGCGAGTCGTCGTAGCCGAACAGGCTTTTTACCTTGAAGACCATGAAGGCGCAGAACAGGCCGGCGACCAGACCAATGGCCAGCGCCGACATCGGCTGGACGAAGCCCGAGGCCGGGGTGATGGCCACCAGTCCGGCGACCGCGCCGGAGATGGCGCCGAGGGCCGTGGGCTTGCCGTTGTGCAGCCACTCGAAGATCGTCCAACTGAAAGCCGCCGCCGCCGCCGCAAAGTGCGTGTTGACGAAGGCCGAGGTGGCCAGCGAGCTTGCGCCCAGGGCCGAACCGGCGTTGAAGCCGAACCAGCCGAACCACAGCAGGCAGGCGCCGATAAAGCTGGTCACCATCGAGTGCGGGGTCATCGGCGCCGAGGGGTAGCCGCGCCGCTTGCCGAGATAAATGCAGGTGACCAGAGCCGAGACGCCCGAGGTGATGTGAACCACCGTGCCTCCGGCGAAGTCCAGCGAGGGAATGCGGCCGCCGTTGACGTTCAGGAAGCCGCCCACGCCCCAGACCATGTGCGCCATCGGACTATAAATGATCAGCGACCAGAGCGAGAGAAAGACGGCCATCGCGCCGAATTTCATCCGCTCGGCGAAGGCGCCGGTGATCAGCGCCGGGGTGATGATGGCGAACATCAGTTGATAGATCATGAAGGTCTGCTCGGGGATCGTCGCCGCGTAATCGGTGTTTGGGGTGACGCCGACTCCGTGCAGAAACAGGTGCTCGAAGCTGCCGATGAAGGCGTTGCCGTGGCCGAAGGCCAGCGAGTAGCCGCAGACGGCCCACAGAATCGTGATCAGGCCCATCATGGCGAAGCTCTGCATCATGGTGCCGAGGACGTTTTTCTTGCGGACCAGGCCGCCGTAGAACAGGGCCAGTCCCGGGCCAGTCATCAGCAGCACCAGCGCCGCCGAGATCAGCATCCAGGCGTTGTCGCCCGCCGACTGCGCCTGCGCGCTGGCCGCTTGAGCCGTTTGTACGGCCTTTTGCAGGGCCGCGATCTGTGCCTGCGTGCTGGCGGCAGCAGCCGGTGTGGTTGGCGCGGAGACGGGGGCCTGCGCCAGTCCGAAGGGGGCAAGTCCGAGACAGGCGAAGAAAAGCAGAGCGAGAATGCGTCGACAAAGCATAAAAGATCGGCTCCAGAGTATGAAATTGCAGGGCAGCCGCGCCGACTATCGGCCAGTTCGAAGAGCTTGTTGGCGCACAACAAGCGGGAAAGAGTCTTTGGGTGCAAGCCTCTTCCCCCTGCCGGGGCACATACAGCGCAGCAGCAGACCGGCATAAATCTGCTAATTTGCCTGAATACTGTAAATATTTCACATGAAATATAAAGAACGCATGAAGAAAAGAGGCTTTGCTGATGGAAACCGCCCCGGCGCGCTGGCTGGAAAACGGGCTTGAGTTCAGCAAAAATCAACATGTTGCGTGGAAAATCCCTGCGTCAGAGTGGTTTCAGAAATGGTGTTGATGCGGAGCACATCCGCCAAGTCGGCGCGAACCCAAGGGGAGCGACGACTTGGCGGGACGCTGGTGATTTCGCAGGATTTCTGAAACCGCTCTAAGGTAGAAAGGGAGTGGCGGAAAGGTGCCTTGGACGGATGAAGAAGCGAAGCGGGAAAATGGCGGCGTTGCTGGCGTTGGTGCTGATGGGTGCCACGGCGATCGCGCAGGGGCAAAACCGCGGCGGATGCCGGCGGGTAGATCTGACCGGCGAGGTCTCTGCCGGCAATGGCTGGCAGGCGGCGATCGGCGGCGGGTGGGTTTTGCGACTGGTGCCGATAGCGCCGGGAAGAAGTGGTTTTACGGGGTGGGATCTGACGGTTGACCGCGCCCCGGCCTTGGGCTACCCGGATGCGCTGCTGCTGGCCACGCCTCCCTATTTATCGATGAACGAGCGGGAGATAGGGACCACCTATGGGTTGCGCGCCCAGGACGCGATCGGGTGGAATCCGCGCAGCTTCCGGTTCCTGATCGACGAGAGAAATTTCCGCGAGGCGCGGCAGCTTTTTTCGCGCTTCAGTCCGGAGTGGAGTTCCGGAAAGCAGACGGCAGAGGGCGGGAAGGCGGCAGCGCGGCTGATGGAACTCAGCCGAGGCGCGGCCGTCGGACAATTGCAGATTTTGGATGCGCGGTTGAGCGAGGGAACCGGCGATGCGGTCTCGTATGCGCGGAACTGGGCGATACAGGCGGCGCGGATCCCGCACACGGCTCTCGGGGGCGCGTCGACGCCGCGCGGCTCGCTGGGCTGGATACGGTTTCGGGCGACGCTCTGGCTGCCGGCCCTCTGGAAGGCGCCGGCCGGGCTGGCCTCCAGCGCTGTTTCCTGCCAGCCGTAGATAGCAAAAGGAAAAAACATATTGCCCAGGAGCAACTTTTTTTTGTGGTTTGCGTTTGTACAGAACGTACGAGGTTCGGCCGTTTCCTGGGGAAGAACATGCAAGCAATGTTCTTGGATACGCTCAACCGAAACTGGGGTATAGTTGAGACGATATGGAAGAAGCCACAAACCTGGATCGTTACCTGTTTGGAGCACTGGAGAGCAGCGGGAAGAATCGCGGAAAACTCCAGGAGGCCAGCTATGGTTTCGATCAGCCGGAAGGCGTCCTCCTTACCTCTCTCGACTATGCGGTCAATTGGGTTCGCAAGAATTCCATCTGGCCGATGACCTTCGGACTAGCCTGTTGCGCGATCGAGATGATGTCGACGGGAGCTTCCCGCTTCGACTTGGCTCGCTTTGGCGCCGAGGTTTTTCGTCCGTCTCCCCGGCAATCGGACCTGATGATTGTGGCCGGACGGGTTTCGCAGAAGATGGCTCCCGTGTTGCGCCGCTTGTACGATCAGATGCCCGAACCCAAATGGGTGATTTCGATGGGGGCCTGTGCCACCTCGGGGGGCGTTTTCAACAATTACGCAGTTGTGCAGGGCGTCAATCAGGTGGTCCCGGTCGATGTATATGTGCCGGGATGTCCACCCCGGCCCGAGCAACTGATGTACGCTATCACGCTTCTGCAGGAGAAGATTCAGCGGGAGCGGGGATCTCTGCGCAAGACACTCAATCTGGAGTGAAAAGGCCGGGATCTTTTGGTAGCTTGAGAGGGAAAGTGCGGAGTGCGTCCTGAGGGAAGAAGGGGCGTCTACGCCAACTCATTGAAAAAAAGTGTTCTTGAGCTGTATTCCTATGGTACGTTGGTTTGTGCTGTAGATCGGGTCAGCAGATTACTTGATAGCTGACCAGTCAGATCGATTGCTGGGAATGAGTTCGTCCACTATTTTTTCTTTCGAGTACAACAGTTCCATTGCGGAGGACAAACGCATGCATGAACGTGTATGGAAGACGATCAGCAAGTTTCTTGCTCTAGGAGTTTTGGCAGCGGTTCCCGTTGCCCTGGCCGCGCAGGCCGCTCCGGCGGCGAAGACTTCGCCGGCTGATTCGGCATCAAAGTGGGATATCTTTGCTGGATACAGCTACCTGGCTCCGAAGGGGACGGTCCAGACCACGGACCCGAGTGGCAACTCGCTTTCGGTCGATTACAAGGCGGTCAATGTGGGCGGCCTGTTCAGCGGCGCCTACTTCTTCAACAAGTATGTCGGTGCACAGGTTGAGGCAGGTTTCCATCAGTGGGGCACCTCGAAGGCGGGCAGCAATATTGGTACCCGTGGCAACAATGATGGCTTCACGACGGCTTCTGCCGGTCTGATTGTCCGTTTCCCGACGGAAAACATCACTCCGTTTATCCATGGACTGGTGGGCGGCGCCCGTGTGGGTGGTCCCTACTACCAGCCCAACACCTGGGGTGTGGACCTGACGGCAGGCGGTGGTTTGGACTATAGGACGCCGTTGTTTGGCGGCCATCTCGGCATTCGTCTCGTCCAGGCCGACTACGAATACATGCACGTCGACTTCGGACCTGCCTCGCAGACTTACGGTGGTCGTGCGAACATCAATGCGGCTCGTCTGAGCACTGGTGTGGTCTATCACATCGGCTCGATCGTACCGCCTCCGCCGGTGACTCTGGCTCTTGCGGCCAGCCCGGCCACGGTGTATGCCGGTGAGCCGGTCACAGTGACGGCCACGGCCGGCAATCTGAATCCGAAGCTCAACGCGGTCTACGACTACTCCGGCGACGACGTGAAGGCCAATGGCGCAACGGCCACGGTCGATACCACCACGCTGGCTCCGGGAACCTACACCGTCAAGGGTGAGGTGAAGGAAGGCAAGTCCGGCAAGGAAGGCCGCAAGCCTGGCCAGTTGGCCTCGGCGACGGCGACCTACACGGTCAAGCAATTTGAGCCTCCGACGATCAGCGTTTCGGCCAACCCCAGCACCATCAAGCCGGGTGACACCTCGACGATTACCGCTGCTGGCGTGAGCCCGCAGAACCGCCCGCTGACCTATAGCTACACGGCTTCGGCAGGCACCATCTCCGGTACCGGCCCGACGGCCACCTACAGCTCGACGGATGCTCCGGCCGGTGTGGTGACTATCACCGCCAAGGTCTCCGACGACAAGGACCAGGCTGCGACGGCAACCACCGAGGTCACCATCGCGGCTCCGCACGTGGAAGCTCCTCGTACGCAGGCTCTGTGCACGATCAACTTCAACAAGGACACGAAGCGTCCGGCCCGCGTCGACAACGAAGCCAAGGCCTGCCTGGACGAGGTTGCCCTCGGACTGCAGCGTTCGGCCGATGCCAAGGCGGTTGTGGTTGGCGAGTCCGATGCCAGGGAAAAGGCGGCGACTGCCAAGCATCACAAGAAGGCCGTTGCGGTGAACGATCTGGCCGCTCAGCGCGCTGCCAACACCAAGGAATATCTGGTGAAGGACAAGGGCATTGATGCCTCGCGCATCTCGGCTGAGACGGGTACGACTGACGGCAGGACGGTGGAGAATTACCTGGTGCCGGCTGGCGCTGACTTTGCCAGCGACGTGAAGGGCACGACGACCGTGACCGACAGCGTCAAGGCGCAGGACCGCAAGCCGCTCGGTAAGAAGCACCACAAGAAGGCTGCCAAGAAGTAACGCAGAACCGATTCCTCGTTTGGTGCCGGGTTCCTTTATCCGGCACTAGGCGAAAGCCGATGTCTCTGCAATATTTTCGGGCTGATCGGGATACCGGTCAGCCCTTTTCATGTCCAGCCGAGTCTTCCGGCTGCCGATCCCAGAGTGTTCGTTCAAAAGCTGGAACCGCTTTAGAGGCGGAAAGCGTTCAAGTAAGATTTTTAAGGGAGCTTCTGTTTCGATGAGTGATCGACAGCGCCTTGTTACGCGTCTGCGTGTCTTTTTTACCTGTGTACAGATCGTTTCCATCTGTATTTGGATGGTGGCGGCGCACCTTGCCGCACAGTCGGCCTGGACGCCCGTGGGGCCGGCCGGAGGCGATGCGCGGAGTTTTGCCTCGGTTCCCGGCCAGCCCGGACATCTGTATCTGGGCACGACCACCGGCTGGCTTTATGAGTCGCTCGACGAGGGCGCGCACTGGCACCGGTTGGCACATCTGGACTCGACCAATCGCCTGATTCTCGACAATATTCTGGTGGACCCTGCCGATCCGCGGACGATCTACGTCGGTGCCTGGCGCGCTGAGCGGGTCGACGGCGGCCTGTGGGTGAGCCATGATGCGGGCAAGAGCTGGACCCAGTCCGAGGCGTTGCGCGGGCAGTCGATCCGCGCGATGGCCATGGCACCCTCGGATCCGAAGACGCTGTTCGCGGGTACGCTGGAAGGCGTCTTTCGTAGTACCGATGGCGGTGAGCAGTGGCGTCAGATCAGCCCCAAGGGGAGCGCGGAGATTCATGAGATCGAGTCGGTGGCCGTCGATCCGCGCAGCCCTGACATCGTCTACGCCGGCACCTGGCATCTGCCCTGGAAAACGGTCGACGGCGGCAAGCACTGGAGCAATGTCAAGCAGGGCCTCATCGACGACTCGGATGTTTTCTCGATTCTCATCGATCCCGAGCATCCGCATGTCGTTTATCTGAGCGCTTGCAGCGGCATCTACAAGAGTGAGACAGCGGGCAAGCTCTTCCACAAGATTCAGGGCATTCCGGCCGATGCGCGCCGGACGCGTGTTCTGCGGCAGGACCCCGCGCACCGCGAAACGGTGTACGCGGGCACGACCCAGGGACTGTATAAATCGACCGACGCCGGACATAGCTTCCGGCCGATGACCGCCGACAATGTGATCGTCAACGATATTTACGTCGATCCGAATAATGCAAAGCGCGTGTTGCTGGCGACCGATCGTGGCGGTGTGCTGGTGAGCGAAGACGGCGGCAAGAGCTTCAAGGCATCGAATGCCGGTGTTTCAGGGCGCAGCGTGCAGGCGCTGCTCGTGGATCGGCGCGATGCGAAGCGGCTCTATGCCGGCGTCATCAACGACAAGGAGTTCGGCGGGGCCTTCGAGAGCGAGGACGGCGGCGCGCACTGGCGGCAGATTGCCGATGGACTCGAAGGGCGCGATGTGGTGTCATTGGCGCAGACGCCCGAGGGGCAGATTGTCGCCGGAACCAACCACGGCATCTTTGCGCTCGAAACGAATAAAGCGGGCAAGCTGGTCTGGACGCCGCGCAACGCTATTGCTAACACTGTGACCTCTACGGCAACCTCAACGGTCCACGCCATGCGCGTGAATCAGGAGAAGCAGACGGCGGCGCCGGTGATCCAACTGGAAAGCCGCGCGGACGCGCTCGATGTGGCGGGGCCGATCTGGGTGGCGGCAACCAGCTACGGCGTGGTGACCAGCCGCGACCGGGGCGCGAGTTGGCAGGGCGGCGCGGTGCTGGGTCACGGCGATTATCTTTCCGTTGCATCGCACGGGGCATTGCTGGCTGCTGCGCGCGGGGATGGCGTGGCCTACTCCCGCGATGGCGGCAAAAGCTGGTGGCCGATGGGCGTACCAAAGATGCTGACGCGGATTCATTGCGTGGCCTTCGACAAAAACGGCACGCTGTGGCTGGGTACGCGCGAGGGCGCCTATTACACGCCAGATCTGGGCAAGAGCTGGTTCTGGGTGGACCGGCTGCCATTGCGCGGTATTGACGATTTGGTGATCGACGAGGCACATGGGCGGGTGGTGGTCAGCTCGCGACAGTTTGCCGGTATCTACGCCATTGACCCGAAGACGATGGCCTGGAAGGCTTGGTCGACCGGCTACACCGTGGGGCAGGTGCGCAGGATGGGCGACCGGCTGGTGGCCGCCTCGACCGACGACGGCATCATTCTTCCGCCAGCGACGGCGCCGGAGCTGGCCGAGAAAAAGTGATTCAGCTCACCGGACTCCAGTATGATTTTTATCAGGAGCATGACGATGGCATCTGCGCGCGAGACGGCGGCATTCCAAACTTACGATTCACGGCTGGAGTCAATTGCGGCCAAGGTGATGGCGGGCGACCGGCTGGATTTTGCCGATGGGTTGACTCTGTACCAGTCCTCTGACCTGCTGGCTGTTGGCTGGCTGGCTAACTACGTGCGCGAGAAGCTGCACGGCGACGTGACGTACTTCAACGTCAATCGCCACATCAACTACACGAATGTATGCGTGTCCAACTGCCGGTTGTGCGCCTTTGGGCGCAAGAAGGGCGATCCGGCGGGCTATACGATGACCCTCGAAGAGGCATGGAAGACGGCCGGCGAGGGCTATTCCGAGACGGTCACCGAGTTTCACATCGTCGGCGGCCTGCAGCCCGAGCTGCCCTTCCAGTACTATCTGGACCTGGTGAGCGGACTCAAGGAACGCTTCCCGAAGGTGCACATCAAGGCCTTCACCATGGTCGAGATCAACTTCCTGGCGCGGATCGCCAAGCTGAGCGTCGAGGAGACACTGCGGCAACTGCGCGACGCTGGCGTCGATTCAATGCCGGGAGGTGGTGCGGAGATCTTCGCCGAGCGCGTGCGCACGGTGATCTGCGACCACAAGATCGACGGCACGGAGTGGATCAATACCGCGCGGCTGGCGCATCAGATGGGCTTCAAGTCCAACGCGACCATGCTCTATGGGCACGTTGAAAACGACGAGGATCGCGTCGACCACCTGCTGAAGCTGCGCGCGTTGCAAGATGAAACGGGTGGCTTCCAGGCCTTCATCGGGCTGGCCTTTCACCCGGAGAACACGGCGCTCGACCATCTGCCGGTGACGACCGGCATCTGCGACATCCGGCAGATTGCCGTCAGCCGCCTGCTGCTCGACAACTTCCCGCACATCAAGGCCTACTGGCAGATGCTGACGCCGAAGATCGCGCAGATTGCGCTGCGCTTCGGGGCCAATGACATGGACGGCACCGTGGTCGAGGAGAAGATTTATCACGACGCCGGAGCGACGACACCGCAGGGGATGACGCGCAAGGAACTTTGCCGTTTGATCACCGAAGCGGGCCGCACGCCGGTGGAACGCGACACGTTGTATCGCCCGGTGGAGCGCACGGCGGAGAGCTTTTCGATCGCTAGCTAGCTCACATTATGGTACTCTGGGCTTGGCTAGGCCTAGCGAAGTCAGGAGTGCCCGATGACTACGGTGAACCTCTTCGAGGCGGAGACGCAGCTTTCCAAGCTCGTCGAGCTTGTCGAACGTGGCGAGGACGTGGTGATTGCCCGCGGCGGCAAGCCGGTTGCGCGCCTCACACCGCTGTGTCCCGAAAAAAAGCCGATTCGCTATGGTGCCATGAAGGGCCAAATCTGGATAGCAGAGGACTTTGACGATCCGCTGCCAGAGAATTTCCTGATTACGCCCGAGGTCTGATCGTGCGTCTACTGCTTGATACACATATTTATCTATGGCTTGTGGATGATAGTTCTCGCTTGAATCTACAGGCTCGGCAGAAAATCGAGCAGGCAGAGCGCGTGTATGTTTCGTCGGCAACGATCTGGGAGATTGCCATCAAGGTCAATCTGAAAAAGCTCAAGGTTGATCCGGACGTTTTGATCCAAGAGATCGCGAGAAGCGGTTTTGAAGAATTGCCAGTTCTCGCAAAACATGCCAAGGTCGTGGCCCACATGCCGCGACTTCATGGTGATCCCTTTGATCGCCTCTTGGTGGCGCAAGCGGTGGCGGAAGGAATTTATCTGCTTACGGCCGATGCAAATCTGGCTGCCTATTCCGATCTGGTTGTGAAGGTCTGAGCCGCATCCTGCACTCGACCGCTGCCTGTTATGACAAACCACGCGTCTTGCGGCTGAAGCGCGTCGAGGGACATCGTGGACGGCGGCAGTTGCGGCGCTACTTCAGAAACTCGCGCACAAAGGCGTCATCCGAGTGCAGCAGTGCGTGCAGCGAGCCGTCGAAGATGAGCCGGCCTTCGTGGAGCATCATGTAGGTGGTTCCGGGGTCGGTTTCGCCCTCGGGCAGCGGCACCATGTGCTGTAGCTGCTCGTCGTAGCGATGTGTTGAGAGCGTGAAGGCGTCTTGCAGCCGGTGTGTGACGAGAATCGACGGCGTGTGGCGCACGTCGCGCGCTTTGACGATCAGCTCGATGATCTGCGTGGATGTGACCGGATCGAGTCCGCCGGTAGGTGAGTCGTAGAGGATCAGCTCGGGCTGGTGGATGAAGGCGCGGGCGATGGCGACGCGTCTTCTCATCCCTCCCGACAGGCTGGCAGGATAAAGAGAAAAAGTTCCTTCGAGATCGACGAAGCGCAGAGCCTCGCGGACGCGTGTGTCGATCTCCTCGTC
>Ga0224528_1002446_pt1 | contig 10504 bp, 10 predicted proteins | sample CBST25metaG_2_FD_179888 | JGI IMG/M metagenome (GOLD analysis project Ga0224528, IMG submission 179888) | Peat soil microbial communities from Stordalen Mire, Sweden - C.B.S.T25 | ecosystem: Environmental > Terrestrial > Soil > Wetlands > Peat | place: Sweden: Norrbotten County, Stordalen Mire...
ACTTGGCGGCACGCCTTTCGTCTATGATGTATCTGCGGCGCGCCAGAACCTTCTCCTAGAGGGAGCACTGTTGCAATCAGTTGTACTCCCTCCTTTGAAAATAGTGAAGACATGTACTAACTTTTTTGTCCATTAACGCACTTTATTGTTCACGTACACACTTTATTGTTGTTTGACAACAAATTGGATGATCCCCAAGAAGTTATTCAACGGTGACCGACTTGGCCAGATTGCGCGGCTGATCGACATCGCAGCCACGACGCACGGCAATGTAATAGGCCAGTAGCTGCAGGGGCACAATCTCGATCAGCGGCGAGAGCAGTTCCGGCACCGGAGGAATATAGATGACGTGCTCGACCAGCGATCCGATCGTCTTGTCGCCTTCTGTGGCGACAGCAATGACGCGGCCCGCGCGTGCGGTCACCTCCTGAATATTCGACAGCGTCTTCTCGTAGCGCAGCACCGAGGCCGGATCGGCTTCATCACGCGTGGCCAACACCACCACCGGCAGCGTCTCGTCGATCAGCGCGTTCGGCCCATGCTTCATCTCGCCCGCCGGGTAGCCCTCGGCGTGAATGTACGAGATTTCCTTCAGCTTCAGCGCGCCTTCAAGCGCAATCGGGAAATGAATGCCGCGGCCCAGATACAGGAAGTCGCGGGCATTGGCAAACTTCATGGCGAGTTGTTCGCACTGCCCCGCGCGCGTGCGCAGAATATCCTCGATCTTGGCCGGAACCTTGCTAAGCTGCTCGATCAGCGTAATCGAGGCCTCACTATCGATGCGTCCGCGCAACTGCCCGAGTTTGAGCGCCAGTAGAAACAGCGCGGTCAACTGCGCGGTGAAGGCCTTGGTGGAAGCCACGCCAATCTCCGGGCCCGCGTGGGTATAGATTGAGCCGTGCGCCTCGCGCGCCACCATGGCATCGACCACGTTGCAGATGGCCACCGTCTTCGAACCGAGTGAGATCATCTCGCGCTGCGCGGCGAGCGTGTCGGCCGTCTCGCCCGACTGCGTAATCAGCAAACCGAGCGCATTGCGATCGGGAATCGGATTGCGGTAGCGATACTCGCTGGCATAGTCGACATCAACCGGCAAACGCGCCAGCCGCTCGATCATGTATTTGCCTGCCAGGCCCGCATGCCAACTGGTGCCGCAGGCGGCGATGTTAATGCTCGAAGCAAGCGCCAGTTCCTCGTCGGCAATCTTCATCTCGCCCAGATAGATCTGGCCCGAGTCGAGCGAGACGCGGCCCATCGTGGTATCGCGAATGGCGCGCGGCTGTTCCCAGATTTCCTTGAGCATGAAGTGCTTGTAGCCACCCTTTTCCGCCTGGATCGGGTCCCAGAGAATGCGCGTCATCTTGCGCTCGATGGGATTGCCGTCGAAGTCGGAAAAGACAGCGCCGGAGCGGGTGAGAACGGCCATATCACCGTCATCGAGAAAATAAACATTGCGCGTGTACTGCAGGATGCCGGGGACGTCCGAGGCGACAAATGCTTCGTCTTCACCAACGCCCACAATCACCGGCGGGCCAAAGCGCGCGACGACGATCTTGTCCGGCTCGGCCGCGGAGAGCACGCCCAACGCAAAGGCTCCGGTGAGCCGCTTCACGGCACGACGCACGGCTTCGTCAAGCAGTATCTTTTCGCCAGCCGCAACCGCATCCTTTTCGACCTGCTCGATGAGATGAGCGATGACCTCGGTGTCGGTCTCGGTCACAAAGATGTGACCTTGCGCGGTGAGTTCGCGCTTCAACTCAAGATAGTTTTCGACGATGCCGTTATGCACGACGACGATTGAACCCGTGCAATCACGATGCGGATGCGCATTCTCTTCGGTGGGCCGACCGTGGGTTGCCCAGCGCGTATGCCCGATGCCGAAGGTGCCTGAGAGCGGATGCTCGCGCAAAATCTCTTCCAGGTTGTGCAGCTTGCCCGGAGCACGCGAAACATCAAGCGTTGCCCGGCCCGGCGCGCCAACCGCGATTCCCGCCGAATCATATCCGCGATATTCGAGACGCCGCAGCCCCTCAAGGATGACCTGCGAAACATTCTTCGCACCGACATAGCCAACAATTCCACACATGTTAGCGATTGTAAGCGAGCGAAGAGCATGCGAAACGCGGAAAGGCGCAAAAACAAAGGGTTCTGCGCATATCAAGCCGATATGCGCAAAGTTAGTTTTATTGTTCGCGCAAAACGCGCACCGGATCGACAGCTACGGCACGCCACGCAGGCACTCCGCAGGCCACAACGCCCAGCACAAGCGACGCGGTGATGGCCACCAGCGTCACCGGCAGACTATACGGGCTGGTGTTGTAGAGCAGGCTCGTCAGCAGTCGTCCACAAGCAAAGGCAATGGCCACGCCAGCCAATGTTCCCATCAGCACCGGCCTCATGCTCTGTTGCAAAATGAGTGCGACAATGTCGCGCATCTGTGCGCCAACGGCCACGCGCAGGCCAATCTCGCGTTCGCGCTGCGCCACCGAATACGAGACAACACCATAGATGCCGAGCGCGGCCAGCAACGACGCGGCAATGGCGAAGACGATCAGCAGATCCATCTCAAAGCGCGCCGCTCCTGCCGAATCGACGGCGATGCCGGAGAGTGGACGCACCTCAGCAACAACCGAAGAGCCATCCATCTCCGTGACAATGTGGCGTAGTGAGGCGGCCAAGGCAGAAGATGGCAATGCGGTTCGTACAATCAAACCTCCACTTGTATTTGCACGATACCAGTAGGGCATATAAACGAGCATGGGGTCGGGCTTGGAGAGCGTGACCGTGTGGGCATTTCTCAAAACGCCGATGACCGTATACAACTCGGGATCGTCGCCACGATGAAACTGGCGACCGATCGCACTCTGCCCAGGCCAGAACGTGCGTGCGGTTCGCTCTGAAACCAGAGCGACATTCTTGCCTTCGTCGCTCTCCGAAAGCATCCGGCCCGCACTCAGAGGCAAACGCATCGTCTCCGCGTAGCCTGGACTGATCCAGCGAAAGTGCTGCGTGGGCAACTGTGTGAAGGGACGCGTGTCGCCGGGCAATCGTACCATGTCTCCCCAGTCATCTTCTTCAAGCGGAACGCCACTGACAATACCGGCGGCTTCGACGCCGGGCAGTTGCCTAGCACGAGCAAGGAGCTGGCGATAAAACGCGGTACGCGTTGCCAGCGTCGGATAGCCATTGCGGGGCAAGCGAATCTTGGCAGCAAAGACGCGATTGCTCTGAAAACCGCGATCGACGTGCATCAGCCGGACAAGACTCGCAGTCAACAAACCGGCAACCAGCACCAGGGCTACGCTGACGGCAACTTCTGCGGCGACCAGTGCGGCGCGCATCCGCTTGCTTGAGCGCGACTCCGAGGTGGATCGCGACTCCGAACGCAGCATCTGCTGCGGACTCTGCCGCATGCCGATCCAGGCAGGAATCGCGCCAGCCAGCAACATGGCCAACAGCGCGGCGGCAACGGCACAACCGGCACCGACCCAATCCAGATGCAGAGGTCCGCGAAAGTCGAGCGCGGGCGGCAGATAGTGCTGCAGAAACGGAATCATCCACGAGGCCAGCAGCAGGCCGAAGAGGCAACCTCCCACGGCGAGCGGCACGATCTCGCGCAGCGCAGTCACGAGCAGCGAACGGCGGCTTGCACCGAGCGCCGCGGCAATCGCCAACTCGCGACGGCGGCCGATGGCGCGCGCCAGCATCAGATTCGCAATGTTGGCGCATCCAACCAGCAAAAGTCCCGCCACTGCACAGAGCAGAATCAGCATCGGCTTGCGGTTGTCGCCCACCAGCAAGGTTTGAAACGGCATAACACTCGAACTCAGCACGGCGGATGAATCCGCCGGTAACGACGCGGAAATGCGATGCTCAAGTGCATCGATTTCACCGTGCATCTGCGCCACAGAAACGCCCATTTTTAAGCGCGCCAGCGATAAATAATTGAATTCCCCCATCGACTCGGCCAGCGTCTCCTTGCCGAAGGCCATCGGCACTATCGCCTCAGGCACGGCGTCGCGCGAAGCCCTGAGTCCAGAGAAGGCATCTGGAAGCATCGGCAGATGAAAGCTTGCAGGCATGACACCGATCACCTGATACGTATAGCCGTTCAACTGCACCGTGCGGCCCACCACATGCGGGTCGGCGTTGAACTGATGACGCCACAGGCTGTCGAGCAGTACGATGACCCGCTCGCGCCCCGGTTGATCGTCGGCCTCGGTAAAAATGCGCCCGAGCGCTGGTGCGGCCTTGAGCGTCGGAAACAGGCCAGCGGTACTGCGCAGCACGGGAACCTGCATCGGCTGGTTGCCGGTACCCAGCAGCCAGTTGGCAACATCCATCGCCGCCATCGACTCGATGCTGTGCGCATTGCGCCGCCAAAACTCAAAGTGATTGGCTGAAACCGGCAGCGTCGGATATTGATCCTGCCATTCTGCGACACGCTCTTCGATCACGACCAGTCGACCAGAGTCTGGGTACGGCAGCGGCTTGAGCAGCACGTCGTAGACGAGGGTAAAGATGGCCGTTGTGGCTCCGATGCCCACAGCCAGAATCAGCAACGTGGTCAGGGCAAAGGCGGGCGACTGCCGCAGTTGGCGAAGGCTGAGACGTAACTCGGCAAAGAGGTTCATGCGTGGCTCCCAGGTCGATTCACTCAAGGAAGGTAGCAACTGCCGTGCCAACGCATAATTTTCTATAACAGCATCTGAATCAATTATTTAATGGAAAGCAGAAGAAAAAATCCGCGACGGGATCTGTTCCGTATCGCAAAAAGCGTCCGTAAACGGACACTACGAATGCCTACACCGCGAATGCAGACCAAACCATGACGGAGGCCCCAGGCGGGCAGCCAAAGAGCCTCTTCGATGTTGTGCAGCGTCAAAACGACGGCCAACAGCATCACGGTGCGGACAAAGTTCATCTTTGCCCCTAAATCATTGGAACAAAAAGTTTGCTACTCGATCGTGTAGGTAAACTCTTCGATCACCGGGTTAGTCAGCACCTCGCGGGCGATGCGCTCCACCTCGGCCTTGGCCTGATCGAGAGAAACACCGTCAGCCAGCGTCAGCGCAAAGTATTTGCCCTGACGAACAGCGGTCACATCCACATGACCGAGCTTGTGCAAAGCATTCTGGACAGTTTGACCCTGAGCATCCAGGACCGACTTCTTGAGCGTGACATGGACATGCGCCTTCATTCCGTTGATTATAGTATGTGTGAGGCGTCAGACTGGTCATGTCTAGTCGCCGAAGATCGGGCCGCTCCGGATTCATGATGCACGGAGCGGCTTTTCCCTTCCCTAAGGAGATCGAATTATCGTGGTCAACTACCTTGAGTTACCGATTGGCGAACGAGCACCCGAAGTCTTTCGCACGGTCGTCGAGATTCCGAAAGACAACACCAACAAGTTCGAGTACGACAAGGAACTACACGTCTTTAAACTCGACCGCAATCTGCACTCACCCGTGCATTACCCAGGCGATTACGGCTTCATCCCCTCGACGCTGAGCGACGATGGCGATCCGCTCGACGTGCTGATTCTGGTGCCCAGCCCGAGCTTCCCCGGCTGCGTGCAGGAGGTTCGCCCCATCGGCCTGCTGGAGATGTTCGACCAGGGCGCGCTGGATGAAAAGGTTCTAGCCGTGGGCAAGAACAACCCGCGCTTCAACGACATCTGGAACCACACCGACATCTATCCACACCTGCTCAAGGAGATCACCCACTTTTTCTCGATCTACAAGGATCTCGAGGGCAAGCGGGTCGAGGTCAAGGGCTGGCATGACGCCGCTTATGCGCGCGACCGCGTCAGTTACGCCGTCAAGCAGTTTGAAGAGGCAAAGGCCAAGAAGCTGGCCGAACAGGAAAGCAAGTAACCTTCGCTGAAACGGCCATAGACAAAAACGCCGCGCCCCTCGGGACGCGGCGTTTTTGTAGGCGACCAAAAAGGACATCAGTCGGCGGCATCGGCTGCGGCATTCATTGAAGAAGCCCGCCGGACGCGTGACAGCGGCACGGCGACGAGCTTGTACATCAATGGCCCCAGCAAGACTACGGCCGCCGCGAACCAGAGCGCGGGGATCGAACCAAATCTGGCGCTTTCCGGCAGCAGCTTCTCGTTGCGCGAAGCCCACAGCGCGTAACCGATCAGGGTGACCGGCCCCAAGCCAAGCAGGCAGGTGGTCAGCAGGCCCCCAGCACGAAAAGGCCGCTCCAGCAGCGGTTCGCGAATGCGCAACACCACCAGCGCCACGAACTCCAGCATCAGGCTCGATCCGTAGAAGATCAGGTCGATCGAAATCAGCCGCTCGAAGGGCAGCTTGAGCGCCAGAGCCCAGGCCAGCCCGCAGAGCAGCACGCTCACCCAGGGCACCCCGCGCCGGTTCAATTTGGCCAACACGGAAGGCAACATGCCGTCCTGCGCCATGGCCATCGGCAACCGCGAGTAGCTCATCACTAGCGCATTGAACATGCCCACACCCGTGATGCAGCCGCCCACAACAATAGCTATCGCCAGCCAGTGCCCACCGAGTGCCGAAGCTGCCGTCGTCCAGGCACCGGTGGAAAAGCTCTCTGTCGATAGCCCAGCCAGAGCCATCGCCGCTAGCGGCAGAATATAGGTCACCGCCGTCAAAGCCGTCGCCGCCACCATCGCCTTGGGATAGTTTTTCTGCGGCTCCTCGACCTCCTGCGCCACCGTCGAGGCGTTGTCCCAGCCCATGTAATTCCACATGGCCACCAGTACCGCCGTCGAAAAGGCCGAACCGGTGCCAAACCCCGTGCCATTGCCCAAGGCCGGCAACCCCCAATGCACCTGTGGATGCGCCGTCAAACCATGCCAAAGACCGAGTACCACGAAGATCGCGAAGGGCAGCAGGAGCAGCACAAACATCCGCACCGAATCTTCGCCGACCTCGGGAGCCCCCAACAGGTTCCAGAGACAACAAAGCAACACCACGGCCAGCATCAGCACGTAACCCTTCCACCCCGTAGCCCAGGCCGGACTGAACTTACCCAGATAGGAAACGAAGATCGCCGGATACAACGCCATGTCGAAGACGGAGGCCGACAGAGAAAGCCACCCCTCCTGGTAGCCCCAGAAGGGCCCGAGCGCACGGCGCACCCAGACGTAAAAGCCACCCTCGGCCGGAATCGCGCTCGCCAGTTCGCCGATCATCAGCGCCGTGGGCAGACTCCACAGAAAAGGAAGAACCAGAAGAATGACCAGAGCCAGCCCGTAGCCTGCACCTCCTAAAATGTCTTCAATTCCGTACGGTCCGCCCGAGACCATAAAATAGGTTGCGGCGATCAGCGGCAGCAGTCGCATCTTGCGCGCGGCGGGTTTAAACGCAAGAGTCATCCTTTGTGAATCTACCAACAATAGCCGTCCACAAAAAGGCAAAAGTTCACAAAATGGAACATTTGGTAAGAATCCATCTCCGAATGAAAAAATGTATTTGTGACACGTTTTCCGCACCGAGAAAGACACGCACAACTGGTTTGGTTCCGGTATAATCAGCACATAATCGATGGAGAGATGGCCGAGCGGCTGAAGGCGGCGGTTTGCTAAACCGTTATAGGGTTGTAAAGCTCTATCGGGGGTTCGAATCCCCCTCTCTCCGCCAAAAACTAAAATGAACTCTTTATTTCCTCGTACTTATCTCATTAAAAAGGTACTTAAGCGCACTTAATTTTTCTTGTCGTTCCATCCTGTTTCCTTGAATTCTCTGCAATTCTGCCGATTTGCGCGACAAGAACAAGAATGCACGACAACGATCATCGAGAACCTTCTCCTTTTATAAGAGATATAAGAGCGGATCTCTACAGAACCCTCCGCAACAACCTGCATGTCCACACAATTGGTGCCGGCAGTATCCTCTCCCACCACGCTTTCGGCTGGTCCAGATCCTGCTCGACGTGATCCGCTACGCGGTGCCCGTCGACCATGATGCCGCCGGCCTCGTGCGTGGCCACCTGCGCATTGGCCAGCACCGGCACGGCCGCCGCGCCCACCTGCTCATACTGGCGCGCCGTGGCCGTCAGTTGCGTTTCGAGCGGCTGCGCACCGGCAATCGTCCGGTCGGCCGTCTCGATCGCCGCATTCGCGCTCTGTGCTGTTTCCGTGAGCGCCCCAGTCAGCGGCCCCAGGCCCGCGACTGCGTGGTTGACCTGCCAGAGCGTTGCCCGCGTGTCGCGCAAGATCGCGCCCACGCTGGCCGCCTGCTGCCGGCTGGAATCGCTCCACGCCCTCGAGGCCGAATCGACGTTGGCCAAGGTCGCGTCCGTACGTGCCAGCAGGCCGGTTTCTGGCCGGTTGAGCGTGTCGAGTGCCCCATTGACGCCATCGAGCGCCGCGACGCCGCGCGTGCCGAGCTGCGGCACATAGAGCCAGGCCAACACGCCCAGCACCACAAACAAAAAAGCCGAGGGCGACAGCCACGCGGCCGCCGCCCTCACAAGAATCATTCTGCAAATTTTCATTGCCGCCTCGCAGGCTAGAAATACTTGGTCATGCCCGAACTGATGTAGTAACTCGTGCCGCCAGGCGCGACCAGGGCGCCGAACTGCAACGTGTTGAAGCTGACCGTGCTCGAGATCCGATACTTGGTCGTGACGTTGAGCAGGCCCGCGACATGCGAGTTGGTGCCAGAGGTATAAATCTTGTTGCCGATCGCCGCGCTTACGGTCAGCCCCAACTTGTCGGACCCGACCGTGGTCTTATCCAAAAAGCTCAGATGGGGAGTGTAGGCCAGGCCTGCGCCGTAGAAGCTGAAGCCGCTGGCCGAGGCCGACAGTTCGCGGCCCTGAATCGACACGTACGAGGTCTTGTCGGTGTTGAGGTAGACGAAGGGCAGATCCTCGGTAATCAGGTTGGCCGCGTCCCACGAGCCACTGTCATAAATGCCCACGGCGTCATCGCTGGCCGAAAACGCCAGAGTGCTGGTCGTGGTTGTGGCACTCGTCGCTGTGGTCGTGGCGGTCGTGCTGCTCGAAGAGCTGGAGGTTTGGGCAAAGGCAAAGCCCGCCGTCCCCGCGAACAGGGACAGGGCCACAACAGCCGCACGCAGGCGGCAAACGATACTCATCATTGCGTACTCTCTTTCAGGTTTGGCCGAACGCGGCCAGAGACAGAAAAGGCGGCGGCACATGGCCACCGCCCCGGGAATGAGCCGCGCTTAGGCCGCAGCGGCGGTCGTGTCGGTGCTGGCCACCGCAGTGGTATCCGTCGCGGCGTCGGTGGTCGTCGTATCGGTCGCTGTGGCATCCGTGGTTGACGTGCTGGTCTGGCTGGAGTCCGAAGCCGTGTCAGTGCTGGCGGTGGTCGAACTGGCCGTCGCCGTGGTGGCGGTGGTGACGGTGGTGGTCGATTCATCCGCCGATCCGATATCCGAACCGGCATCGGTCGCGGTCGCGGTTGTCGACGCGGCGACGGCCGTCGAGCTCGAGGCCACCGTCGGGCCGTTCAGCAGGAACACGGCAGCGTCGATGTAGCGCTGGATGTAGGCCTCGGCCTCTTCGCTGGTCATGCCGGCGGCGACCAGCTTGGGCAGCAAAACGCTTTCGACCAACTGCAGCACCTTGGCAGCCTTCTCGGTTCCCGCGCTACCCTGCGGCGCGAGGATGGCGTAGGCCTGCTCGACGCTGACGACGGAGTCGACGATGAGGTTGAAGTCCGAGCCGTACGGTCCGAGGACCAGGTCCTCGACCGGCTCCAGCTTCTGCGCTTCCTCGGCCGCCGGCCGGATGTTCGCCACAACGTTCTTGGCCGCGACCACGGCAACCTTGCCAGCTTTGCTCAACCACGATTCAAAATTCGCCACGATGATGCTCTCCTTCTCTGCCGGCCGTGCCGGCAGATGTTGTGTTGTGTTCAGGTGTGCGGCCGCCCGGCGACGCCACAGGCGCGCCAGATAGCCAAGGATTGTCCCCGCCAAACTGGCGACGACGCCGGCACCAATACGGCACGGCGCAACGCCATGCCGCGACAGCTCGCCGGCGAAACTCAAAGTTGAAACGTTCACGGATGCCCCCTCTCGCGGACACAAAAAAGACCAGGCGTAAATGGCCTGGCCGAGTGCGCGCGAAAACCGATCAAGCTTTCCAGAGCGCAAGCTCCGCCTGCCGCCGCGCGTGCAGGCCGGCGTTCTCCGCGCCGTCCGCCTTATCCCAGCGCAGCAACTGCGCACCGGCAGCCGCGTACTGCCCGGCATCGATGAGCCGCAGCAGTGTGGAACCTGCCAACCTGCCAGAGCCGAGGTTGTAGACAAAATCGACGAGCGCGTCGAACTGGCCCTGCGAGAGCCGAGCTTTGACCAGGCTGGCCACCTCCTGCTCGGCCACTCGCGCGTCGTGCTCAAGCAGCACAGTTGCGCCTGGCTCTGTAACTCCCGCCGGAAAGGCCTCGTGAGGCAGTAACTTGTGCCCGTAGCCGATCGTCGGATGAGCGGCCACGTCGAGATAGACACGGCTCCGGAATCCCTCGAACCGCTTAATCAGTTCGAGG
>Ga0224528_1002449_pt1 | contig 10479 bp, 9 predicted proteins | sample CBST25metaG_2_FD_179888 | JGI IMG/M metagenome (GOLD analysis project Ga0224528, IMG submission 179888) | Peat soil microbial communities from Stordalen Mire, Sweden - C.B.S.T25 | ecosystem: Environmental > Terrestrial > Soil > Wetlands > Peat | place: Sweden: Norrbotten County, Stordalen Mire...
CATACTCTATCTCGATGCCGTAGTGGCGCACAATCTGATTGAAGAGCCGCGTCGTCCCGCCGTACACGTTGTGCGAGCAGATCACGTGGTCGCCCGTGTGCAGCGTGGCCACCAGCGCGAAGATGGCGGCCATGCCGCTGCCAAACGCGTGCCCGCTCGTTCCGCCTTCGAGCGCGGCCAAAGCCTCTTCCAGCCTGTCGCGCGTTGGGTTCCCTGCGCGCGAGTAGTCCCAGCCCCGGTCCGTGCCAATGCCGGTCAGCTCAAACGTCGATGAAAGGTAAATGGGCACATTCACGGAGCCCGTCAGCGGGTCAGGATATTGCCCCGCATGAACGGCAAGGGTCGAGTATTTGTAGTTGGACATGATTATCCTCTTCGTTTCTAGCTTATCGCGGCGGGGTATGACGTTTCCGTGGTGCAGCGTTCGCTACACCCCGCCCTCAAAGATCTTCTTCGACAAATACCGCTCCGCCGAATCCGAAATAATCGTGGCGATGCGCTTGCCCGGCCCTAACTCGCGCGCTAACTCTACCGCCGCAAACACAGCCGCGCCGGAGCTGGAGCCGGCCACCAACCCCTCTTCAGCGGCCAACCGCTTGACCATTGCAAAGGCATCCTTGTCACTGACCTTCACAATCCGGTCGCAGACATCGCGGTGAAAGGTCTTGGGGATAAAGCTCACGCCGATGCCTTCCACCTTGTGCTTGCCCGGTGTTCCCCCTTGCAAAATCGAGCCTTCAGTCTCGACGGCGACAGTAATCACCGCCGGATTTTTCTCCTTCAAAAAGCGCGCCACGCCGGAAAAAGCTCCGCCAGAGCCAACGCCGTTCACGAAGGCGTCTACGCGACCCTCCATCTGCTCCCAGATCTCCGCTGCCGTGGTGTCATGGTGATACTGCGGATTGGCCTGGTTCTCAAACTGCAGCGCGATAAACGAGCCGGGAATCGCCGCTCCGCTGTCGCGCGCGCGCTGAATCGCGCCGCCCATGCCCTCATCCACAGGCGTGCGCACCACCTCCGCACCGAAGCCGCGCATCAGAATGCACTTCTCCTCGGCGAAACCCTCGGGCACAAACAACTTCACTTTGTAGCCGCGATTTACGCCAATCAACGCCAGGCCCACGCCAGTGTTGCCCGCCGTAGCCTCGATAATCGTCGAGCCGGGATGCAGCAGCCCACGCGCCTCCGCATCCAGAATCATGCCCAGCGCGGCGCGATCCTTGATGCTCCCGCCCGGATTGAGGAATTCGAGTTTGGCAAAGACGGCTGTTGCCGGCTGCGGCGCAACGCGCGTCAGTTCGAGCATCGGCGTCGAACCAACAAGTTGCGTGATATCGGCGGCAATACGCAGTGCGGATGAGTTAAAGCGCGCGGTTTCCATGTGGGGTCCAGTTTATAACGCCGGAGCGGCAACTCGGCTACGCAGTGTCTGAGGAACTCCAAATCGACTGGCTTTGCGTCAGGGCACGACTTCAGTCGTGCCGCAAAAGGCAGCAAAATGAATGCGCTTTAGCCCCTGCGGGACAGATATCTTCGCTTGCTGGATGAACGGTCGATTCACCAAACACTGCTCTAATGCCTCTCCGGCAGAGCGTTCTGCGTAACCACCCGCGCCGCCGGATAGTAGCCGGTGCGTGTGCGCACATTGAGTTTCCCGTGGTGCCTGGCTTTGGCCGTAACTTCCACCCGCCGGAAGCCTGGCTCGGTGGTCGGCTTGGTCGAGTGATAGCCAAGCAGGTACTGGCTGCGGATGTCCTGAGCCACCTCAGCCGCGATCTGGTCAATCTCTTCAATGTTCTTGGGGAAAAACGCCATGCCGCCGGTCTCGGTCGAGAGCATCTCCAAAGCTTTGCGCGCTTCTTTCGCCTCGGAGTGGCTTACATCGTCGCCAAAGAGCAAACCAATCGAATAGATCACCGGCCCGGAGAGCTGCTGAACTCGCCGGATGGTCTGATCCCGGCTGAGAGTCGAGGCATTGTCTTCGCCGTCCGTAATGAGAATCAGAACCTGCTTGGGGTGCCTGGCGTCGCTCGCCAGCTTGTCGGCCGACGCGGCCACGGCGTCGTAGAGCGCCGTTCCGCCGCGCGCCTCAATGTGGCTCAGCCCTTCGCGCAGCTTGTTTACGTCGGAGGTGAAATCCTGGTCGATAAAGGCCTCGTCGGAGAAGTTCACAACGAATGCCTCGTCCTGCGGGTTGGAAGCCTGAATCAGGTCGAGCGTGCTCTTGTTCACCGACCGGCGCTTGCTGCTCATTGAGCCGGAGTTGTCCACCACCAGCGCAATCGAGACCGGCAGGTCACTGTGCAGAAAGCTGATAAGTGTCTGCGGAACGCCGTCCTCAAGCACCTCGAAATCTTCTTTTTTCAGGTCCGGGACCGGCTCTTTGCCTTGGAGCACCGTGCAATTGAGGTCTACCTCTTCGACGTCGGCGTGCAGAATATATCCCTCGCCCAACTTGCGCAGAGCCGGAGGCGCGGGCAGCTCGCCATCCGGGGTGCGCACCGGGTCGCGATCCACCGTGAGCGATGGAGCCGTGGCCGGAGCTTGCGCAGCCGACGGAGCCTGTTGCGCGGCGAGCGCAAGAGTCGCGCCGGCAAATAGAAGCGCGAAAACCGCGTAATGGCAAAGACGCATAGAAAACGGTGCAAGCATGGAAGATAAGTTGAGCCAATCCCGCTGGAGGGTTGACCTTCAACTTCACTTTACGCCACTTGCCCATGGGTCAGTCTCCCGGAAGCGGCAAGGACCCATCGGGCAGCTTCACACCTTGCGCCAAAACTCGCCTGCAAGCCTGCAACGCCGTACGCATTCCCCGCGGGCCGGAAAATTTATATCTTTAGTTTCGCGCGTGCGGTAGTATGAGTTCGCAAGGTCGGTTGGCCTTCCCGTTTGCTCAGTTTCCTGAAATTTCCTGAGCGAAAGCGCCTGCCGAGAGCGCCCTCCCGTATGACTGCCAGACCAGAGCGCTTCCACAATTCACGTGTCCTTTCTGGCGTTGTGCGAGGCGCCATTTCCTCACAATCCGGCGGCGAAGATTTATCGCGGCGAACGCGTTGAGGAAAATGCCGCTTGAGGGCAATCTTTTCGGGGCACAGCAATTGTGAAACCGCCATAACCATGTTTCGCAGAAGTTCGCAAAAGGAGACATTCGATATGCCCACAGCAGAAGTTGCATCGGAATTCACCGTTCACCATGCCCTTGATGGCCTCCACAAGGGTGGCGTTCAAAAGAAATATGGAAACTTCATTGGCGGACGCTGGGTCGCGCCCGCTCAGGGAAAGTACTTCACCGACTATAGCCCGATCAACGGCGAACCTCTGGCCGAGATCGCGAAATCAACCGCGGAAGATGTGGAGAAAGCCCTCGATGCGGCGCACGCCGCCAAGTACGCCTGGGGACACACTTCACCCGCGGCCCGGGCCGAGCTCCTGTTGAAGGTTGCCGACAAGCTGCAAGAAAACCTCGAGCTTCTCGCCCTCGCCGAAACCATCGATAACGGCAAACCCATTCGCGAAACGCGCAACGCCGACGTTCCTCTTTCCATCGACCATTTCCGCTACTTCGCCGCCTGCGTGCGGGCAGAAGAGGGCGCGCTGGGCGAGCTCGATAACGATACCGTGGCCTATCACTTCAAGGAGCCGCTCGGCGTCGTCGGCCAGATCATTCCCTGGAACTTCCCTCTGCTGATGGCTTCATGGAAGCTGGCGCCGGCCATTGGCGCAGGCAACTGCGTGGTCATCAAGCCGGCCTCCAATACTCCGCTCAGCCTGCTCATCATGGCGGGCCTGGTTGCCGACGTCCTGCCTCCGGGCGTGCTCAATGTCATCACCGGACCGGGCGGCGAAATCGGCAAGGCGCTGGCCTCCAACCCGCGCATCTCCAAGATCGCCTTTACCGGCGAAACCACCACGGGCCGGCTGATCATGCAGTACGCCTCCGGGCCGATTATCCCGCAGACGCTGGAACTGGGCGGCAAGAGCCCCAACATCTTCTTCGCCGACGTCATGGACCACGACGATGATTACTTCGATAAGGTGCTCGAGGGCTTTGCGCTCTTTGCCTTCAATAAAGGCGAAGTCTGCACCTGCCCCTCGCGTGCGTTGATTCAGGAGTCGATCTTCGACAAGTTCATGGAGAAGGCAGTGGCTCGCGTGGCCAAAATCAAGGTGGGCAATCCGCTCGACCCCGCCACGCAGATGGGCGCGCAAGCCTCGCACGATCAGCTCGAGAAGATTCTCAACTACATCAAGATCGGCAAGGACGAAGGCGCCAAATGCGTAACAGGTGGAGAACAGGCGCATCTCGGCAACGGCCTTGAGAAGGGTTACTACGTGCAACCGACCGTCTTCGTGGGACACAACAAAATGCGCGTTTTCCAGGAAGAAATCTTTGGGCCGGTGCTCTCAGTGACCAAGTTCAAGGACATTGACGACGCGATCGAGATCGGCAACGACACGCCTTACGGTCTGGGTGCGGGCGTATGGTCGCGCAGTGGCTCAACCGTCTATCGCGTGGGCCGCGAGATTCAGGCCGGCCGCGTGTGGACCAACTGCTATCACGTTTATCCGGCGGGCGCGGCTTTCGGCGGCTATAAGCAGTCGGGATTCGGCCGCGAAACCCACAAGATGATTCTCGACCACTATCAACAGACCAAGAACCTGCTTGTCAGCTACAGCCCCAAGGCCATGGGCTTCTTTTAGTCACTGACACCGCCGGGCGGGCATCAACCTTGCCCGGCGGACTTCGCGCGCCAAGAGGATGTTATGCCCACCCATGTTGCCGCCTCCGCATCTGCCGCTGCCCTCATACGGCGCCTGCGCGAGCTTCACGGACCTCTCATGTTTCATCTGTCGGGCGGTTGCTGTGACGGCACTGCGCCGATTTGCATGAAACAGGGCGAGTTTCCGCTTGGCTCGCTTGATGTCCTGCTCGGGGAGGTTGAGGGTGCGCCGTTCTATACCGGCATCGGCCAGGCAGCCTTGATGACCAATGCCGAGTTGCTGCTCGATGTTGTCGACGGCGAAAGTGACAGCTTCTCCATCGAAGCCGGAGACGGTCAGCGATTCATTGCCCGCACCCTCAGCTGCGCCCGGGATTCATCCATGGCCAAAGAGTAAGCCGCCCGCGCCTGTCTCACTTCCCGGCACACACAGACCCAAGCCAAACTGACCGCTGCGATACAATCGACCCATGCGCGCAACAGTCCCGGCGTGTGCGGGATGGGGCTCCTGAGCGCAAATCCCACCGCCGCAACAGGGAGCAATACCCTACTCATGGCCAATATTTTCCCCTTTCGCGCCTGGCGCTACAATCCCTCCAAGGTTCTGCTGGAGGATGTGGTAACCCAGCCCTATGACAAGATTTCTTCATCCATGCAGCAGGCTTATTACCAGCGCAGCCCGTTCAATCTGGTGCGCATCATTCTCGGCAAGCCGGAGCAGACAGACGCCGAGCACGGAGAGACCGTTTACACCCGCGCGGCGCGCAACTTCTCAGCCTGGCGGAAGCAGGGCGTGCTGGCGCAGGAGAAAGACCCATGCATCTTCGCCTACGCGCAGCGTTTCAAAGTGCCCGGCACGGAGATCATCAAAGAGCGGCGCGGATTCATCGCCCTCGGCGGCCTGCACGACTACGCGGAAAAAGTAGTCTTCCGCCACGAGCAGACGCTCAGCAAGCCCAAGAGCGACCGGCTCAACCTGCTCAAAGCCACGCATGCGCACTTCGGGCAAATCTTCATGCTCTACTCCGACCCGGCTGAAAACATCGACAAGATTTTGTATGACGGCGCAGGCCCTGCCGATGCTGAAGTTACAGACGAATACGGTGTATTACACCGGCTATGGAAGGTCAGCGATCCGGCCATCATCAACCAACTGACCGCAGCCATGGCCGATAAGAAGCTCATCATTGCCGACGGCCACCATCGCTACGAGACCGCTCTGAATTACTCCAAAGAGCACGCGCCGGCAAAGATCGAATCGAGCGCCGCCGGTTTGCCGCAGCCCGCTTACCCAGAAGCCGCCGTGATGATGACCTTCGTCAACATGGACTCCGACGGGCTGGTGATTCTGCCCACCCATCGCGTAGTTCACAGCTTGACTAACTTCGATCCGTCTTCTTTCGCGCGCGCTGCCGAAGAGTTTTTCACCGTCACATCGCTGCCCGCGGCTGACAGTTATATCGCGACGCTAACTCGCCAAAAAGGCACGGCGTTTGTCGCCGTAACTCGCGCCGGTGCGTTCCTCCTGCGCGCCAAACCGGAGCCTGTGGCCGCCGCTTTGGCTCACCTGCCCGAACGCCAGCGTTCGCTCGACTTGAGCTGCCTGCACTCCATCGTTCTCGACCGCTTGCTCGGCCTGGACGCCGAAAAGGTCCGTGAGCAAACCAATCTCCGCTATTTGCGCGATGCGGCCGAAGCCGTCGAACAGGTGCGCGCAGGCGATGCCAACGTCGTCTTCCTCACCAACCCCGTTTCCATGGAGCAACTCAAGCAAGTGGCCTTCGCCGGCGACGTAATGCCGCAAAAATCCACCGACTTCTTCCCCAAGCTGCTCAGCGGTTTGACCATCTATGCGCTCGACTAAGTGGACATTGGCGGCTCTGCTTGCCTGCGGGATGGCTGCGTCGCCGGTCACCGCGCAGCAGGCCCCGTCTGTTCCGCAGGCGCGTTTCGTCGTGGTGTTGGATGCGGCCCACGGCGGCGACGAAACCGGCGGACGCCTGGCCAACGGCCAGTTTGAAAAGACCTTCACCCTCGCGCTCACCACGCGGCTGCGCTCGCTGCTTGCGGCGCGCGGCATTCAGGTGGTCACCACCCGCGAATCGGATGCCGCTGTCGAGCCGGAGAAGCGCGCGGAGATAGCCAACCACGCTGCCGCCCAAGCCTGCCTCAGCCTGCACGCCTCTGAGAGCGGCACAGGGGTTCACCTGTTTGTCTCCTCGCTGGAACCTGCGCAGCCCGTGCGCTTCTCTGCCTGGAAAACCGCGCAAGGCGTCTCGGTTGCGCGCTCTCTCAAGCTGGCCGGCGTGGTTAACTCCGCTCTGCTGCAAGCCGGCATGAGCACCACTCTTGCCCGCACGACTCTACCCGCTATCGATAGCATGACCTGCCCTGCTGTGGCCGTCGAAATTGCTCCCGAGCGCAGCGCCCTCCATGAGACAACCGCCGAGCTGGACAACAAGGATTACCAGGCGCGCGTGGCCACGGCTCTGGCGGCGGCGCTGGTTGAATGGCGCACGGAGGCCCGTCAGCCGTGATTCCCCGCTACCAAAAAATTCTCTTCGGACTTCTGCTGGCGGCCTCGGTTGCCATGGGGGCCACGCTCTGGCACCTGCGCCAGCGAGCCCACGAACGGCTGATTGCCGGCCAGGACTCTGCGCCCACCAGCGCTCCTGACGTGGCGCCCGCCGAACAGGCAACCCTGCTGGTGGCCAACGACAGCAACGGCGCCATGCTCACCCAGTTTCTCTCCCTGCCTTTGCCCGCCGACCCCGGCGCACGCGCCCGCGCCGTGCTGGGCAAGCTGCTCGACCTCTACGCCGCGCCCGATGCCGCCCACCCAGTCCCCGGCGGCGCAAGCTCCGTGACTCAAGTCTTCTTGCTCCCCGCCACAGAACTCGGCGCCGCAGCCAAACCCAAACTCGCCGATTCCAAGACCGTAGTAATTTTGTCGGGCGAATCCAGCGCCACGCCCCCTGCCGCTCTCTCGCAACAGACGCCGCAATTCGGCCCGCAAATGGCGGTCGTCAACCTCAGCGGCACTTTTGCGGCCAGCCATCCATCCGGCATCGAGACTGAGATGCTCACCGTGCTCTCCATCTGCGGCACCCTCCACGCCAACCTGCCCCGCGTCACCCAGGTGCGCTTTCTCGTGGACGGCGCCCAGCGCGCAACCTTTGCCGGCCACGCCGACCTCACCCGTACCTATCTGGCCGCCGATGCCATACCGGCCGAGGAAATTCGCCCATGAGCAGTACTGAAAGCAAGACCGTCAACACAACCCCCACCATCGGCGTATTCGATTCCGGCTTTGGCGGCCTCACCGTGCTGCGCGCTCTGCTTCGCCGCCTGCCTCACGCGCGCTTCGCTTTCATCGGCGACACGGCTCGCCTGCCCTATGGCTCGAAATCCCAGCGCACCATCGCCCGCTACGCCTCTCAGAGCGCAAGATTCCTGGTCAATGAGCAGGGAGCGGAGTATCTCGTGATCGCCTGCAATACCGCCAGCGCCCTGGCGCTCGACGCCATCAAGGACGCGGTGCCCGTGCCGGTGCTGGGCGTGATTGAGCCGGGCGCCGAAGCTGCCCTTGCGGCCTCGCGCACCGGGGACGTGCTGGTCATCGCCACAGACGCCACCGTGCAGAGCCACGCCTACGCCGCCGCCTGCCGCGCGCGGGGATTGCGCGCGCTGGAGAAAGCCTGCCCGCTGCTGGTGCCGCTGGTCGAAGAGGGCTGGACTGATGCCGGGGATCTCACTGGAGCCTCTGCGGCGCAGACCACACCGCAGGTGGCCGTCACCGCCGAAGTCATCCGCATCTATCTCAACGAACTCAACACCGAAGCCGCCGCCCTTGGCATGAACCCAGATACGCTGGTGCTGGGCTGCACTCACTACCCGCTGCTGCGCACGCTCATTGAGCGCACCGTGCCCGTCGGCATGAGGGTCATCGACTCCGCTGAGTCCGCTGCAGAGGCCGCCGTAAGCCTCTTCGGCCAGCAAGACGCTGACGCCCCCTCCACAGCTCCGCAGGCCCTGCGCTGCTTCGCCACGGATTCGGTTGAGAAGTTTGAGCGCCTTGGTTCCCGCTTTCTTGGCCGGCCCGTCGGAAATGTTGAGCTTGTCGACCTCGGAGGCTGATATTCTATTTAGACGGTAGGTGTCCGTTTTCCCAAAACGAGGACCCTGGAGGAAGAAAGCAAGAATGATCGATCTGGCAGGTAAGACAGCCGTTGTCTTCGGGCTGGCTAACAAGCGTTCCATTGCCTGGGGCATCGCCCAGAAGCTGCATGAGGCCGGCGCAACTCTGGCCATCTGCTATCAAAATGACCGCATGAGGCTCGAGGCCGAAGACCTTATCGCCGAGCTTCCCGGGGCTTCCGGCTTCCAGTGCGACGTCTCCAACGACCAGGAGATTGAGACGCTTTTCGCGGCTATCGGGAAGAAGTACGGCAAAATCGATATTCTTGTCCACGCCGTGGCCTATGCGCCCGCCGAGGAGTTGCGCGGTGAATTCATCACTACCAGTCGCGAAGGCTTTCGCATCGCGCTCGATGTCAGCGTCTATTCGCTCATCGCCGTCAGCCGCGCCGCCGTGCCGCTGATGACCGATGGCGGCAGCATCATGACCCTAAGCTTCTACGCCGCTGAAAAAGTTGTCCCCAACTACAACGTCATGGCCGTTGCCAAGGCTGGCCTCGAATCCACCGTCCGCTATCTCGCCGCAAACCTCGGCTCGCGCAACATTCGCGTGAACGCCATCTCCGCCGGCCCCATCAAAACCCTCGCCGCTCGCGGTGTCGGCGCACTGGGCGACATGCTCAAGTCCCACGCCGAACGCGCCCCGCTCCACCGCAATGTGGACCAGTTGGAAGTCGGCGGCGCTGCCCTGTTCCTCGCCAGTCCACTTTCCAGCGCCATCACCGGCGAAATCCTCTATGTAGACTGCGGCTACAACATCATGGGCTTCTAGAGCATTTTCAACTCAAGTGTTAACAAAATTCTGGGTGCCCCATCCATTTCGCGCTTTTTGCGAAATGGGTGGGATAGCACATCTGTCCATTTGGGCAGTAAACACCAGAACCGAAAATGCTCTAGCCGCCCCACGTTTCCATTGCAAGCCCCGAAAGCGATAGGATGGAAAGCCGGGAACCAAACCATCTCTGGGGGAATTACATGCAAGGGAAGTTGGAATTGCTTCTGGGGCCGATGAGAAGCAACAAGACCGCGGAGCTTCTGCGGCGCGCCGATATGCGGCGTCAGTACGCCAGCCAATACGTTATGGTTCTCAAGCCCAACGACGACACCAAGGGCGGGCCGGGCGTCGTCGAGAGCCGCAATCCCATGGGCCACGGCAAAATGGACGCCGTCGAATTCAAGTCCAGCGACCCGTGGGAGGTTCTGCAAGCTATCGCCGATACGGAAAAGAATATCGGCAAGCGAGTTGAGTGCATCGCCATTGATGAAGGCCAATTCGTTGAAGGCCTCTTCGCCTTCGCGCGCTACCTTCTTGATGCGGGCCACGACGTTCTTGTCGCCGGGCTTGACCTCGACTTTCGCGCCATCCCCTTTGGAGAAATGCTCAACCTCACCTGGTTTGTGAATGCTTACGGCGGCAGCGTCACCGAATGCATCGCCTACTGCGCATGCGGAAACCGCGCCTTTTACTCGCAGCGGCTCATCAGCGGCCAACCCGCGCCCTGGGACAGCCCCGTCAAACTCCCCGGCGATTCTTACGAGCCGCGCTGTGCAGAACATTTCG
>Ga0224528_1002452_pt1 | contig 10466 bp, 9 predicted proteins | sample CBST25metaG_2_FD_179888 | JGI IMG/M metagenome (GOLD analysis project Ga0224528, IMG submission 179888) | Peat soil microbial communities from Stordalen Mire, Sweden - C.B.S.T25 | ecosystem: Environmental > Terrestrial > Soil > Wetlands > Peat | place: Sweden: Norrbotten County, Stordalen Mire...
GACACATGATTTGGTAGTTCGCCGTTCTGATAAACCTGATCCTCTCTACTACGCCCAGCGCACCGTCGATGTAGCCTCAGCCTGCCTTTGGCTTGGCAGCGGCATTCCCATCGACGACGTAATCACCATGCTCGACGTCCGCCGCCGCTTCGAGATTCCCGCCGCACTTTGCTCGGCCCGTGCGCGGGAGATTGCGGCCACCGCCCAGCGCATGATTTCCCGTCGAAAGACGGCCTGATTTCGCAGCCCAAGGAGAATCAATATGCCATTGCTTGAAGTCGTCCAAACCCGCTACGTCAGCGCTTCCATTCGGTTGACGGATTCAACCGCATTGCAACTCGATCAGTACGCCGCATTCATCCATGCTTCAGCGGATGAAGTCATGGAGCAGGCGCTCGCTTACGTCTTCTCGAAAGACCGCGACTTCCAGGAGTTTCTTCGCACATCGGAAGCCCAACGAATCACGCCGACATTGCGCGTGCGTCGTGTTCAAGCTCCCGATGCGGTTGAGCATTCCGCGAAGAAGCCTGTCTCCACGGCTTCTTCGGCTGCCTCAACACCAGCAATTGCGGCGGGATCGAAGGCATGACCCCGCGCCTACAGGGGTGGCAAAGCCACTACGGTGCTACGCACCGGAAGAATTTGGATACTCCATCCCTGAAAGGGTGCTGCACGGCTACTTTTGTAGCCCTATAGAGACTCACTGATTGAAAACAAGTTACGGATGGTCGGTAGCCATACGGCTACCTGAAAGAAAGAGGCTCACCATGCCAGTTACAGATCGAATTTCACGTGATAGTGAAAGTCGGCGGTCTCCACGCATCAGTCGCAATCGAACCGTCAGCACCAAGCTGACGGAAGCAGAGTGCGCCGAGGTCGAGCGGCTTGCGGAGGCGCATGGACAATGGCTCAGCGAATGGGTCCGTGAGGTCTTGCTGGATGCCATTCAGGAGCAACGTACGCCTCAGTATCGCGCGGCGTTTATTGAAGTCCAGGCGCTTCGGCTGTTGCTCATCAACACACTCGAACCGCTGCTGCGCGGCGACAAGATGACCGCGGAACAGTTCAAGGAAATGCTCCGCTACGTGAAGGCGAATAAACGCAAAGCGGCGGAAGACGCGCTTGCCAACTATGCAGAAAGGAGTACGGAATAGCTATGAATACGATTCATTGGGGACGCAAGGAAACGATTGTCACGCCGCCGCAGGCGCCGGTCTATAGCTATGCGGCTATCACGCTGACATTGATTTTGACCGCCGTTTTTCTCAGCATCTTTGTCGGTTCGTTCATGACGCCGCTCGAACGCTTCGATCTCTGGCCTTACCTACAGTCAGGCGCGGTGGCCGGGTTCCGGCAGACTGATCAGTATCAGCTTCTCTCGGTCGCGGACAGTCATCTCCATGCGCGGCCCGCTGTCGCGGCCGACGTGGAGCCGGGCGTGACAACGCTGGAGTTCAGCCGACCATTACCTCTTCAGTTGTCCATGAATGCACGCGCGGCTGGGCTGGTTTACCTCTATCGCGGTAGGAAGCTGAGCTATCGGAATGGACCGCTCCATGCCTACCTACAACAGTTCGTCTATGGCGGACACACCGTCGCCGGAGTCTTTCGCTGGCCGCTGCTGGCGGCCATGGTAACACTTCTTATCCTGCTTCCGTTCGCAGCCCGAAAGGACATGGAACGGTTCAAAGAAATGAAGTACGGGCGGCTCCTGAGGGGGCCGGTGCGCGTCACGCCGAAGGCTTTCAATCGGGCCGTCAATGGTGATGGAGTCGGCTTCAGGACCATCGAATCGAAGCAGCTCATGCGCATTCCACGACTCGCCGAGGGACAACACATCGAGTTGATGGGCGACACAGGCGCAGGAAAGACGCGGCTTATCATGCAGCTCTTGTTGCAGATTAAAGAGCGCGGCCACTCGGCCATCGTTTACGACCCGGCCTGCGAGTTCGTTCAACGCTTCTATGACAGCAAGCGCGGCGACATCATCCTGAACCCTCTGGATGCCCGCTGCCCATATTGGGGACCGTCCGAGGAATTGCGCCGCAAAGCCGAGGCCAAGGCCATTGCAGCATCCTTATACCAGCCGACAACAGACAAGAAAGGCGAGTTCTTCACGGAGACGCCGCAAAAAATCTTTGCGCATCTTTTGACTTTCGGCCCCACGCCGCAGGACCTTGTCGAGTGGATGGCGAACCCCGACGAGATCGACCGCCGCGTCCAGAATACCGAGATGGCGACCATGATCGCCAAAGGCGCGCAGCAGCAGCGCAACGGCGTTCTGGCTTCGCTCGGCCTGATCGCCGACAGCTTGCGAATGCTGCCGCGAAAAGATAAGACGGAACATCATTGGAGCGCGACCGGGTGGGCCGAGAACCGGCGCGGCTGGATCTTTTTGACCTCGAAGCCCAGCGAACGTGAGGCGCTGCGTCCGTTGCATAGTCTGTGGATTGACCTGCTGGTTCTGCGGCTCTTGAACGAACCCAAGGAAGGTCAGCATCCGGTCTGGTTTGTACTGGACGAGCTGGCGAGCTTGCAGCGATTGCCGCAGCTTCACACGGCGATCACCGAGAATCGAAAATCGAAGAACCCTCTGGTTCTGGGTTTCCAGGGCAAGGCGCAGCTCGAAGTGATTTACGGCCACATGGCCGAGGTCATGCTCTCGCAACCTGCCACGAAAATCTTCCTGAAGACGACGGAGCCGAAGGCTGCTGAATGGGTGTCGAGCGCCATCGGCAAGGTCGAAATTGAGAGGCTGCGACAGACCTATTTTGACGGCAGCCGCACTGGCAAGAACTTCACGCTGGAGCGCCAGGTCGAGCCGCTGGTGCTCGATTCTGAAATCTCCGGGCTGCCCGACCGCCACGCCTTTTTGAAGCTGGGCAACTACGTCGCGCACTTCTCGTTTGCGTACTACGACATTCCGACGACACAGCATGCCTTTGTACCGCGCCCGCTTGAGGACGACGATCTTGGTTTCGATCCGAAGACGCTGGCGAAGAAGCCGGCTGAGCCTGAAACAACCGAAGAGGATGCAGAGTCCATCCAGAGCGGATTCTCGTTGGGAGACTGACCATGCTGAAAATCTCGAAAGCCCTCTCGGCAGGCAAGCTCGAAAACTACCACCGGCAGGAGTTCACCTCACCCAACCAGAGTTATTGGAGCCAGGGCCAGACAGTGCAGGGCGAGTGGCACGGGCGGCTTGCCGGAAAATATGGTCTCACCGGGGCCGTGGGAGCCGAAGAATTTCATCGGCTCTCGGAGGGTCAGCACCCCCACACCGGCGAGCAGCTTGTCCGGCACCGCCAGTCCTTCGAGTATCTGAATGCCGATGGGAAAACGGTCAAATCGGTTGAGCACCGTGCCGGGTGGGATGCTACTTTTTCCGTACCCAAATCAGTTTCGCTGACCGCGTTGGTCGGCGGCGATGACCGCGTGCGCGCGGCCCACCGCAAGGCGGTAGGCGTTGCTTTGAACGAACTGGAACGGTATACGCAGGCCCGCATGGGAGGCAACCGGCCCGCTGAAGCTACGGGGGAATTCATCGTCGCCAAATTCGAGCATGACACGGCGCGTCCGGTAGACGGCTACGCGGCCCCGCAGCTTCACACCCATGCCGTCATTTTCAATGTCACCGAGCGCGCGGATGGCACTACGCGCGCCCTCCAGGAGCGTGGGTTTTTCGAGTCGCAGCAGTTCGCCACCGCCGTTTATCAATCAGAGCTAACCTTCCTGCTACGCGAGCTTGGCTATGAAACTGAGCCGGGCAGAAGCGGCGCACCGGAGATCAAGGGATATTCGCAGGAGTATCTGGACGCCTCCAGCCAGCGTCAGAACCAGATCCTCGAACACATGAAGCAGAACGGCCTTGCTGGATACGAAGCGGCGGAGATTTCCGCCCACGCCACGCGCGACAAGAAACAGATTCAATCGCCCGCCGAAGTGCTTTCTGCGCATCGCCAGCTCGCCGCTCAGTTCGGCAATCAGCCCGATCATGTGATGGCCGGCGCGCGGCAGCGCAACCAGGAAAAATCGACGGAGCATGTTCCCGAGAAAACACAGCAGGCCGCGCGGGAGGCCGTGACCTTTGCCCGCGAGCGCAGCTTCGAGCGCGAGGCCGTCACCGACGAGCGCGCTCTCTTCCGCGATGCCTTGCGGCGCGGTATGGGCGAAACCACTTATGGGCAAGTCCGCGCCAGCGTGGAAGCCCGCCTGGCCTCGGGGGAGTTCCAGCTTGTATCCGGGCAAAAGCACGACACCGCGCGGCAGTTCACCACCGCGGAAACCATTCGCGCCGAGAAAGAACTCTTGCAGCGAATGCAACAGGGGCGGGGCCGAACTGAACAAATCATGCCGGTCCAACAGGCCGTGGCGCACACGGCCACGTATCCGCATCTCAACTCAGCCCAGCGGGCAGCCGCCGAGGAGATTTTGACCTCGCGCGATGTGGTGCAGGGGCTTCAAGGGAGCGCCGGAGTTGGGAAAACAACGGCCTTGAAAACCGTGCGCGAAGCCGCAGAACAGCGCGGCTACATCGTCGAGGGGTTCGCGCCGACTTCCCGCGCCGCGCATCAGCTCCGCGACGCGGGGATCTCCGCCGACACCCTACAAGGCTTCCTTGCCAAGTCGAAGCAGCCAACGCCGGATCGCCACCTATATATGGTGGATGAGTCGAGCCTCGCCAGCACCAAGCAGGTGCGCGATTTCCTTTTGAAGCTCGACCCCGGCGACCGGGTTTTGTTCATAGGTGACACGCGCCAGCATCAGGGGGTAGAGGCTGGCAAGCCCTTCGAGCAACTTGTGAATGCCGGAATGAAGACCGCCAAACTCGATCAGATCGTGCGCCAGAAAGACCCGGAGCTGCTGCGCGCCGTCGAGCATCTGTCGCGCGGCGAGGTGGCCGAAGGCATCGCGCTTTTGGAACAACAAGGCCGGGTCACGGAAATTTCCGATCCACAAAGGCGCATCGCCTCGATTGCCCGGACTTTCGCCGACAGCCCCGGCAATACCATCATCGTCTCTCCTGACAACGCTTCACGGCGCGAGATCAACCAGGCCGTGCGCGCGGAGTTACAGGGGCGCGGCATCGTCGAATCCGAGAGTCACGCGATGCGTGTACTCACGCCGCGCTCCGACATGACCGGAGCCGACCGGGCGTGGGCGGCACGATACGAAGTGGGCGACGTACTCCACTACCAGCGTGGAAGCACAGTTCTCGGTATCGAGCAGCGCAGTTACGCGCGGGTGGTCTCGACCGATCCGAAAGCAAATTCCTTGACCGTCGAGAAGGCCAATGGGCAGCAGATCACCTATGATCCGACGCGGCTGCGCGGCATCTCTGCGTACAGGGAGATCGAGCGGGAGTTTGCCGTTGGCGACCGGCTGCAGTTTACCGCGCCGAATAAGGAATTGAGCGTCGCCAACCGCGACCTCGGGACAATTCAAAGTATCGATGGGGATCGAAGCATCACTGTCCGCATGGACGGTGGCAAGGACAGGACGGTGACGTTCGATCCTGAACAAATGCGGCACTTCGACCACGGTTATGCTGTGACCTCGCACAGTTCGCAAGGACTCACTTCTGAGCGCGTTCTCGTGAACATGGACACCAACGTTCATCCGGAACTCATCAATGACCGCTTCGCCTATGTCTCGGTATCACGAGCTTCGCAGGATGCGCAAATTTTCACCAATTCGGCATCATCGTTAACTGCCAGCTTGAGTCACGCCGTTTCCAAAACTTCTGCGTTGGAGATCCCGGCCGCCCTCGCGGTGTAATCAAGGCGCGGTCCTTTTGGCAGGTGACGACATGGCCAGGATGTAACTCCTGAAGCGAGACACCAAACGTCTCGGCCCAACGCTTCAAATGGCCCTTTCGCGGGTCTGACCAATGCGCCGCTGCCTCTCTGATGGTCATCGTGCCGACTATTTTGTCATTCGTCATCTGAATAGGTCCATAATTTTGAGTTGTTGTTGCGGCCCATTGGGAATCTCGATGCACTGCGACGCATCGTTCCGACTAGGATAGCTCCTCTGCAGGTCCTGCGTGAATTGGCAGAACGTCGATGGTGTTGCATTCCGACCGAGTTGACCAAGAGGAAGGATGCTGCGAAGCGAAATCGCAGGTGGATTCCTCGTCGAGTCGCATGGGGAGATGAACATGTTCAAGGATACAGTCCAGTGGACAATTACCCGTCAACGAGCGTCCAGCAAGGGCGCAACGCAAGGGCAAATCGCATTGCAACTGATGATCTCTAGGAAGACCTTGTCGAAGATGTTGAATTTGACTTCTCCGACAGGCAATCGGCCACAACCGGCTCGACCTCTCGCTTTGGGGCCGTGGATCGCAGTAATTGATCGCATCGTAAAGGAGAACGAAATGCGGCCCTTAGGCACACAGGTCTCGGCCAAGCTTATTTGGCAGTATCTGTGTGAGGACCGCGGGTTCAAGGGAAGCTTTGCCATGGTCAATGCATACGTGCGGCAAGCGCGGATTATCGCGAGACTCGATGCGAAGCCAGTCAGTCTGCATCGAGGAGTTGAGTTGCAGACGCTCCCACTTGCCCCGCAGATCTTTGCGCCAAGCACCAAGGTAGCGATCACAACTTCTCTCCGCCAAAGTAATAGAGAATTAGAGCGCCGGACAGTCTCCGCCATGGCGTTTTTCCCTGCACGTTCTACGCGCAATGGTGATACGGAGGAGCATATAGTCGAGTGGATTCGAAGCCTCCTGAAACAAGCCATACCGGTAGACGTGCTCGCGAAGGAACTGAGCCATGTGCCGCTGCGGCAATTGGAGGCTCTCCTATCAGCGGCCGCCAAGGAAGGACTTCCGATGCGAAACAAGGCGGTGGCCGTTCTGTGCCGCCTACGTGGGATTAATTGTGTGCCGGTCTGTTCCTTTCTCCAAATCTCCAGCGGCACATGGTTTCGCTATTGGCGGCTGTTCCAGCGAGGCGGTACTAAGATGCTCTTCGCAAACAAGACAAGAAGTGACAAAAAATCGGAGATCGATTCCAACAAGAGCGCAGTGTTTGCGTTATTGCACTCGCCGCCGGCCGCTTACGGCATTAACCGTACCACTTGGAGAATGGCGGATCTTCGGACTGTCTTGGGCCGGGAAGGGCACCCCATGTGCTGTGACGTCATTCATACGATCATCAAAGAGGCGGGCTGGAAGTGGCGACACGCTCGCGTCGTTCTCACCAGCAACGATCCCGACTACCGAGTTAAGGTCGATGCGATCAAAAAAATACTGTCGGAGTTGACGCCGGATGAAGCGTTCTTCTCAATTGACGAATACGGGCCATTCGCAATAAAGCAAAAAGGCGGCCTCAAACGAGTTGCACCGGGCGAGCAGCATGTAGTTCAGCAGTGGCAGAAATCCAAAGGGTGGACGATTCTTACTGCCGCTCTTGAGCTATCAAGAAATCGGATCAGCCATTTTTACTCTCGCAAGAAGAATACCGAAGAAATGATTAAGATGGCCGATCTGTTGAGGAACGAATACCGCACTTACAAGACAATCTACCTGTCCTGGGATGCCGCCTCCTGGCATGTATCAAAGGACCTGGGTGCGTATCTGGAAAAAATCAACCAGAACGCATCTGCGGATGGCTATCCAATCATCAAGACAGCCCCACTTCCTGCCTCTGCTCAGTTCCTAAATGTCATCGAGTCGGTCTTCAGTGGAATGGCGAAAGCCATCATCCATAACAGTGACTATGTATCTGTAGAGGCGGCCATGGAAGCGATTGACCGATATTTTGGCCAAAGGAACGAATACTTTGCTGCGCATCCTCAAAAGGCGGGACATAAGATTTGGGGTGAGGAGCGTGTCCCAAGCATGTTTGCAGAGGGCCACAACTGCAAGGACCCGATGTATCAAAATCTCTATTGATTCTCTTTCGGAGAACACACGGAGCCCAAGGAACCTCGGAAGAACTGTCCAAATCGCAATCTATGCGGATAAGGGGATAGGGGAACGGCATTGCTGTCGCTCCCTCCCCTAAGAACCAGACTTGATGATTTCCCTCATCCAGCTCAAGCCGTGTGTAAGCCCGCTGAAGCAGAGCCGGTGGAACCACAACGCACAGACGTCAGGAATGCCAACTGGCTCACCTAAACCTCTTTCGAGACTCGAAGTAAACGCGCCAGTGTTTGGTCGAAGAGATTAGCGCGCGACTTCACCTTCGCATAACCCCGGATGGGTATTTCGGTTGGATTCACCAACCGAGCTGCACGCTCCTAAAATCAACTAACGCTAACAGAGCGGCTCGTGGTTACTGGACAGGTCGAACTGTTGCTGCTAGCTCCTCCAAATCGCAGACATTGACCGCAATGGGCGGAAGCCACTGCAATTCGAAGTCCCGCATCTCCGCCGGAATTGGGGCACCGGTTGGCGTCTTCATCGGACCAATGCGGAACCCATGCCAGTGAGCACGACGTACATGAGCGCGCGGTGATCCATGGGTACCAGTTCCCGCCGCCGCCCCGGCCTGTTCGTAGGCTCGACGCAAAGCTGCACCCATGCGCACTCCCACCTCCCAGGTGGTCGGCTTATCGGCTGGGAAGAAGCGCAGCGATCCGCCTTTCACGTATTTCGGCTGGGGATTTGACGGGCGGCGGCCACCGCCATACTCGGCAGCCTGGCTGCATAGGTAGAGAAGCAGGGAGAGTGCAGCGCTAGCGATGGGCAGCATAACCGCGAATCGAGTCTCCTTCGCGACCTTATCTTGTACGCCCTCGAGTTGCTGAGTAAACTTTGACCGTTCCTCCAGGGAACGGTTCAATGCCTCCGAAAGCGGGTAGTTCCCGAGCGGCAGTTGCAAGGAGACTAAGCCGTGAGTCTCGGTATCCAGCATGAGGCAGAGCAACTCCTGCTGTTGGCCTGCGAACCACTCGTGAGTCGCAAAGAAACCGTGAATGTCTTCGCCCTTACCAGAGAGACCCGGTGTGGGAATGTAGACGCACCATTCCGGCAGCTTTTGTAAGACCGAACAGGGAATGTCCCCTGAAATCGGCGTATCGACGATCTCTCGATAAACGTCCGGGTCAAAGCTGTAGATACCCTGAGTAATGCGCCACGTTCCAAGGACCGCAAGTACGATCCAGTCAGCGGTAAGGCCCTTCCTGTACAGGAACGAGAACGCTTCGGGCGCTCGCGGGTCCACGCCCTCATATACTTCTGGACATGTATCCCAGTAGAACTTCCTAAGAGCCATGGTCCAGCGCGAGCCGGGCATAAAGCAGTGCGTAGGCCACTTCTCACGGGCCTCTTCACCTTTTGCTCGCGCCATATCGGCAATCTTCCAGATTCCCGAATACTTCTTTGAGAATGCGATCAGATGCTCGCGTGGTCGGGAAATTAGATCCATGTTCTTCCTTACTAAAGAGTAGCCCATTGCCACGGAGTAAAGCGCAGTCGCTGGTTGACGGGGTCACCCTTATCTCCTGTGCAGGATACCGCAATTTGGACTCTCCGCTTCCATTATTAGACCGCCAAACTAAGCCTCCGGTCTGATTGTTGCCTATGCGGAAGTCTCAAGTGGGCCCAATCACCGGACTAGCCGGACCGGCCTGAGATATTCAGCCTAGGGGGTAGTACATCCAATGCAGCACAGATGCTATTTTCCATGGTTTAGCGTCTGAACTGATTCGTATCCGGAAGTCGATAGATTCCTGCACTGAATAACAAACATTGATGAGGCAATTCTCGCCCACCTGCAATGGCATGCCCTTTTTGTGAGGGAGGATGTCTCCTGCCCTCGCTTCAGCCGCAGGTGATGCTGGCGTCTTACGCTCCCCACCTCTGCGGGCCTGTGTCCTGCCCGCAACGCCGACCCTGAAAACCATGCGGAAGAGTACCTAATTTCTTCTTCGTTTAAGTGCCCCCGCTTCATGCGGCTTTATGGCAGAGCCGGCCGGAACCTGTCAAGGGTCTCCGCTGCGCTTCGATGAACGCGAAAAACCGCGCCCTTGACAGAACCCGCCTCGCCCCTGCCCGCCGCACAAGACATGAAGCGGGGGCACTCAAACAAAGAAATTTGGTTTGAGGCAGACGCCCTCCTTCAAATTCTGCCCCTCAGCGGGCAGCAACAGGAGAGCGAACATCATGCCTTACACCAGCAGCAACACAACAACAACAACCGCGCCGCACAGCAAAAATGCGGCGCTCGGCAACCGGAGCGAATCGCCTTACCAGCAGCGCACTACGCAGCGTGACAACCCCACACAGCAACTCATCAAGCAGGCCGTGGATTTTCTCATCCAGCAGCTTGAAGCGGGCAAGAGCGAGACACTGACCGCGTATCTCGCGGCAATGGCACGCTTCCATTCGTATTCGTTTTTATGTTGTGTTTAACATAAGAAACTTTATGTTTACAGCGGAACTATGTTGAGTGAGGCGACCTGAGGCAAGCAGGGCGCGGTATTGTGCGCCCTGCTGTTGACATAGTCAGAGGGAT
>Ga0224528_1002453_pt1 | contig 10463 bp, 11 predicted proteins | sample CBST25metaG_2_FD_179888 | JGI IMG/M metagenome (GOLD analysis project Ga0224528, IMG submission 179888) | Peat soil microbial communities from Stordalen Mire, Sweden - C.B.S.T25 | ecosystem: Environmental > Terrestrial > Soil > Wetlands > Peat | place: Sweden: Norrbotten County, Stordalen Mire...
TTCCTAATGTTCGGAGCGGATATGACGGCAATGAACTCCAACGTAACCCGTAGTACCGTCGACCTTCGCTTGATCGATCAGGATTTCGGCGGCTATGGTTCGGAGTTACGCGCAGACCTTCGCTTCGGCTTTTTAACCCAGGCGTCGACGGAGTATTACCGTCAACTGACACAGAGCGGCTACTATGTCCAACCGCACATTGGCATCTTGCGCGAACCGGTGTATTTGTGGAACAACCAGCAGCGTATCTCCGAACGATTTTCGCAACAGGCCGGCGGAGGGATCGATTTAGGACGCACGTTCAATCGCAACCTTCAGGCCTCGCTGCAATGGCGGATGCAGACTCTCCGCTGGCATCTGGTAAATGGTTCGGACGGAACACAGGCTGTCTCCGGCAGAGCCCAAACCGCCATTGCGAACATCGTCTACGATCGCACTGAATCAGGCATCATCTCCGCTCATGGTTCGCGTATTGAAGTCTCTGCAGGTTCGCTATTCGATGCCGCAGGAAGCAGCAACGCACCCCTCATCAGTGCCCAGGCGGCCAGGACATTCACAGTCTCGGGTGAGAACATACTGGCGCTGTCCGTCGAGGGCAATACCTATGGCCGCCGCACTGTCGCCGAGCCATTGCGATTCACTTTGGGTGGTCCGTTTAGATTGTCGGCATCGTCGATAGACGAGTACCGCGGCACAGACGATTTCCTTGCCCGTGCGGGCTACCTCCATCGACTCGCCACATTACCCTCGGAACTCGGTCATGGGCTCTATCTGAGTACAGGGTACGAAGGCGGCGAGATCTGGTCGCCGGACCGGCGAGCCATATTGAGACAGGATGGCTTCCTTGGCGTAATTGCCGCGACCCCACTGGGAGCAATTACCGTAGGAGGAGCAGTCGGCGATGCGGGAAGACGAAAGGTCTTCTTTTCCTTCGGACGCCTCTTCTAGGCATCATCCTTGTTGCTACGGATGGCATCCAGAGACCTTAAGCATAATCGCTTCTCCCGAGGGCGTTTCATGATTCAGAAGATCTTCCGTCGCGCCAATGAGAATCGGGCATGGTCCTGGCTTGCTCATACATCCGGCGGCACTGCTGTCTATGGGGCCATCGTACTCTCGACGCTCTGGACTGTCCTTGCGCTCTCTTTTGATTTCCCTTTTCCAAGGTTGAGGATCATGGCGGCCAGTGTCTACCTCTTGGTCGTTGCTGCGACCTTCTATCTCGCAAATTCCAAGGGCTCCCGTTTCGTAGCCTGCCTATGCTGCTGGATATTGGTTCTGGGTTGGTGGCTCACTCTCAAACCATCGAACACACCGCCATGGCAGGTGGATGTATCCAGACAGGCGTCAATCGAACAATCCGGCACTCATGTCGCAATTCATAACTTCCGCCAGTGTGATTATCGGGCTGAACTCGACTACACCTGCGAGTGGTCGGACCGGCAAATCGATCTTGCACAGATTCGCGGTGTTGATTTCTTCATGGATTATTGGGGATCGCCATGGATCGCGCATACGATCGTGAGCTTCGATCTGGGAGACAACCAGCATATCGCCTTCTCCATTGAGACACGGAAGCGACCCGGTCAAAGTTATTCCGCTATCCGGGGCTTCTTCAGGCAATACACGCTTATCTCAGTCGTTAGCGACGAGCGTGACGTGGTGCGACTCCGCACGAACTACCGCCGCGGAGAAGATCTATACCTCTATCACACACGGGCCACGCCTGCATTTGCTCAGTCGCTCTTCCTTAATTATGTCGGCATGACGAACTATCTCTTCAATCATCCCCAATGGTACAACGCGATCACCCACAACTGCACAACCGAAATCTTTACCTTCCAGACAATGAAGCCGCAGCCGCATGACTGGCGCATCCTGCTGAACGGAAAAGCCGACGAAATGGAGTACGAGCATGGGGAACTAGCGGGGAATCTTCCCTTCGTCGAACTCAAGCAGCGGGCCTATATCAACCCCGCCGCTCGCGCTGCCGACAGAGATCCACAGTTTTCAGCGAGAATACGGGAAGGCCGGCCGGGTTTCGCCACCGATATCAAATGACAAGAGTGGGACGCCGCCGGTCGTTCGCTCCGATTCACAAAAACGCTGCGGGCGTCCATGAGAGCTTAGGATCCTTGAAGGTGTTAATCGAAGATGAGGCGAGCATGAACTATTATCTACTTCACACGACCTATCCGATTCTTTTCTTGTCCGTGCTGGCACGCCAACTCTGTCTGCCGGTCCCAGCGATTTTGTTCTTGCTGTCTGCGGGCGCTTTGGCCGGCACCGGTCGGCTTAGCTTTACTGGGGTCCTCCTTGTTGCGATCCTGGGTTGCCTTCTTGGCGATCTGGTTTGGTTCGAAGCTGGCCGCTTGCGCGGGAAGCGAGTGTTGAGGCTGCTATGTGCGCTTGCCTCGGATCCCAGCTACTGCATCAGACACTCGAGGACAACCTTTGCAAAGCGAGGCCTCCGCATTCTTCTGATCGCAAAGTTTCTCCCCGGCCTGGACGGGATTACCCCGCCCCTCGCCGGAATGTCAGGAACATCGCGGTCTCAGTTTCTAATTTACGATGCAGGCGGATCTTCCCTTTGGGTGGCGGCCTATATGGGAGCCGGCTTTGTCTTTGCGGCGGAACTCGACAAAGCGGCAGGATATATATCGGTTGTCGCCGACGCACTCGTCTTGATTCTGGGCGTTCCATTGGTGTTCTTCTTTGTGTGGAAACTCGTGCTGCTCTTGAGTGCGATCCGCGCACTCAGCTCCCAGCAAATCACTGCCCGAGAACTGAAGGCGAGATTAGATGCAGGCGAAAATATCGGAATGCTCGACCTGTTGCGGTTTGAGGATGATCCGGAAGCTTCCGGCGCAATTCCCGGCGCAGTGCGGGCCGATCCCAACGAGATGCGGCACAAGACGCGTGTCGTGGTGCCCGAAGGCATCGATCTCGTTCTCTATTGCAAGTCCGGCAACAGCTTTGTGACTGCCCGCGTAGCTCTAGCGTTACGCAAGAAGGGGATTCAGCGAATACGGATACTCAAGGGCGGATTGGACGCATGGAAAGCTGAAGGGTTTCCATTGAACGCGGACTTTGCCGATCCCTTTCTCGAGATGAAGCGGCTGGGCGTCGAAATGTTCCCTCCGCGATGGAGCGGGTCCGGTGAACAGAACCACCCAACAGCTTCGCGGTGTAAATAGCAGCCTGACCGGCATTGTTGAGGATTCTGTGCCCCGTGTCCACCGGCCCTCGAAAGAGTGGAGCACGTTATCGTGACAATCTTCCTCTCGAAGCATGGAGAGACTCACTACCATTGCATTTAAAGGACGTCAAGAAGAATGTCAAAGCCGTGCATGATCTCGGCTCGCTCCGGGTCCATTAGGTACTGCATCGCAAGACCGAACGTCGTTCCCAAAATCATGGTGGCCAAAGATTCAGCCGAGTGCGAAGAAGATTCCTCCCGGCGAACGGCGAGGGGAATGATCTGATCTTCGATTACGTGGGAGATGTCATGTAAGAATCCATTCATCTCCTTTTTGAAGGACTTGGACCACATGGCCAATCCGAAAAAATCCAGGAACGCCCGGTATAGTCGCTGATTTGTCTGAAGCAGGCTTTGATTGAATTTGATGAGGAAATGGGCCTTCTCCCTAACAGTGCTAAAGGCAGCCATTTCGGTTTGCACCTGGGATAGATATTCCTGCTTCATTGACTTGAGTACAGCCGCAAACAGGCGCTCACGGTTGTCATAGTAGTAGTTCAGTTGGCTCAGTGCGACGCCTGCTTCATCTGCAATCTCGCGCAAGGTAACATTAGCCGAACCACTGGTAGATATGCACTTGAAGGCCGCAGACAATATCCTCCGCGACGTATCGTTGTTGTCTTTCTCGGTCGTCCTGCGCTTCACGGACATGGGACCTCCTCTCCAAGTATAGTTGGCCATTGACTGGCAGAGGCGGCGGAGATCGGCGTCACGTTTGCTCCTGAGATTGATGGGAGTCGTTCTCTGCGGTTCTCGCGCCAACCGAACGAGAGAGCCTGTCACCCATTTAGTGATCAAGCTCTCGGCAGGTATAGTAATCAGGGCGGTAGACGACATGTCAATAGTCATCGCAACAGCTAACGAGATGCATAGCTGATCGCTTGTGTCTTTTCCGGCGAGATGGCGATCTTCGTCTTCTTAAGGTTCTGTGCCATGTAATAGCCGATAATGGCTGTAAACAGGGCATAGGTTCCAAAGGCGACATGGAAAGACCAATACCCATTGATCGCGAAGATGCCCGTCTTAAAGTAAGGCAGGAATGTAAGCGGAAGAAAAGACAAACCTGAGAAAAGGGCCAATACCCCGGTCCATCGCGGCAGAATCGCCGGCTTCTGTTTGTCTGTGAATGCAAAAATGCAAATTGCGATGGTCTCAATCGTAGTAATCATGTAAGTCATGTCATAGGTATACCAACCGATGAAATGCACACTCTTGATCAGGACCGGGTCGACAGATCCTGCCATTTCCGCGCACCAAAGCCAGAAAACCGGACAGAACGAGAGCACCCACGCGGTGAGGAGTCCCCCGGTGAGTTGCAGCAGCGAAAGGATGTGGTTCTTTTCCCGCGCCCACATCATTGCGGTGAGTTGGCATGTCCAAGCCAGATACAGCATTCCGAAGCAGGTAGAGAGCGACTGGCCCAGCAAAATGTCACTGCGGTATCTCAGATAGAAGTTGTTGACCAAGTCCGTCGCGCTCAGTTGCGAGTCTGGCGGTGGATAGTTATGCCCAAGCACACACCAACTCAAGCCATATAGGAGCACAAACGCTGGACCACACCAGGCACAACACATTTGTACTCTGCGAAGGATGCTTTCATTCATATTGTCTCCTCGAACGGGGCGCACCAATCCTCACCGCGCGTGTCGGACGGATGTCCGATCTACATTCGACGATATCCCGTAGCGAAAGTCGCGTCAAGCCAAACTTTCTCACTGATGGTTACTATCGGCGCGAAGCGCGTCGGGCGTCAGGCCTTTGGCTTTGAATTCTGAACTTGAGCGTTAAGCCCTGATTCTGCCACAGAGATGAGGTACACCAAGAGAGCCGACGGACAGATGAGGGTCTCCATTCCGTATTGCTCAAACGATGGAAAACTGTGCGAAGAGGCATCCGGGACGACGAAGGACCACCCCTGCGACATCTTCGTATCTCGCTCCAAATGCCATGCACATGCCGATCTCCCGCGTCTGACGAGCTACCTTGTACAACATCGCGCTGTCGAAGAAGAGCTATCTATGCATACGAGGAACAGGGATTCGGCGAACAATAGCTCTTCACCCGTAAGTCAACAGCCGCCGATGAACTATTTATGCTCGGGCGTCCACCACTCTGGCAGAATTCTTGGGATACGAAGCTTCTTTGCGATCGGTCCCCAGGTCGGTTCGAATTCGATGAGAACGTTCCCCATCGCGTGACCACCGATCTGTTCCAGCATCCGTTGTTGAGCCTTGGTGGCAGTGTTGAAGCCGTCAGGCAAGTAGGCCATGCCAACAAAGCTACCTGCCGCTGCGCCCGTAAAGGTACTGTAAGCAAGTTCGCGGTGACCGGAATCCGACTCATCGAACAGCGTCCAACCCACCGCATGCCCGATACGCATGACTAGGTTATTACTGTCCGAACGTTTGTATCGTGGATCTTCGTGGAGAAGAGCCTGCGTTGCAAACTCAGCACTGGTTTTTGCGGTTCGTTCAGCAACCTCATTGCCGTAGTTCCTTCCGAACGCACCCATCCATCCCGCCAAGGAAGTCTTCCATGGCGAGCTAGATCGGCCTGATGCGAATTGAGCAGGTCGCCGTCGAAGGAACCCTGGCGCCAAGCACTGACGTCAATCGAGACACAATCCCGCCCTCCAAATGGCACTTCAAGAGACTGAGCGATATCCTTGGGCTGCGGCCCTCTACTGCCGGAGGGCACAAGCGAGGTATCGTCGCGATTGAGGCTCAATTCGAGTGTTGGCGTGACGGTGCAAAATCCCATCGCCTTGCCAGATGACGCAACCAATAGATGTGCCGATACGCCTTTAGCGAGGTCGATCCGCCCATTGGCTCGCGGCATAAAAAGCTCATTCTCGCAGTTGGGGCACGCTGGCGGTAAGAAGGGCTGGTAGTAATTGTTCTCGTCGAGTTCGCGCAACGGCACATGACCATTGAAATCACCAGTAAGAACGGATAATCAAAGGATCGACTTCAGGATAGTGCAAAAGATCTGTCCGAATGGAGATGTCGGAGCGATTCAGTTGTGGTCCACATCTAAGTGATCCTGCTCACACAAAATAAATCGGCGGACAACCGCCCGGTACTCCGACAGGTGCGGAGCAACTTCATGGGTTCTGGTGTCTAAACTATTAGGAACCTCCATGAGATGGCTTCTCCGTACCCTTCGGGTTGTGTGCGTCGCGACGCTGGCTCTCATCGTTCTCTTGTTTGGCACCGTCCAGATTGAACAGAGATCGTTGCGCTGGCACGCCGAGCGGTTGTCCGCCGATATGCACCAGATTCGGCTCTACCATAGCACTTGGGCAGACGCACAGCGCCTTATGGACCGCTGGGGCGCGTGGGGCCATTACGACGGAAGCTGCACGGCTCTCAGTTGCAAGTATGAGATCGAAATGAACAGCATCTCCCACTTCAACCCCCGTGTTCGACGTCATGCCTGGCTAGATTGGCTTCTCGCCCACGATCGGTTCAATCTCTATCAGTGGTTTGGCGGACGCAGCTCGACATTTCTAGCCTCCTTCACAGTTCACGAGGGGACCATTTGGAGGCAAAGTGCCGCGATCAGTGTGAGCGTCCCCAGAAGGAGGATACGACGAGAAAACGATTTTGACTGGACTCTCTCCATTGGTGCCGGGAGTTACCAGCGACTTCATCGAACCCTAGAGAATCCGTTCGTGTTTATGGGAGGCGCTGAGGGGCTTGCCGAACACCCCTACTACAAGGTGGGTAGACCGGGCGGCTGTATGATCAACTGCCAGATTGGCGTCGTTTACTATTCCACTCATACTCCACCGGGTGAGATCGAGCGGTTGACCTCGTATGACTTTTCCTGCTTTACCCGGCTCAAGGCATGCGCAGAGCTCGAAGATTTGCTGCCTGCGGCCAAAGAGTGGCATCTCTACAAAGAGGATGAACTGAACCAAGGGCCTTTACCGGAAAAACCCTGCGACATTCCTGTCTGGGCGCTGGCGCGAGACACCCGCTATGTTTTGGCCGTTGAGGCTGTCTCAACGAAGATCGTGAAGGAGGATGGGTACGATCGCAAGACGGCAAAAGTCCGCGTGATCAGTTCTATTAAGGAGCCTGCCCCTTGGCTGCCTGGCGCTATCGTAAGTGCATATCCATATATCGAAGATCTGATTCCCGGGAGGCGCTACATCGTGTTTCCCATTGGGAATGACCAAAGGGATCAACTCGTAACAAAGGACTCGCCACTCAGGTTCGAATACTGTGGTGTGCAGGAAGACACTTCCGAAACGCGACGGGAGTTAGAGGCAGGTTTTGCCCAGAACGACTCATTGCGTCCTTAGCGCAATCTCTAGCTAACTCAGTTCCTGGGCGACCTGGACGGCTCTGCTCAGTTGATTGTCGCGTCCAAGTAGCGCTTCTCCGTATGACCAGTCCACCAGAACATCCGGCGTGATTCCCTTGCCTTCGATGCGATTCCCGTTCCAACTCACATAGGCGCCGATTGGGATTACGAGTCGATAGTCGTTTCCGATCTTGAAGCCAGAGCGGGACAGAAGTCTGCCGGGCGTTTTGTTTCCAACGATAGTGCCAAGGTCATTTTCCTGGGCAAACTGAGCGAGCATCTCCGCTGCACCCGTGGTGTGTTCATTCACAAGAATCACGACTCGGCCGTGAAAGCTCTGCCTTCCCAACCCGGATGTTTCAAGCACAACGGACTTCTTTCCTAGAAACTTGAGAGCGAGGAATGGAATTTCCAGCTTTGACTTCGGAATGCGATCAAATTTAGGCAGACTGGCCTTGTCGTAGCCGCGTTCCGCCGTCGGGCGATCCAGACTGTAGCCAATCGGAACTTTTGAAGGAGTGAGATAGCTCATCAGATGGAGCCCGCCGATTCCTCCACCGGGGTTCCCCCGCAGATCGATCACCAATCGCTCGACGTTGGGGATCTTCTCGTGAAAGACGGCATCGACGTCCTTTGCAAAGTCGATCCCAATCTTGCCGGGAAACAAGCTTACCTTCACAGCTCCCAGCGACTCGGCCGCCATTGCGGCGGTTACGCTGTCTGGCTCTGAATAGGGATTGTCTTTGTACTTGGGCTCCGGTGTCGCCAGGTCAAGGCGCTTTTCAGCCCTGTTTCCGTTCCTGGAGATGACGATGGGGATTCGTTCATCCATCGGAAACACAGGCGGTTCATCCGGGGAAATGTTTTGCCCCTTTGCTGAGATCAGGGAATCTCCAGGCTGTACGCCGGCACGAGCTGCCACACCTCCGGGCAGCACATCCTGAAAGACCCATCGAGTTCCGTCGGCGTTCGTCTCGACCTTGCGAAAGCTGGCATTGATCGCGTTGCGCGGAGTGATTTTGGTTGTTGGGCCGAGCAAGCCCAAGCCGCTGGAATGAACCTCGTGCAGCATGCTTGTCACCGCCGCTTCGAAGCCGTCCACCGTTTCTGCTCCGAGAATCGAGTCGGTGTGCTTCGCGACGATCTGTTTCCAGTCTTTGCCGCCAAATGCCGGATCGTAATACTTCTCAGCCACCAACGTTGAAATCTTGCTCAGTAGGTTTTGCCGATCAGAACGGGTGAGTGCCATAAGAATCCTCTCCAGAGGGATGAATTACAAAGTGGTGTCGGGATTGCCGACCAGTTGGAAGCTCGCCCAGTAGTAAGGCGGTGCCTTGTCCTTTATGAGTTCAAGCTGCGCGTCTCTTAGTGCTTCGGCTTCCGGTTCGTGCTGTGCGACGTGGCGATAGAAGTCGGTCATCATTCGCGAGGTTGAGTGGTCTTCAAGCTCCCACAGGGTCGAGACCACGCTGTCGGCGCCGGCCTCGATGAAGGCGTTCACGAGGTTTGCAACGCCAGCTTCGCCCACCGGACCAACGCCGGTATTGCAGGCAGAGAGGGTCACAAGTCTTGCGTTGAGGTGCATCTTGCGAATGTCTCGCACTTGAAGCAGGCCGTCGTCACTCTTGCTGGGATTGGGAGCGAATACGAGTGCCGAACGATCTGGGTAATCGATATCCGTGTAGCCGTGCAAGGCGAGGTGAAGAACGTTGAATCGTGCGAGCGGCAGACTCTGGAAGTGAGTCTTCGTCGCGTCATCTCCCAGGAGAATAGTGCTGGGTTTGGGTAGCGTGGTAGCAATCGACTGGACTTCTCTCTTGCTGTCAGGGAGCGGCGTAAGCTCGCTTCGTTCAGGCCCTGATATTGTCCGCGTGATGAAGTTGCGGGAATCGGCGGTTTGGGTCCACGCGGCTACTCCCACATACGGCAACGATTGGTCTTCATGCTCACTGCTGGCTCGCCCCTTCAGGATGTGAAGAACAGTCGAGGACGGCGTGACGCTTACTTCGTGCGTTTGCAGGAGGTACTTGCCGTTATTGACCAGGGCCGAGAATGGCAGCAGGTGCAGCGAGCCATCTGGGATCAGGATCAAATGCGATTTTTCGCGCAACTCAGACACTGGGCCGAGCAATTCATTAAATAGTTTCTGACCAAGAGCGGGATCGACACCCTGTCTGCGGAGTTCGTGTCGATATCTGTCGGCGTCAGACTCCAACGTTGCTTGTGCAGGCAGTGCGTATCTCCGTCCCGTTGCCATTGATCCGTGATGGAGTGGAGGGGCTGCTCGCCTCTAGAATCGAGCCGTTCATGTTCAAGGCCGTCGGGCTTGCCGGCTGCGCTCTCGCGCTCCAGGTATCTTCCATGGGCCTTCCAGGCTCCCTTAACACGAGAATTGGAATACCTGACATTCACGATGGCGCGACGTTGAAACTGCGTGACCGCTCCCCCACCGCTTCGGACAATGCTTCGCTGGCCTGATCGCGGCCTCGTGGTTCTCTGCGCCATGGCGGGCACGCTCGTCATCGACCACGATGGCGTCTACAATCCCAGCCTGCTTAACGATCGCCTCTTGCTCGGGCTGAAGGGCACTATGAGTGAGTTCGAAATAAGCCTTCTACGTCAGCGCGCAATGGAAGCACTCAAGGAGAAGATTCGGCGTGGCCTCGTGCTGACGCAAGTTCCTGTCGGCTACATCCGTACAGAGGATGAAGGTATGAACTCACATCGCCCCTCATCACCTGGAGATCGTTATGGAAGATCAGCCAGTGTTTAGCTCTTCTTCGACAGCGCGATGTTGTACAAGGTAGCTCGTCAGACGCGGGAGATCGGCATGTGCATGGCATTTGGAGCGAGATACGAAGATGTCGCAGGGGTGGTCCTTCGTCGTCCCGGA
>Ga0224528_1002454_pt1 | contig 10463 bp, 10 predicted proteins | sample CBST25metaG_2_FD_179888 | JGI IMG/M metagenome (GOLD analysis project Ga0224528, IMG submission 179888) | Peat soil microbial communities from Stordalen Mire, Sweden - C.B.S.T25 | ecosystem: Environmental > Terrestrial > Soil > Wetlands > Peat | place: Sweden: Norrbotten County, Stordalen Mire...
GCCGTGGCCGCCGCCCGCCGGAGCCGGCTTGGGCTCGGGCAGTTCAACGATCAGGGCTTCGGTGGTCAGGAGCAAGCCGGCGATTGAAGCGGCGTTTTGCAGCGCCGTGCGTGTCACCTTGGTGGGATCGATAACACCCGCCTTGACCAGATCCTCGTAGACGCTGGAGGCTGCGTTGTAACCGTAGTGCAGATCCTTGGACTCAAGCACCTTGGAAATGACCACCGCGCCTTCGCCGCCAGCATTGACGACGATCTGACGCAGAGGCTCTTCGAGCGAACGGCGAACGATCTGTGCGCCGATCTTCTCGTCGCCCTCGAGCTTGGCGATCAGGGCCTCAACCGCGGGGATGGAGCGAACCAGAGCCACGCCGCCTCCGGGGACGATGCCTTCCTCGACAGCCGCGCGAGTCGCATGGAGTGCATCCTCGACGCGCGCCTTCTTCTCCTTCAGCTCGGTCTCGGTAGCCGCGCCCACCTTGATGATGGCGACGCCGCCGACCAGCTTGGCCAACCGCTCCTGAAGCTTTTCGCGATCATAATCGGAGGTGGTCTTCTCGATCTGAGTGCGAATTTCCTTGACGCGGCCGTCGATCTCCGAGGCCTTGCCGCCGCCATCAACGATGGTGGTGTTGTCCTTGTCGATAGTGACGCGCTTGGCGGTGCCCAAGTCTTCGAGCTTGACGCCCTCCAGCTTGATGCCCAGATCCTCGGTGATGGCCTTGCCACCGGTGAGGATGGCAATGTCGCCCAGGATAGCCTTGCGGCGATCCCCAAAGCCAGGAGCCTTGACGGCCGCAACGTTCAGCGTTCCGCGCAGCTTGTTGACGACGAGGGTAGCGAGTGCTTCGCCCTCAACGTCTTCCGCAATAATCAGGAGGGGCTTGCCGCCACGGGCAACCTGCTCCAGAAGGGGCAGAAGATCCTTCATGGCGCTGATCTTCTTCTCGTAGATCAGGATGTAGGGGTCTTCGAGGATGACCTCGAGACGCTCGGCATCGGTAACGAAGTAGGGGCTCAGGTAGCCGCGATCAAACTGCATTCCGTCGACCGTCTCGAGGCCGGTGTGCATGGTCTTGGACTCTTCGATGGTGATGACGCCATCCTTGCCCACAACCTTGACCGCCTCGGCGATGATGGCGCCGATTTCCTCGTCGCCGTTGGCCGAGATGGTGCCGACCTGGGCAACCGTGCCCTCGCTGACCGGCTTGGAGATCTGGCCGAGCGCGCCGGTGGAAAGCCACTTGCCGTCCTTGTCGCGGGTGCCGATGATGGTGGCGACAGCCTTGTCAATGCCGCGCTTGAGAGCGGTGGGGTTGGCGCCGGCCGCAACCGTCTTCACGCCCTCGCGGAAGATGGACTGCGCCAGAACGGTCGCCGTGGTGGTGCCGTCGCCGGCCACATCACTGGTCTTGGAAGCAACTTCCTTCACAAGCTGCGCGCCAACGTTTTCCAGCGGATCCTGAAGGTCAACTTCCTTGGCGACCGTGACGCCGTCCTTGGTGATGGTCGGCGAACCGAACTTCTTCTCAATAACGACGTTGCGGCCCTTGGGACCAAGCGTCACCTTAACGGCGTCCGCCAGCGTGTTGACGCCGCGCAGGATCGCCTGACGGGAATCTTCACCGTGCAAAATCTGCTTTGCCATTTTCTTCTCCTGAATAAGTGGACAGTGGTCAGTGAACAGTGGTCAGTTACAAACAACTTGATCAGTGAGCGCTGTATCTTGAATGTTGGAAAGAATCTCTTCCGCAATGCTTGCCCGGTCCGCAAACCCGTGGCGCGTCGGGCAATCGCTGCCCACTGTCCACTGTTCACTGACCACTGGAAAGCTACTTCTTTACGACGCCCAGAACTTCTTCCTCACGCATGATGAGAAACTCTTCGCCGTCGATCTTGATCTCGGTGCCCGAATACTTGCCGAAGAGGATCTTGTCGCCAGCCTTGACGTCGAGAGGGAAGACCTTGCCTTCGTCGTTGGACTTGCCCTTGCCGACGGCGATTACTTCGCCTTCTTGCGGCTTTTCCTTGGCGCTGTCGGGGATGATAATGCCGCTGCTGAGCTTGGTTTCGCCCTCTTCCAAACGGCGGACGAGGATACGGTCATGAAGCGGTGTAAAACCGGTCGCTGCTGCCATTGCTTCGCTTCTCCTTCAACCGCGAACGGGGTGAGCCCGGACGCGGGGGTTTATCGAGTAAGAACTGAGGAATGGGCGGGGCGCATCTGCCGGGCTGGAGCCTTGCAAGCAATCTCGTCAGCTAAGCGCTAGCACTCTCACCTTCCAATTGCTAACGATAGGGAGAGGGAAGGTTATTTGTCAAGCGAAGAATGATAAATGTGAGTGAATTGCGCTCACATTGCTTGAACAAATTGAAGGCGGAAGGCAAAAGAGACCATTTCGGGCAGGGCATACGCATCATGACTAGTTTTGAAAGGGCACGGATTTATCCGTGCCGCAAAAGAGAGGAATATGCCGGGCTTCAGCCCCTGAGGTTTGGGACAGAAAATACATCCCTCAGGGCCTAAAGGCCGCCAATTGAGGAGGCATTGGACGGCACGGATAAATCCGTGCCCTTTCAAAACCTCATTTCTTGCATTTTTATTTGCATGAAGCGTTTTCCCTGCCATTTCGGGGTCTATAAGGAAAAATACCCTGCCCGTGAGCTTGGCAGGAGACCCAAAAAATGCCTTGCGCTGGGGAAGAAACCTCGACTATCCCTCGAAGGACAACTGCACGGCGGCCCAGGCGGGCGGCGCGGGCTTAGCTTCCGAAGCCAGATCGTAGACCAGCCGCTCCAGCACCAGGCGCTTGTCGGGCGGCGACGAACGCAGCTCCAGGTCGGCGCGAGCAATCAGGCGCAGCGCCCGGGTCAGGTCGCTGCGTTTTTTGTAGCGGCGGGCCTGACGGATCAGATCATCGGCGGCAAAGGGAGGAATGCGAAATCCCTGCCAGAGCGCCTGCCAGATGGCGCGCGAATCGCGCACATTCTTTTCCAGAACCACCAGCATCTGGCGGAAGGTGCGGGCCAGCATATAGAGATGGCCGATGGCCGCGTCCTCGCCGGCGTCGGAGCTATTGAGCAGCCCTTGCAGCAGCGCCAGGGCGCGAGCCTTGTCGCGGGAGCTGATGGCGTCGGTCAGATCGTAGAGCGAGCGCTGCTTGGCCGCCAGCACCATGGTCTCCACATCGCCCAGGGTGATGCGCCCCTTGCCCTGCGTATAAAGCAGCAACTTCTCCAACTCCGAAGCGATCAAGAGCATATCGGCACCCAGGGCGTCGGTGAGCTGGCGGGCCGCATCGGGCTCAACGCGCACCTCGGCGGCCTGCGCGGTCACGGTGATCCAGCGCATGGCGTCGTCCTCGTTGACCCGCGCCAGCTCGACCATGCCGCAGTACTCGCCCAGGGTCTCGGTGAGCCGCTCGAAGCGGTTCTTGTCGTCCATCTCCATGCGCCGCGCGTCAGCGGGAATGTGCACGAAATCGGCCACAAAAATCAGCAGCGCCTGGGGATTGGGCGAGGCAAAATAGCGTTTCAGCGCGGCAAACTCCTCTTTTTTGGCGCCGCGCGTGTAGAGTTGGCGAACGTTGCGAATGAAGATCACCTGGAAGGGCGCCATCAGCGAGGGCGTCTGCGCCAGATCCAGCACCTCGAAGATCGAGTTGTCGCTCAAATCCAGATCAGAGAGGCAAAAATCCCTCATCTCCGGGGGCACAAAGCCCTTCAGCACGGCGGCCCGGCAGCGATCAAAGAGAAAAGCCTCGTCGCCCACCAGCACATAGCCGGGGCGCAACTGGCCCTTGCCAGCGGCAGCGGCTTCAATTTCGGCCACAAAGCGACCGGTGGCGGCAAAACCCGCGCCCCAGCGCGCGCCGCTCAACGAGGACGCCTTTCGGCAGGGCGGGTTGGGAGTGCGTCGCACATGCGCTCTCAGAATACCCTGTCGGCCGCGCCCAAGGCCAACACAATCCGCTCAGCCCCGCCGCGGCCCAAACTGCGCCACAGAAAGAAACCCTGCACGAGGATGCGGCAGTTCCAGGCGCGGCCTTGTCCGCGGCAATGGTGCTTCACATTGCTCAGACGAAGAATGCTTTGGCTTCTAAGTTAGTCAACATAGATAGCCGCAACGCGAGGGTAGATAGATGAAAGCCCTTCCAACGCACTTGGATGGAGTGATTCCCATGAAAGATATTCTCATTGGTCTGGCATATATAGCATTGATTCTCAGTCCCGCGATTGCGGCTTCTGTTCAGCAAGGCTATTTCACAAAAAATAAACATTGAGGCCACCCGCCCCAATCGATAGGCGGCACCGCCGGGAGTGATTTTGGCTTGTCGCCAAGCGCGTTTCTTGCGCGCCCACGGTCGCTAGCGGATGAATTTGTCGTATCGCCGCGCAGAATCAGCATGATCAGCGGCAACCATGCCAAAATCGCTATAAAAATTCGCTTCATCCTCATCAGGCCCCGCTCGAAAAAAAGGCAAAAGCCGCTCCGCACTGGTAGGCTAACAGCAGATATGAACGACAATCTGCACCAGTTACGCTGTTTCGGATGTGGGGCGAGAATCTCCGGCGCGGAAGCCCGGCCGGATTTTCGTTGCGCCCTTTGCGGAGACCTCTTTGAAGTTGAGTACCCCGGCTGGGGCCAGCCAGGCGGCAACGACCGCCCCAACGCTGGCGCACTGAAGTGGCTCTGGCGCGAGCGCCGTTCTTCCTCGGAAACGCTTGACCACTCGGGCGTTTGGCGTTTTCGCGAGCTGCTGCCGATTCTTGAGAGCTACGGCAACGCCGTCACCCTCTTCGAGGGCAATACGCCGCTCTACCCGCTGACGCGCGCCTCGAAGGCTCTGGGCATTGAGAAGCTCTTTGCCAAGCACCAGGGCATGAACCCCACCGGCTCCTTCAAAGACACCGGCATGACGGCGGCCCTGAGCGTGGCCAAGGAGCGCGGCTTCGAGTGGGTCGCCTGCGCCTCGACCGGCAACACCTCGGCCGCCATGGCCGCCTATGCGGCCCGCGCCGGCCTGCGTAGCCTGGTGCTGATTCCCGACGGCAAAATCGCCTGGGGCAAGCTCTCGCAAGCCATGGACTACGGCGCAGTCACCTGCCAGTTGAAGGCAGACTTCGACGGCTGCCTCAGCCTGCTGACCGAAATCGTCAATCTGGCGCCGATTTACCTGCTCAACTCGGTCAATCCCTACCGGCTCGAAGGGCAAAAGACCCCCGCTTTTGAAATTGCCGAGGCCTTTGACTGGACGGTTCCCGACCACGTCATTGTTCCCGGCGGCAACCTGGGCAACAGCTCGGCGCTGGGCAAGGGCTTTCGCGAACTGCGCAACCTGGGGCTGGTCACACGGATGCCCCGCATCAGCGTGATTCAGGCTGAGGGCGCCAACCCCCTGGCGCGCAGCTTCCGCGACAATCACGGCACGGCGCTGGAGCCGGTCGAGGCGCACACCCGCGCCACCGCCATCCGCATCGGCAACCCTGCCTCGTGGCGCAAGGCCGCCCGCGTCATTCAAGACACCGACGGCTGGTGCCTGGATGTGACCGAAGCCGAAATCGCCATCGCCAAGGCCGAACTGGGCACCGAGGGTCTGGGCTGCGAACCGGCCTCGGCCGTCACCCTGGCGGGGCTGAAAAAGCTGCGTGAGCGCGGCGACGTTTCGCCCGGCGAGTCGGTGGTTCTGCTGCTGACCGGCCATACGCTCAAGGACGCCGACTACACCATCGGCTTCCATCGTGGAACCCTCCTTGAAGAGGCCGAAAAAGCCGGCCTGGAGGGCAAGATCGAGTCTCTGCGCCGCAACGCCGTAGCTGTGGACGCAACCCCCGCCGCCGTGCTGGCGGCGCTGAAAGGCAGCCTGGGATGAGCCTGGCAAGCACGATTCCCGGCCCCCTGCGCCTTCGCCTGCCCGCCACCTCAGCCAATCTTGGTCCTGGCTTTGACGCCGCGGCCATCGCCTTCAACTTTTATCTCGAAATCGAGGCAGCACCGGCCGCGGAGTTTTCCATTGCCGCCACCGGCCGCGATCAGGAGCGCTGTGCCCGCCTCGAAGACAATCTCATCCTCGGAATCTACAAGGATCTGCTCACCGCCCATAATCGCCCGGTCACGCCACTGGCCATTCAGATGGACAACGGCATTCCGCTGGGCATGGGCTGCGGCTCCTCGGCCGCCGGCCGCCTGGCGGCCATCGCCCTGGCCAATCATTTCGGCCAGCTAGGCTGGAGCTCCGAGCGCGTTCTTGAAGAAGCTACTATCCTGGAAGGCCATCCCGACAACGCCGCAGCCTGCTGGCTGGGCGGCTTTGTCGCCACCGCTTGCGAGGGGCGCACGGTTCATGTGGCGCGCATCAGCCCGCCCGCCGACTGGCGCGCCATCGTCGTGTTGCCCAGCGAGCCACTGGCCACCAGCAAGGCCCGCGCCGTGCTGCCCGACTGCTACCCCCGCGCCGACGTGGTCTCTAACCTTCAGTCCGTGGCCTTGCTCGGTCTGGCCTTTGCCCAGGCCCGCGCTGACCTGCTGCGTATCGCCATGAGGGACAGCATTCACCAGCCCTACCGCGCGCCGATTTGCCCGCTGCTGCCCCGCCTGCTGCCCCTGGCCGGCCAGCACGGCATTCTGGGCTCGGCCCTCAGCGGCGCCGGCCCTTCGGTGCTGGTGGTGGTGGAAAGCGAGGCATCCCTGCCTGCCGCCACGGCGGCCATCCGCGCCACGGTCAAGGATCTTCGCGAGCCCGAACTCAAACTCTGCCACTTCGAGCTTCAGGGCGCAAGTAACTTCAATGCAACCCCTCGATGAGAGCAGTCAACGCGCACACAGCATAAATCGCCGCAATTACCTTGGGACAAGGGGTATCTTATCTTCCAACAGGAGTAACTTGTTAGGTAATCACCATAAGATGATTACCTAACAAGTTACCTAAGTTTACTTGCAATCCTCCTGCCAAGAACCTACATTTCTTGGGTGGGCAGTTCTGGGGGAGGGCTGCTCTAGCGCCCGCGATCCTTTTCCGGATCCGGGCGCTTTTATTGGCTCCGCAACGCCAGCCCCGCGCCTTTTCTCTGCCGCGCTAAAAGCCTTTTGCGACTTTCCCACAGTTTTCCGCATCCCATGAAGACCCGGTTGCCGCTACACTGAAAGTATGCGGTTGCCGCAAGGAGGATCATGGCAGGATTGGGAGTTTTGAACGTAACCGATGCAACCTTCGACCAGGAGGTGCTCCAGAGCGAGCAGCCGGTGCTGGTGGATTTCTGGGCCGTTTGGTGCGGCCCCTGCAAGGCCATTGCGCCCATTGTGGAGGGCGTAGCCGCCTCTTTTGCCGGCAAGCTGAAAGTGGCCAAGGTCAATGTGGACGAGAACGCCGCCACGCCCTCGCGCTACGGCATTCGCGGCATTCCAGCCCTCTTGCTGTTCAAGGGCGGCAAGGTCGCCGATCAGATCGTCGGCTTTGTCCCCCAGGACGTGATCGAAGAGAAGATTCAGCGCCTGTTGGCGTAACCGAAACAGTAACCATCGAGCAACAGAGAAAAAGCTCCGGCCAGCCAGCCGGAGCTTTTTCTCGTTGATGCGGCGCGCCCTTCGGATTCCCTGACGGTTACTTCCGGTACAAAGAACCAGAAGTCGCGTATTTCACCATTTTTTGTCCGCCCCGGGAGCAATCCAGCACCGTTCCCCATCCATTCCGCGTTTTTTGCGGATAGGGACGAGATCAGACGACACGATTGAGGTCAAGATCAAGAGCCGGTTATTTTTTCGTTTCCATGATAGGTACGGAAAGATACGATCATCTTCCTTTTGCGCCGCTTTTCTCCGGGCGCGCAATTCAGAAGCCGTGTAAACTTGCGTTTGGGGGAGTTTTTTCTTGGCCACGGCGGTTGTTCACTTCGCAGCGGCAGCGGTTACCGACCGCGGTCGCAAGCGCCCTTCCAACGAAGATGCATTCGGATTTTCGGTCGAGCACGGGGTCTATGTCGTTTGTGACGGCATGGGCGGCGCCGCGGCCGGAGAGATTGCCAGTTCCCTGGCGGTCGATGAAGTGCTGCGCCTCTTCGACCTCCGCGCCGAAGGCGCCGAGACCAGCCTGCAAGCAGCGGTCGAAGAAGCGGTGTATGCGGCCAACCACGCCATCTACAGCCGCGCCCAGCGCAATGCGCAACTGAACGGCATGGGCACCACACTGGTGGGCCTGGCGACCGACGAGCAGCGTGTACTGGTGGTGAACGTGGGCGACAGCCGGTGTTACCGCCTGCGCGAGGGACTGCTGGAACAGCTCACCCTCGACCACTCGCTCGTCGAGGAGCAGGTGCGCCTGGGCCGCATGACCCGCTCGGAGGCCACCCGCTCGCCGCTGCGCAACGTGATTACCCGCGCCCTGGGCACACAGGACCATGTGACGCCAGATTTTTTCGAGATTGAAACCCAGTCCGGCGACCTCTTTCTGCTCTGCTCGGACGGGCTGACCCGCGAACTCTCCAATGACAAGATCGCGTCGCTGCTGCGCGACGAGATGCCCCTCGACGAGATCTGCCTGAGCCTGACCAAAGCCGCCAACAAAGCCGGCGGGCACGACAACATTACTTGTGTGCTGGTGAAGGCGGAAGAGTAAGAAGCAGGGAACAGTCCCCCACCGGCTTTGCCGGCCCGCTAGGCAAGAAACTGTAGCGCCGGCCTCCTGGCCGGCTGGATCGTGGACCTCCCGGTCCACGCTTGTGGCTTAGGGGCAGGGATCAGAAAAATCGCTTTTTTGATGAACTGATGCTGTCAACCGTGCGTAGAATCTCTCATGGCCGAACGCGATCTTTATATTGACCGCCTCCGCACCGCGATGACGGCCCTGGTCGTCGTCTTTCACGCCGCGATTACGTATGGCGGCGACGGCGGCTGGTTTTATCACGAAGTGGAACACTCCGCCAGCCCCTCCAGCTTGCTGCTCACGCTGTTCTGCGCCACGAATCAGGCTTATTTCATGAGTTTTTTCTTCCTGCTGGCGGGGTACTTTACGCCCCCATCGCTGGAGCGGAAGGGCTATGCGCGCTTCATCGGCGACCGCTTTTTGCGCCTGGGCCTGCCACTGCTGGCCTTTGGCCTGCTGCTGGGTCCGCTGACCGCGGCCCTGGTGAATTACGCCCAGGGCGATGGCTTTTGGCCGTGCATCCGCTGGCTATGGCTGCACAAGCGGTTCATCAACGGGCCGCTGTGGTTTACCCAGACGCTTTTGCTTTTCAGCCTTGGCTACTGCGCGTGGCGGGCGCTTCTTGGCGCGCGGCTGGAGAAGATTGAACGCACGGCGAGAGCCGTTCCATCGGGACTCTGGTGGCTGGCGAGCGCTCTGGGCGTGGGCCTGGCCGCGCTGGCGATTCGCCAATTCGTGCCTACGGGAAAGGACGTTATCGGCCTGCAACTGGGCTACTTTGCCAGCTACATCTTTCTTTTTGCGGTGGGCATTGCGGCCTGGCGCTACGAGTGGCTGCGCCAACTGGATTGAAAAAAGGCGAGGGTTGCGCTGATTGTGACAGTCGTGGCCGGCCACTGCTGCCCGTGGGGATTGCGGAGGCCGTGGCGCAGGGGCCGGGAAAGTCGAACTTTTCTGGCGGGCTGAGCTGGGCGGCGATTCTCTATGCGCTGTGGGAGCCATTTGTGGCCTGGGGGCTGATTGCCGCGTGGCTGCTGGTCTTCCGGTCGCGGCTCAATCGGCCCTCGGCGCTGTGGAACTGGCTGGGACGGCGGGCGTATGCGGTTTACATCCTTCATCCGGTGGTGCTGGTGGGGGTGAGCCTGCTGCTGCGCGGCTGGGTTGCCCCAGCGCTGGTGAAGTGGTTGGTGGTGGGCGGGCTGAGCTGCGTGGGCTGCTGGCTGGCGGCCGATCCCCTGGTGCGGCTGCCGGGAGTTAGGCGGGTGGTGTGATGGATGGGTGGCGCTATCCTCCGGGGCTGAAGCCCGCGTTGATTCTTCGGGCTTAACACGGGGGTTAAACAGGCTGCGGAAAAACTCTGTTGTTTGTTCGCGTACTGGTGGACCGGGCCATGGCGCGGATGGATGGCGAGTTGGAGAAGCTCTATTCCGACACGGGCCGTCCGTCCATCGCCCCCGAGCGGCTTTTGCGCGTCACGCTGTTGATGATTCTTTACTCGATAGATCCCGGCCTATCAGGGCTATGCGTTGACAGAGAATCGTAACAGCCTGGTGATAGCGGCAGAGGCGAGTCTTGCGGCCACAATAGCTGAGCGCGAAATGGCGCTGGCGTTGCTGGACCGCGTCGTGGAGCCGAAGAACATGCGCGAAGAAAAGAAGGTCACGCAGCGCAAGGGGGGGAAGCACAAAGCCCGTGCAAGCGAGTAAATATCCTCCGGCAAAGCCGGAGGCTTTACGGTGTGAGCCGCTCAAAGCGGCTTGTGCGGGGTCGCTAACGCGGCCCCGATTGAGTTGAGCCACCTTGTCGGTGGCAAGTTACTTCCACA
>Ga0224528_1002459_pt1 | contig 10435 bp, 9 predicted proteins | sample CBST25metaG_2_FD_179888 | JGI IMG/M metagenome (GOLD analysis project Ga0224528, IMG submission 179888) | Peat soil microbial communities from Stordalen Mire, Sweden - C.B.S.T25 | ecosystem: Environmental > Terrestrial > Soil > Wetlands > Peat | place: Sweden: Norrbotten County, Stordalen Mire...
GGGTAGGGGGGGTAGGAGCGATTTGGGTGGTATTTTGCCCAGCATCGACCTCAAAGAGGTTCAGCCTGTGGCAAAAGTCCGAATGAGCCGAAATACGTTCCTCGGGGGCTGAAGCCCAGAATCTTTTTGATCGTCTTTCGGCACGACTCAAGTCGTGCCCTGACACTTTCTGCTATCTCCATGAAGTTTTGCAGGCGGCTCAATCGCATGAATGGGCGGCTATTGATCCGGCAAGAAACGAATTCATGGTGCTTTCCCACCCATTCCGCACAAAGCCCGGAATGGGTGGGCACGGAGTCGCAGTGCTTTCATGCCGGATCAATAAGAAGATGATGCGCTCACGGAGGTTAAATCTACGCAAGAACCAGTACAGGGAAACCGCAATCCATCTTCTTTGTCTTCCAGAGCAGTGGAGGCGAGATTCGCTCCCCGGAAGAGAAGCAAAGCTATGGCCTTCTTCCGCGGTGGTTCGGGGTACAGCAATGGTGGAACCGCTCCAGAGCTACAACCTGGACCGAACCGAGGCGAAGAGAAGAGAAGACGCTCGGTCCTGTGTTTTCATGTTTATGAGCTACGGGGCTTGGTGACCAAAGTGCACTGGAAAAGAGTCATGAATTAGGCGTTCACGTTGAAATGATTTTCAGGGATGACCGATAGAGTGTTTGTCCAAGACGACCTCCTTCTCGACGAACCGGAGCTTCAAAGTAAGCCCCCCAAAACGAGCCGAGCGCAGGCGCAAAAGGGCAAACATAAGGAGATTCACCCAATGGCACTCTCAATCCTGAATAACATCTCCTCCTTGACGGCGGAGAATGCTTTGTCCAATACGCAGGCCAACCTGCAGAAGACCCTGACTCAGCTCTCCACCGGCTTGAAGATCAACTCCGGTTCAGACGACGCCGCTGGTTTGTCGATTGCCCAGGGATTGACGGCCAACATTGCCGCCCTGACCCAGTCGCAGCAGAACGCCAGCAACGGCATCGGCATGTTGCAGACCGCCGATGGCGCTCTGTCGCAGACCAACACCCTCCTCAACCGCGCTGTGACCCTGGCCACTGAAGGCGCCACGAGCGGCATCACGAGCTCGCAGTCCACCGCTCTGAATACCGAATATCAGTCGATCCTGTCGGAAATCAACCAGATCGGCTCTACCACCGACTTCAACGGCTCGAACGTTTTCGGCACTTCCGCTTCCACCTCGGTCACCGGATCGGTCGTAGGCCTGAACGGCACCAGCTCTCTGTCGGCCGTAGGTGGATCGAATTCCATCACAATCACCGACTCCACCACAGGCAAATCGCTCGTGGTTACGGGAGGTTCTACCGATGGCGTCGCTGCCGCTACGGATAATACCGATACCAGCTACACCGCGTCGGTCAGTACGGTGAACGGCCTGAACGCTGCGATCACCGCGGCGTTCGGAACCTCCATCACCGGTACGCTTACTTCAACAGGCGCTGAGCAGATCTCCTCTTCATCGAGTGACTCTTTCACGGTTAACAGTACCGAAAGCAAGGTCATGGGCGCAACGGAGGGAACAACCACCGGAGTAACGCCAACGGTTCCTTCGTACACTGGCACCGGGACGATCGCTGTAGTCGGAAATACCTCCGTACTTTCCACGGGTAATACGATTGTCATCACAGACAAAACCACAAACCACACCCTTACCATCACAACGGGAGGTACGGCCGCCGCCGCTACGGCTAACACCGCTGGTACTGACTATACTGCCACCGTTGATAACGCCACTCAATTGAATGCTGCGATCTACGCCGCATTCGGTGGTAAAGTTACAGGCTCGACCACCACGGGCAAAGAAGTGATCAGCGGAGGCGGTGACACCTTCACCATCGACAGCGGCGGTGAAACCGCTGTACTCGGTGCAACCTATCAAGCGGGCACGGCGAACGCAACTGCTACCGCCGCCGCGGATAATGTAAACAGTGTTTATATTGGAGACGGCACCACCGTCGGGACTGCGAACACCACGATCAGCACATCGATCTCCTCGCTCTCTGCCGGTACCTTGAAACTCGCCTCGACCGATCTGACCAACTCGGCTGACTCAGCGGCGGCCCTGACGGCCATCTCAGCCGCAATCACGCAGGTTTCTGCACAGCGCGGCGTCATCGGCGCTTCGGTCAACCGCCTCAACTCGGCCAGCGGCGACATGAGCAACGAAGTCACGAACCTGCAGAGCGCATCGAACAGCATCCAGAATGCCGACGTAGGCAAGACGGTTGCCAACATGACCCAGTACAACGTCCTCCAGTCCACCGGTATGGCGGCCCTGCAGCAGTCCAACCAGGCTCAGCAGGCTGTTCTCAAGCTGGTCCAGTAATCTAACGTAGTCTTCAACGCACCAGGGAGGTGGCGCACAACAAGGCGCCACCTCCGCTTCATTCCCGATGATTCATACTTTGAGCAAACTTTTCGTCTGTACGCGGCCAACCCTCCAACTCCCGGTTCTCTGACCTGGACCCAATGGGTGGGCGTGCGCACAGCAGCGTCTTCCCGGAATGTAGGTAGAAGCTATGAGTACATCCGCAGTCAATTCGTTGGCGTCCACGACCGAGTCAACTACTGCAACCGATATCAGCAGTATTCTGGCAGCAGCCACAGGGTCGACTTCGACCGGTATCGACGTTACCTCAGCGGTTTCTTCGGCTCTCTATGCCGACCGCGCACAGGAGCGGGTATGGCAGGCCGACCAGACAACGCTGTCCAGCCAAACAACTGCATTGACTGCGATTCAGACGGCGACTGAGGCCATCGCGACCGATATGGATTCGCTCAACACCTTGAGCGGCCCATTGTCTGCACGGACGGTTTCATCTTCCAACAGCTCATACCTTACCGCGACGGCTGCGACAGGAACGGTTACCGGAACCCACAGCGTGGTGGTCAACAGCCTGGCGACATCCGGATCGTGGTATTCGGATGAGGAAACCAGTTCGAAAACTGCCTTGCCGTCTTCCGCGCTTACCATCACCACCACCTCCGGACAGGCGGCCACAATCAACATCGTGAAAGGCGGCGCCAATGATACGCTGGCCGATCTGGCCACCGCGATCAACAGCGCGACAAGTTCCACAAGCGCCACCTCGTCGGCGACGAGCTTGACCGCTTCGACATCTCTGACTGCGGGTTCCGTGACAACCATCCAGGACACCGGCACGGGCAAGACATTCACCTATACGGCAGCCTCCGGAGACACAGTCGATACGTTGAACAAGGCAATTGCGAGCGCAGTGACCGACGGCACCCTCTCCGCAAATGTCAAAGGGGCCATCAGCGGCGGCAAGGAAGTCATTTCCGAGGGCTCGTCCGGTGCGGGGATCACGGTCACTTCCACTGAGACCGCGCTGGGCACGATGAGTGGGACGTCTCTTGGGATATTCGCATCGGTTGTGAGCGACACTACCGGTTCCAGGCTTTCGATCGTCTCCAATTCCGCCGGGGCGGCTAACGACTTCTCTATCTCCTCCCAGGATTACTCAGGCACGTCGTGGACCTCTCCCGACATCCCGTCAAACTCCACACTTGGCGCCAACAGCCTCACCCTGACGAACAGCACAGGTACCACCGTAACGGTCAATACCACCTCTGGCGAAACCTATGCGCAGCTTGCAGACGCCATCAATAGCGCGGCGTCTGTAACCAGCTACACCGGGGCGAAAACCGGCCTTGCTGCCGCCACATCGACTACGGCCGCAACGACTTTGACCACGGGCTCCGTCACCACAATCCAAGACACCTCGACCGGCAAGACATTTACCTATACGGCAGCCTTGGGAGATACCGTCGATACGCTGAACACCGCGATTGCGGCCGCAGTGACAGCCGGAACTCTCTCCTCCGGCGTAACCGGTACCGTGAACGGCAGTGGCCAGGAAGTGATCTCAGAGAGTTTGGCCGGCAAGGGCATTACCGTTGCGACCAACGATGCCGTGCTGGGCGCAATGAGCGCCACCGCTGGCGCATCCACGCCGCTTGGTCTAGTCGCGACTGCGGGCAGCGACGCAAACGGCACTAATCTTACGATTACGAGTAAGGACGGCACCTCTACATTCAGCATCAATGAGCCGGCCTTCGGATTTTCGCAAGCCACAGCGGCAGCCAATGCGTCCCTGACCGTGGATGGGGTGCCCATCCAAAGCGCGAGCAACATTGTCACCGGAGCTATCTCCGGCGTCACGCTGGATTTGTTGGGCGCCAGTTCAAGCGCGATCACCTTGACCGTTGGCACAGATACAACGAAGATTTCAACGGCCATCAACCAGTTCGTCACCGATTACAACACGGCCCTGAATTTGGTCAATGCGCAGTTCAAGATGACCACCACCACTGATTCGTCGGGTAACACTACAACTGGTCAAGGCGTTCTCGGATCTGATCCCACCCTACGCGCCTTGCAAACCGCGCTGGAGAGTGCGGTCAGCTATGTCAATACGCCCACGACGGGAACGACCACGGTTTCAAGCCTCGCGGACCTGGGCATTACCGTTGAAAACGACGGCACTCTCACGGTCGATTCATCCACTCTGAGCGCCGCCCTGACCAACAACCCTTCCGACGTCCAGAACTTCTTTGAAGGAGCCTCGCTCAACGGGTTTTCGAACTCGGTGTACAAAACGCTGAACACCTACACCAATGCGGGGAACGGCGCCTTCAAGGTGGACCTGAGCAGCATCTCCCAAACGAACACCGACCTGACAACGGAAATCAACGATTTCGAGAACGGCTACATCGCGACTCAGAAAACACTTCTTACTGCCATGTACAGTTCGGCAGAAACCGCCTTGGAGCAATTGTCCGAAAAGATGAAGCAACTAGACTCTGAGTTGGGCTTTAACAGCTCAAGCAGCTAGAAACGGGAGACAACGATGACGACAGAACTTTCTTATCGCAAATCGGCTATCGAAGGCGCCAGCCCCATTGGCCTGATGATTGTGCTTTTCGACACCTTTGCTGGCGATCTTCGCCGGGCTGCCGTTGCAATTCGCAACAAGGACATCGAGAAGCGCTGCAAAGAACTGAACCACGCCGCGCTGGTGGTTGGACAACTGGAGAGCTGGCTCGACCTGAAGAACGGCGGGGTGCCGGCGGCGAATCTTTCCAGGTTCTATAAGTATTTGCGCGCGAAGATGATGGAAGCCTCAATAAAGCAGTCGGCCGAAGTGCTCGATGCGCTCATTGAGATGGTTCTTCAGGTGCGGTGCACCTGGCAAAAGTATGACTTGATGCCTGCGCCGGCGCAGGAGAAGCAGGCAGATGCTCCGTCCGGACAAGTGAATTCGAGTTATGCATCGTCGTACGGGGAAGCAACTGAGAGAGTTCCTTTCTCGCAATCCGCCTAATCTCCGGATGATGTGGCTCTCATTCGTCCAAGGCAGGAGGGGTATGAGTCTTGCCAAGGTGAGTTTCAGGGCGGGTAGGCGAGGAAGCAATGAAAGCGCTGGTGGTGGAAAAGTCGAGTACGATGAGATCCGTCCTGCGGCGCATGTTATCGATGCGAGGGTTCGAGGTTGCGGAGGCTGAGAACGGCTGCACGGCCTGGGAAGTACTGTGCGAACTGGGCATGGCGGATATCGTGCTGGTGAATTGGTCGCCGCAGGAAAGAGACAGCCTTGAGTTTGTCAGCAAGTTACGGCATGAGGCTGCCAATGTTAAAATGGTTATTATGTTGGCTCCGTCGGAAACTGGAGTGCGTGAGCTGCATGGCGCGCTGGTTGCGGGAGCCGACGATTATCTGATTACCCCGTTTACCTCGCTGCAGATGGATGAGAAGCTTGCCCAGGCGGGGCTTATCTGGCGGCGCGGTGAAGGCCGAGACTGGCAGGGGCTACCTTGCCCACGATAAATTCACAGTCATGCCGAACAACATTGGCAGAAAGTGCGCCGGTCGAAGAAGCGGCCGAAGTCATCGGTAGCTTATACCGGAGGAGTATGCCAATGATAACCCGAGAGCAACACCTGTTCTTCGAAGAAAAATTCAATACTGTCGCGGTGCTTGTACGCGTGAAGGGGGCTCAAGGTGAATAAGAGCACGTTGAGCGGGGTGGGCGTTGCGCTGGCAGGAATTGGTGTGGGCCTGTATCTGGATGGCGGGCAGGTAGGGCAGATGTTACAGCCCACTGCGGCACTGATTGTGTTTGGCGGCACGCTCGGCGCGGTGCTGGTACAGTTTCCGTTCTCGATTGTGTTGCTGGCCGCCGGTCAGTTGAAGGAAATCGTGCTCGGAGTAGCGGACCCAGCTTCGCATCTCATCGAAGACCTGACGCGGTACGCTCAAAGAGCGCGCCGGAATGGTCTGGTGTCTCTGGATGCGGAACTCGATTTCATTGGCGACCCGTTTCTGCGCCGGGCGATGACGCTGGCTGTGGACGGTGCGCATTCGGCGGAGTTGCGCCAGACGATGGAACTCGAGATGGATCGGGAAGCCGACAAGGAAGACCTTATTCCCAAGGTCTTTGAGGCGGCCGGTGGGTTTGCTCCGACGATCGGGATTATTGGTGCGGTGATCGGCCTTATCCAGGTGATGCAGCGGCTTCAGAATATCAACGAAGTCGGCAAGGGAATCGCCGTGGCATTTGTGGCGACGATCTACGGAGTCGGGTCGGCGAACATCTTCTTTCTTCCCTTTGCCGGGAGAGTGAAGATCGCCATGCGGCGGAGACAGGTGCTCCGCGAACTGATTTTGGATGGAGTGACTTCGATTGTGGATCGGGCGAACCCGAGGGTTCTCGAAGCAAAGCTGGCAATCTATCTGGACCGGCCCCCCGTGCCAGCAAGGGCCAAACTGGTGGCGCAATGAGGAGGCGGAGAAAGGAAGAGGTAGGGCACGCCGATCGCTGGATGGTGTCCTATGCGGATTTCATGACCCTCCTCTTTGCCCTCTTCGTGGTATTGTTCGCCTCGTCCTATCACGACAAGAAGACGGTACAGAGGGTGTCAAAGGCTGTCAAGAACGGGTTTCAGGAAATGGGAACATTTCTTGAAAGCGACAGCGTTCAGGATAAGTCGTCCTCAGATATGTCGAGGCTTGGCAGCGTTCTCAGTACGGATGAAAATGGGGGTGCGCGAGTAAGCCCAGTTTCTGGCAATGCAGGCATTGATGTAACCGAATTGCATCGCAAACTGGCGATGGCGCTGGGCAAGGAAATCGCGCGCCAGGAGATCGACCTGCGCATGACCCCGGAAGGCTTCGTAATCAGCCTTCATGAACTTGGATTCTTCAATAGTGGCGAAGCGCAATTGCTACCAGGGGCAGCGGACAAGATCAAGCGGATTGCGGCGGTTCTTATGCAGTATGGCCTAGATATGAGAGTGGAAGGCCATTCCGACAATGTGCCGATCCACAATGCGACTTTCAATTCGAATTGGGATTTGTCGACGGCACGGGCGATGGCCGTGGCGATGATGCTGATCGACGACGCGGGCTTTGATCCCAGTCGAATGTCAATTGCAGGTTATGGCCAGTATCATCCGTCGGCGAGCAACGACACCCCGGAGGGGCGCAGGGCCAACCGCAGGGTGGACATTGTGGTTGTATCTGCAAGCAAGCCCCAGGCAAAGACACCATAGCAGCCGCGGGTCTGTTGCTGTGCACACTCTTGGTATCTATAAACTGAGAGTGTGTAAAAGGCTGCCTGCGGCGATGAGCGCTTGAAAGTAACCTGAGGCGCTGTCCCGGAAGAGAGCGTCGTCGTAAACCAGGCCACTACTTTCACCCCCCTGCTCATGATACCTGCAAATCTCCAATGCCTTGCCCAGTCCCTTTGACGATCCGAGCAATCCTTCCTCGATCCGCGGGTCGACGAAGACGAGCTTCAGCAGCGTCTTCATCGAAATATTCATCATGCGGTCCATCATGGAGAGCATGCCAAGCATATACAGCTCTTCGCGGGCCTCATTCATGGCTGGCGCGAGAGACTCGCAAAAGTGGGCTCGTTCGAGGGCCTGCCTGACATTCGGGTCATGGGCCGAGTGGGCCAGCTTGCCGGCAAGGACAACGGTGACCAGCTTTCGAAAGGCATCGTCGCCGACCGCAACAAGCGCTCCCTGAATTGTCGATATAGGGAATCGAAGCCCATTCAAGGCGGAGTTTGCCAACCGCAGGAGCTTATAGCATAGGGAGGGCTCAAGCAGGAGAAGACGCTCGACCTCTCCGGTATCTGGGGAGGGCCGCGACAGCGCCGCAAACATCTGCAGGTAGATCAGTTTATTGGCTGAAATCTGCGCTTCGGTAATGATCTCGGGGCGGGAGTGGAAATAGCCTTGAAAAAAGGTGTTTCCTTCCTCTTGCGCGGTCTGGACCTCCGCGGCCGTCTCCACTTTCTCGGCGACGAAGACGGTATTCGAATTGCGGCACATCGAATAGATATCGCGCCGCACATCGGGACCAGAGGCGCGAAAGTCGACCTTGACAAAGTCCGCCAACTCAATCAACGCGCGCTTGCTCTCTTGAGGGGAAAAGTCATCCAGCGCCAGGCGGAAGCCAGCCTGCTTGAGCTGCTTGCATGCCCTCACCAACTCATCGTCGGGAGTCACTGTTTCCAGGATTTCGAGGACCACCGAACTACTGGGAAGCAAGGTCACGCTCATGTTGACCAGTGCATCGCGCGTGCAGTTGATGAAGAGGTTGCTGGGAGAAGCGCAGGCGATCATCGACAGGCAGCTATCGATGATGTGGTTAGTGGCATCCTCGGAGTCGCCACAGAAGACGTTGTTGGTACCGGAGCGAAAGAGCAGCTCGTATCCATAAATGCCCATCGCGCTGTCCAGGATTGCCTGTCTGCCGAGGAACCTGAGCGCACTGTTTGTGGGTTGGGAGATGGAGGGAACTCCGTCATTCTTTGGGAAGCAGGCTGCTTTCACTTTGCTCCTAGATCAATTGCGATCAAGTATTCGAATACACTTCCAAAAGTATTGCACAGAGGACGTCCTTCTTTGGAAGTGAATGCAAAGAATCAGGCTACGTTTTGGTTGTCTGGTCTCGAGCAGCATTTGCGCGCATGACGTTCTGAGGAGTCTGGCACGTTCCTGCCTGGCAGCTGCGCGAATCGAGCTGCGCCTTGAGGAAACTGCGCCGAGGCAGGTAAGATTCGTTGGGCAGTCGATGAGTCATGAAACAGACCTGTTGTCAATGTCAACCTGATCAATCCCGTGTGCAGAGTGTCCAGTGAATCAACATGTGCATTCCGGCCCGGCGCGGTGCCTGCTGGCATCAAGGTTCAGTCCCCCACGAGCGGAACGAACTGGGCAAAGATGCAGAATTTACCGCCCTGGTAGCCGTCGACAGTGACAGCGAAATAGCTTCTGCGAAAGGGCTTCTTGAGCGTTTCTGCGGCGGCACCCTCAATGAAGGTGGGATTGGTGACCATGTTGGTGAAGACTGCGCGACCTTCAGTCGAAATACCGGCTGCCGCAACGTTCAACACTTCGGAGATTGCATCGCGGATAAGTTCTTCCATGGGATTGGCGGAAAGATGATCCGCAACCACGGGGTCAGGCAGACCGACCAGCGCGCCGGCCATAGAGCCCAGCAACCTGAGATCGGCTTTGACTACGACTGCAGCTTCAGAGGGAAGGACGGTGTAGATGCCGTATATCTGGTTGAGTTTCGAGTCGGGCGAGGCGGGCTTCTGGACAAACGTTACAGTCCGGCCGACCAGCTGCGTGAAACGTCGAGTGAGAGCGAATGGAGTTGGTTCTGCCATCAGCTAGCACCCGCCCAGAATTGGAGAGAGGGCTTTCTGCACGTCTTCTGGACTGAAGGGTTTGCAGATGAGAAAGTTTGCGCCGGAACTCATGGCGAGATCCCGGATTCCGGCTGATGTCTCCGAGGTGATGAAACCGAAGGGAGTGGAGTTCTGCTCTCCTCGGATCTGCAAGAGAAAGTCGATTCCTGACATTTCTGGCATATTCCAGTCTGAAAGAATCAGCTTCGGCTGCTCTGCGCGGAGCTTCACCAAGGCTTGTGCGCCGTTCTCGGCTTCTCCGACCGCAAGCCCCCGGTAACCGGCCTGCCTGATCGCTCGCTGAATAATCATGCGCATTGTCCTGCTGTCGTCCACTAGAAGAATGTCCATACAACCGCCTCGTTGAAAATTCCTTTTTGCGGCGACTTGCGAAAAAGGGTGTAGGTATCCAACCCGCACTAACCTCTATCGACAGAATGTAACGAAGTGTTCAACGAAGCCCTTGGAGGTACGCTTGCGGAGCAGATTTGTGCGAGGAGCTTCTGGCGATGAACTCGCCAAGACCATAAAATATTTTACTACACTTCCAATCGACTCGGCGGGCAGGGCAATCGCATGAACGCGGGAGTGTCTTAGCAGATGCGGCATCTGGGTTGATACTCGTGCGGAGGAGCGAAAAGGGGTGTGCTGTTTCCAGGAGGTTGCGATGGAGGCAGCAGGCCGGTTGC
>Ga0224528_1002461_pt1 | contig 10429 bp, 4 predicted proteins | sample CBST25metaG_2_FD_179888 | JGI IMG/M metagenome (GOLD analysis project Ga0224528, IMG submission 179888) | Peat soil microbial communities from Stordalen Mire, Sweden - C.B.S.T25 | ecosystem: Environmental > Terrestrial > Soil > Wetlands > Peat | place: Sweden: Norrbotten County, Stordalen Mire...
CGGCTCTCCTGCAATGCGATCTGACGCAGCATGGTGGCCTGTTCTCCAGTGAGAAGACGATAGTAAATCTCGCGCACGACTAGAGGTGCGAGTGGGACGATATCGGCAGGCGAATCGAGCAGGCGAACCAGTCTTACAAACGCCTCCAGAAGCTCGGGAGAACCAGGACTTACGGCGATTCCGCGACTCAGGCCCGTCTCCTTTCGGCTTTTCGGCAACTCCAGCAAAACTGTTGCCAGCAGCTTTGGGTCGAGTTCAAGGCCCAAGGCCAGATAGGGACGCTTCGGTGTGGCACTTTTGACCCAACCTGAAATCGGCAGATCGACTGAAGTGACCATATAATCCCCGGCGTCATAGCTGAGCGTGGCATTCCCTGCCGTCACCTGCTTGTTGCCTTGTGCAATGATGCAGACCATGGGCGGGTAGACTGCGGCGACCATGCAAGTTGAAACGGCATCAGCGCGCATCAGGGTCAGACCTGGAATTTGTGCCGATATGAGCGGCCCAGTGGCATGGCGCTTGAGCAATCCCTGTAGTTCTCCCAACATGTTCATACGTAACTCTCCATTTCTGGTCTGCCGGACGCCTTATAAGCGCCAAAGTTCGCACGTCCTGATTGATAGGATTGTGCAAGGATTGTAGAGCTTCAGTCTACCGCACCTATGGACTTCAGGCCTACCTTGAGTTCAGCACCTTTGGAGGGCGTGACCTTTGGCACAACGAACATGGTTCATCACAGGAGTCAATAGCGGCTTTGGCCTGGTCGCGACCGAGCTACTTTTGAAGCGCGGCGACCGAGTCGCGGGTACAGCCCGCAAACTCCTGCAACTTGACGGTCTCAAGGCACAGTATGGGGAACAGCTCTGGCTTGCATCGCTCGATGTAGAGGACACCCCGGCCATCCGCAACGTGGTCGATGCCGCATTCGAGCATTTCGGCCACATCGATGTGATCTTGAACAATGCCGGTTACGCCCTCATCGGAGCTGCCGAGGAGCTAACGGATGAGCAAATCATCCACCAATTGAATACCAACCTGATGGGCTCCATTCAGGTGGTTCGCGCTGCATTGCCTCATCTGCGCACCCAGGGTGGCGGCCGCATTCTTCAGGTGTCCAGTGTGGGAGCACAAATCGGCGTTCCGGGTATGTCGATTTATCACGCGAGCAAGTGGGGCCTCGAAGGATTCTTCGAGGCGACGACACAAGAAATTGCTCCGTTTAACATTCAAACCACCATGATTGAACCGGGGGGCGGACGTACATCGATTTTCGATGCGGGGCGCTTAATGCACGGCTCGGCACTGTCTGCTTATGCCGGTACTCCCGCCAGACAGACCGGAGAATTTCTTGAAAGTGGCGCCTATATCCCTCCGGGAGATCCGGTCAAAATGATGCAGGCCGTGATCGACAGCGTGGATTTAGCCGAGGCACCCAAACGTCTCGTACTGGGCAGTGACGCCTATTCCGCGATCCATGAGGCGCTCACAAAGCGCTTGACAGCCCTCGAAGCTCAAAAGCAAATTGCTCTTTCCACGGACGCGGATGCGTAGCACAGGTCGGGACCCGGGTGATCTCGGAACGCTTTGGAAAGAGCCTCCAGAACCACAAGGGTGTTGTCCTGAGGAGACTTCCTTGCAAATACAACACGAATAATCCTGAAGGTCGGTAACGGTAAACGCTCTAGGGACCTGCGATCCCAGCCCAGGTGTCCCTCGTTTGACGCTATATCGCCAGACACTTAGCGACATCAGATAGATAATGGCGTTCCGGATCTCGGCCGAGTCGCCATCCCCGAATGCGTCGAGTACTGCGTGATATTGTCTGTTATCGTTGGTCCTCCTGCGGGTCTTGGTCACCGACGGAGGTTGTACTAAACGGGGACCGACCAATCTCCGGCTCCGACATATCTCGGGTGGTTTGAACGAAACTAATCTCGAGGCGCTTGGAATTGACAGCTGCTTTCCAACCGGAGACGGATGGGGGCCGTTTTCGTGCATACGACGGCCCTAGGGTGTCGACAGATAATGCTCGATCAACTGGCACATGCTGAGCATACTGGCCCGCAGTTATCGGTCATCAGAATTGATACGAGAATAATCGCTTTGCCATCTTCCTTCGGCTGTGAAGTTTTCACGCTCGCCTGCGTTTGCAGCAGAGCCACATCTCCCCTAGCGTGCTCCTCAGAGATTCCTTGTCGTTGGCCTGACGCATTTGGATGCTGATCTCAACGAGGGTGACCCGGTCATCCATGCCGCTGACTTTGGTGGCAGTAGAATCACACCTTAGCAAGGCCTACCTGCAGTTGCGTGCCGCGATCATCTTTCGTTCTTTATCTTCGCCTGCTGCATCCGATAGCCCATACTTAGAACAGTGTCGCCGTCAGCCTCAGCGAGCCTATGATCCGCCACCGTCTATACACGCAAAGAATCCTTCTCTCCCTGCTGCTTCTCGCGCTTCTGGGCGTCCACCTGGCTGCGCAAACGAACACCAGCGGCTCATTGCGCCAGCAGACCCTGACAACATGGACGACTGACCAGGGCCTGCCTCAGAACTTCATTCGGGCGATCACCCAGACCTCCGACGGCTTCCTGTGGATCGGCACGATGAATGGGCTTGTCCGCTTTGACGGGCTCCATTTTCGCACGCCTGGAGCGGGGATCGAGGGCAAACTGCCGGCTGCCCTGCATGGCAATATCGGCGGCCTGGAGCCCGATGCTAGCGATGGCCTGTGGATCGCGACCACGGCGAGCCTTTTTCATTACACACATCGCCAGTTCCTGCCTATTCCGCTGGCGGCTGGCCCTGGGAAGTATTACCGAGTGGAGGCGATTACCCGTAGCCACAGTGGCGAGATGTGGGTCTATGGCGACAACCGACTCTACTTGACGAGTCGCGACAGGCTGGAATCGCATGCGCTGCCCGTCGGGGCCGCTGCGATCAGAGACCTGTCGGAGACAAGCGACGGCACGCTCTGGCTTGCTGACGGCAACGCCGTGTACGCCCTCAAAGGTAATGCCGCTCCGGCTCGCTATCCGCTCGCGGGAGTGGGCAGCCTCTATGCAGATCGGTTCGGATCGCTGTATGCGGGCGACGGACACAAACTCTATCGCTTCGATGTTCAAAGGAAAGGCTCCGCCGGGTTCGTTCTGTTGCGCAACCCGGGGATGGGCAACTTCGTCTCCATCCTGGTCGACCATCGGCGCAACTTGTGGATGGCGTCAGGAGGATTGCATGGCCTCAGTCGCAATCGGTCGCGGAGCTCCACTTCGGGCGCACATAATTCCGACAGTATTGAAACTCTCACCGTCGCCGATGGGCTTACGAGCGACGATGTTCGCCTCCTTTTTGAAGATCGCGACGGCGATGTCTGGATCGGTACAATTTCCGGCCTGCAGCGCCTTCATCATGGCATCTTTACCACCTACAGAGGCGCGAGCCCGATGCGGTCAAGTACGCCTCGCGCAGAGCATTCTTCTGATGCTTCTCCGACTGGGGTTTCACCGGAGGCGTCGGAGTTTGAATCAATCTTTGAACAGTCCGATGGCACATTGTGGGCCGGCACTCTGGAGGCCGGGGTGGTTCACATCCCGTTGAACACCCGGGGAGCCGACAGTCCGTTTTCCCGTATTCGTCGCTACAACAAGGCGGACGGGCTGCCCAACGGACAGTCACGCGGATTCGCGACCTACAACGGTGCGCCGGTGGTTGCGCTTGCCGACTATGGCATCTTTGCTCTGCATGGCGATCGGTTTGCGCACATTCCTGGAATTCCGCATGGCTACGTCAACACACCCGTCACGACGCCGGACGGAGCACTGTGGTTCGGGATTCAACGAGGTGGGATTTTCCGCAAAATTGGATCGCGCATGACGCATTTCGGTCCAGCCGAGGGTCTGCCTGAACGAATCATCGGTGCTCTCACGCTGGTGCGCGATCCCAAGGGCGAGCTCTGGCTGGGGGCCGGCTATCAACTTTTTCACTGGAAGGAGGCCCGCTTCGAACTCGTCAAGACCGCGCCTGCCCCGATCTACTGCATGGCCTTCGCTGAGACGGCGCTGTTCGGCGACCCGATCCAGAGCGAGCCGATTCTGGGCACCATGAACGGCCTCGTTCTCTCGAGCAGAGGCCATGAGCGGTTGCTCACCGAAGAGACAGGTCTGCCGGGCGAAGCCGTTATCGACGTGGTCGAGGACTCCGGCGCCAATCTCTGGATCGCCACTCCGCGCGCCATCGCACGCATCGGCCGTGAACAGTGGATAGCGTTCACCGAGGGACGTAGTGCGCGCGTACAGGCCGAGATCTACACACAGGCCGATGGCCTGCGCAGCAACACCGTTTTGCCGCTGAACCAGCTCACCGCGATCCGCACGCTTGGCGACCGCGACGGCTCGGGACGAATCTGGTTCGCGACTCCCCGCGGACTGTCCGTTCTCAATGCCGATCAGGACCCCGACCACGCCCCGCAGCCGGCCGTCCCCGCCGTCATCGACTCGGTCCTCGTTGACGACCAGGAAAAGGCGCTCGCCGATGGGCCTCTGGTGATAGCGCCCGGCCAGCACCGCATCACCTTCGCTTACACCACTCCGCCCGCCCCGGCGCCCGAGCAGATCCACTTCCGCTATCGCCTCGCCGACTGGGACAAGAACTGGATCGACGCCGGCAACGCGCGCGAAGTCTCCTACACGGCATTGCCTCCGGGAACTTACCGATTTGAAGTGATCGCCATCAACCGGTCGGGAAATTCAGTCTCCAATCCGACCCGGCTGAGCCTGCGGTTGAAGCCGTTTTTCTGGCAAACCGGTTGGTTCAGGGTGCTGGTCGTTGTCATTGCGGTCGCCCTCATTGTGGAGATTACTCGCCGCCGCACCCACGTCAACGCTGAACGCCTCAGTCTGCAATTTCAGGAGCGCGCCGCCGAGCGCGAGCGAATCGCCTACCAGATCCACGACACCGTCATCCAAGACATGATCGGGACTGCGCTGCAGCTTGAGTTACTGGGCTTTCAGATCTCGGATCAGCCTCAGCGAGCCGCCTCCAAGCTCGAGTTACTCGCAGGAGGGCTGCGGGAAACCATTGCCCGCAGCCGCAACATGGTCTGGAGCCTCCACTCGACCGCTGTGGTAGAGTACAGCCTCGTTGAGGTTTTGCGTCATGCCGAGGCTGAGTTTCGCCTCGGGGAGCTGCCCCGATTTGAGTTGTCCAGTGCAGGAGAGCCCCGCGATATCCATCCTCTCCTCCGGGACGAGGTCTATCGCATCTGCCGCGAAGCCCTGGCCAACGCCTTTCGCCACGCCAATGCGCAAAACGTCCACGTGATCGTTCGCTTCCTCCCCGACGTACTGGAAGTGGAGATTGGCGACGATGGTCTAGGGATCGATGAACATACCCTTCTGCACGGACGTCCCGGCCACTTCGGGCTTCCTGGCATGCAGGCACACGCGCAGCGCGTCGGTGCCCGGATCGCAATCTCCGGCCGACCGGGTGAGGGAACCAGGGTTCTGCTGTCGGTTAAAACCAAGCAGCCAACCTGGCGATGGTGGAAACGCCGTCGCCAGCACAAAATCGAGAAGGAAACTAACAATGCTCCCACCGTCAGAGGAACTGAAGACGCAGGAAGCTGAGCCCGCCCTGGAAACAGCCTCGGAGCCGGCAACAGTGCTCGCTGCAGACTCAGTGCGCGTGCTGATCGTCGACGACCACCCAATGGTTCGAGAAGGCCTCGCCGGCATTCTAGAGCGCCATCGCATGCAGATTACCGGCCTCGCTGCCAACGGCCGCCAGGGCATCGAAATGTATTTTTCTCAGCGCCCTGACGTGATGCTGCTTGACTTGCGGCTGCCCGACCAGAGCGGCTTTGACGTGATCCGCGCCGTGCTTAAGTCTGACCCTGCCGCGCGCATCGTCGTCCTGAGCTCGGCTCAGGGAGATGCCTCAATCCATACCGCCATTGCGCTCGGCGTCTGCGGCTACCTGCTGAAAGGCATCGACGGCGCCACCCTCGCGCAACAAGTGCGCCACGTTGCCCAGGGCGGCAAGTCCCTGTCCCCTGAAACCGCCGAACAGCTGGCTCGCTTCGTGTCCTCGCGCAAGCTCAGCGACCGCGAACTCGAAGTCCTCGGCCTCATTTCCAAGGGCAAGAGCAATAAGGAGATCGGCAAAATCCTGTTTGTCACCGACAACACTGTCAAGATGCACGTGAAAAACATACTCTCCAAGCTCGAGGCCAGCGACCGCACCCAGGCTGTCGTCATCGGCATCCAGCGTGGGCTGCTCGACGCGTAAATCATCGCGGCCCGTCTACGGCCACGTATCAGGCGCCTCGCCTGCCAGTCCCTCCAGCCGCTCGAGACCTCCAGACCTTACACGACACCTACCCTTTTGGGTACTTTGAAAAGTATCCCTAAGATGCGCAGTCGTTCGAGCCCATTGTTGCTAGTCTTTGGCCAGAGTTTCTTCCGGTATTCATCAACACAGTTCCACTCCGTGTTACGTCTCCCCAGGCCTCGGGCCGGGGAGCCCGCAACCTCATCTTTAGAAAGCTCTGCAAGCGCGGCCCTGGATGCACAATACAAAATCTTCCCGTTGGGAACCTTTCCACAACCAGTACTCGAAAAGCTCTGCATTGCAACAAAAAATCCTGGAGGCAACACCATGAGGATCGGAACCTGGATTAGCAAGCGGCTTTGTCCGGCGGCAGCAACGCTTTCGATTATCGCGGGCGTCACTGCCAGCCTGGCACAGACTTTGCCGCCAACTCAGACCCAGACGCAGCCCAAGCCGCAGATCACGGCGGCCATCAATCCCGCGCAATGGACGATTCTGCATAACTCTGTCCATCCCCTGGCCAACTCTGCCAACGACCGCGGCCGCGCCGACTCGAGCACGCCGATGAAGGACATGATCCTGCTGCTGCACCCAGCCGACAGCCAGGTCAGTGCCCTCAAGCAGCTCGTCAGCGACCTCCACAATCCCCACTCCCCGAGCTTTCACAAGTGGCTGACGCCGGCTCAATATGCCGCGCAGTATGGAGTGGGCGATGCTGATATCAAGACCGTGAGCGGCTGGCTCTCGGCCAGCGGATTTGCCGTGGAACAGGTGGCTAACGGTAAGAACTGGATCCGCTTTTCAGGGACCGCGGCGCAGGTCGAGGAGGCGTTCCAGACTAGCATCCATCAGTATTCCATTCAAGGCGAAAAGCACATCGCCAACGCCACTAGTCTCTTCATTCCCGCCGCTCTTTCCGCAGCTGTAACGGGCGTGGTGCGAGTCAACAACTTCCTCTCCCAGGCAGAACACGTCGCGCCTGGCAAGATCACACGCGACAAATCGGGTAAGCTCGTGAGAACCAACGCGACCGGGACTGCACAGGCCACGACAGGCAACAATCACCCGCAGCCCGCCACCACCATCAACGGGAGTCAGACCGAGGCGTACCTGACGCCCGGCGACTTCGCGAGGATCTATGATTCGCAGTCTTCGATCGCAGCCGGTGTTGACGGCACTGGAACCTCCATCGCCATCGTCGGCCGCTCTGACATCGAACTCTCCGACGTCGAAGCCTTCCGCACCCTGTTCGCGCTGCCCTTCAACGATCCGACGATCATTTATCCCAGCACCGATCCCGGCGATGTAGCCGGTGACGATGAAGAGGGCACGCTCGACGTGGAATGGTCGGGCGCCGTCGCTCCCAAGGCGAAGATCAACTTCGTCGTTGGCGCCTCGACGGGAGCCACCGATGGCGTCGACGTGGCTGCCACATATATCGTCGACAACGCTCTCTCGCCCATCATGTCGGTGAGCTTCGGCCTCTGCGAAGCATTCATGTCGGACACGCAGATTGCCTTCTACAACCAGCTGTGGGAGCAGGCCGCCTCAGAAGGAGTCTCGGTCTTTGTCTCTACCGGAGACTCCGGCGCATCCGGTTGCAACGATCCCGCTTACCCCTCAACCGTCTACGGATTTGGCGTGAGCGGGCTTGCTTCCACGCCCTACAACACCGCGGTGGGCGGCACGGAGTTCAACGATGCGGAGCTGGCCAGTTATTGGAACCTCACCAACAGCACCGCCGACCAGAGCTCCGCAAAGGGCTACATCCCCGAGGCTGTGTGGAACGAGTCGTGCACCGAAGGCATTCCCTTTGGGTCGACGAACTGCAATTTCGCGCCCTACCAGGTCGACAGCTACGCCGCAAGCGGCGGAGCGAGCTCCTGCGTGACCCGCACCAACGACGGCCAAGGGGACGAGTTTTGCGCCGCCGGCTATTCGAAACCATCGTGGCAAAACGCTCCCGGCGTACCCGCCGATGGCGTCCGCGATATCCCCGACGTGAGTCTCGCTGCAGCCTCGGCGCACGATGGCTATACCTTCTGCTTTGAGGGCGGGTGCCAGTGGACAACCAACAGCGACGGTACCCTGTCTATCCAGAACGCCAACGTCATCGGCGGTACGTCGGCCGCATCACCCTCCATGGCCGGCATCATGGCGCTGGTCGAACAAAAACACGGTCTGTTCCAGGGGCTCGCGAACTATCAGTTGTATAACCTCGCGGCGCAGGCAAAGAACAGCTGCGACTCCAGCAAACGCGCTGACCCGACCCAGGCCAGCACCTGCGTCTTCAACGACATTACCGTCGGCTCCAATGCGGTAGGCTGCTTCTCCGGCAACCAGGATTGTCAGGGTACCGACCAGCCCGTGCAGGTTGGGTTGCAACTACCGGCGGCCGTCTTCCCACCGGATAGCCAGATGGATGGCCACGCTGCAACCGTCGGCTACGACCTCGGCAGCGGTCTCGGGTCCGTCGATGTGGCCAATCTCATCGCCGCCTGGGGATCGCTCTCGACCGCCAGCTCGACTACCACTCTCAAGCTCTCCCAAACCACCTTTACTCACGGCACGCCCATCACCGTCTCAGGTACAGTCGCTCCCGCCTCGGGAACGGCAAAGCCCAGCGGCGACGTGTTGCTGACCACCAATTCCAACACCTCGGTGCTCAGTGCTCCCCTTACTGCGGGCGCCTACAACACCAGCAGCATCAACTTGCCCGGCGGGACCTATACACTGACTGCGAAGTACTCCGGCGACACGACCTATGGCACCAGCAGCTCTCAGCCGGTTTCAGTCACCGTCGCTCCTGAAAGCAGCACCCTGACCGGGACCACCTTCGCTCCTAGCCGCTTCTACATTCTGGGCCGTCAACCGATCATCCAGACGAGCAGCACCCTGCTCGGCAACACGTTCTGGGTACAGGTGCAAGTGGCTGGCGCCTCCGGATCCACCATGGCTACCGGCACCATCAAGCTCTCCATTGCCGGCAAGGTGCTGGGCACCTACCCCGTCAGCAACATCGGCCTGATCTACGTTACATGTGGACCGGAAACGAGCTGCGATCTTACTCCCGGCAGCTACAGTATCGAGGCCGATTACTCCGGCGACAGCAGCTTCAGCGCCAGCAGCACGACCATCCCTTTCACCGTCACCAAGGGCAATGCCTACTGGGGCACCAGCGCCAACATCGTCGAGCCCGTGGCGAATACTCCGGTAATCGGCTACGTTACCTTCGACTCCGACCCGGGAATTCTCCCCACCGGCACTGTGACGCTGACCCGCGATGACACCGGCGCGGTCCTCGGCACGGCAACCATCGACAAGACCGGCGTCGCTACCATTCCCTTTTCGCCTGCTCCGGGAGACTTTAACCTCATCGCTACCTACGCGGGAGACGCCAACTACAACGTTGGAGGCCAGCGAGAAACCCAGGAGATTATCACACTGGTCAACTCCGGCACCAAGAAGATGAGCCTGAACCTAAACCTGGGTGGAAGCACATTCTCCCTCGGCCAGCGAAGCCAGATTAACGTGACCGCAGCCTCCGCAACTAGTGGAAGCACTGCAGCTCCGATCGGATACATCACCCTCTACAACGACTTCGGTCAAATCGCCGCTCAATTGCTGTTGAGCGGAGGCAATGCCACCGGCCTGGTGGAGTGGGATACTGCCGGCGCACAAAATGTCTACGCCGTGTATGGGGGAGACGGCAACTACGCGCCCGGATCGAGCGCCAAGATTTCCGTGACCGTCAACAAGGGCGTTCCCACCGTCGCGGTTCAGCCGCTCATGGCGGTTGTCGCGGTCGGCGGCCAGGCCAGCATCACTGCTCTTCTCGGCAACCCCAACGGAGCATCATCGACAGCTCCCACACCCACCGGCTCCATCCAGTTCTACGACTCGGTGAATGGCGCGGACAAGGTAGCCGTCGGAACCCCGCAGGGAATCACCGGCGGCAACCAGGGAACGCTGCTGGCTACGCTGGCTCCCGTCCTCGCCGCCGGCTCCAACGTGATCACGGCAGTCTACTCGGGCGATGCCAACTGGGCCACTGCAACCAGTGCAGCAGCTGCTCCGATCGTTGTCACCACGCCCAGCTTCACT
>Ga0224528_1002462_pt1 | contig 10423 bp, 9 predicted proteins | sample CBST25metaG_2_FD_179888 | JGI IMG/M metagenome (GOLD analysis project Ga0224528, IMG submission 179888) | Peat soil microbial communities from Stordalen Mire, Sweden - C.B.S.T25 | ecosystem: Environmental > Terrestrial > Soil > Wetlands > Peat | place: Sweden: Norrbotten County, Stordalen Mire...
GTCAAGAATCTGCCGGCTCTTGACTTCCATCTCGCGCGCGAGATCGTTGATACGAACCTTACTCATCCGCCTCTTTTCAGATTTTGCTACCCAAAGCCCTTAGTCGCTCATGGCTACCTCTTGGCATTGGCTGCGCTTCATCACTTCATTATCGCTTGAATGGCCTTTAAAATCGCAGCGCATCTTACGCGCCGTCCTCTTGGGCCGGTTTCTCTTCCGCTCGTCCGCTTTCAATTTCTTCCAGCAAGGGTTCCTGTTCGCTTTGAGCATCTTCCTCAAGCGCCTGAGCTGGTTCATCTTCCAAAGTCTCGACCTCCGCTTCGTCGGCAGGAGGAACATCCTCGACGGCCTCTTCGGCTTCGGTACTGTACACGTCTTCCCCGTCAGCTTCGACCTCGCGGACCTCTTCAGCTTCCTTGATGGTTGCTGCGGAGTTTTCCGCCTCGGCATCGTCGGTGGACAGAACCGCCTCGCGGTCTTCATCGGAAACCGCCGGCTCCTCGCCTTCGACCCCAGATGCTTCTTCTGTTTCCGCCGACTCTTCCGCTTCCGCGGCTTCGGGAACGTGGCCTTCTTCGCCCTCTTCGAAATGGCCGAAGTAGTGGCGAACGGCAACGCTGATCCGTTCCAGCGTCTTTTCGCCGATGCCGGGAATCTCTTCGAGCTGCTCGGGCGTCATGTCGGCCAGCGATTCGACGGTGGTAATGCCCGCCGCCACCAGCTTCTGGATGATGCCGTCGCCCAGCTCGGTGACCTGTTCGATGGGCGTTGCGGGTCCGCCGGAGAAGGCCTGCATCTGCTCTTCGACCTCCTGGCGCTTCTCCTCTTCGCTCTTGATGTCGATCTTCCAGCCCAGCAGCTTGGCCGCCAGGCGCACGTTCTGGCCCTTCTTGCCGATGGCCAGAGAGAGCTGCGTGTCGTCGACAATGACTTCAAGCTGCTTGTCGGTCAGGTCGGTGATGGAAACGCGGCTGACCTTGGCCGGTTGCAGCGCCTTCTCGGCGAAGGTGGTGATCTCGTCGCTGAATTCGATGATGTCGATCTTTTCGCCTCGCAACTCGCGGATGATCGACTGCACGCGCATGCCCTTCATGCCCACGCAGGCGCCGACCGGGTCCACATCCTTGTCGCGGCTCTGAACGGCAATCTTGGTGCGCTCGCCGGCTTCACGGGCAATGGCCTTGATGACCACGGTGTTGTCGTAAATCTCGGGAACTTCGGACTGGAAGAGATTCGAAACCAGCTCCGGAGCGGCGCGGGAAACCACCACCTGCGGCCCTTTGGCGGCGCGATCCACCTTGAGCAGAACCACGCGCACGCGCTCGCCGATGGAAAACTGCTCCAGCCGCGACTGTTCGCGCTTGGGGCAGCGGGCTTCGGCCTTGCCCAGGTCGTAAATCACGTCCTGGCCCTCGATGCGCTTGACGGTGGCGTTGAGCACTTCCTTCTCGCGGTGGGCGTACTCCTGGAAGACCGTGTCGCGCTCGGCTTCACGCACCTTCTGGAAGATGACCTGCTTGGCCAGTTGCGCGGCGATGCGGCCCAGCGGGCGGGTATCGCGATAGAGGCGAATCTCGCTGCCCACTTCGGCGCCGGGAGCCAAGGCGTTGGCCTCGGTCAGAGTGATCTGGTTCAGGGGGTCTTCGATCGGTTCTTCGTCGGCCACGACGGTCTTGTAGATGTAAGCCGTGATCTCGCCGGTCTCCTTGTTCAGCTCCCCGCGCATGTTTTCCTGGGTTTTGTAAAACTTGCGCGTGGCCAGGGCGATCGCCTCCTCGACGGCGCCAACCACGATGCCGGGGTCAATGCCCTTTTCCTGACTTAGAAGCTCGATTGTCTGATACAAAACGCTGGCCATACTCTGCTTGCTCTCTCGATTGTTTTTCCGGCTCGGGAGCCGATTCCGGTCCCAGCCGATGCGGTTGATGTTGTTGAAAGGTACGGGCTCCAGCCCATACGAAATGCAACCATGAGGTGCACCCCAACCCTGCGCGTTCGCACCGGCGCAAAGCGGGGATACCACGAAACTCTAAATCTCCGGCACCAGTTGCGCTTTCTCAATGTTCTCGAGCGCAATCTCTACCGTGCTCACGCCGCTCTTCCGGCTCTTGCTGTTCTGCTTCACGGCATTCAAATCCAGCGTGATCGATTCGCCTGCCGTGGCTCCGGTTTCGGTGGGGGAGATCAGACGCCCTTGCCAATGCCGGTTATTGCGGATCGCCTCGAAGGTCTGCACCTTTACCAGAGAGCCCATGAAACGCTTGAAATCTTCCCGCTTGGTCAACTTGCGATCCAGGCCGGGGGAACTGGCCTCCAGCGTATACTCCGCGCCGGGAACCAGGTCTTCCACATCCAGCAGCACGCCAAAATCGCGGCTGAAAGCGGCACAATCCTCGTGCGTAACGCCGGAAAGCTGGTCAAGACGATCCGGGCTCAACGTGCCTTCCTGAATCTCCTGTGTCAGCCGCTCCGGAATCTCTTCGCCGCCGGCCAGGATCGCAGCCTTCACCCGCTCGCGTCCCTCGGCATTCTTCTCCAGAAAGACCCGCAGGGTGCGCTCCTTGGCCGGGCCGAGGAACTCAATGTCCACCAGCTCCAGTCCATGGGAAGCGGCCACCCGTGCTGCCGCCGATCGAATTTCTTCCAGCTTTGCCGCCATCGTCCCTACGCCGCTATTCTGCGGCCAATTCCGCGTTGAATCTGTTCACATTGGAGCAGTTTTCCTGCTACCGGGATGCTGCTCCGGAAGCCCAAATTTGCCCCAAATAAAAAGTGGGCTGTAAGCCCACTCCTCTCTCCGCCAGCCGGCGTACCCACGGCAACTCAGGCGGACAAATTCGTCTGCACTTCCTAGCATAAGCCAGATTGTGGAGGAATTCAATCTGGAATTTGGGCGAAAGCTGGAGTTTACGGCCGCAAAGCACACGGGACGAGATCGCGGCTGACCCTCCTGGTGGCAAGAGGGCCGGCCGCGGCGCAGCGATCTATGGGCAAGGTCTGCGCCTGCTTCTCCAGAGTGGCGACCGTGGCTGGTCCAGGCGGGTTCTTGTGGGGAAACCTCAAGACTCCATTGGCCAACTCGCTCCGATCCTTGTCCCCTGCTCCCTGGCTCCTTGCGGTATAGTCAAAAAGGAATGGCAACCGAACAAAACAAGAACGCAGCGGTGGGAAGCGGGTTTGTCTACCTGCCTCTGATCGCCGGCTGGCTGGTGCCCGGAGCCGGGCATTTCCTGCTGCGCAAGTGGACCCGCGGAGCGCTGCTCTCCGCATCGATTCTGGGCATGTTTGTACTGGGCATCGCCATGCAGGGCAATCTCTACTCGGGAGCCAGCGACATTCTCCACATTCTTGGCCTGGTGGGCGACCTGGGCAACGGCCTGCTCTTCGTCTTCGGCAAGCTGCTTGGCCTGGGTGCGGACCCGGTACAGGTGACCACCGCTGATTGGGGCACGCGCTTCATCGTGGTGGCCGGTCTGCTGAATGTGATTGCCGCCGTGGACGCCCACAATCTCCGCACCGGGAGGAAATCCTAGTGTTTCATCCCTCTCATTTCGCGGCAGTGGTTCTGTTTGCCCTTTTTGCCTCCGTGGTCTTCGGCATTACCCAGCGCGAGACGACGCGGCGCATGGTCCACTACGGAATTTATTGCTTTGTGCTCTTCGTCGGCTCGGCGATCGTGCTGAGCTGGCTGATGTTTCTGATCGCCCGCTAGTCCCCTGAATGTGTAGAAATTTAGTTTCCCAAGTCTCCCTATGAACAAAAAGGTAGAACAGGGCGTTTTATCAATAAAATCAGAGAACAGGGTGGGTGAAGGGCGAGTTTACAAGCTATGATGGTGAGCGCTTGAATTTTAATTTAAGCGAGGAATTACTATGGGCCGTATAGCGAATTTCTGTATCGCAGCCACTGCTATTTTGTGCTTTTCAACTGCCTTGCAAGCGGGGGGACGCACTGCCGCCGATTACCCTCTGCGCGTGCATATCTTCCAGCACAGCGGACATTCCCATTATGACTATCGTCAACTCAGTTCGGACGATGGCGAAGGCCGCGCCAACCTGTACGAAAACGGCGTGCCGACAGCCTTCGACTTCAGCTTCAGTTGTACACAGCGCCTGATGAACTCCATGGGCTATGAAACCTACTTGGCGCGCTGGAAGAAGCCGGGCAAGTCTCTGGATATTTTGTTCCCGGTCATGGGTAAGCCACAAACTCTCGCCTCCTGCGAGTTCAAGGTGCAGATGAAGGCTTCTGTGGCCTATGTTCCCACGCAACATGGGTTGCGGGAAGAGTCTTCGTCGGTGCTGCAAGAGTGGATGGTCAAGCGCCAGTACGATCCCGAGCACGGCAAGAATCAGCCGGTTCACCCGCCCTCCGTCACCAAGGATACGGATGAGTTGTTGTTCTAGGGCAGAAGTTCCGCGGTTTCACTCTGCAGGCAGGGAGAATTTGCCAAGGTTCCGCTCCCAAACCGCGGCGTCGAAGACGTGCGTGCAATCGTATCCCTCGTTCCGGTAGAGATCGATGGCGTGGGAGTTGTCCTCGGTCACGGTGAGGGAGACTTCCTTGGTTCCCAGGTGCAGAAAGCTTGCGGCAGCCAGGGAAAGAAGCATCCGCGCCAAGCCCTTCCGGCGATGTGCGGGATGCACACAGACCTGGGTCACGTGGCCGCTCTCTGGGCTCACCCGCGAGCCTAGAATCAGGGCCGCCAACTCGCCTCCCTGGCGCTCCACCAGCACAAACGACGCCGGAGCCACGAAATCGCCGCAGCCGGAGTGGCGCACGATGTTGTTGAGGAAGCGCAGCGAGCCGTGGATCGACCGGTACTGGTCGTTGATCACACTGTCGGGATGCTCGAAATAGGCCTCCGAGATGAGCCGGGCGGCAGCAGGCAGGTCATCGTCGCGCCACGGACGCAGCTCCAGCCCGAGAGGCGCCACAGGCTTGGGAGTGCCCCAGAAGCCCTCCAGCTTCTTCACCATGAAAAGCCGTCGATAGAGTTCAAATCCGGCCTCCCGGAAGACCGCTGCATGGGCGCCGGTGGGATGCAGAAGCAGTTGCGACTCCACCCGGTCCACGTGCGGCGAGTTCTGTAGCAGTTCCAGAACGTGCCGCAACAGGGCGCTTTCCAGTTGACGCGCTCCTCCAGGTCCATGGCCCGGCAGCGCGAAAACATCGCCAACGATGGCCTTGCTCTCCTCGTAGACGCAGAAGACGTAGCCGGTGATCTGGCCTGCTTCCAGGGCCGCATAGCCGGGCAGCATGTGGCTGTCGAGATACTGCATCAGCAGCTTGGCCGAGATCCTGTAGTCCCAGTGCAGCCGCTTCCTCCACAGTTCTCCTTCGGCCTCCAGAACGGCGCGCATCACGGGCGCCGAAAAGTGCCGCAAGTCGAGAATCTCGATGGATACACCCGATTCCATGCTTCTCCCCAGGGAAGGCCGCTCCAACCCTCACTCGAAGTCCGCTCCCCTATACTTCCAGAAGCGCGCGGAGCAAATTTCTCTTCCTCGTCACTTTGCCACGAGTCGACGCCAAGTGCAACTACAGCCGGAATTTATCGGCTGCCCACCATGTAGATCACCAGCCCCTGTTCCGGCCAGCTGAAGATCTGTTCGTGGGGCCGGCCTTCCAGGTACTGCTCCAGTGCGGCCGGCGTGTGCAGGTCAACGCCTCCGCGTCCTGAGACGCGCGCCACCAGCAGATGCTGCTCCTCCGGCACGCCGCTGTCCTCGTAGTTGACCACCTCGCGATTGCGGTAGAACGAGAGTCCGTATTCCACGTCGCGCCGCACCCGGAAGACCGCCACCGTCGCATCGCCGGGAGCTACGCCGGCCAGCCGGTCCGCCAGCGGGCGCGCGGAGTAGGAGCGGTCCAGCAGCGCAATCACCCGTTTGGTCTGCGGAATGGCGGGAATCCCGAAGAATGGTCCCACCCCGAAAAGAAACAGCACCAGCACCATCAGGACCGCGGTCGTCACCAGCCGCAGGTGAGCCACGCCGTAACCCTTGACCACCACCAGAATCAGCAGCCCTGCGCCCGCCGAGGCCAGCAGGGACACCGCCAGCACGTGTAGCGGAGGCATCGTGGGACCGTGCGCCACAAACCACGACAGCAGCAGCACAAACGCCGCCACCACGCCCGACAGCACCGCGTGTCCGGCCACGACCCAGCGGTTCAGGCCCTTCCTGCGGCAGCGGAAAAGATAATCGCCGGTCAAAATCGTGATGGGCGGAATCGAGGGCAGAATGTAGCCCGGCAGCTTGGATTGCGAGAAGGAGAAGAAAACGATGGGAATCAGCGCCCATAGCACCAGAAACTCAGGAAAGGCATCGCCCGGCCGTCCGGCGCAGGGCTTGGAGAAACTGGCGTGGCGCGCCCGCCACTCTGAAACCGAAGCCCGCACGGCGTCGATCACCGCCGGCACGGCAACCACCGTCCACGGCATCAGCGCCAGCACCACCACCACCCCGTAGTACCAGAAGGGCTGCATGTGCTGGTAGCGCGAGGTGGCAAAGCGCTGCAGATTATGTTCCAGGAAGAACTCGCGGAAGAAAGTGGGGTTCTGGTGTTGCACGGCAATGAACCAGGGCAGCACCATGGCAAGGTAGAGTACCGCTCCCGGCCACCAGAAGGATCGCCACAGGATCGACCAGTCCCGGCGCAGGAAGGCAAATGCGCACACGATCGCCAGGGCCAGAAAGGGCGCCACCGGTCCCTTGGCCAGCGTAGCCAGCCCGGTGAAAAAGTAGATGTCGTAGAGCCAGAACTTGGAGTCGGTCTCATACCACGCGTACCACCCCAGCAGCCCGATGGCCAGAGGCGCCGCCATCTGCATATCCGTCGAGGCGCCGCGGGAAAAGCTCATGATCCCGGCGCAGGCCACGGTGATCAGGGCCGCATCCAGATGCCCCCCAGGGCGGAATCGCCGCATGTGCAGGTAGATCAGCGCCACCATCATAAAGGCGAAGGTGGTGGAAGGCAGCCGCGCGGTCCAATCATGAACGCCAAAGTCCTGGAACAGGAACATCGCTCGCCAATAGTAGAGCGCCGGCTTCTCCAGCCAGGGATGCCCGTAGAGATAGGGAGTGACGCAGGCGCTGAGCCGGTCTTTCACGGTGTGTGCGGAGTCGAAGTGGCCCAGCATTTCGTGGGCAATCTGCGCATAGCGGGGCTCGTCGGCTCCCACCAGCCCAAATCCGTCGCCGCCCAGGATCGGAGTCAGTCCATAGGCCAAAAAGAAGACCGTGCAGAGAAGAAAAACGGTTGCTTCGCAAACGCCCTTCCAGGGCGGCAGGCGCCAGCACAGCTTGCCGGGCGATTGCGGGTCGGGCGGCCCCAGAAATGGCTCCAGATACCCAAGCGCCCATTTGGGAAGCCGTGTTTGCGGGGGTTCCGGCGAATCCAGAGCAGATGATTCCTGAAAGGTTTCCGATTCCAAGGCTTCTCCAACGGACGGGCTCTCGCCTGTTACCCACCGACTCGCGATTCCTGTCTTGACCAGGACGTTTGGGGCAACGAGCCTGATCTGACCCTGCTCCGCGCCTGCTACCGGCCGCGAATACCGTTCACGGGGCTTCCACAAATGCCGTTTCCTCTTCGCATCGCCGAGGGAGCTCATTTGTTCAGCCTGACGCCCCGTCGACTTTGCTTTCGAGCTACGCCGATTGCGAAAACGCCCCAGCGTTTCAACAGGGACAAGGCTAACAGATTCGCGTCGAATCGCAACGCCCGCTCTTGTCCATTCCCCCGCTGAAACAGGTCACGCTGTGCCGCAACTGGGCCAGAATCTCCCCGATCGCCCGCGGCAACGGCCCCTCCAGCGTGCAGCCCGCCGCGCTCTCGTGCCCGCCTCCGCCCAGCCGGTTGGCAATCGCCGCCACGTTTACCCGGCCCTTGCTGCGCAGGCTTAGGCGAATGCGCCGCTCCGGCAGTTCCCGCAAAAACGCCGCGGCCTCCACTCCGGAGATGGAGACAGCAAAATTCGCAATCCCTTCGCAATCTTCCTCGGCAGCGCAAGCACGCACCATGTCCTGTTGGGTTACCCACAGCCAGGCGAGGCGTCCGTCGCGTTTCAGATTGTTCAGCGCAGCGCCCAGCAGCAGGAGCTTCGAGGTGGCCGTCGAGAAATACACATCCTGGGCAATCCGGATGGGGTCAGCCCCGGCCAGCACCAGCTCCTGCGCCAGTCCAAAGGTGGAGGCCTGGGTCGATCCGTAGCAGAATCCGCCGGTGTCGGTCAGCACCGTCACGTACAGGCAGGTGGCCATCTCCGGCGTCACCCTGGCCCCAGCGGCTTTCACCAGCCGGTAGACCAGCTCCCCCACGCTCGACGCGCCATGGTCGATCCAGTTCAGGTGCCCGAACTCCCGCCCGCTGGCGTGGTGGTCGATGTTGATGACGAAGAGCTTCTCCAGCCCGCGCAACTTGGCACGGCCCACTCCGTCACACTCCAGCAGAATCGCAGCATCGAAAGACCCATCCACGCGCGGGGCGGAGCGGATCTCCTGCGCGCCCGGCAGCCCGCGATAGATATTCGGAATCCGGTCGGCAGTCACCAGATCGACGCGCTTGCCCATCTGCTCGAGCAGCATGCCCATGGCCAGCATCGAGCCCACCGCATCGCCGTCGGGCCGCGCATGGGAAGAGACCAGGAACCGTTCGCCCTGGCGCAGCACCTTCAGAATAGCCTCAATCCGGTTGACCTCGGAGGGCTCTCCCGCGGCGCGCGGCGCATCGCCCGGCGAAGGGAAGACCCGGTCCCAACTGGAGGCGTCCATGCGCAGTTACTCTACCGTCGCTTTCTGGTCCGGCTGAGCGCTCAGTTCCTTCGCTTTTTGCCGCTTCCGCGAGCGGTCCATCAACTCGTCGATCCGTGCCTGGAAGCGGCCCGACCGGTCGGCCAGGAAACTCAGCTCCGGCACATAGCGCACGCCCATACGATCCCGCAGTTCAATCCGGATGTACCCCTTGGCCGCTTCCAGGCCGGCAACCGTTTCTTCCTCGGCCTTGGCAATGTCCTTGGTCGCGGTGTCCAGCGCCACGTAAACCCGTGCCGACTTGGCGCCGGGGTTCAACACCACCTCGGTGACGTAGCAGAATCCAATCCTAGGGTCCGAGAGTTCGCCCTCGATCATGGCGCCGATTTCTTCCCGCAGCGTCTCCGCCACTCGGTCCTGATGGTGCTTTCGCGCTCTGTGTTCTGGCATTGTTCCCTCCTCGCAGGGGTAAACCATTCAGCATACCAGAGGCGTTCGGAACCACCGAAGGAAATCGGCTCCGGATGCAGGGCAATCGCATTTGGACTGTTTTGAAAGGGCATGGCTTTAGCCGTGCCGCAAAACAGCCAGAGAACATATGGGCTTCACAGGCTGCGGAAAAAGGCGGGCATTCGCGCGGAGTGCCCGAAGAACAATTCGCAGGGGCTAAAGCCCACGTTATTTTTCACCTACTTACGGCACGACTGAAGTCGTGCCCTGTTACAAGGCGTGAGCTTTTCAGCCGCAGGTGGGGTTTTTCCGCAGCCTGTAAAGCCATGCCTTTTCAAAACAACGAGGATTGCGCTCGTATCGAAAGCTTGTTCCACTTACCCCTCAGGCGAAAATTCAAGTGCGATTACACTGCCCCGGATGGGAAGCCTCGCAATCTCCTCCAGCGTGCCAGCCTGCAAAGGCCGCGTTCAGGGCGCCGCCTTGAAGACGTCATCTTGCGCCGCGCCAGAAATGCCGCGTAAACTGGAGAGCCACTCCAGATTCCCAGCCGGCGCAGGCGCCCGATTCCAGAACAGGTTCAGGGTTGCTGCACTGGAAATCGACGAACTCAAGCGGCTTTTTCCTCTGGAAGAAGCCATGCATCGCGCGTCTTCGCTACAGCACGTTCACACGGAAACGCTCTATGGAGGAGCCAGGCATGGAAAGCAACCTTCGCCCGCGCACGCTGGGCGAGATTCTCGACCGCACCGCTGAACTCTATCGCTCCAACTTCCTTCTCTTCGCCGGCATCTTTGCTGTGTATGCGGGTGTGGGTCTGGCGATGAACCTGCTGCTGATTGGCTTGGGAGAGTTGCTGAAGGCTCTGCATCTGGCCGCATCCTTGGCATGGCTCACGCTGACCGCCAGCGCCGTTGAGTTGCTCGTCATCTTCCTCCTCTTCGGAGCGGCGGTAGCTGCCATCAGCCGCGCCGTGGCCTGGGTTCACCTGGGTGAGCCGGCCACCATCCGCGGCGCCTACAAGAGCATCCTGCCCCGGCTGCCCCGCTACTTGTGGCTGATGACGATCACCGCCTTCGTCGTCTGGACGCCAGGGCAATCGCATGAACGCGGGAGTGTCTTAGCAGATGCGGCATCTGGGTTGATACTCGTGCGGAGGAGCGAAAAGGGGTGTGCTGTTTCCAGGAGGTTGCGATGGAGGCAGCAGGCCGGTTGCG
>Ga0224528_1002463_pt1 | contig 10421 bp, 9 predicted proteins | sample CBST25metaG_2_FD_179888 | JGI IMG/M metagenome (GOLD analysis project Ga0224528, IMG submission 179888) | Peat soil microbial communities from Stordalen Mire, Sweden - C.B.S.T25 | ecosystem: Environmental > Terrestrial > Soil > Wetlands > Peat | place: Sweden: Norrbotten County, Stordalen Mire...
CGAAGTTCGGTTTCCCTTCCCCCGGCCATCCAAGCTACAGGGCTGCTGACTTTTGCCCTGGCGGGTTTCACCCCCCCGCTGAATACTCCTGCCTTTCTCTGGACATACGGATCACCCGCCCACTATTGATCCGGCCCGAAAGCACTTAGCATCGGGTGCCCCATCCTTGCGCTTTGCCGGGGTTCCCACGGATAGGTCTTCGTCCGTGGGGTGGTCAGGCACAAGAGTGGGAAGCAATCACACTATTTGAGGGACGGATCAATAGTCACTGTTCACTATTTCCCAGCACGCTCGCCCAAAGCCGCTCCTCCGCCAGTTCATCCAGCGTCTTTCCTCTCACCGGCACAATCCCATACACCACCTTGCAGCCCATTGCCTGCGCCATACGCGACATCGACCTCAAGGTGATCGTGTTCCTCAGCTCCCTTGCCTCAAATCGAACACCACCGAACGGCACACCTCCATCTTCTCCGCGATCTCCGCCACCGGAACACGCAGCGCCTGCCGCACCGCCCGCAGCAGTTGATTGGTCGGATTCTTCGCCATTCCTGCGCGCCGGTAAGGCTGCATCTCCACATCCAGTCTCTTCCGTGCCAATTTCCGCTCCCTCTCCCGCATCGTTCATCCCCCCTGACAACTGGTCACTGATCACTGTCCTAACGGTAGCCAAAACGACCCTAATTGCATGCAAAAACAGGCAAAATCGGCTCACAATCACCCATTTTTGAGCTGTTTTTGAATGTTTTGGTCCAGCCCAGCATGGACGTTGGCGCAAAATCTCTGCGCTCAAACATCTACATTCTTCAAGAACAGGCCTTCTTTCCCCATTCCGTAGCGTTTTAGCCCGACGGAATTCCCTCTTTTGACGGTCTATACGCGTAGCGAAAAACACTGTTCCCTAGTTTCTGGCCCCCGTCCCCTACCCACAGCCCTTTGCTCTACACTCAACGAGATAGTGATTTCTCCCAGAGGTGCAATGCCGTTGAGAATGTTCCATCTCCCCGTTCTGGCCGTTTCCGCGCTGCTGCCGCTCGTCTTCGCCCCGATGCTGCGGGCGCAAGCGCCCGTCAACCCTCCCGCGGCCCCAGCTTCAGTTGAGGCAAACCGCAAGGCGCTCAACGTGATCTTTGAGGACTACTGGCAAGACAACCTCAAGCACAACCCGGAGTTTGCCTCTTCGCTGGGCGACAAGCGTTATAACGACCAGATTTCCGACTACTCCGTGAAGGCCGTGAACGACGGACTGGCCCGCGAGCAGAACTTTCTGCTGCGGCTGGCCGCCATCGATCCGGCCGGGTTCACCAACCAGGAGAAGACCAGCCGCGATCTGCTGCTGCGCCAGTTTGCCGAGGACCAGGAGGCCGCGGAGTTCAAGGAGTGGGAGATGCCCTTGAACCAGATGGGCGGCATCCACACCACCTATCCGCAGCTGGTGGCCCAGCTCAGCTTTACCACGGTAAAGGACTACGACGACTGGATCGCCCGCCTGCACGCCATTCCCAAGGCATTCGACCAGGTGACCGCCAATATGTCCATTGGCATCGACGACGGTCGCGTGCCGCCGAAGTATCTGCTGGAAAAAGCTCTGGAACGGGTCAAGAGCATGGCCGGCCAAAAGCCTGAGGACTCGCCGCTGGCGCTGCCGCTCAAGAGCTTTCCCGCCGCCATCAAGCCCGCCGAGCAGGAGCGCATCAAGGCCGAAATGCTCGGCGTCATCGGCAAGGAAGTTCTGCCGGCCTATCTGCGCTTTGCGCGCTTCCTTGAGGTGAGCTATGTTCCCGCCGGCCGCAAGCAGCCGGGCATCAATTCCCTGCCCGATGGGGCAAAGTTTTACGCATTTCTGATCCGCCGCACCACCACCACCAACCTGACCGCCGAGCAGATTCACCAGATCGGCCTCGACCAGGTGAAGCGCGACGAGGCCGAGATGCTGGCCATTGCGCAAAAGCTCGGTTTTGCTGACCTGAAGAGCTTCCGCGCCAGCCTCAAAACCAATCCCAAGCTCAAGCCCGCCTCGGCTGAGGCGCTGCTCGACGCATATCGCGGCTACCTGAAGCCGATGCAGGCCCGGCTGCCTTCCCTCTTCGGACGCCTGCCCAAAGCGCCCTTTGAAGTGGCCCCTGTTCCCGACTTTCTTGAGAAGACCTCAGCACCCGCCTATTACGAGGCCGGCACACCCGACGGCAGCCGTCCGGGCCGCCTGTTCATCAACACCTACAACGCCACCGACCGCAACCTCTTTCAAGTGGAGGATGTGGCCTACCACGAGGGCCTTCCCGGCCACCATTTGCAAATCTCCATCGCCCAGGAACTCGACGACGTTCCCACCTTCCGCAAATTCGGCGGCTACACGGCCTATACCGAGGGCTGGGGACTCTACGCCGAGCGGCTGGGCAAGGACGTGGGCTTCTACCAGGATCCCTACTCCGACTACGGCCGTCTGGACGGCGATATCTGGCGCGCCATCCGGCTCGTTGTCGATACCGGCGTCCACTCCCAGCACTGGACACGCGAGCAGATGGTGCAGTATTTCCATGACCACTCCACCATCGACGAAACCAGCATCCAGGCCGAGGTGGACCGCTATATCGCGTGGCCCAGCCAGGCCTTGGCCTACAAGATCGGCCAGCTCAAAATCCTGGAGTTGCGCGACCGGGCAAAAGCGGCTCTCGGCGACAAGTTTGACCTGCGCGCCTTCCACGACCAGGTTCTCGACTCCGGCGCCCTGCCGCTGGACGTGCTGAGCGACCGGATCGATGGATGGATCGCGAGCCAGAAGGCGGCCCTTCCGCAATAGCCCGCGCCAAAAAAATAGGCTGCATCCTGAGCAAAGAGAACCAGGCTGTCATCCTGAGCGAAGAAAAACATGCTGTCATCCTGAGCGAAGATTGGCGCGCTTTTTGCGCCAAACGCAGTCGAAGGACCTGCGTTTTCGTCGCTGATTTCTTCAAAGAACTTCTAACTCGGGACACTAGGCTGTTTTGGCTGCGTTTGGACGTAGGGAACGTAGATCGGGAACCAGGGATCAGAGCAGCGGCGCGGACCACGTAGATCTCTTCACCTTCAGATAATTCGCGTCGAGTTCCGGCTGAAGCAGGCAGAGAGCGGCCAGCCGCCGTGCCATCGACTGCACCTCTTCGGCTTCGGCCAAAGTCATCGGACGTTTCAGAAAACTGTACTCCCGGTAACTGAGCCATTTCTTCATCACCTGATAGCCGCCGATGTAGACCTCCCAAACCCTCTCCGGCACATTCGTCCAGGCGCAGAGGCCGTTCAGATACACGTCCACCACCGTGCTACCCAGGCGCGCCAGCCCCTCATCCTGCGCAATGCCCAGCGCCGCCAGCCCAGTTGTCAGTTCGGAGAGTTCCTTCGCTGTCCGCTCACGGCTTACCAGCCTGCCGTGACTCGCAAGTCTTCGTCTGCTGCCTGTGCAATCAGAGTTGCTACAAGGCACCTACTCGACAGGGTACGGCCCGAGAAACCGCTCGCCGTTAAAGTGAATCAAGTGCGAAGGCGCATCGGCAACCCACACTTCGGTCTCCCATGCAATCTCGCCAAGATAGTGGCCCATGATTGTACGGTTCGGGAACGCAGTCACATACACAAGGCCACTCTTCGAACCAGCGAACAACTTGGATAGTTCGGCATGGCGCTTGCCGTCTACCGGCCCATGACTGGTGACAGACTCCACAAGCAATAACCAGTTTTTCTCTGTGTAATGCAGAACCACATCGGGCATCTTCCCGTGTGCATCGACTTCAACGCCCAAATCTGTAAGCAACACATTGTCGAAATATCCCCACTTCTCGCCAGTGTCACCGGCATAGACCAACACGCTGCCCGGTGCGAAGCGCGGAGCAAAGTCTTCAATGATGGCGCGAATCAACTCGCTATGCTCGCCGGGGCTAAGAGCAATCGTTTTGCCTGGAGCAATCACGACGGGAATCAAGTTGTGTTGGCGCTCCTTGGCGTAGCGTGAGATCAGTGTTTGGTGTTCAGCCAAATAGGTCGCGAGCTTGCTGGTCCACTTCTTCGTCCCGAAACTGCGAATCAGGTTCAGTGTCGCAGGTTCGATCTGATACACGGCCTTCGGACTGTTCACAGAGCGGTCAGGCTTGTCGGGGTTGTACAACACGAGTCCAGCGGCAACGAACTGGTGCATCGTCTGGCGGCGAAATGTCTCACGAGTGTTCGGCGCGTACTTCTTCTCGTAATGTTCATGCGCCCAGTCCATGACAGGCGTGATGCCGACAAGCGGGGACTCTGTTTCAGACCACTTCTTGTTAGGCGTAAGGTTCAACAGTGCAAGAAGACTCACGGCTGACCGCTCGTTCTGCTGTGCCCGTGGCAGGCCAAGAGCCTTGATGATTTTCAGGGCTTCATCTATATGGATATGCGTCATGCCGTCAGTCTGCCAAGCCTTTCGTCGATCATCTGCTGCGTAAGCTCTCCACTCTTCACTGCCCATTTGCCGAGTTCAATCAATGCCGGGCGGCTCGGATACTTCATAGTCTTCAGGTCTGTGGCATTCACTTGAGTGTGCCCGTTAAAGCGCCGAAACGCCTTGTCCACGACCGTGGCATTGAGAAACACAGCGAGTCCGTTCGCAAGAGACTCTGAAAGGCCGCGCTTATTCTCATGGAACACGTTCAAATGATTCTCAAAACCAAGCACCTGAGCGCCGCCGAAGACGGCGGGATCAACCGCGCTTGCCATGATCCTGCGCTTCTCTTCTTTCGATGAGAACCGGCGTACTACGCAATAGTGACCATTCGGGAACAGCCACTTCTCTGTGTTGTCGTTTCTCTGGATAGCGTTCGGTTTCTTCGCACCGGCAATCGGCCACTCTGTGTGGTTGATACTAAAGTGACTCGGATAGAGCAGCGGCACCGTGCCGGGTGCTGGCATATCGGAGAGATAACCTTTGAGGCGAAAATCGACGACAGGTCCGGTCGATACGTTTACGCCGATGTCGGCCAGCGAATATCGAATTGCGGACGGCGTATCGATGGCCGTGGTGTTCTCATCTGGCGACGTGGGAACGTGAATGAAGCCCTCTGCGTCGTCAGGAAACACAATACGATTGAACGGGTACACATGAGTTTCAAAGTCGCTCAGGCTGTCGTCCGTCGATGTGGTGATCGTAACCGGGCCTTGAACGCCGCCGCGCTCCAGTCGAATGATAATGTTCTCTTGCAGCACGTCGTCGTCCTTGAACGCCGTGGAGCGTGACTCAAACAGATGAATGTCTCGAAGCGCGGCTCGCTGCAAGATGAACTCTCTGAACGGGCGATAGTACGGCCCGTTGCAAAAGCTGCGCGGAATAATCGCCACGATCTGCCCTTCATGTGCAGCTTGCAGGACGGCGAGCGCAACGAACGCCGAATACAGATTCACGGTCTCAATGCCAAGGGCGCGGAGTTCATGACGATGCGACGAATGGCTGTTGATCTTCTTGTACGGCGGATTCAGAATCGCGTGTGTGTAGTCGGTGGCAGTGTGAAAGAGCAACTGGTTCGATGAAGAGATGAAGTCCTCAGCCGAGACGTGAACCGTCGCGCCGTCATAAGCTGCTAGGTGTTCGGCGAGGTAGCCCCGGAGCCTGTCGTCAATCTCATAGGCGAAGGCTTGCACCTCTTGGAACTGAAAGCCTCCATCGACCCAACGGTCAAGAAAGGCGCACGACAACGCGCCTAGACCTGCGCCAGCATCCAGCAGTCGGCACGTCTTCAGGTCACTGGCCGGGAACAACGATGCCATGAACCGGGCAATGTTGGATGGTGTCATGAACTGGCCGAGTTCCGATTTGCGCCCCTTGGCAAGTCTAGGGGAGACTTGTCGGCGTACACTGTCGGCGAATTCAAGTTGCTGAAGCATAACTGTCATTGTAGCCACTGAAAGCTCTGGACGACAGGTCGAGATCGTTGCCACTGCGGGCGTGGTACCATTTTTCTACCGTGTCCCGAACTGGTTCTCTGTGCCCGTGGGCCGGTTGCGCCGACTTCGCCATCAAGATTGTCCAGGTGCCGCTGCTCCCATCGCAGGGGTTTGCAGATTATTCCCCGCCTCCTGCTATGCTGAAACCGGATTGGCCCTATCCCAAGGGACGAATCAGCAGGCGATTTGGGGTACACCCCCACCCCCCCACTGTAAATCACGCTTTTTCAGTTCTGAATTTTCTGTAACTCATTTAGAATGAACGACTTAATTTTTATTTCTATTAATTTATCAGTAACCATCACCGCCTGTTTTTTGCCCTTTTCGGGCCAAGAAACCCCTGAAACCGCGCCAAATTCCTCAAATTCCAGCAGGTGGCCGATGCGAGTATCCTTGTAAGCAGCACCATCACACTCATACGAGACAAGGAAACAGAATCATGGCGGAGATAGCCGTTGAGGCCACCGAAGTACCCGCGCAGTTGCCCCACGTTCGCGTCGCCGTTCTGGGCGCCGGAAAGATGGGCGGCATTCTGCTGCAAGCCTTTCTGAAGCAGAACCTCTTTGCTCCCGATCAGATTCACGCCACCGTGGGCCACGCCGAGCGGGCGCTGGCGCTCAGCACGCAGTGGGGCGTTGACGTAAGCACCAACAACCTTGAAGCGGTCAGCCAGGCCGACCTGATTCTGCTGGGCGTGAAGCCCTTCCAGGTTCCCGGCATCATAAAGGAAATTCGGCCTGCCCTCACCAAGGACAAGACCATCATCTCGTTCGCGGCTTCGGTGAAAACTCGATCCATTGAGGAAGCGGCGGGCCTGGAAATGGCCGTGATCCGCGCCATGCCCAACACTCCCTCGGCGTTGGGAGCCGGCGCTGCCGCTCTCTGCCGCGGACGCTTCGTCTCTGCCACCCAGATGGAATTGGCTCAGCGCATCTTTGAGACCGTGGGCCGCACGGTGACCGTGGACGAAAAGCACATGGACGCCGTCACCGGCCTCTCGGGCTCCGGGCCGGCCTACATCTACATCATCATCGAGGCCCTGGCCGAGGCCGGCGTAAAGGTGGGCCTGTCCCGCGACATCGCGACCCAGTTGGCCGCACAAACCGCCTTCGGCGCCGCCAAGATGGTGCTCGAAACCGGCTATCATCCCGCTTTGCTCAAGGACGCCGTAACCACACCCGCCGGCTGCACCATCGACGGCATTCTGGAACTGGAAGAAGGCGGCCTGCGCGTCACCCTCATCAAAGCCGTGATGCGCGCCACCGAACGAGCCAAGCAACTGGCCGCGGGGTGAGCAACTTTGTATCCCAGGTCTCAAATGCGAGACCTGGGGCACCCGGCCACATGACAGTGTCCCTGAGCGCCAACTCCCCGAACTCCGCTCACAGAAGAGTTCCAGCTTTGCTGGAACTGCTCGCTAACTCGCTGACCCGCTGATTTACTGGTTCACTATTTTGCCAATTCAACGCCCAACCTGGCTGCCTTCTTACCTGCCGGAACTGCAAGGCCTGCGCGGCCTGGCGATTCTGGGCGTGGTTCTCTATCACTGCAATCCGCGGCTGGTGGGCACATGGATTCACTACGCATCCTTGTGGGGATGGTCAGGGGTAATCCTCTTTTTCGCTCTCAGCGGGTTTCTGATTACCTGCAACCTGCTTGAGACGCGGGACAAGCCGCATTACTTCCACAACTTCCATGCGCGCAGAGCCTTGCGAGTCTGGCCGGTCTACGCTCTGGTGCTGGTGGTGGTCTACCTGGAGGCGCCGTGGTTCATCGGCCCTTCCATCTGGGACGCGGTGAAGGCCGCGCCCTGGCTGGCCTACATCTTCTTTGTACAGAACCTGTTTCACCTCGCCCTGCCGCCGGCCATCGGTCCCACCTGGGCGCTGGCCATCGAGGAGCAGTATTACTTCTTCTGGGCTCCGCTGGTCCGCTTTCTGCGCCGGCCCTGGATGCTAAGCACTGTCCTGTGCTCGGCGCTGCTTGCGTCGCCTTTGCTGCGCCACTCCAATCTGCACTGGCTCAACCCCACCCACACGCTGATTCACCTCGATGGCATCGCCCTGGGCAGCCTGCTGGCGCTGGCGCTGTACACGTTCCCCCTCAGCCGCCGCATTTGGCTTTGGATCGGCCTCGGCAGCTTTGTGGCGGGCATTGCCGCCGCCGCAACCGTTGCCGGAGGCACCGCCTTTCTGGATTCCGCACTCGCCGTCGGGTTTGCCGGAGCGGTGCTGGCCTTGATCGCCTCAACCGGCGCACGCAACCCGCTGAGTGCCATGCTGCGCCGCGGCCCCCTGGCCTTCTATGGCCGCATCAGTTACGGCCTCTACATGATCCACATCGCGGTCTTCATCTTCTTCGGTTGGTTCGACGTGCGCATGGACCGCTACGGAACGGCCGGCAACCTGGCCGTCGTGGCTTTCCGGCTGGCCGCCTCCACAGCGCTGGCCACCGCGCTCTGGTACGGCTTCGAGTCGCGCATCCTCAAGCTCAAGCGCTACTTTTCGGCAGCGCAATCGGTAGGAGCAAAAGAGGCTGTGCAAACTCAGGTTCCAGCGGCAAAGTAACTTACCGTGGCCAGCGTCCATAAATGACGAAGACGGCCAAAAGAAACAGCGACACATTGGGCGCGGCCGACTCTTCGCGGCGCAGGTGATAGACTCCGGCAGCGATCATCACCAAAGCAAGACCGCCGGCAGCCAGCCGGACAAGCAGATGCGCGGGAAGCAGCGCGGCCGGCGTTAGAACGCCCAGCGCACCCGCAATCTCCGCCAGGCCGAGCAATGCGGCCTGCCCGCGCGACATGCCGATTTGCCCGCCCTTCGATCGGCCCTCCAATGTTTTCACTAGCCTTTCAAAGGCAAACAGCTTGGTGACTCCCGTAAACAAAAACACGCCCGCCAGCAGAATCTGGGCAATCCAAAGTAGGCCGTTCATCGCTCCACCCGCTTCTCTTGCTTGTTTCCCCGGCTCTTCGTTGCAAACCGCGGGAGTTTCTTCAGGAACAACAGATTGGACCCCGGAAGCGTAGCGCCTGTCAAGACCTATGCGATACATCGCCGCGGCGCATCTTGCCTGAAAATGGGAGAGCGATTTTTAGATTCCAAATGGCGAACCATCGTTCCACCAGAATGTGACTTCAATCACCACTTGCTGTAACCTGCGGCTGCTAGGCTTTATGTGTCACCGGAATGCACTCGCGAGGTGAATCATGAGCGAAGCAACAAGCAAAGGCCCTCTGAGCCCGGAGTTGCTGGCCAGGATGGACGCCTACTGGCGTGCCGCCAATTATCTTTCCGTGGGCCAAATCTACCTGAAAGACAATCCGCTGCTCGAGCGGCCGCTAACCCTGGACGACGTGAAGCCGCGTCTGCTGGGCCACTGGGGCACCACGCCGGGGCTCAACTTCCTCTATGTGCACTGGAACCGCCTGATCCGCGAGCGGAACCTGAACATGCTCTACATCATCGGCCCAGGGCACGGCGGGCCGGGGCTGGTGGCGAACACTTACCTTGAGGGTTCGTACACCGAGATTTACCCCCACATCGAGCAGAACCGGGACGGCATCAAGCGCCTCTTCCGGCAGTTCAGTTGGCCCTACGGCATCCCCAGCCACGTGGCCCCGGAGACGCCGGGCTCCATCCACGAAGGCGGCGAGCTGGGCTATTCGCTGGTTCATGCTTACGGCGCGGCCTTCGACAATCCCGACCTGATTGTGGCCTGCGTGGTGGGCGACGGCGAGGCCGAGACCGGTCCGCTGGCCACCAGTTGGCACTCCAACAAGTTTCTCAATCCCTTGACCGACGGCGCGGTGCTGCCCATCCTCCACCTGAACGGCTACAAGATTGCCAACCCCACGATTCTCGCGCGGATTCCCCATGCCGAGTTGGAGAATCTGATGCGCGGCTACGGTTATGAGCCCTTCACGCTGGAAGGCGACGACCCGGCCGTGATGCACCAGCAGGCCGCAGCGGTCTTTGACACCATGCTGGACCGCATTGCCGCTATCCAAAAATCCGCCCGCGAAGATGGTTCCACCGCTCGCCCGGCGTGGCCGATGCTCATCATGCGCACACCCAAAGGCTGGACCGGCCCCAAGTTCGTGGACGGCAAGCCGGTGGAAGGCACCTGGCGCGCCCATCAGGTTCCGCTCTCTGAGATTTTCGAGAAGCCCGAGCACCTGCGCCAGCTCGATGAGTGGATGCGCAGCTACAAGCCGGAAGAGCTGTTCGATGATAAAGGAAAGTTCCGCGAGGACTTGGCGGAAATAGCGCCCAAGGGCCGGCGACGCATGGGCATGAATGCCCACGCCAACGGCGGCCTGCTGCTGCAACCGCTCAAGGTACCCAACTTCCGCGAGTTTGCGGTCAAGATTGAAGGCCGCGGGGCGACGGACGTCGAATCCACGCGCATCCTTGGTCATTTGCTCCATGCCGTTATGGAAGCCAACCGGGAGCAGAAGAACTTCCGCGTCTTCGGCC
>Ga0224528_1002467_pt1 | contig 10414 bp, 12 predicted proteins | sample CBST25metaG_2_FD_179888 | JGI IMG/M metagenome (GOLD analysis project Ga0224528, IMG submission 179888) | Peat soil microbial communities from Stordalen Mire, Sweden - C.B.S.T25 | ecosystem: Environmental > Terrestrial > Soil > Wetlands > Peat | place: Sweden: Norrbotten County, Stordalen Mire...
TCGGATCGATAGATTTTCCTATGCCTTGAAAACTCATCCACCCAGTTGCCGCGCAGCGGCCATCCAAGCCTTTTTGCGCCCCACAAGGAGCCGTCACGCTGCTTCGCATCGGCAGAATGATTGACACGCTCATTGTCTGGAAACTTGACCGCCTGGGCCGCAGCTTGCGCGACCTGATCGCCATGCTCGACGACCTCAAGGAGCGAGGCGTCAAATTCCGTTCCCTCACTGAGCAGATCGACACCGAGACGCCGACAGGCCGGGCCATGTGGCAGATGATCGGCGTACTGGCCGAGCTGGAGCGCAGCCTCATCAGCGAACGGACCCGCGCCGGGGTGAAGGCCGCGCAGCGCCGGGGAGTGAAATTCGGCCGTAAGCCGAAAATGACCCCGCAGCAGATCGCCCACGCCCGCAAGCTGATCGACCAGGGCGAGGACCGGCAGAAGGTTGCCGCCCTTTTCAAAGTTGGCCGGAAGACCCTTTACCGGGCGCTTGCAACGCCTTAAGCTGGTTCACTGTTCCATTGCTCCCAGTCCGACCTATGCGGCTTTGCTGAAAAGAGCTATATCGGGGATTTTCTTTCGTCTCGCCTGGGCAAAATCGTAATCGGTCTGCATTTCAAACCAAAAACTCGGATGCGTCCCTAGCGCGGCAGAGAGCCGAATGGACATTTCAGCCGAGATGCCTCCACGGCAATTGAGCACTTTGGAGAGCGTTACGCGCGATACGCCGATGTGCTTCGCCACGTGTGTTACATTCATGCCTTCCAGGTAGGCGCGCAGCACGCGGCCCGGATGCGCCGGATTGTACATTTCAGTGGGCATATCGTCCTCTCAGTGGTAATCCTGATAGTCCACGAGGATAGCGTCCTCGCCGTCGAAAGTGAAGGTCAAGCGCCAGTTTCCATTTACCCAGATTGACCAGTGCTTCTCTTTGCCTTGCAGCCCATGCAATCTCCACGATGCAGGTTGCGCCATGTCGTCTGCGCTTTTTGCGCGGTTGAGGGCGGTTAGCTGTTCCTCTAACTTCGTGGCATGATGCGGTTGAATTCCGGCCTTACTGCCGGTTTTGTAGAATTTCTCCAATCCGGCATGGCGGAACGACTTTATCATATGTAAACTATATCGCTATGGTTTGCGGTTGTCCAGACAGATGTCTGCATTTTTACACCGGCTATTATTGTCCAACCCCCGCGAAAGTAAAATTGGACTTCTAGAAAGTGAGTCGGACGACCTTTTTTAGAGCCTTGACAAAGCCAACCATTAACAGTATGGTGGAACGGTGAAATGGTGGTACGGTTCACCATTTCACCACGAAAACCATAAAAGGGGGCTTTATGTACACCGTTGCAATCATCGGCCAGAAGGGTGGGAGCGGAAAGACAACCGCCGCAATCGGCCTTGCAGTTACCGCCGCCCGTGCCGGGGAAACCGTGGCGCTGATCGACCTTGACCCACAGGCCAATGCCGCCAACTGGAAAGACCGCCGCCCGGATCAAGATAACCCCGCCGTGGTATCGGCTCAGGTTGGACGGCTCACCCAGACCTTGCAAGCCGCCGAAACCGGGGGCGCGACCCTTGCCATTATCGACACCGCAGGGAAGAACGACAGTGCGGCCACGGAAGCCGCCCGCCGCGCTCATCTTGTTTTCGTGGTCAGTCGTCCCCACCTTTTCGATATGGAAACCTTGCCCTCTGTGCGTGATATTTTGCGCATCGCGGGCGACCCTCCAGCCTTTGTCCTGTTCAACAACCTGCACCCGCAGGGAAGCCACATCGCGGAAGAGTTTAAGGCTTTGACGATGGGTTATTGCAGTATTCCGGCTTGCCCCGTGCATCTTTGCCAGCGCGCAGCCTACAGCAACGCGACAGGAGGCGGCAAAGCACCGCAGGAGATCGACCCGGAAGGCAAGGCAACGGCAGAACTTGACCGCCTCTTTTCGTTCACTAAGGAGACTTTGACCAATGGCTAACGCATCATTGAAAAATCTGCAACAAGGGCTTAAAAGCGCCGCCGCGCCGAAGCCGCCGAAGATCGAGGCCGCGCTGTCTGCCAACCACCGCCCGGACAGACAAGGCAAAACACACTTGGGCGGTTGGTTCCCACGCACCTACTCGTCTAGCTTGCGCCTTATCCAAGCAAAGCACCCAGAAAAGGACTTGCAAAACCTTTTCAGCGAGGCACTTAACGACCTTTTCACCAAATACAACGTACCAACGATTGAACGGTGAACCGTACCACCATTTCACCATAAACCGGAGTTTTAAGTCATGCCGCGCAGAAAAGACAGCGATCTAACCAAAGTTGGAGACTTGCCCCTTACAAGAAGCCTTGCGAAGCAGTACGCGCCCACGCGGGCGCGGCTGCAATTCATCGAGGCGGCTGCGGAGATCATCGAGAACCCCACCAAGCCGGAGGCAGCATTTTTGGCGCGGCAGCTTGTTCTTTGCACGTTGCCCCACGCCGACCCTGGCGACATTCCTATCTTTACGCGACGTTGCGGAACGGTCACGTTGACCCTTGTTCCCTATCTCGACAGGCGAACGGGAAAGACTATCGGTTATCCCTTCGGCAGCATCCCCCGTCTTTTGCTTTTTTGGATCACTACCGAGGCCGTACAGAAGAAAACGCGGCGGCTTGAGCTTGGCCGGAGCCTTGCCGACTTTATGCGGGCGATTGGATTGAACCCCGATACAGGCGGGGGGAAGCGTAGCGACGCAAAGCGCCTTGCAGAACAGGCGCGGCGGCTTTTCCGTTCAACTATCAGTTTTGAGGCCAGCGAAGAAGACGGCGAGGCCATCCGCGAGGCGTGGGATGATATGCAGGTAGCGCCACGCGGTGAATTTTGGTGGAGCAAGGCCAGCCCGGAGCAGAGCACACTTTGGGGAAGCTGGGTCGAGTTAAGCGAGGGCTTTTACAACGCCATAACCGCCGCCCCCGTGCCGTTTGATATGCGGGCTTTGCGGGCTTTGAAGCGCAGCCCGCTAGCCCTCGACCTCTACGCATGGGCTTGCTACACGGCCTTTGCGATCATCGCAAAGCAGCTAGAGCCGCAATTCGTAAGCTGGAAACGCCTCTTACGGCAATTCGGGGCAGGGTACGCCGACCCTGACGACTTCAAGAGAAAGGCAAAAGTGGGCTTGCGGAAGGTTGCCGCAGTCTATCCAGGCCTTGCGATCAGGACGCAACCCGGAGGCTTCACGATCCACGCAAACCGCCTTGCAATGCCGACGCGGCCACTTGTTGAAAAGCCCGAGAATCGAAAAGTTATCCACGGTGAAACGGTCACCCCAAAGACGGTGAAACGGTCACCCCTAAAGCGGGTTTAAGACGGTGAAACGGTCACCCTGTATATAGATAAAACAAATAGTTATTTTTGTAGTTGGTCACCCCGAAGCTGTGGAGAACTCCAAAACTGTTTCCGGCGCTGCTTTGCTACGCAAAAAAGGAGCGCCTCTACGAGGCGGTCAGCTCGCTTTGCTCGCATACGGTGGGAGGGCGTTGAGCGCCCCTCCCACACCCTCCCCGCCAAAAAACAAAAAACTTGCTGTGGATGTTGGGGTCAATCCAGCTTCCACAACTCAATGTAGAACCATGCAAGATCAAGCAGAAAGACACTGCGGTGCTCGATATGTATTCGGCAACAGGGAATCCTACCAGCAGCATTTTCCGAAGCCGCCAGGGGTTAAAAGAACACGAAAAGAGAAACGAAAAAAGGGCATGAGCCAACGCCTTCTTGCCGCCAATTTGCCGGAGTTCGACTCCACTTTTCTCGATGCCACGCTGCGCAATGTTGCCAATATCCGGCGCGCTGCCGAAGCGGAAACCAAGAAGAACCTACCTATCCATGGTTTGAATGTCATCGCGTTCGCTCGAATTCAAACCAGTTCCAAGTATGGATTCGCTCCGAGGCGTAAAGGCCGCTGCGCGCCGCTGACGCGGTGGCCTGCGGGCCAGCCTTGACTCCTCTCCGCTCAAAAAGAAGTTCAGCCAGGCATCGGATCGATAGATTTTCCTATGCCTTGAAAACTCATCCACCCAGTTGCCGCGCAGCGGCCATCCAAGCCTTTTTGCGCCCCACAAGGAGCCGTCACGCTGCTTCGCATCGGCAGAATGATTGACACATTATCCACTACGTGGTGAAGACATTTAGAATCAAGTGTTTATAGTTTTGTATTGACATATCACGATATTTTTTATATGTATTGAAATAAAGGAGTTAGTTTTGCCACCAAATTCTCGAACCCGCAACATCACCGCCACCGTCACGGAATCCGAGTACCAGCTAATTGTCTCTCTTGCCGCCAAAAAGAAGCGCAGTATCAGCGCATTTGTACACGATTCTCTGTTTGAACTGCTGAACGAAACGCACGCATCTGCTGCCGATCCGACCGCCGTTCTGCTGGCCGAAGTCATTGCCTTGCGCGAGACCGTAGTCACCTTGTTGTTCAATCTTTCGCAGGGTGTGGGCGCAGATGGACAGCTCACCGCGCAGGCCATTCAGCAGCTTGTTGAGCGCATCGACAAGCGAAGTCATGCCGCCGCTATGGACAAACTCAAAGGCGAAAGTCATGAAAATTGAGTTGCTTTATGTCTCGTTCAGCGGTTGGCAGTCACGTAATTTGGAGCGGAATCCATGCTGACCATAAGCGGAGCCTTGAGCGCAGTTCAGGCGCAGACCTATCACGCGCAACAATATTCGAACGCGAAAGAGAGCTACTACACCGAGGGCGCGCGGGTCGATGGTCAATGGCAGGGCAGACTAGCCGCCGCACTTGGGTTAGATGGCGCCGTCAATGAGCAGCAATTTGTGCGCATGACGGAAGGCCAGCATCCAGAGACGGGCGAACAGTTGGTGCGCAACCGCGCCAGCGTCGAGTACACAGACGAGCGCGGCAAAACGGTGAAGACGGTGGAGCATCGGGCCGGGTGGGATGCGACATTCTCGGCCCCGAAATCGGTCTCTCTTACCGCGCTGGTTGGCGGCGATGAGCGTATTGTCGGAGCGCATCGCGAGGCCGTGATCGTCGCGCTCCGGGAACTTGAAGCGTACGGGCAGGCGCGTCTTGCCGACAATCAGGCAGAGACAACTGGCAGACTGGCAATCGCGCGGTTCGAGCACACGACGGCGCGTCCCGTCGAGGGCTATGCCGCGCCGCAGTTGCACACGCACGCGGTGATTTTCAATATGACAGAGACCGCTGACGGCAAAACGCACGCGCTGCAAGAGCGGAATTTGTTTGCCACGCAAAGCTATGCGACGGCGGTGTATCGGAACGAGCTGGCCAGGAGTCTGCAAACTCTTGGTTACGAGATCGAGTGTGGGAAGCACAATGAGCCTCAAATCAAGGGCTACAGCGAAGAGTATCTGAGAGCGCAGAGTCCGCGCCGTCAGGAAATCGAGGAACACCTGGCCGCGCTTGGTCTGAAGGGGGCGGCGGCGGCGCAGATCGCCGCGCATCAAACCCGTTCTCGCAAGATGGATTTATCGCCCGAGGAGGTACGGCGGCAGCATCTTGCGATGAGCCGGCAGCACGGTTCGCCCGAGTTTGCCGTCGTGCGTCTGGCGCAGGAGCGGCAGCACGGCATCGAGCAGCAGCCGGACAGGACGCGGGAGGCCATCGGTTACGCCATTGAGCGTGGCTCGGAGCGCAGCGCGGTACTGGATGAGCGGCAGGTGATGCGGGATGCGCTCAACCATGCGCAGGGGCAGGTAAAACCGGACAGTCTCAGGGCCGAGCTAACGCGGCGCGTTGAGCAGGGGGAGGTCATCCGGCTGGAGCGGCGCGCGCACAAAATCACAACCCGGGAGGCGCAGGAGCAGGAGCGCGGCATTCTGAGGAAGCTTGCCGAGGGCCAGGGCAGGGAACAGCCGCTGGTTTCCCCGGAGACGCAGCAGCAGGTAATCAAGGACCACGCGCACCTGAGCGCATCGCAGTGCCAGGCCGTCAAGCAGATATTGAGCAACCGCGATCAGTTGCAGGGGTTGGAGGGAGTCGCCGGAGCGGGCAAAACGACCTCCCTGGTCGCGATCCGCGAGGCGGCGGAGCGCGAAGGCTACACGGTGCAGGGACTTGCGCCCACCTCCAGAGCGGCGCAGAAGCTCGGCGAGGCGGGGATGGAGACGGAAACGCTGCAAAAGCATCTGGCCCGAGGCGAAGGCGTCCATGGCGGCGTGGAGAAGCGGCTCTATGTCATTGATGAAACAAGCCTCACATCCACAAAGCAGGTGTATGAATTCCTGCACCGGCTCAGCTCGAACGAGCGCGTCTTGTTTGTCGGCGACACGCGCCAGCATGAGGCGGTCGAAGCCGGACGGCCATTTGCTCAACTCAAAGAGGCCGGGATGGAGATGGCTTTGCTCGATGAGATACGCCGTCAGAAAGACCCCGAACTCAAAGCCGCGGTCGAGCAACTGGCGCGGGGCGAGGTGAAGGAGGCCGTACAAAGTCTTGCCAGCCAAAACCGTGTTGTGGAGATCGGGGACGCGGGAGTGCGGTTCGAGCGCATGGCGGCCGAGTACAGCAAAGCGCCCGACAGCACGCTGATCATTTCTCCGGACAACAAGAGCCGCGCCGAGATCAACGAACGGATCCATGCTCTGATGAAGGTGACCGGCGAGGTGCGTGGCAAAGACAAGGAAGTGAAGACGCTCATGCAGCGTCAGGATCTGACCGGAGCTGACCGGAAATTTGCGCAGTATTACGAGCCGGGCGATGTCGTTCGCTACGCGAAGAAAAGCACGAAATTCAGGGTGGGAGAGTATGCACGCGTGGTAAATAAGGACGCTGTGACCAACCTGCTCACCGTCGAGCGCGAAAACGGTAAGCGCGTTAGTTACGACCCGGCACGGAACTACGGTGTGCAGGTCTACCGCGAGGCCGCGCGGAAGTTCGCAGAGGGCGAGCGTGTGCAGTTCACCGCGCCGAATTATGAGCAGAAAATAGCAAACCGCGAACTTGGGGCTATTGGTCAGATCGGCAGGGACGGGACAATCACGGTCAAGCTCGACTCAGGCCGCGAGGTCAAAATCGGCGAAAAGGAACAGCGTCACATCGATTATGGTTACGCGGTGACCAGCCATTCCAGCCAGGGCCAGACCGCCAGCCGGGTTCTCATCAACGTGGACAGTGAAAATGCGCACAAGGATCTGCTCAACGAGCGCATGGCCTATGTCTCGGTGAGCCGCGCGGCACAGGACGCGAAGATTTTCACCGACAACGCCGCGAGGCTGGATGTTGTACTGAGCCGCGACGTATCGCACGAACAGGCGCTTGAGCGTGGCATCGGGGCGCAGCCGTTGCGCGAGGCTGTCGAGGAATTTAAAGCGGAGCTCATGCGCCAGGGCGAGGCTTTCAGCAAAGAGTTGCCTGCCAAAGCCAATGCGCCACAGCAGAAAATCGAGACCCCGGAGCATACGCAAGTTCAGCAGCCCGCGAAAGAAATCAAAGCGCCGAAGCAGGAAATCGAGCACGGCATGAGTTTAGGTTTTTAAACCTACCAGGAGACAGGCACCATGCAAATTGAACGGATGAAAACTCGCCCTGATGAAAGCGATACGAACACAGCAAATCCTGCAAATTCGATGGAGCGCAAAACAATTGCAGCCGTAATCACGTACGCAAATGGGTTGCTCGCAACAGCCGAGAGTAATCAGAAGGAAATCGAAAAACTCCTGGAAACCATGAACCAGACGATGGAACGCCAACGGACTGCCGACAATGCGTTATCCGCGAAATGGAAAACGCAGATCGAGGCACAGGCCAGAGCAATCGACCTGCAAACGAAAGCCATCGCGAAGGCTGCGCAGTCTGTGTCAGCTTCTGCGGATGGCGGAGCCAGGAACGGCGTGAATCAGGCCATCACCGAGGTCAGGGAAGAGGCTCTTGGAGCCTTCAATCAGGCACTGAAACCCGATCTGTACGAGTTGAATCAGGCCGTGCGGAATATTCAGGAAGCCGAGAAAGGCTTCAAAAAAGCCGCCGGATACCTGACCTGGAAGGCCGTTGGACTTTACGCGCTGGTCGCGGTCCTGCCCCTGCTGGCGTTGCTCGGATGGGATTGGCATCTGGTACAGAAGATCCAGGGAGAACAAGCCACCATAAACTCGCTCGATGCGAATGGCGGCAGAACAAAATTAAGCCACTGTGGGAGCGATCGTCGTCTCTGCGTTGAGATTGACCCCAAGAGTCTTAATTTCGGCGTCAATGGGGATTACCGCGTGATCAAGGGATACTGAGGATTCCCTCATATCCCAGGCTGTCACGCCGCAACGGGAGCAGAGCCTCGACGGCGAGGGAGCCGCCCAGGTTGTGGCCCACCGCACGAGCAGGGGCCATACCTCGGAATCGGTCTCTAAAAATCACTTTCCCCTGCTTTCTGTAAGTTGTTGATTGTAGGTGTAAGGGGTTTATAAATGTGCTTTATTGTCCGTTTTCTGAAGCCACCCCTGTAGAGCAGGTCCATTAGTTGTCTGGTTATTAATAAGCCATGGTTGACATATAACTAAAGTAACGCGCATCCTTGGTTCACCTGTAGATATCTATGGGGTTCTTCATGCCATTGATCGCAATCGGTCAAGATCTTGGTAAAAGGTTGCGATGAGAAAGGGCTTGCTTCTCACTGTTGATGCTTCACTTCATTGCTCTCGGAGGATCAAATGCTAAAATTCATGCACGTTCTCACTATTGCTGCAGTGTTTAGTTGCACCTTCATTACTCAATCTGGCTTTGCGCAGGACAAGCAGACTCGTAAAACTGAAGTGTTCGTTGGTGGAGCTTCGGACTTCCTTTCATTCTCTGCTTTGTCAAAGACAGGAAAAACTGCGAATAGTGCTGAGGCCATGGACATTATCAATCCGCAACCTGATGCGTCAGCTCCACCGCTCACCAAACTCTATATCCAAAGCGTTTGTACAAGTTCTGCTGGTACTGGTTGCGAAACTATCTCATCTGGTCAAGTCTCGACTGCCGTAACATATACTGGGTCAAGTGTCTACGTGTACGAATGGGAAATCGGCTACGGAAGTGGAATGATCGCCACGCAAGGCGGAGAGCAGCTAAATCCAAATTATCTTACACAAAAGCTACCTCTCTGCGCGGTTAGTGGTGGTTACTCAACTAACTGCAAGACTCCGTTCACGGTTGTTGGCTACCGCTATGTCTGGAATGTTGGAAATTTGCTCAACCAGGGATTTGCGGAAAACTTTGTTTCTCAGGACAATTCTGTTATTTATCCATATAACACTCTCGCTGCCACGCTCACAATTGTCTATAATCACTGATCTAATACGAGCGCAAAAGAGCGTCTATAGAACAAGCGCTCTTTTGCTTTGGGCCCACTGGCAAAAGTTTGGAGGTCCAATTGCTCTTACTGTATTTGTGGCAGATGCACAAGGAGAATCATAATGTCGATTTCTAGTCTTAGTGGGATCACGTCGGGGGCGAGTCAATATGACTTTACCAAATTAACCAACAAACAAGCAATCTCGGCTGCTGGTGATCTGGCTAATGAAGGAAAGATCACAGAAGATGAATTTGCAACGTTGGCTGGAGAGGCTTTGAGCTTCTCCCCATCGGGTTCTATACAAGCTGGGAGCGGGACTGACCCTTTATCCTCAACAACTACGCATGACTTCGTGTCGCAGCTTCAAGACAACATCGCAGAACTCAAACAGGTGGCCGGCAGCGATGCTGCCGAGCAGAAAAGCTTGACGATCGAAAAGTCCTTGTTACAGAAATTGACGCAGTACCAAAGCCAGTACGGAACATCTGTTGTCACTCAGAATAGCGGGGTTTTGCTGAATCAGCTGGCATAGGCTGCAAGATTTGCCGAGTTGACTCGGTAAATCTTGCCCATTGGGGCTATTTTCCCATCTCCTCGAATCGGTTTAGTTAGCGTTATTGACTACACCTCTCAGGCGCGACTGCACGACTTGATGCAGCAGATCATTAATCCCGGTTACCACGAATGTTGGAGCATTGTCGGCGTTGGCGTAAGGAACTTAAGCGCTCATTGAGTGATGCACCTCAGAAGGTGTATGTGGTGTGGCTGTCGTCGAGACAACAAACCACTCTGTATGTGGGCTTGCGCCCTCTGGAGCAGCCGTTTCATCCGTGGGAACTCTGGGACACAAAGGGTAAGTGTTGACCCACGACCGACGCGCCGTGTTTTCAAGGGCTTGCATGGGTCAAATGTCAAGGTCATAATTAAACCATGAAATACGGCTATGCCCGCGTATCGACTGACGACCAGAGTACAGCCTTGCAGCTCGCGGCCTTGAAGCGGGCCGGATGCAAGACGTTTTTCAAGGACCAGGGCTTGTCTGGGGCCACGACTAAGCGCCCTGCCCTGCTCCGTTGCCTCAAGGCATTGCAGGACGGCGACACGCTCATTGTCTGGAAACTTGACCGCC
>Ga0224528_1002468_pt1 | contig 10414 bp, 7 predicted proteins | sample CBST25metaG_2_FD_179888 | JGI IMG/M metagenome (GOLD analysis project Ga0224528, IMG submission 179888) | Peat soil microbial communities from Stordalen Mire, Sweden - C.B.S.T25 | ecosystem: Environmental > Terrestrial > Soil > Wetlands > Peat | place: Sweden: Norrbotten County, Stordalen Mire...
ACATGATCGCCCGGGAGCGAGGACGAAAGGCCGCTCCATAGCGCTCCGGCAAGGCTGTCGCCGATCAGCAGGTAATTCCTCTTCCCCTCAACCGGCCTCAGGCACGGGTCATTCTCAGAGACCGACGAATTGTTTGTGTCCGTATGAAAGCAACCTCCCGTGGGTCCGAGAGCCCGTTCACCTTGGTTCCCGAGATAGGATGCAACCCTTACGGAATGAGACGAGAAACGGCCGGGAAAGCCGCCAGAGAAAATCACCATTGCCGAGAGCGACATTAGGAGGACTATTGTTGCCGCTGAAAGCGCAAAAAGAGGACGCCGGCTGATTCGCAGTGGGCGGCTGCGGAACGGCCGCTCGATAAATCTCCAGGACAGAACGGCGAGCACAAACGAGGCCAGGATTTCCGTGAGGAAATCAAGCCGGACCCACGGAAACAGAACCGCACAGCGGTGAGGCAAGACGTCCTGCAGGTTGAATGACAAACCCAACGAATGCAGAATGATGACTGGCCAATGCCAAAGATAGAGCGAATAAGAGATGAGTCCAATGAAAACCATGGGGCGCCACGACAGAACCCTGCCAACCAGCGACGGTCCAAATTCGCCCGCCCCAATGATGAGCGCCGATCCAACGCACGGCGCCAGGGCGGCGAATCCTGGGAAAGGAGTCCACTTGGTGAACGACAGGACCGAGTAAAGAATCAGCCCCATCCCGCATACGGTGGCAATGTTCCGCAGGACCGTGGAATGCAGGCGCGGAAACAGCTTCAACGAAACTATTGTTCCTAACAGTAGTTCCCAGGCCCGCGTGTAAGGCATATAAAATGCGGTCGTCGCGTCGTAAGACACCAGCGCCGCGCTCGTTGCCAGCGAACCAAGGAACAGTATCACGACCGCGAGCTTCAGGCGCTGCGGAAAAAACCGGCGGACAATCACCAGAAAGATCGGGAACAGAATGTAAAACTGCTCCTCGACCGCTAGAGACCAGGTATGCAGCAGGGGATTGGATGTAGGCGAATCAAAATAACCGGAATGTTTCCAGAAATAGAAATTTGATGACGATGTTGTCGCCGCAAGCAACGACTTCGAGTAGTCGACAAACTCGGTTGGTAGCAGATAGAAGCTGGCGACTGCGCTGAACAGGAGCAGCATCCCAAACAGTGCAGGAAATATCCTCCGGATTCGCCGCTCATAAAACGCAGCAACCGAAAAGCGGGAGCCCGCTATCTCGGAAAAAACAATGGCGCTGATAAGGTAACCGGAGATGACAAAAAAAACATCGACACCGACGAACCCCCCCGGCAAGTGGCCTGCCCCCAGGTGAAAGGCAATGACACTCAGAACCGCGACTGCTCTTAGCCCGTCGATGTCGGGACGATATTTCAGACCTTGGCTTTGCTCGGATAACCCGCTCATGCTTTCGATGCTCCCCTTCCGTGCAGCCGCGATCAGCTCAAATATTCTTCGTGAGTGTCGGTTGACGCTTCTGCCGTCCCGGATGTTCGTACAGCAATACCCTCGCCGGACGCGCCTTCCCGCATGAGAAACTCGGCCCAGGTTATCGAGAGGCACAACACCTTCATTCCCATCCGCAACTGCGGGACTAATGGGTAATACAGACCATGCGACACGCAAGTATTCTTTAACATAAAGTATACGTGGCCCAGCAGATTGCAAGGGTGACTCTGGTTCTGCTCTAGTTGAGCACTTTTCCACGCTTACAGGTGGCAGTAACAGCCACGGTTCGTCCTGATCTCTTCCTGCTGCTTCTCAAACTCTCTCATCGCTCGCACATGGAATCGATGACCTGCGCGTGACAAACCAGCGTCGGGTGCGAGTTTTGCCATTCGGAGTCTACCGAAAGATACTGCGTACAAAGGTTGATCAAATACGCCAGTGCTTGCGCCTCGGGCTGGTAGCACCGCTCCTGCCCAAACCACTGGCGGCAGCGTTCGATCGTTTCGTCCATGGTTCGAATCACCCTGGCTGGCGGACCGCCATGCAATGCCATGGGGGCAATCGCAAAGTGGAGTGGATCGAACAGCGGAAGCTGCTCATCGTTCGCATACTCCCAGTCAAAGACCTTCGCCACGCCTCGTTCGATTCGCGTATTCCATCCGGTGAAATCGTTGTGTGCAGCTACCAACGGAATGGGCGACCCTGCAAGCGATTGCTCAATGCGCAGCATCGCCTTCTCGATTCGACTTGACCACGCCTCGGTAAGCAGCCCGGATAAGTTCTTCACCCTCGAGCGGAGGGTTCGGCAGAGCCGGGAATCTTCAAAGCGCATCGTCTGCACCGAAAAGTCCTGGAGCTTCCGCAGAAACTCGGCATGTTGTTCTCTGAGGCTGAAGTCGACGCGGCCTGAGACGGCGCGTTGCGCAATGAAACAGAAGTCGTTGCCTGGGTGATGCGCAACAAGCTCAGGCACGTGACAGGATAGGGAAGACTGTTCCCGCAAAGTACGCAGCCAGCTCGCCTCGTTTTGCAGCAAAGAGTTAACCCTGGCGTGCCCGCCCGCCTTTACGAGATACAGCGGCTTGGCTGTCTTCTTTTCCAGGAAAAGAATCGTCTCTTTTGTCCAGGGCCCCGGAGCACCGGCGCGGCAACAGGATAACCCGGCCTCGTCTCCGATTTCCTCGCGGACCTGTGTCATCTTGGCGCTTTCGCTGCAATCCGCTGCGCCGAGAAGCCCGGGCAAACACACCATTGCGCGGAGTGGCACCCCCAGCTTTCCTGGGCTGAAGACCGTCCAGCATGCCCGCTGCCCGGCCGCATGGCGCGGAACGATATAACGTACGCGCCCTTTCCAGCGGAGCGCCAGATGCGTGCCGGAATGAGGGTCCTGAACGGCATAGAACCGGCTTACCTCATCCACGATTGCCTTCGCTTGCGATCGTTATTCCCTTGATCGCATCTTCCACATCTCCGATCACTTTATCCAGCGGCTGCGATGCGTCCACAATCGCATGCCTCCGTTGGTTGCGAACGAAGGCCAGGTATGCATGACGCTCCCGCTCACTCTCTTCCAGAGTTACCTCCTGCTTGCGCGCCTGCAAGACCTCGGCGGGAGCGTCCAGCAGGATCCATAGCTTTGGCCGCGGCATCAACCGTCCGACCAGGCGCGCAGTCCAGAGCGGAGCGCCGAAGCGATACCGTGTGGGGTCTACCAGGAGGTCGTGATAGTAGCGGTCGCAGAGAAACAACGTCTCGCGCTTTTCATGAAAGAAGTGAGCGTACCACTCTTCGCCCAGCCAGACACCGATCTTCACCAGAGAAAGCAGCGCTCCCCGCGGCGCTTTGCCGTGAGGGTCCGTGTCAATCGCGTTCGGCCGACGTAGCGCCTTCGCCACCATGCGCGGCTTCAGGTGGCGCATTTGCACGGCGCGCCCGTTTCGGCCCAACTCGCGCATTAACCCGGCGATGACAGAACTTTTGCCGGCCCCATCGGGACCAAGAATCACGATTTTCAGTTTACGTTCCCCCTTGGATGGCAAATGATGAAGCGGGACACACCCAGTTCCGTGCAGTGCTCTAAGCAATTCCGCGCACGGGCGAGACCCTCCCTCACGGACGCGGGCTCGGAGGAAACTGGAAAAGGTCCTTGAGCTTTCTGTCCACTCTCTTGGAGAATGTCTCAATGATAGCGGCGTATGCGTCTTCTGTAACGTTGGAAACCGGCCGGCTAGCGTCCAGCACGACATAATTCTTCTGCGTCTTGACGAATGCACGATACGCTTCAAGACGCCCCGCAGATTCAGCCGACCGACCCGTGCTGCCCGCCGATTCGGATTCTTTCGCGGCCGGGTCAAGCAGGATCCAGAGATCGGGGGACGGGGAGAGCTTGCTTGCGAGGCGCGCGAAACCCATTGAACCGCCATACAGGTACTTTGTGGGATCGATGACTAGATCAGCAATGCAACTGCCGGTGATACGAAGCGTGAGATTTGTTCGTCCCGTGAACTGGCCGATCCAGTCCTCCATGAACCCCACAAAAACGGCTGCCATCGAGGCAAGCCATCCCCCCGCTGCCTGGGTAGAAGACTGTTCGCCTAACGCGTTCTCAATCAACTCTGGACGAGTGGGCAAACGCCAACCGGAAGGAGGGTTCTCCACCCGCACCGCAGCAGATTGCAGCATGGGCATCAGAGATTCGATGACAGCTGTCTTGCCGTCGGTATCCATGCCTAATATGCACACTGTTTCAAGAGTCCTCGGCGAAAAGCGAATGGAAAACTCTCTCGTATAGTGGCGAACCACGGCCAGAACGCTGCCGACCGGCCTATGCAGCAGACTGCGCACGGCCAGGGAGACACGGAGCGGTCGAACGCAGCTCAGTATCTTATGGCGGTCGCCCTCAATGACCGAATCGACTAAGCGCGTGGCAACCTTCAGGCTGAATTGCGGTCGCAAGGCAGCAATTGCCTGGATCTTGTTGGCCGCAAATGCACTCTGTATTTTGGGAAAGTACTTTTCCTTGAGCCACGCTCCAACCAGCAAACTTGCAAACAAGGATATGATCGCCTCGTGCACCGGACTGGGTACAAAGAAGTTCAAGGTGCCTGCCCGGCGCCTGATTGCCGCTTGCACGACGGCATCGGCCGGCAAATACGTCAACCCTTTCCAAGTCAAGCTCAAGTTGTAATCAATGTGCAGCATCCGAATTTCTGGAGCCGGCGAAACGCCCTCAAGAAAGAGGATTGCCACATACCGCCGCTCGGAATAGCCAACGATTCGAATGCCTTCAATTGAGCCGAGTGCGCGCATGGCGCGGGGCAACTCCGAAGCGCGAATGAAGAAATCGATATCGTTCCCCAGATTCATGTCGGGGAACCCTTCATAATTCCGCAAAATGCAGGGGCGCAGTCCCACCCGGTCAAGAGCTTGAAACAGCGCCGAGAGGAAGTCATTCAGTGACATATCCGGTGGCCGCAGCGACTGTAACGACGTTTCTTGCATGTTTTTTCCTCTTGAATGCTTGCGAAACCACCCGTGACTGCTTGAGAGGATGCTGGATGGGTAACTGGCGGCCGCGCACGGTGTTTTATGAATGGCCGAAAAAGCGCCGGATGCGCCTGATGATGTTTGTAGGATGGAGAATAAACGAAGCAAACGCGTGGGCAGCGCCTGCCACATAACGACCATCCAGATACCTTTGACCGGCGGTGCGGATGTGCAGTTTGGATGCGTCCTTGCGATACCGGCGAAGTCGCGACCACGGATCGTGTGGCTGGGCCAGCCTGAACTGGTCAAGCGTCAGCTCGCTGCCCGATTCCTGTCGCCGCTGCCATGAGTCTTCCGCCCAACGGGATTTTTGACACATATCAGCGAATACCCGGTAGGTATTGGCGCTGGCATGAAAGCGGTAGGCAATCAACGGCTCGCGCAGGACAAGAACCGTGCCCGCCTGGGCCAGACGGAGTTCCAGGTCCCAATCGTCAACCGGATAGTACTGCTTTCTGAATCCATGAATGGATCGAATCGCATCAGTCCGCGCAAGCATGGTCGAACCAAGCAGGCAGCCGTCCTTCATCGGATCAAACTTCTTCACTTCGCCCGGCGCCATAACCACCTTGTCCGCGTTTGACCACTGGCGCCTGGTTCCGAATTTCGTGCTGTAGGCGAAAAGAGCGAGCCCTTCGGGGTGGTCTTCCATCACCCGCAACTGACGTTCCAATCGTTCCGGAATGCTGATGTCATCCTGGTCGCTGCGGGCGATGTAGGGCGCCCTGGCCTCTGCGATTCCACGGTTGAGCGCCTCACATAGCCCGCCATTCTTCTGGTGAATCAAGCGCACCCGCTCATCATTCAACGAGCGAACAATATCACTGGATCCATCCGTGCTTCCGTCGTCGATCGCAAGTAACTCAAAGTTAGGAAAAGTCTGAGACAACAAAGAAGTGAGCGTTTCAGAAAGAAAAGCCGACCCGTTGTAGATCGGTACGATGACGGTGATTTCGGGCGATTTCATGAATGTCTTTTACACGCTCACTTTGACGGGATTTGAACCAGGGGTTGCGTCGCTGGCACTCGAGGGTTCAGCACGTAAATGCTGTAATGTCTATCTGTGTAGACCGCGTCGCCAACCTTTTCGTAGCGCGGATTCAAGCTGCTTTGATAAATGTCGCCCGAGCTGGCGAGCATGACCGTCGGAATCTCGCCTCTTTGCAGCATGCCTTCAATGCATCCATTGGCACAATTAGTGCGCGTAGCTTCATGAAAGATGGAGTCGATGATCAGGGCGTCAGGATGATTGTCGTTTGAAAGCCAGGGGAGCGAAAACGTTGGGTCAGGAGTGAAGATTGGCTTCTTCATGGGCTCCAATCGATCGCGTAACGCCACCGCATCTGCGTACTCGGCTGCGGTGGCGATCCCGACCGTTCCGAATGTGTGCGGGTGGGACCCGTTTGGCGCCGTTACCAGTTGGATTCCCGGTTGCACGCAAGCGAATAGAACGAGTGCGCTGACGAACCGCCCTGGCGCCGCAAAGACAGCCATCTGCAGCAAAGTGGAACCCGCGACGAATGCCTCGAGAAGATAGTTGTCCCAGGCACCTTGTTTTGTCATTCCGACCAAGCCGCCAACCAAGGCAACGGCGAAGACAGTGATGAGCATGCGGATGGCGCCATCGACTCGACGTGCGCGCGCCGCGATCAGCAGCGCGATGGGCGCTAGTATCCAATATGCGTTGGCGAGGATCGACTTTGGCGCCATCTGGAGTGCCCACCTGACGCTGAATTCCTTGACGAGTCGCGGAGCGACAAGAATGTTGAATCGGTACTCGGGGGTCCCGATCATGAGCGTCGCAGCGGCCAATAACGCGAATACCGCGGCCAGCATAGACAGATCTCGCCAGCGTCTTTGAAACAAGAGGTACAGGCAGACCCCGACGAACGCCAGAACCGCGGTCTCCTTAAAAGACCACGCGAGATAGAATACGATGCCCGCATACGCGAAGCCGAAGCGAGGTTGTCGAACGACCATCCAAAGGGCGACCATGACCAGGGCGACGGCAGCAATGTCAGGCCGCATGCTGAGCGCGTACCCGCGCACCATCGACGAACTGACCCAAAGGGCAACTGAGAAGAAGAGCGACAGAATACTGAGAGCGCCATGCAGGTTGAGATACTTTCGCACCAGTCTCCACTGTGCAATCGCGCCCACGAGAACGAATGCCACAGTGGGAACGCGCCCCCACGTCATGATGTCGGCACCCTGCGCTCCGACAAGCCTCAGGAAAAAAGCATAGGTGTAATAGAAGAGATAATTGTAGAGCGCAAGAGTGAACGGAAACCTGAATGGCCACGCGTAGACCGAGAGGTGATGTACGCCTTTCCAGACGGGATATATTGCTGCCGCCTCGCCGCCTTGCATCGTAAACAGCGAGCCATAATGCCAGACACTGGCTGCACGAAGGAAGAATACAACGAGATTCAGAATTGCGAAAACCAGCACTGCCGCGATTCGGGGGTTCGAGATGCTAAGGTCTGCGTCTTTCGATGGGAACTTCAAGCTCTTCTCCTCTGAAGCGGGTCTCTGGTTTAACTCCGGTTGGGGAAACCGGACTGCTGTGCGACAAGATCCATAGCCATGTCTCCGCAAATTCGGCGGCAGTTTGGCCCCAGCCCCATTAAGGGCAATTTCGCATTGCGCTGCACAGACTCTCCAATAAAACACCTCACTCCGATACAGCGGAACGCTTGGACGTGAGACCCGCCTGCCCTGCCACGCGGCCTGATCGCACGAGCAATGCTGCAGCGACGATGCCTTGAAACAGAATCTGCGTTCCGAGAATTCCCAGCATTGTGCCGCTCAAGCCAAGCCACTTGGCCATGGGAACTGCAAAGGCAAAGGCAAAGATCGTCATCGCCAGGTAGGACCAGAAAATTGGCACCGTAAACTCCAGCGCCTGAAGCCCGGCGCGCAGCGGGCCGCCCACAAAGATGAACACGTAAATCAAGGCGAAAAGCCGCAGCACATAGCCGTACTGAACCATCTGAGGTCCGTAGATCAGACCGAGCCAGAACCCTGGCGCTATCGCCATGACGACTGCGAAAAGCAAGGTCAACCCGCCCCATCTCAAGAGAATCGACCGGGTGTAGGCGAGCATTGAATGCACCCCGCCCTCACGAAGGTGACGCGCCGTCTCGGCGGGCACTACGTTGTCCAGCCCCTGGAACCAGACATGCGTCGCACCCATCAGGTTCTGCGATGCTTTCAGAACGCCTGCCGCCGCGGCCCCGTAATAGATCGGCGCCGCGATCACAAAAAGATTGCCCGAGGTCCACTGCAGAATCGACGATGCCCCCAGCCAGCGGGAGATTTTCCAGTGACGCTTTGACACCGCCTTCACGCGCGGCCAATCGAACACCAGCGGCTCCACCCAGAACCACCCCACCGCCATGCCAAGAATCGAGGTCCCGGCCATGACCCAGAGCGTGACTGCGCTGTTCAGAGATCCAGCTCTGTGCAGAAGAAACAGGATCGGAAGCTGAGGGAGGTAGCTGAGGGCGTCGTTGGTAAATGCATGGCGGCTTTGCCTGGTGGCGAAAAAGTAGCGTCTGACAAAGTCCTGCATCTGGTACGCGAATGCAGACACCGCCAGGGGCAGCGCCAGGGGCCGCAGTTCCGGATGGTGGAAGAAAGTGCCAGACAGTTCCACTGCTGCAAACACTAGAACAAAGCAGCACGAAACAAGAGCTAATTCCTGGACGACCACCGCGCCGAAGTAGGAAGGCCTGTCCTTGTCTTCCTGCTTCGGGCCGATGCTCATCATCGGAGCGACAATCAACGCGTTCTGGAGGCTGTTCACAAACAGAACCGACATCCATGCGAGTGCGAAGACGCCGAACTCGCGGAGTCCCATGAAGCGGGCGAGCATCACGTTGGTCAAAAAGTTTGTTGCGCTGACGACCGCCTGGTCAGAAAGCGCCCAGGTTTCCCGCCCCGAAATCTGATGCAGCAAGCCGGTCGAAATGCGCCCCCGGAGTGTGCTTTTCGCGTTCATCCCGCCCCTGAAAGATCAACTCCGAATTCGATTTCGAAAGGTTGCGTTCGTCCAGAACGCTTGCGCAACATTCACTATTCATGCCCCAACAAGATACTGGTTTTCGGCTAAGGAGCTTTGTAGATGGTTGCCGATACGGCGGTCGAGATAATCCCTGTTGCATCGGACAGGACGGCCTTGATCTTGCTCATCGGCACATAAACAATGTCCTGCGGCTGCAGCAGGAGCGGCGTCTGGCTCCCCTTGGCGATGGCGTCGTACGAAAGAGGGAAATCCAGCACGGTTCCGTTCGTATTGCGGCGAATCACCCGCAGGCCGCCAGTATTGGCCTGCATCAGAGTGCCTCCACTCATCGCCAGGGCTTCCGCCACGTTCAATTGCCCATCTTCCTGCATCACGTAGCCGCCGGGCCTGGTGACTGCGCCCAGAACATACACAATGCCCGCGCGGGGAACAAAGACCGTGTCGCCCGGCCGCACTAAAACGGCGTCTATCGCCTCATTGCTCTTGCTGCGAAGATAAGGAACATCTTGCTCCGCCGCGCCCTCATCGGCTCCATGGCGGATCTTGATGTGCGACCCCGCCGCGACCGTCAAGCCACCGGCTTGCACCAGCACTTCACCGAGCTTGGTGGGAGAGATCAGCTCTACGCGGCCCGGGCTGGCCACTTCTCCACTGACAGTCACGTATTGGCCGGCATATTGCCTCACGTCAACCGTGACTTGCGGATTGACGAGAATCTGGCCGTTTTTAAGCGTCGCTTCAAGAAGGCTCGCCACCTCTGGCAACGTCAATCCGCGAACCTGAACCTTGCCGCAGAGAGGAAGGGAAAGATTGCCGGCAGGGTCCACCCGGTACGCGTCGGAGAGCTCGGGAGTGTCGTAGACATTGACGCTCAACAAGTCTCCAGGGAGGATGCGCAGCTCGGAGAAGTCCTTGGGAAGCACCGTGGGCGCTGAACCTCCAATGGCCGCCCCTGCTTTGCCCGGTGAAGCGCCGCCAAATGTCGTCTGGCCGGCTGACGACCCCGGCGAGGTCTGCGCATCTCCAGGCAGAGTCATCAGCGCCGGTTGCAAGGCGATGCCGAGCAGAAGCAGCAGGCCGCGGCTGGAATTCAACTTATTTCTCGCCATAATAGCTCTGCACATTGTAGCCATACACACTCCGGTATTCCGTTGCGGACATATCCACCGCTTCAATCACCATGCCGAGAATATGAATCCGGTTCCGGGCAAGAGTCTGAACAAAGCGGCGTAACGCCTTTCGAGATGTCTTTCCAGCGCGCATCACGCCGATGGTTCCATCGCAGTGAGTACCCACGATAATCGCGTCTGCGACAGGTAAAGTCGGTGCGTTGTCCACCAGCACAATGTCAAACGCTTGCCGCGCATCCTCAAGAACTTTCCCG
>Ga0224528_1002469_pt1 | contig 10411 bp, 7 predicted proteins | sample CBST25metaG_2_FD_179888 | JGI IMG/M metagenome (GOLD analysis project Ga0224528, IMG submission 179888) | Peat soil microbial communities from Stordalen Mire, Sweden - C.B.S.T25 | ecosystem: Environmental > Terrestrial > Soil > Wetlands > Peat | place: Sweden: Norrbotten County, Stordalen Mire...
GCTCGGCCGAGGCCAATGCCGGGCTGGCGCACCTGTTGATTGCGCGCAAGCAATATCCCGAGGCGGAAACCCTGCTGCGGGCAGCTCTCGAAAAAACTCCGGGCGACACCGCGCTGAGCGCGCAATTGGCTGCTGTGCTGGCCGCCCAAGACAAGGCCGAGGCGCTGCCGCTGCTCGAAAAGCTGCATGTCGACCACGCCGGCAGCACGGCGATTACCCGCATGTTGGCCGAGGTGCTGGCTCAAGCCGGAGACGCGGCTGGCTCGGACCAGCTTTATGTGGAGCTGCTCAAGGCCAGCCCTGACGACGCCGAGTTGTTGGTTGGCCACGGGCAAAACCTGATTCGCCAGCTCAAGTATGCCCCTGCCTTTGCTGTCCTGGACAAGGCGACGCGGCTGGACCCGGCTAGCGGCGATGGATGGACGGGGCTGGCTTTTGCCGCGTCCAAGACCAATCAGCCCTCGATTACCCTTCATGCCCTCACGATGCGCGCCAAAACGCTGCCCGAGCTGCCTTCGACCTATTTTTTGTGGGCTACGGCGTATGACACGCTGCACGACAAAAAGAACGCGGTAGCTTTTTATCATCACTTTTTGGATGCGTCGGCGGGGAAATTCCCGGATCAGGAGTGGCAGGCGCGGCAGAGGCTGCATTTGCTGGAGAAATAGGCAACTGCCTGCTGCCAACTGTTAGCTGTAAGCTGTAGACAGTGGCTGTCGAAGCAATCCCCATCTTTCAAGAAGAGTACCGGGCGCTGCGCCCTCGCGCACCGATGCCGCCGATTGATGTGCGCTTCAAGCGGTTTACCTCGCTGAACACCACGATCCGGCTGCGCGAGGGAAAGATTCACGTGAGCCTTTCGGATCTGCTGGAGGGTGCGCCAGAGAGTGTGATTCACGCCATCGCCCACATTCTGCTGGCCAAACTCTATCGCAAGCCGATCGACGCCGCACAAAACCTGCGCTACAAGCGCTTTGCCTCATCCGCTGCCGTGACCCGCCAGGCGGAGCTGATTCGCGGCGCTCGCGGCAACAAGCGATTCTTTGGGCCCGAGGGCCGTTTTTATCACCTGGAAGAGGTTTTTGACTCGCTGAATACCCGCTTTTTTGGCGGACTGCTGGGGCGGCCTGACTTGACCTGGAGCGAGGGCATCTCCAAGCGTTCGCTGGGCCACTACGACCCCGCGCACAATACGATTGTGGTCAGCCGCGTCTTTGACCGGCCGTCGAGCCCCCGCTACGCCATTGAATACCTGCTTTATCACGAGATGCTGCACCTGAAGCATCCGGTCAAAATGCGTGGGTTGCGGCGCTCGGTGCATCCGCGGGAGTTCAAAGCAGACGAGAAACTGTTTCCGCAACTGGCTGAGGCGATGGCGTTTATTAGAAGACTGTAGCGAAACGAGACATCCGCAAGTGTCGCGAAACAGGACAGTGCTAGCCCCCTGGCCGGCTGTAGCGTGGACCTCCCGGTCCACGCTTGTCCATGATGAATTACCAATTTATGCGATCTAACTACTACGCCGTTTTTTCGACTGTTTCAGCGGGCTCGGCGAGGGGGATAACTTTTTTGGTGGCGGCCCAGGCGATGAGCACAATGCCGGCGACGACGGACCCCAGGCTGGCCAGTTGCGCGTTCGACAAGCCCCAGAGAACCTTCGGATTGCGGCGAACAAATTCCACCAGGAAGCGCGCCACGCCGCTGAGCAGAAGGTATTCGCCAAGCAGGGCGCCGGTGGGGCGTGGCTTGTTGCCGCGCACCCAGAGCCACCAGCCGATCACCAGACCCGCGGCCAGTTCGTAGAGCGGGGTGGGATGTACGCGAACAAAGACGGGGTCAATGCCGTTGGGGAAGCTCATGCCCCAGGGCAGGTTGGTGGGGATGCCGTAGCAGCCATCGCCTGAGAGAAAGCAGCCGATGCGGCCGATGCCATAGCCGACCGCCGCGGCCGAAGCCGAAAGGTCAAGAATGCGCAGGCCGCCGATTTTGGCGCGCCAGCCCTGAAAAACCAGGGCGGAGATGCCGAAAAGCAATCCGCCGAACCAGGCATAGCCGCCGCTATCCCAGAGCACACTCCAGCCCATAGATTGAAATTCCTGCGGGGTGTCGAGAACATGCCATAGCTTGGCGCCGACGATGCCGGCGACCACGGCCACGGCTACGATGCTGACCGCGTCGGCGGTGATGTGGGCGCGGCGAAAGGCGCGATCCATAATGAAAGCGCCGGCGGCGGCGGCCAGGCAGAGCATCAGCCCGAAGGTTTTTACGCTGAGGAACCAGATGTGCAGGATCGGTTGCATATAGATCAAGTATAGACGGCGCGCATCGAGCAAAAATCCCCCTGGTTTTCTCACTGGAAAAAGCAATATTGCGGGAAAATCCGAAGTGGGCTTGCACACAGGCTCGTCTTTCAGGCGATACTGGAAGCATGTCCAACTTCAACTATCCAGGCATTGAGATTTTGTATACTCGTGAGCAGATTTCCGAACGCGTCGCGGAGATCGGCGCCCAGATTACCCGCGACCTGCAGGGCGAAAAGCTGGTGATGGTGGGAGTTTTGAAGGGCGCCGCGCCTTTTTTGGCCGATCTGGCGCGCACCGTGCGGTTGGATGCGACCTTTGACTTTGTGGCCACATCCAGCTATGGCAAGGGGCAGCGCTCGTCGGGCGCGGTCAAGCTGATCAAGGATCTGGATGAGCCGATCGAGGGAAAAAATGTGCTGGTTGTCGAGGATATTCTCGACACCGGGCTGACGCTTTCGTATCTGCGCAAGATTTTTTTGCAGCAGCACCCCAAGTCGCTGCGCATCGTCACGCTGCTTGACAAGCCCTCGCGACGGCTGGAGAAGATAGAGGCCGACTATGTGGGCTTTTCAATTCCCAATCTTTTTGTTATCGGCTATGGCATGGATTATGCGGAGCGCTATCGCAACCTGCCCGACATTTGCCTGATGACTCCCGACCATCCTGAATAAGGCGCTACGGGAGTTACAGGGCCACAAGAAAAATCGCATTTTTTGATTTCCAGGCGTCGAGAGCCGGGGAGTCAAAAAATGCGATTTTGCTTGTGCGTGACGGATGATCTTATTGGTGAGTCATCAATGCACACTGTGCCCCCATCCATTGCGCGGGCTTTATCGCGCAATGGGTGGGAGGCCAATCACACTATCCGCAGGTGACGGCATGCAAGTGCTGCAAGGCGAAGACGCTGGTTTCGCGGTGCTGCATGGCGTTGATGCCCTCCACGGCGGCCTGCGCGGCGGCGATGGTGGTGATGGTGGGAATGCGCGCCAGCACCGCGGCGCGGCGAATCGCCTTCTCGTCAAAAAAGGTGTCTTGCCCGCGCGGGGTGTTGATGATGAGCTGAATGCGGTCGCCCTTGATCAGATCGACGACGTTGGGGCGGCCCTCCTTGACCTTGAAGACCCGCTCGACGGTGAGGCCGGCCTTCTCCAGCACATTGGCCGTGCCCTCGGTGGCCACAATTTTGAAACCAAGTTCCACATAGCGGCGAACCAGCTCGGCGGCGGCTGGCTTGTCGTGATCGTTGACGCTGACGAAGATTGTGCCCTGCGCTGGCAGCACCTGTCCGGCCGAAAGCTGCGCCTTGGCAAAGGCCTCGCCAAAGGTTGCCGCCACACCCATCACCTCGCCGGTGGAGCGCATCTCCGGCCCGAGAACTGTATCAACGCCAGCAAATTTATTCCACGGAAAAACGGGCGACTTCACGTAATAATGTGTGCCGGTTTCTAAGTCCTTGCCACTGGCCAGTTGCGCGGGCAATAACTCACGCAGTTTGCGGCCCGTCATCAGGCGCGCGGCCATCTTGGCCAGCGGAATTCCCGTAGCCTTCGACACATAAGGCACCGTGCGCGAGGCGCGTGGATTCACTTCGATTACATAAACGCGATCCTTGCCCTCGGCGTCTTTTTGAATGGCAAATTGCAAGTTGACCAGGCCGATAACTTTCAGCGCCAGGGCCAGCTTGCGGGTATATGTGCGCAGCACGTCGAGCGTCTCGGGGCGAATGCTCACCGCGGGCAGCACACACGATGAATCGCCGGAGTGAATGCCGGCTTCTTCGATGTGCTGCATGATGCCGGCGATGATCACATCCTCGGAGTCGCAGAGCGCGTCCACATCGACTTCGATGGCGTTCTCGAGAAAGTGATCGACTAACACCGGTCGCTCTTGCGAATATTCGACGGCCTGCTCCATGTAGTGCGCGACAGCCTGCGCGTCATAAGCAATCACCATCGCCCGTCCACCCAGCACATAACTCGGCCTGACTAACACCGGGTAGCCAATGCGCTCGCCGACGGCCAACGCTTCTTCCACGCTGGTAGCCGTTCCGCCCGCGGGCTGGGGAATCTCCAGGTCGTTGAGCAGCTTCCCAAAGCGCTTTCGATCCTCCGCCAGATCAATGGACTCGGGCGAGGTGCCGATGATGGGCACACCGGCGGCAAGCAAACGCTTGGCAAGGTTGAGCGGCGTCTGCCCGCCAAATTGCACAATCATGCCGATCTCTGCGCCCGATTGCGCCTCGTGGTGATAGACCGCGAGCACATCTTCCAGCGTGAGTGGCTCAAAGTAGAGGCGGTCGCTGGTGTCGTAATCGGTCGAGACGGTCTCGGGATTGCAGTTGACCATAATGGTCTCAAAGCCGTCTTCCTTCAGCGCAAAAGCCGCGTGGCAGCAGCAGTAATCAAACTCGATGCCCTGGCCGATGCGGTTGGGGCCGGAGCCAAGAATGATGATTTTCTTTTTGTCTGTGGGCGCGGCTTCGTCCTCTTCGTCATACGTCGAATAAAGGTACGGAGTCATCGACTCAAACTCGGCGGCGCAGGTATCCACTAACTTGAAGACCGGCTTGATGCCCTTGCTCTCGCGCAGTTCGCGCACCCGCTGGGTGCCGGCGTGTCCCTCAAGCTTCCACTCCGTGGCGATGCGCTCATCGCTCAGGCCGAGCCGCTTCAACCGGCGCAGATGATCCTCGCTGATGGCCTCGGGCGTGGTCTCGGCAATCTTGCTTTGCTCCAGAGTAATTTCGCGCACTTGGTGCAAGAACCAGGGGTCCATGCCGGTGAGCCGCGCCACTTCGCGCACACTCATGCCGCGCTCAAAGGCGAAGCGAATGTAGCCCAGCCGCTCCGGCTTGGGCGTCACCAGCATCTGCGTCAGGCGGCGTGGCTCCAGCACTTCCGCGCCCGTCTTCTTGCCCGTTTCCAAAGCGCGCCAGGCCTTCATCAGCGCTTCCTTGAAGGTGCGCCCAATGGCCATCACCTCGCCCACCGACTTCATCTGCGGGCCCAGTGTGTCGTCGGAACCGGGGAACTTTTCAAACTGCCATTTGGGAATTTTCACCACGACATAATCAATGGTCGGCTCAAAGCAGGCCGGAGTCTTGCGCGTAATGTCGTTGGGAATTTCGTCGAGCGTGTAACCCACGGCTAACTTCGCGGCGATCTTCGCAATGGGAAATCCGGTAGCTTTCGATGCCAGCGCCGACGACCGCGAAACGCGCGGATTCATCTCGATGACCGTCATGCGGCCATCAACGGGATTCACGGCAAACTGCACATTCGATCCGCCAGTCTCGACGCCGATTTCGCGCATCACGGCGATGGCCGCGTCGCGCATCTTCTGATATTCGCGATCCGTCAGCGTCTGTGCCGGTGCAACCGTAATCGAGTCGCCGGTGTGCACACCCATGGGATCAAAATTCTCAATCGAACAGATGATGATGACATTGTCGGCGAGGTCGCGCATCACCTCTAACTCATACTCTTTCCAGCCGAGCACGCTCTCTTCGATTAGGCACTCATGCACCGGCGAAAGATCGATGCCGCGGGCCAGAATATCGAGTAACTCCTCGCGGTTATAGGCGATGCCGCCGCCCGATCCGCCCAGCGTAAAGCTGGGGCGAATCAGCACCGGGAAGCCTAACTTGGAAGCAAAGTCCAGCCCGTCGCGCAGGTTATTCACCAGCGCGGATTTGGAAACATCCAGACCGATGCGCAGCATGGCGTCCTTGAAGAGCAACCGATCCTCGGCCTTCTTGATGGCTTCGAGCTTGGCGCCGATCAACTCGACATTGTACTTGTCGAGAAAGCCGGAGTCGGCCAGATCCACGGCGAGATTCAGCGCCGTTTGCCCGCCCACGGTAGGCAGCAGGGCAAACTTGCCGGGCAGGTTGGCGCCCGCGCTGTCCTTGCCGTTTCCCCCCGACGCCAGCCCCGGCCCATTGACGAGCATCTCCGCTTCGATGCGGATGATCTCTTCAACATAACCAACCGTGAGCGGCTCGACATAGGTGCGGTCGGCAAGATCGGGATCGGTCATGATGGTGGCCGGGTTGGAATTGACCAGCACCACCTCATAGCCTTCCTGCTTGAGCGCCTTGCAGGCCTGTGTGCCAGAGTAATCAAACTCCGCCGATTGGCCAATCACAATCGGCCCCGAGCCGATCACCAAGATCTTCTGAATGTCATTTCTGCGTGGCATGTGTTTGTTCGATTCCTTACTTAAACTGATTCGGAAGTTGCGAAATGTTCATCCGGTAGTTGTTGCTTTGAAGTGGCACGGCTTCAGCCGTGCCACTTCAAGTTTCGATAAAGTCTCGGGGCTTTGGCCCAGCTTCTTCGTTGCTTTGAAAGGGCACGACTTCAGTCGTGCCGCATACAGGCCCTAAAAAATCTCCGGGCTTTAGCCCCTGAGGGATGGGGTCTAGCTTCCATCCAGGGTAAGCCGAAGAATATCGGTATTCAGCCGGACTCGCGCACAGATGTTTCTTGACCGGATTCAGATGGATGTAATGGAGATGCTTGTCGTAGTCCTCAACGTCGCGAATCCTGTGATCGGCAAAGCCGCGCTGCCATATCTCCATGTTCGATCCAAGTTCCTTCTTCGCATGAAACGAGAATCCGCCTTTGATAAGCTGAAGCGCTTTCTCCAGCGAAGTCAACGGCGTTACTAACAGGTGAAAATGATCGGGCATCAAAACGAATTCATGCAAGAGATAGGCATCGCCACGATGTGAGACCAGTATTTTGAAAAACAGGCGCGCCCACGATTCCGTATTGAAAAGCGCGCGGCGTTCCCACGTTTCGGACGTGACGAAGTAGGTCTGCGCGTTGTTCGTTGCGTGTTCGCGTGTGGGTTTCAAAACCATCCCTCAGGGGCTAAAGCCCAGTTTCTGTTCTCACCCTTGCGGCACGACTAAAGTCGTGCCCTTTCAAATCGTAAATCCACAAAAAGTTGTTCATCTCTCTCAAATCGAAGGCCTTCCATGTTGATTGCATACAGAACTAATAATCGTGTCTGCTTGATCCACAAGTTCAATCTTCTTTAGAATCTCTCGCAATTCTTTCTTATCGCCTAGTTCAACCGCACGATCCCAAACAGAAAGTAGCCCCATATGAAACAATCGCTCATTAACTGTCATTCCAACAAATTCGCACATCAACTCAACCTCAAAAAACAGCGGAGCCAAAGCCCCGCTATGTTTGCCATAACCTTCGGATGTGAATCGAGAAAAGTCATCCCTTCCACTCCTCCATCATCCGACGGAAGTCGCGGAAGAGGTAGTTGGAGTCGTGAGGGCCGGGAGCGGCTTCAGGGTGATACTGCACGCTGAACAAGGGCAGCGTTTTGTGGCGCAGGCCCTCGAGCGTGTTGTCGTTCAGGTCCACGTGGGTCAGCTCCACTTCGTTGGCGTTGATCGAGTCGGGATCAACAGCAAAGTTGTGGTTGTGAGCGGTGATTTCCACCTTGCCGGTGCGATTGTTCTTGACCGGGTGGTTGCCGCCGTGGTGGCCAAACTTGAGCTTATAAGTTTTGCCGCCCAGGGCGATGCCGGTGAGCTGATGACCCAAACAAATTCCGAAAACCGGCACGCGACCCAAAAACTGGCGAATCGCCTTCACCGCGTAATCGACCGGCTCGGGGTCGCCGGGGCCGTTCGACAGAAAAATACCGTCCGGCTTCAGATCAAAAACATCCTCGGCCTTGGTCTCGGCCGGAACCACCGTCACGCGGCAGCCCTCGCGTGTCAACATGCGCAGAATGTTCAGCTTGATGCCGAAATCGTAGGCGACGACGTGCAAGCTCTTCCGCTCTTCTTCCCTGGGAAGAAAACCAATATCCAGGTAAGAGTCGCCGGTCTGGTTGCGCTTGTCGCCGGCGTCGAAGCTGTAGCTCGACTTGGTGGAAACCACCCGCGCCAGATCCGTTCCTTCCATCTTGCGCAGGCTGCGCGCCTTTTGGACCAAGACTTCAGAGTTAGTTTCGACCGTCGAAATCACGCCGCGCATGACGCCATGCGTGCGCAAATGCCGCACCAAGGCGCGCGTGTCGATCTCGGCGAGGACGGGAACCGTGTAGCGCTCCATGTACTCGTCGGTGACCTGTTCGGAGCGCCAATTCGAGCTGATCGGCGAAAACTCGCGCACGATCAGGCCCTCGATATAGGGCTTGGCCGATTCATTGTCTGCTTGATTGGTGCCGTAGTTCCCGATCTGGGGGTTGGTGAGAACGACGATTTGGCCAGCATAGGAGGGATCGGTAGCAATTTCCTGATAGCCGGTAAGGGAGGTATTGAAAACAACTTCGCCTTGGCATTCGCCAAGAGCGCCATAGCCGTGGCCACGGAATATGCGCCCGTCTTCGAGCGCTAGAATGGATTGCATCGCCTCTCCGGGGAGTGGATTCAACCGATTCTAGCAGGTTTTGCCGCTGAAAGTAAGGGGCAAACTCTCCTAAAAGCCGTCGTTGCCACGAGCTTTGCGCATTTGTGCCGCGACCCCGTCAGGCCCAAAAGTTTTCCTCAGCCATAGGGTGCTAAAATCATCTAGCCGGGTCCTACGCGACGTAATCCCGCCAACCCCGCCAGGTCCGGAAGGAAGCAACGGTAACGGGCTAGTACGTGTGCAGTGGGTCACCCGGCGCTTTTTATGCCCTGGACGTCCGGCCAGCGACTGCATCGGTTGGTCGTTTTGCACAGGGCTGGCGGCACGAGCAGGAGAGAACGCAGTTTCTTCGACTCCGCTTTGCTCCGCTCAGAATGACTTGGATATTTGCATACAGGCGAGCCGGGGACTGCTGCCGCGGTTGAGCCGCAAGGAGAATGGCATTGACCCTCAGTGTTCGTCCCATCGTGGGCCGACGTGCGAAAATTACCGCGCTCGGAGCCTACGTTCCCCCTCAAGTACTGACCAATCAAGACCTTGAAGCCCTGGTAGACACCAACGATCAGTGGATCATGGAGCGCACCGGCATCAAGGAGCGGCATGTGCTGGCCAAGGGGCTTGGCGTCAGCGACATTTGCACCGAAGCGGCCAAAAAGTGCATCGCCGCGCGCGGCATCGACCCCAGTGAAATTGAACTCATCATCGTTGGCACGGTCACGCCCGACATGATGTTTCCCTCGACGGCTTGTCTGGTGCAGCACAAGATTGGCGCCAAGGGCGCCTGGGGATTCGACGTCTCCGGCGGCTGTTCGGGCTTCGTGTATGCCTTGCAGGCGGGCGTGAAGATGGTCGAGAGCGGCGCGCAAAAAATGGTGCTGGTTTGCGGCGCCGACGCCAACACCCGCATGACTGACTACACCGACCGCACCACCTGCGTTCTGTTTGGCGACGGCGGCGGAGCGGTGCTGATTGAGCCTTGCGAAGAGGGCGAAGTCGGCTTTATCGACTACGTGCACGAGATTGATGGCGCGGGCGGCGTGAGCCTGAATATGCCCGCCGGCGGCAGCCTCAACCCCGCCAGCCACGAGACCATCGACAAGAAGATGCACTTCATCCATCAGGACGGGCCCGCGGTCTACAAGTTTGCCGTGCGCAAGATGGCCGAAGCCACCACCAAGCTGCTGGCGCGCAATGGCGTCACCGGCGCGGACCTGGGCTGCTTTATTCCCCATCAGGCCAACCTGCGCATCATCAACGCCACCGCCGACCGCCTGGGCATGGACCGTTCGCGGGTGATCGTGAACATCGAAAAGTATGGCAACACTTCGGCGGGCACCATTCCGCTGGCCATGGAAACCGCCGTGGAAGAGGGCAAGCTGAAAAAGGGCGACCTGGTTCTGCTGGCCGCCGTTGGCGCGGGCTTCTCGGTGGGTGCGGCGCTGATTCGCTGGGAGATTTAGCGGCAGGCCGTTTTTCTACCACATCATAATCAAGACGGGCTTTGGTTTCAGGGAGGTAAATCTTCCGGGACTGAGGCCCGTTTAGTTTTTGCGGTTACTTCGGCAGATTTTTCAGGGTGACGGTGATGCTGCGGGCATCGCCGCCTGTCGAAGCGATGACAATTTCGCCGCTCGCCTTCTTGCGGATGCTGTTGAATTTCTCGCCCCATTCGACGAGCACCAAGGCGTCGGGGGTGAGCAGCTCGTCCAGCCCCAGGGTCTCCAG
>Ga0224528_1002470_pt1 | contig 10407 bp, 8 predicted proteins | sample CBST25metaG_2_FD_179888 | JGI IMG/M metagenome (GOLD analysis project Ga0224528, IMG submission 179888) | Peat soil microbial communities from Stordalen Mire, Sweden - C.B.S.T25 | ecosystem: Environmental > Terrestrial > Soil > Wetlands > Peat | place: Sweden: Norrbotten County, Stordalen Mire...
CCCCCCCACAAAAAGCAGAAAAACGCCAGTGAAACTGTGAAGGGGCATCCAACCAATGCAAAATCAGCAACTTCCATACGCCTCTCTCACAGAGGCACATAAACTGTGAAATTGTGAAGTGCGCTTACAGCGGAACCAGAGCAAGCGTGTCCTTGCCAAGAGTCTTCAATGTGTCTTTTTCTTCAAGAAAAAGCCACTTGGCGGACTTGCTTTCCGGATACATCGACTCTGGTTCCGCTCTAGTTCAACAAGAGTACCGATTGGCACTCGGACGATGGCTGCATTCTGCGCCTTATGCTTTCTTTCTTTGGAGGGCGTAGAAATACCACCTCAAGTACAGTGGAAGCCACTTTGCCATTTTGAAACGGGATTCTCCATCAGAACGGTCCCACCACGAACAGGGAACCTCCGTGATCCGCATTCCGTGAGTGAACGCCTTCACCACAATTTCAATTCCAATCTCAAAACCGCCAGTGCTTTCAATTCTGATTGTGTTGAAGATGGAACGTCTGTACAACTTGTAGCTATTTGTGATGTCGTGCGTCGGTATTCTGCTCAACCAATGGAGGCTCAGGCCAGCCAGCCGCGAAAGCGTCTTCTTCAATAAAGGGCCTCCGAACTGATGTCCGCCCTTTACATAACGCGATCCGCAAACAATATCCCAGCCCTGTGTTGAAGCAATATCAAGCATTCGTGGAAGCTTGTCGTAATCATCCGACATATCGGCCATCGTAATCAGGACAAATGTAGTCGAAGACGCCAGCAATCCCTCTCGAATGGCGCTGCAAACGCCACGCTGAGGGTTCTTTTGTAGAAACAGTGGAAATGGATAGTTGGCCCGTAAAAACTCAACAACAGGAAGGGTGTTGTCTTCGTCGAAGTCGTAGACGATCGTGACCTGCACTCGCCCGACGGCGTCATGCATCGATTCCGCAATCTTACCGAGCGTTTTGGCGATGTTAGCGCCCTCGTTGAATACAGGTATGACAATATTCAGATCCATCAGTCCTCCCAGTCCAGCTTGGCTGCTTGGGCTATATGCCACCCAATTTAATCTGCTCCTGAATCCAAGGAATAATCTCGTCCAGCGCCTTGTCCAACGAGGTATTCGCTTCAAAACCGAGAACACGCTTTGCCTTGGAAACATCAGGAACACGCTTTTGTACGTCATATTTAAACGGCGTATCGGAGACATAGGAAAACGGCAAATCTGGGCGAATCATCGACCATATCTTGCTGGCTAGTTCCAGCACCGTCGTTGACTCCGGCGTAGAGAGATTGAAGTCCTCATTCAACGCAGCCGGATTCTCAATACACATCTTGATTCCACGAGCCAAGTCGCCTCCGTATGTGTAGTGACGCACCTGGTTTCCTGCGCCAAGGATATGCAGCGGATTCTGCCCTTTCAGAATCTTCTGCACGAGGTCGGGAACCACATGGCTCATCGCAAGTTTGACGTTGCCGGACATGATTTCCTTATCCGTAAGCGCTCGCTTCTCGCCTGTACCGACGCAATTGAATGGACGAATTATGGTATAGGGAAGCTTGTACTGCTCCCATGCGCCCTTAGCAAAATACTCCGTCGCCAATTTCTGGAACCCATATGTCGACAATGGAGGCGGGCAACGTAGTTGGTCCCCCTCTGGGGTAGGAAAGTTGGTCGTACTTTCAAAGACCATGGAAGAGGAAAGGACGGTGACCTTTTTCAGGCGGCCTTTCTTGAATGCATGGATTGCAGCCTCGAAAGTGGAAGCTGTAATCCGTTCATTTTCTGCCAGCAAATCGAACGCAAACTCATGAAAGTACGAGATGCCACCGATCATCGCAGCTACAGCGATGACGTGGTCACAGTCGGCAAGCACATCCTTCATCAGCGAAACATCTTTTGCGTCTCCGCGGATGAATTTATAGTTCGGGTGATTATCGTAACTCTTCTGAACTGGTCCATACTTCGATAGGTTATCAATGCCCACTACATCCCAACCATCTCGGAGTAGATCATCAATGAGATAACCTGCGATAAATCCTTTGGATCCTGTTACACAAATTTTCATTATTTCGCCTCGCTCTCTCTGCCCGTCCTGGTGAGATTCCATATATCAACGACAATCTTCCCCTTATAATCAAGGGTCGCATATGCCTTATGTGGAGCACCAATAATAATGATATCGGAGTTTTCTACCAACTTACTTGCTGAAACGAACCTGTCATCAACGATGTATTCGTCAGAACATAAGACCTCCATCGCTTCAACACGCAGAATCTTTTTCAGCTTATAGGAAAGAGACTCCCGCCTGTCATCGCTCTCCGCCTTGAAGGCCATTCCAAGCACACCGACCTTCATTTCGCTAAGTTTATACTTGGACTTAAGGCTACTGACTAGAAAATTTGGCAAGCCTTCATTGATCTGCATTGCGCTGTTCCCGAGGAAAAAAGTGTTACCAGCAAATGCGTTCAACTGCATAGTGTCTTTGAAAAGGCATGGGCCAGCAGCAAAACCAGGTTTAGGGAAGTTCCGCGTTCGCGGATAATTTGTGGTCATCGCCTTGTATATCTGGTAGAAATCCGCCCCATAATTCTCGCTGATCATATAAAACTGATTAGCGATAGCAAACTGCACATAGCGCCAGGAATTGGTAAAGAGCTTGGTGAGCTCAGCCTCAATGCAGCCTGTAATGATAATCTCAGACGTTAGCACCCTGAACAATGAAGCAACCTCAGAAACTGCCTCAGGATTGTCGCCGGCAATAATTTGCGGAAGTTTGTAAAGTTCCTCCATCGCCTTGCCTTCGAGGATACGCTCACAGGCGAAGCATACCTCGATACCTGGAATCTTTTTTTGAAGATCGCGCCTCACCTTGCTCGTGGTGCCCGGAAATACTGTACTTCTAAGGATGAGAATCTGATCACCCCTGAGATGAGAACTGATGGAGTTAAAGAACTTCCACAACTGTTCGTGTATCGGGTTCAAATGCTCATCCACCGGAGTGCCGATGATCACGATAACAAATTTTGCTTCGCCGACGCTGGTCTCGTCGCTGCTTGTAAACAGGGTCTTATTGATCGTGCTCCGCAGGAGTGCCTCACAGCCCATCTCCATGAACGGCATCTTTCCAGCAGCAATCCCAGCAAGAGCCTCTTCGTTGATGTCGTAGATTACGACTCGTTTGCCTTTTGCGGCTAATGCCACCGATAGGGGAAGTCCCACATGCCCCGCCCCGCCTATCACACACACGTCATATTTCATACATCCACGCTCCTTGACAAGAAAGACATCCGAGTTAACTGAATTGTCATAAATGACACCCCATTAATCAAGCAGACCGAACGCTCCACAAGCGCCTATGCTCCACAATAAACAATTAAACGCGAGGAGATGCGTAACGCCGAATTCGTGGCGAAGTATTCGCTATAATTGATCGATCACGATTAGTACGCAATGGGGAGTTCCGGTAATTTGTAAATGCCTTCACGAATAGACTCTGACAAGACCGGCCCGTATGCATCTGGCCAGAAACTGTCCCTAGTTTCACGACCAACCGTGAGATCGTCAGGGTCCAAAGTAGTCACAAATGGTTGTGGTTTATGCCGCTCCCAAAGCGACATCGAGACTTCTGCCCTGTGTCGTTTTAGCAAAAGGACCTTTTCGCCCCCCCAGTCTGATGCGAAAGTAAACCCGAGAAGCAGCCCTCCAAAGACGCAAGCGCCAATTCGTAGCATAGGCGGACGAATATTAACGCCATAAAACTTGTCCACCAAATAGAGATAAAGCAGTATCACTAGGTCTTTGACCGGATGAAGAAGTTCCATTGAGTTTGTGCTTTCCAAGGTCCAAAAATCGAGACCTGGGGCACTCAGCGGCGGTACAAAATCAAGCTGCCAGAAACCTAGTGCAACAACATGAAAGAATAATGGACGAAGCGCATACCTGTATGCAGTCCTCTTGCTAGAATATAGTCGAAACGATCATCGAACCGCCACTCTGGAAGCCTGAAAATCATCGCGAAGACGAGCATCGTTGCGATCAATGCAAGCCTGTGGCTCACAACAAATGAGGCATAATTGACTGAGATACCTCTGAGTCGGCTACTTAATCTATCGAGCCGAGCTCGTCTTATAAGTCTTTGTGGCAACCTGTTCATAGCTACCTGCGCAAGATTCTGCGGTGCAACTGAGAGCCATAGTGCAAGAAAGCTGAAATTGATACTCGCAATCCTTCGTCCCCAGTCTGCAGTGATCAAGAAGATTGGTACTGCGCACACGACAAGGGTCAGGTAACAACTGCCCCATCGATATAGCTCCTGACATTTATTTTCAGAAGTGTCTTCTATATTCAATGCTACAAGAGTAAGGCAATACATCATTAACATGACAAATGCCCCCAACCAGTACCAGCCAAAGCCCGATAAAAGCACATGCACTGGCATGCGAAGTGATTGACCTATGCTCATATTAATGAAAGCGATCCCACCTTTAGCTGTTCCATCAGAACTGATCATCATTCTGTCTGTTCGACTCAGGGCATTCCATATTTGCATTTTGACAGCGTTATCACTATGAAAGAGCATCGTGCAAACAAATAGCAAGGCCAGAGTCCCAATGTATACGTAGGCCATACCCTTTATTACTGTATCGGCGCGCCTAGGCCGAGCTGATGAAGTTTCGGCTGCTCGAGCAGCGGCAATAATCAAGAACAAATTTGCTGGAGCAGCAAGAAAAAGAAACGCTTCATGAACAAGCATGAGCAATACGCTCGACGCACCAATGAATCCAATAATGCAATATGCCGCAATACGCCGCAAGGTATCATGCTTGACGGATTGCACCAATGAGATTGCCAGAGCACTGACAGTTAGTGCACTATAAAAAAACATCTCTTTTCGGGCGAAGTACTCGTTCCAGGAAACCGCCGCGAATAGTCCTCCTGGAATTATTAGCACCAGAACGGCATTCCATATCCTGAACCTCGCCTTTCTAAAGGCCAGAAGCATCATTGACAAAAGCAGTGTAATATAATTTCCAAATAGTAAACAGTTGGTAAACGGCAGGGCCGAGCTACCCTTTGAATAGGCAAGAATCAACGTCCCCAACAAACCTCGTCGAACCACTCCCCCTTTGTAATTGATCAACAATTCAGAGAAGCAGTACGGATCCCATGCCAGTTTTGTCATCGAACCAACGGTGTAACTATAAATTAGGTATAAGCACGACAAGAAGAACCAAGCACATAACGAGAGTGGTGGGATAACAATCGCAATCCAGATGGAAATCTTCTTGGAAATTGACATCATTATTCCTCCTTGTACCGATTTCTGCTCGAGGGAACTGGCATTGGATCATTGGACCAAGAGCGGCATTCCCAGTTGTTTGGTTAGGGTCCGTTCAAACTATGCCTAGCTCCCTCGTCCAGCTCGTTGAGAGCATTGGCGCCTAGCGCGACGCTCACACTCCGCCAGCGCATACTTATTCCGAGACGTACCTTTTGAGTCTTAATGCATACGTGCCAGACCAAAAGAGAGAACCACCATACGCTGGTTCGATTGATATGCTCTCAACTCTCTCCAATTTTTGGGCACTGTCCTTTCCGTTCGCTAAAGACGCAAAATCACTCGTGCTGCGGACAAATGGTGAAACAAGAAAACTTGTCGTCATCATGTTGGCAACAACTCTGTAGCGCAAGGTCCGTCCGTTTCCGAGACCAAGCACAATGTGAAGCTGCGGAGGATTAAAGAGGGCTGTCAGTAGTTGGCCCAACAGCGTCGGCTTCAGCTCAACTTCAGCGAATAACAATCCATCCGTCTTAGGAAGCGGAACTGTTTTGCCTGTCTTGCATATTTCCCTATAGACGCCTTCATAGTGACTTTGACCATGAATGACTTGCCTCTTTTGCAGAAGAATATACCGGCCGTCATAGGAAACATAGGTGTAATTATCCAACAAGGCGGGCCAACTCGCTCCATCATCAAGCGAGGGAAGGCGCCCCTGTACGGTCTCCAAGTCCACAAGAACCCAATCTGGAGCATCCGATTTTCTAAGATGCTGCTCATTGAGTTTCGCCAGAGTAGGGGTGTAAGCGGAGTAACTTTGAAAAATGGGCCGTGGGTTCCATTTGTTATCCGATGCGAGCAGAACCGACTGCTCGTACGAGTAAACGTCTCCGGTTCCCTTGAGTGCGGGTAAGGGATAGTCGTCTCTGATACCTTCCATTGCCCGCCTGTACAGAACCTGAAGATCATTGTCATTGCTCATTCTCGAGCGGATGCCATTCCACACTGCGCCGTACGTAGTCCAAGTGCTTTTATAGGTGGTACGGGCGTAGGCCCCGATCGCTCTATCCAGGCAGAATTTGAATATATCAGCGTGCTTCTCTCCTCTCCATGTTACGTTGGCACCAAACCTTTCGTGCACTTCTCTGTTCAACACCGCGTCTCCACGAACAGCAGTGATTGCTGTAAGCACGATCGTGATGGACAACGCCCAGATGAGGAATCTATCCATATAGAGGAACGCAATAATCAAAACAAACACTGTGAGCGAACTAAATATACTCGACAGGCTCTCAGCCTTCACAATTCCATGCTTGAATGCTACGAACTGCAATACAGCAAAGAGGAGTGCCAGTATCCATCTTGAGGCGACGGTCAATCGAGTGGAGCGAATAATCGACAGAAATATTAATGCTGTTACAGCAAGAGATATGATTACCAGGCCATCGCCGATCTTCGCTGGTATGATCGACCAGGGGGTCGACATGGCTTCAGTGTAGCCGGATGCTAGTAAAGTAGTGCCATGCATAAATACCCGTAGATTGGCAAGCGATTGGCCGGCAAACATCCAAAACACGGCAGTGGCTGCAACCGGGATCAAAAGGAAAAGAAAAGCTTGCCTGATACGTGCACGATACAGAAGAAATGCGGATGGTATGGCTGCGGCTGCTACATACGGCAAGAGAAGGCTTCCTTTTGTCAGAGGCAACAAGCCGAGCGCAATCAGCATTACGATACCTGCAACTACCTGCCGCCAATTGAGCGACGAAGCTTTTCCAGAAACATCAGAATTTGTCCGCTTCAGAACACAGACAGCCAGTAGGAATGCGTACGACAAAAGCAACAGCTCCGGGTTCCCATATGTTGTGAGAAACAGCAGCAAGATAATGGTTATATATTTCTTTCGGCCGCGCTCTAGAAACAACAACGCTGCTACATATGAAAGTCCTACAAGCAGGCTGCCAAGCATCATCCGGCTGTCAGTAGCCGGTGAGTACGTTCTGGTCAGGATTGATGCGTAGGGACCGTAGGTGAACATGACTTGATTGCCAAAGCTCATGTGCCTTGCAACAGCCTCATTCATAGCCAACTCCCATGACGCATCAATTCCCTTGCTTGGCATTTTTGGGTTCAAGGGAATAAAAAGCGCCACGGCCGTAAAGCTGAGGAATATATAAAACAAGATCGCTGGCATCCTGGTAAGCAGCACATCGCGCAATGACCAATCGCTTGTACTTTGATTCTGTGAGATGATACTTTCATGCGGCATCGGGAAAATTCCTTTCCAGGTTCGACCTCTGCGAAACGGTCGAGCAGAATTCACTTGGCCGAAAATGCGTACCGGGTACGAGAAGCTATGAGCATGCTTGCAGAAGCTCCGAGGATAATTGCCAGAATGATGTTCTGAACATAAAATCCCGCCCTCAAGGGAAGTACATATTCTGAAGAATCCATCCCATTGACGAGACAATAGAATAATAACAATAGCGCACATCGAATCGCGTGGTGGACTTCTCTGTCTGGGGCCAACGTTTCTAAACTGTGCTTCTTTGCGAAATGCCATCCCAAAGCAACTGTTTCGCCTATTATGAGCAGATAAAGCGCCAAGCCCAGCCAACCGGAATCTGCCAACACTTCCATATAGCTGTTATCCGCTCCTCCCATATTGCTTATCATATGGGAGCTTTGATCAGGTATTAATTTTTCGATACTACGAAGGCCTGTGACATAGCCCATCCCCAGCGGGTGGGTCATGCAGTATTGGATCACAACCTTTGCAGAGTCTACTCTTCCGCTGCCCTCTACAAAGCTCTCAGTGTTACCCCTGTTGAAAACTAGCCAAATGCGGCCCGCGCCGACAGTTCCTACGATTGCGCCGACCAGCAGAATAAAAGCCATGAATCCGGAGATAAAGAGATATGCAGAGCGTTTGCTTGTCTTTGCCAACCCGATACAGATGATCGCCAAAACAATAAGCAGCGGGATTTCCGCTCCTCTCGATTGCGAAAGGAGCGTGCCTGCCAGACCGACCAGGAAAAACAGCACGGAACGAACTCTGGACTCCAATGCGTGCAGGAAACTGTATGCCGAGATGATCGCGATTACTGGGCAGATCAAATCCATTTTAACCACGCTGCCTCCAAGAACGCGGAATCCTGCTAGAACGAGGCTTGGTTTGATAAGAATGCATAGGAGGATAACCGCACAAAGCAAGAGCGATATAAGCCTTAGATAAAATAGGCATTGCATCCAATCCGGAGGATTCCGGTAGGCATCGACAAGAAACTCCAGGACGCAGATCAAGGTGAGGAAATAGATGATACTGTACTCTGCCGAAATAATGCGGCCGGGAGAGTATGCTACGGATGCCAAAAACGTCAAACCAAGGAAGAGGGCGTATTTCAGGATGGACCCTGTCTGCTTTGGAAGCAGAACCGACCGCGTAGCGCTTAAGCGAAGGATCGCCCGGAAGGCAATTAATAAGAGCCAGCCAACCTGAAAAACGCTCCAAGCGTCAAAATGCGCCTGGGATGTATCAAACCCAGTGTATTTATCCATTGGTCTAAATATTGGGGGACCAAATGCAAGAAGAAAGATCGGATACCGCAGAAGGAACTCCAGGAATGAAAGGCGTCGGGGAGACCGCGCTTCAGGAATGCCGTGTTCATTCGTGTTGACCAACTGCGAAACTTGCTTCATATGCCTGTTTTGCCCCCTTATGGTTCTCGTAATATTAAGTGTTGAGAGTGACTATATCTTTTGTCTTCTATGCCTTCATTAAGCTATTCATCTTAATCCATGTTCTTATGCTTGAAGAAGAATAATCAGATAACCACCCCTATAGAGAATCAGCCGACTCAGTGGCACATCGGCTATTGTCCTTTGAGGACCGAGGAGCAGCGCCTGGGCCTTATTGGGACATCCAAAGCCTCCTCAATATCCGCGTATGCGCTGGACACGACATCTCTCCATGTCCTTACCCTAGCAACCTCCAGAGCTTGACGTCCCATCTGCTCTTGGAGTTTAGGATTGTCAGCGAGATTTCGCATCGCAGCCGCAAGGTCTCCAACCACTTCCGCCTCGCTCCGATTCTTTACTGGAATCTTAATGCCACAGGACGTCGGGACGACGGCGCCTGGCCCTCCAGTATCAAGGCAAATCACCGGAAGCCCTTGCGATAGCGCCTCAAGAAGTACTGTGCCACCTGAGTCATGGAGGCTTGGAAATACGAAAGCCGTGTAGCGGCAATAGTGCGCCCAGATTTCCTCGTGCGGAACCCTGCCAAGCCATGAAACTGAGTCACCAAGTCTCAGCGCCGAAGAAATGCTTTTGAGCCGTGCTTCATCCCTGCCATTACCAATTATCGTAAAAGTTGCACCGGACCTACCCTTCCGCAGTTCTGCAAACGCCTTCAACGCCAGATGGATTCCTTTCATATAAACAAGACTTCCAACGTAAAGAAAGTTTGCGCCCGCCATCTTGGGCGTAGCTTCTCTTTTTATACGCTCTGATTCCAGTCCGATTTCACGGTGCAAATAGCTCTTATCCCGGCATGTGACCGGAAGCATATCGAGCGTGTCCTGGGTTCTGCAAAAAATCAGCGTTGCCTGCCTGAACATTGCGGGAACGGATGGATCCCAAAAAGCTAACTTGTTGGACATCTCGCGCAGCATTTCCCTGAATGCTATTTTTGCCGGGAAGCTGCCGCGCAGTGAGACGGGCACTGTTTCCCCTCCACCAAGCGGGCCAACAACAAAAGGTAACCTGAGACGCCCCATGAACGATGGCTGCCGAAACACACCAAAAGTTATGTGGTGAACCACATCGAACTGCATCTTGGTTACAAGCCGCTTGGCCAAGCGGTATGCGCCCTGCTGCCATAACCAATAATAGAGGTGCATGCCCTTGGGGCCACGTTTCCACCATTTTCCCCACGATGGGAGATCGTAGTAGTAGAATTGCAATCTCGCGCTCGAAGCATCTGCCAACGCCTTTTCAATTGAATCCCGATTGTTAGAACGCGTGATAACAACCACCTCATGGCCAAGGCGAGCCAGTTCTGTAGCCCAGTGCCAGCCAACTCCGGGTTCTGAACCTTTTCCCGGCTCACAGGCATAGGCTGAAAGCAATACTCTCATGC
>Ga0224528_1002480_pt1 | contig 10380 bp, 7 predicted proteins | sample CBST25metaG_2_FD_179888 | JGI IMG/M metagenome (GOLD analysis project Ga0224528, IMG submission 179888) | Peat soil microbial communities from Stordalen Mire, Sweden - C.B.S.T25 | ecosystem: Environmental > Terrestrial > Soil > Wetlands > Peat | place: Sweden: Norrbotten County, Stordalen Mire...
CGCCCCCTCCCCCGCATTTGTTCCGCCTGACTATCTCGCCGAAGCCCTCACGGATGCCGAACGCCTGCTTCACTACGCCGCCGAATCGGGCCTGACCATCGACGACGTCACGCGCGATTCCGTTCTCCACGCCCGTGCCGTATCGAGCAGCGCATGGACTGAAACAGCTGCGGCCAACCTGCTCACGGCGCTCACCAAGCTCGCCGCGCTCGTCAAGCCAGTGACAGCCACCAGCCTTGAGGCCTGCCAGAACGACATCAAGCCCACCGTCCGAGGCTACTTTGTAGCAGCCATCTGCCTGGCCGTCCTGATTGTTCCGTTTTCGGTGGCCAGCTTTCTGGCCTCCGCCATCTCGACCACCATCCGCAACGACGTCGCGATAGCCAACGATCTGGCGGTAAAGCTCGATAACCAAACTCGAGTTCCGCAGACGACGGCAGTGGCAACACCTCCCGTGCCAACACCAACGCCTGTTGCAGCACCGAGAGCATTCGCGGAAAGGAAGGAACTGCTGGCTGCAGAGGTTCCGGCACAAACGGTTCCGCGGCCTCGTGCTCAATTTGTTCCCTGCTTTGTCCCCTCTGTTCCGGTACCGCCGGCCCCTCTTCCGCAAGGCGTCAATCAAAGCGAGGTCATTGCCGAACTCCAGCAGTATGCCTCCACCATCCGGTCCATCGATGCGCGCGCCCGGCAGTTGAATGTGCTGGTTTTCCGTATTGAGGGAGACCCCTGCGCCGGCATCCGCAACAAGCCCGCCGCCCTGCACCAGGTCTTTGAACTGCCCGCGGGATTGCCGAATCTGGCCCAGGCTTCCGACGACCGGACGGCCGTCTATCAGGAAGTCCGCTACTTTGCCCAGAGCCTGCTCGACGACACGTCCTTCTTCTATGGCGCCATCACCATCTGCATCTTGCCCGCACTCTATGCCCTGCTGGGAACCTGCGCTTATCTGCTCCGCAACTTTGAGCAGCAGATGAACGCTCGGACGTTCATCCCCTCCAAGGCCAACTCCGCGCGTTTTCTCATCGCGGGCATCGGGGGCACCGTCGTCGGATTGTTCAACAACTTCGCCATCACCCAGGGAGCCTCTGTCCCGCCTCTGGCTATCGCCTTCCTGGTGGGCTACGGGGTGGATGTGTTCTTTGCCTTCCTTGAGGGGCTGATCCAGACCTTCACCCACAGCCATGAAACCTCAGCTCCAGCCGGAAAACCCTAGGCCTACAGTTGTACTTGCCCCAATCGGCCTTGATCCGGGCCTGAAGGCCGCGCTCTTTGGGCCTGTTTCAGGGGGTTAAAACCCCCTGCTCCCTCCGGGCTTTCCTATCTACAACTGTAGTACTAGGCATGAAGCCAGCTGTATGGCTTTAGGAATGCCCCTGCGCCCAGTCGCGCGCGCGATCGAAGTGCTCGCGGTCGCGCCACACGTTGCGCGCCCATTTATCACCAATCTGCTCGAACTGCTGCCGGGCAAAGGCCGCATCGCGGAACTTCCAGGCCATGTAGGCGATACGGTTCTTCAGCCCGCCGGTGTTTCCGTACTGCGCGGTCAGCGACTGGTAGCCGCGCTGAATCCGCGCCCAGTCCATCTCTTTCACCGGGAAATTGCCATTGCTGCGCGAGATCAGAACCGTGGCGATATGGAAGTAGATCTGATCGCCCTGCTCGCCGCCCACATTGTCCGCGGCGGTCTTGGCAAAGGCCGAGGCGTCTCCCGGCTTTCCTTCCCACTTGGGCAGCAGGTAATTCGCATATTCCTTGTAGAAGCGGAAGTAGCTGGGCTCGAACTGGGCGGCCTGCTCGAAGGTCTCCTTCATGCGGATTGCGTCCCAACCCTGGGCCAGACCCACAATCATCCTCTCGGAGTACCATCCCGGGCACCGCTCGTGCAGGTTGGCCGCGGCCTTCAGCACCGAGTAGGACTCCTGAATCCGTTCATTGAACAGGCGCCATCCCTCCGGCGTGACCGTGTTCACCTCGCCGTTGCCGCGCGCCACCCACGCCCAGCGATGCAGGCTGGTGGCCAGGGCAACCCGCGCGGTGATCGACTCCGGACGCTGCGCGATCCAATGCTTCAGGTGTTCAAGATGGTCGCGAGTGTCCTTGTCGGTCAGTTCCGGCTTGTCCAGCGCGCCGTAAAAAGCTGTCAGCTTCCATCCCCCGCCGTTGAAGCGGCTCTTTTCGCTGCGGAACTGGGCGGCCATGCGGTCGAGTTCCTCGAATTTCTCCTCGACGAGATCGGTTTCGATCAGGCGCGTCCAGTGGGCTCCATGCAGAGCGGATTCATCCTCCTCGGCCGCGGCGTCGCTTGCGGGGGCCTGAACCGGCTGCGCAAGGAGCGGTTTTGAGAAGAAGACGAGGGTTGGAGCCAGGACAAGAAGGGCGGCAATTTTAGAGACGGGCACGAGCGAACCTCCCAGAACAACACCATGCTAAAGTGTCCCTCCAGACGGAACAAGTTGACTCCGGAATCAATACCCGCAGCCCGATCCGCTATCCTGAATCTTGGAACCCCTCTCTCAATCTGGTCGTCCTGCTCCCGGCCCATGGGCCGCGGCAGCGGTCGCGCTCTGCGGCGTGTGCGCATTTCTTGAGGTTTATTGCACTCAACCGCTGCTGCCTCTGCTGACCCGGCTCTTTCACGCCTCCAAGACCGGTGTCGGATTGACGGTCTCAGCCACCACGCTCGGCGTAGCCCTGTCGGCTCCCATCTTTGGCGCGCTCACGGAGCGGCTGGCCCGCAAGCGGGTGATTGTGGCTTCCCTCATCGGAGTGAGCATTCCGACCATCTTGGCCGCCACCTCCACTTCGCTGGCCCAACTGGTCTTCTGGCGCTTTCTCCAGGGCATCCTGGTTCCCGGCATCGTGGCCGTGGTCATTACTTACATCGGCGAAGAGTGGCCGGTGGACCGCGTGGCCCTGATCATGGGCTTTTATGTCAGCGGAACCGCGCTCGGTGGCTTCATTGGCCGGGTTTCCAGCGGCATTCTAGCCGACCGCTTCAGTTGGCAAGTCAGCTTTCTCACCCTGGGTGCGGCGTCTTTGCTCGGAGCGGCGGCGGTAGCGGCCTGGCTGCCCAAGGGGCGTCGCCGTCTGCCTGCGCCGGTCAGCACGGGCGACCATGTCTCGTTCCCCTACCAGGTGCAGGGACTCCTCCGCAATCGCCGCCTGGTGGCCACCTTTGCCGTTGGCTTCAACGTCCTGTTCTCGCTGGTAGGCGTCTTCACCTGGATCACCTTTCATCTCAGCGCCGCACCGTTCTCGCTCTCCACCACCGCCCTCAGTTCGCTGTTCTTCGTCTACCTGATTGGCCTGGTCGTCACCCCGGCTGCGGGCTTCCTCATCACCAAGGTAGGCTTGCGCACCGGGATTGCCAGCGCCATTTGCTGCTCCATGACCGGGGTGCTGCTCACGCTGGCTCCGTCCCTGCCGGTCATCATTCTGGGGCTGGCGATGCTTTCGACCGGCGTCTTCATCTCGCAGACCGCCACGCAAAGCCACCTGCGGGTGGCCGCGCCTCCGGGCACGCGGGTCACGGCGGCCGGACTCTACCTGACCTGCTACTACCTGGGCGGCACGGCAGCCGGCGTGGTTCCCGGCGCCTTCTGGGCTCTGGGCAAGTGGCCGGCCTGCGTGGGCTTCATCGTGGCCATGCAAGCCGTCGCGCTGGCCATCGCCCTGGTGGGCTGGCGTCCGCCAAAAGCTACCGAGAGAGAGACAGTCCCATCACCCGGTTCCCCATCACCGGCGAATCCTGCATAATCAACAAGGGGCCTTGCCCCCAGCGTGGAGACTTTTGCCGACTGAGCCGGGACCCCGGCCACTTTCGCACCCCGAATCCATGAACCCCGGCGGCAGCGAGCGGAATCTAAAGCACAAGGCCGCAAATTGTTGCGGTTTCTGAAAACTCCACATCCGGGGAATATCCCCCAGCCAGCGCTCACCGCGCGGCAGTTCCCGGCCAGTGAAACACAAGAAGAGAACAGAGGAAGAAACTTTTGTCCGAATTGCGCCCCAAAGCACCGGCTCCGGCCGGCGCAGCAACAACCCTGAAAAAGGTTGACAATCCGAACCCCGGCCCTACGGTGCAATGGAAGCCCAGAGTGAATCCCTGGCTCATCGCCATGACCGTGGCCCTGGCTGCCTTCATGGAAGTGCTCGACACCTCCATCGCCAACGTGGCCCTGCCCCACATTGCCGGCAGTCTGGGCGCCAGCACCAACCAGGGCACCTGGGTGCTCACCAGCTACCTGGTCTCGAACGCCATCGTGCTCCCCATGGGCGCATGGGCCTCCAGCGTCATGGGGCGGCGCAACTTTTTCCTGTTTTGCATCGTAATTTTCACCGTGTCGAGCTTCCTCTGCGGAGCCGCCCCGTCCTTGCCCATGCTGCTGGTTTTCCGCGTCATGCAGGGAGCCGGCGGCGGCGGCATGCAGCCCATGGCCCAGGCCATCATGGCGGACAGCTTCGAGCCGCAGAAGCGCGGCCAAGCCTTCGCTCTTTATGGTCTGGTCGCGGTGCTGGCGCCTTCGATCGGCCCCACGCTGGGCGGCTGGATCACCGACAACTTCTCTTGGCGCTGGATCTTCTTCATCAATATTCCGGTCGGCATTCTGACCTTTGTGCTGGTCAGCCGCATGGTCGAAGATCCACCCTGGATCAAGGCGAACCGCTCGCTGCTGGGCAAGATGGACTACCTGGGTCTGAGCTTCCTGGTCCTCGCCATGGGCGGCCTCCAGATCATGCTCGATAAGGGCGAGGAGTACGACTGGTTCGCCTCCAGCTACATCCAGTTCTTTGCCTTCCTGTTTGTCTTCGGCATGGTGGGGCTGATCGTGTGGGAGTGGCGACACAAAGCCCCTCTCATCAACCTCAAGCTCTTCCGCTTCAAGAACTTCGCCATCTGCTGCTTCCTGATGGCGCTGGTCGGCGGCGTGCTCAACGCCAACACCGTCCTGCAGCCGCAATTTATGCAGCAACTGCTGGGCTACAGCGCCACCACCGCCGGGCTGGCGCTGACCGCGGGCGGCTTTGTGCTCCTGTTTGTCATGCCCATGGCCGGCTATGCCACTGGCAAGGTCTCGGCGCGCACCCTGGCGGTCATCGGCTTCAGCCTGTTCGTCCTCACCTTTCGCTATGCAGCCAACGTGACCACCCTGCAGATGACCTTTCAGGCCGCATCCTGGCTGCGCGTGGTGCAGATGATGCCCATTCCTTTCTGCTTCATCTCCATCACCACGGCGGCCTATGTGGGCATGCCGCAGGAGGAGAGCAACCAGGTTTCGGGACTCATCAACTTCGTGCGCAACATCGGCGGCAGCATCCTGATCGCCCTCACCAATGCACAGGTGACCAGCCGCGCCACCTGGCACCAGCAGCACCTGCAAAACGCCATGACCTCTGCCAGTTTCGCCTTCCAGCAACAAACGCAGGCGCTGGGCGGCTTTCTGGGCAGCAAATTCGGCGCGGCCAACGGCCAAGGCATGGCCCTGGCCTCCATCTATAACCAGCTCAATATGCAGGCCCAAACACAGGCCTACCAGGACGTCTACATGGAACTGTCCTGGATGTCCGTAGGCCTCGTGCTGGCGGCCTTTCTGCTTAGCAAGAACAAGCCGGTCCAGGGAGCCAAAGCGGAAGCCATCCATTAGTCATGGACGGGGGGTGCTCAATGCTGTCCCCCTCCGCTCCTGCTCTGCAACAAACTCCCCTTTTTCGCATCGAATTTGCATCAAAATCCCGCCGCGCGGCGTCAAAGAGGGGTAATTTCCCGGCCCGCCGGCTTCTCCATGACCGGAAAGTAATATGTCCTTCCGATCATGGAGAAGGCGGCAGGAAAAGTGGTACGCTCAGCACAGGTTAGACTGATTGGCGACCTGTGGTTATCTGTGGTTCGGTGCACTGGATTGGAAATGCTTTTTCAAGGCTCGGTCCCGTGCCGGCATGGAGCACTTCCAGCTTCCTCTGAAAAGAGGATTAAGGTACTCAAGGACTCCAGCAAGGGCGAGTTCGGCGTTTTGCCAGCCTCTTCGCGGTTGATCCATCCCTTCCGGCAAGTTCCGGAAGGGATCACCGCAAATCGGCGCCCAGAAAATGGGATTGGCAGCGACGGTTTTCTTTCCGATACAGTTCTGGCAAGTTGAAAGCTTGGACGCGATTGCTTGAGAACAGTCAGCCGTCGTAACCCTGCAGTGATCGGCGAAGGCGACGGTTGAGGGAGTATCCGTTTTGGGATTGAATCTGGCAGCATTGGGAACTCCGAAACCCGTGGTAAAACTGGCCGCGCAAGCAGACGATCGCTCTCCTTCGAAACTGCGCAAGGCCGGCCGTATCCTGGTCGTCGATGACGAGGCTCAGGTCCGCATCATGATCGGCGCCACGCTGGAACACCAGGGATATGAGGTGGAGCTGGCCGGCAACAGCGGCGAAGCCCTTGAAGCGCTGGAACTGAACACCTTCGAACTGGTGCTGACCGATATTGTGATGCAGGGCGGAAACGGCATCGCCCTCCTGGAACGCATCCACGAACTGCATCCGCACCTTCCCGTCATCATGGTCACGGCCGTTCACGATATCGGCGTGGCCATCGACTCGATGCGCCGCGGAGCGTATGACTATCTGCTCAAGCCCTTCGAACGGGAACACCTGGTGGCCACCGTGCAACGCGCTGTGGAACACCGCCATGCCCTACAGGAAAGCCAGAATTACCAGCAGAGCCTCGAGCACGTGGTGCGCGCCCGCACCGAAATGCTCCGCCAGGCCATGGAAGATCTGGAGCACTCCTACGACATCACCCTCGAGGCCCTCGGTGACGCGCTCGATTTGAAAGACTCCGAAACCGAAGGACACTCCAAGCGGGTGACAGCGTACACCATCGCGCTGGCCCGGGCCTGCGGCATCTCTCCCTCGCAGATCAAGGTGATCGCCCGCGGCGCCTTTCTGCACGACATCGGCAAGATGGCCATCCCCGACGAAATCCTGCGCAAACCTGGCAAGCTGACCCCGGAAGAGCAGGAGATCATGCGCGAACACTGCCCGCGCGGCTACCACATGCTGCGCAAAATCCCTTTCCTGGCCGAAGCCGCCGAAATCGTCTTCACCCATCAGGAACACTTCGACGGATCCGGCTACCCCAGCGGGCTGCGAGGCAGCCAGATCCCCATCGGCGCCCGCATCTTTGCCATCGCCGACACGCTCGATGCCATCACCAGCGACCGCCCCTACCGCAAGGGGCGCAGCTTCGACGCCGCGCGCGAAGAGATCCTGCGCTGTTCTGGAACCCAGTTCGATCCCGCCGTCGTAGAGGTTTTCCTCAAGATTCCCACAGAGCTCTGGCAGGAACTGCGCGCAGAGATCACCAACCAGAACAAGCGGTTCTCCACCTTCGACATGGCGAGCTCACCTCTGCCCCCGGCTTAGACCAATGCCACTCCTGTCTGCCGCAAAAGTCGCTTTCCACCTGCCCTCCGTGCCAGAATGGCGCGTCGAGAGCGGCGAACTGGTGCGCAACGTCAAGTTTCAGGATTTTGTCGCGGCCCTGGGATTCGTCAACCGGGTCGCCGATCTGGCCGAAGCGGCCGGCCACCATCCGGACATCGACATCCGCTACAACCGGGTCCGACTCGGATTGGCCACACACGACGAAGGCGGACTGACGGAGAAAGACTTCAGCCTGGCGGCTGCCATCGACAAGTTGCTCTGACGATCCGACTTCCGCTCAGGATTCGTCTTCTGCGTCGTCAGTTGAATTTCCGTATTGTGGATTTGTGCCACTGTCTTCCGCCTGACGGAGCGATGTGAGGGTCTTCCGGTACCACCATGCGGCAGCCAACCCTCCGGCCAGCACCGAAGCCGCGGCAATCACTCCCAGCTTGAGCCAGCCTGAAGGACGCCGATCGTCCATTTTACTTGTGACGGAAGATGAAGATTCTATAGGGTTTTCCATCAGAATAAAGTCCCTTGCCCGGACGGTTTCAGTTGCTGTTTCTCTCCGCCGATGTCATGCAATTAGATGCAGGGTCTGAGGAAACGATAGCTGACCTCTCCCAAATAAAAATTTTGTTTTTTGTATTTGCTTTCTACCGAATCTATGCTAACGTGTATATATTCCAGTTGAGGAGGTGGCAGAGTTTGCCTCTCCAATACGGGAAGTAGTTTGCGTCACTGGCCTCCCGGCACGAACAGCAAGACCGTTCGTGCCGTCTTTTTTTGCGCCAAAAACGCGGTGTTTCCCTTCCCTGCTTCACCGGTCGTCCTACCGCCAGCCCCCGCCGTGTTTCAGTTTTGTTCTATTCGGGTTCCAGTTTAAGATGATGAGCAGAGAGTGCTCCCATGATGAATGGTAAAAACCGCCGCTGGGTCCTGGGTCTGGGTATCTTCGTTCTCACTGCCGCAAGCTATGCGCAGTGGTCGAACCCGGCCGACGATATTCCCGCTTATCATCCCTCCGCCCCGCTCAAGGTGAGCGCTCTGCCGCCCATCCTTTCAGGTGCCAAGCTGACCGGCCAGAACTTCCGCTATCCCTGGCAGGTGCATGTTTACCAGCAGGCGATCCGGATCGGGAACGTGCTCTACCAGCTGCCCTGCAACTGCCGCTGCGACCGCGCTCTGGGACACACCAGTCTGCGTAGTTGCTATGAAGGCTTGCACGGCACCGAGTGCTCCACCTGCGCGAAGGAAGCTTTCTTCGCCTCCAGGCAGATCAAGGTGGGCAAGACGGTGGCCCAGATTCGCGAAGCAATCAATCGCCATGAGTACGAAAGCATCGACCTCGAAAAGCAATAGCGCTGGCTACGGCAAAACCCAATTTGGCGTAGAATCTTACTATGCAGCACGAGCCAGTTGGCCCGGCTCGCACCTGGGCATCTTCCAGTAGTTTTGCGGAGGATGCGAGCATCACGGGGGCGTCACGGTTTCGACGGGATCGATTGCGGCTTAGGAGTCATGTCAGGGTGTGGGCACCTGCAATCGCCTGCAAAAACAAAGTTGCCAACGATAATCTGGCACTTGCAGCTTAATTAAATAAGCTGCCGTCTTCCACGGCTTTGCCTACGGGCTGTGAGCGGACGTCATACAGTGGGCTGGCATAAGCAGCTCGGTCCGTGTTGCTTGCGCGAGATCATCGGACTAGTTCCCGTCGCATCTTGTCCGTTCTGAGTGCCGGGGGCGAAACCAAAAGGAACCGGGCAAAGCATGAACACTCCTGGCTGACAGCGATTTCGGACGCGGGTTCGACTCCCGCCGCCTCCACCATAATTAACCGCATTAGTTTCATAGACATACAAAAACGCTAGATTTTCACGTACGATACGCGTACGATAGCTCCATCATGTTGACGCTCTATCGTCGCCATTTGAAGCGCTGCTCGAAAAAAGACGACCGCTACTGGAAACGGTGCTCTTGCCCCATGTGGGTTGAAGGTACGGTCAACGGCACCTATATCCGCCGCAGCCTGCAAACTGCGAGCTGGGAGCGAGCACAAGGACTTGCACTGGAGATCGAGTCTGCGGACGATCCCAAGAAGCCACCTGCGAAAAAAGAAGAGGCCATTACCATACAGCAGGCTGTTGACGAATACCTGGCAGATGCCAAAGCCCGCGACCTTGCGGAGTCAACGCTCGCAAAACTGGATACCATTTTCAGAAAGCAGCTCTTGGGCTGGGCAAGGTCCGAAGGATATACCCTGCTGAGCGAATTGGACCTGCGTGCGGTTCAAGCGCTTCGCACCACCTGGAAAGATGGCGGGCTGGCAAAGAAGAAAAAACAGGAGCGCATCACGGGCTTTTTCTGGTTCTGCATTCGTGCCGGATGGATTGCGACCAGTCCGACGCACAATCTCAAGCCAATTACCGTCCATCAGAAGCCCACGGACTACTTCTCGCGCGAAGAATACACGAAGATTATCGAGGCCACCTACCGGCTTGATGACGGAATGGAGCGTGCCTACGACATCGAAAAACGAGGCGAGCGCATACGCGCCTTGACTGAACTGATGCGCTGGAGTGGCCTGCGAATCCGAGATGCGGTTACGCTTGAAAAAACGCGGCTTCTGCTGAACGACGATCTTTTTCTCTATCAGGCAAAGACTGGTGTACCGGTGTACGTTCCGCTTCCTCACCACGTCGCCGAGAGACTTCGCAACATCCCCCCCGGCCCCAAGCCGAATCCTCGTTACTTTTTCTGGAGTGGGAACGGCGATCCGAAATCGGTGGTGGCAGATTGGCAGCGTAGCTTCCGAAGATTGTTTGAAATTGTCAAACTGGAAGCGGCTGACGGAACAGCGAAGAGATGTTTTCCGCACATGTTCCGCGATACATTTGCTGTCGAGAATCTATTGGCGGGAGTTCCAATCGACCAGGTTTCGCTTTTGCTTGGCCATAAAAG
>Ga0224528_1002482_pt1 | contig 10367 bp, 14 predicted proteins | sample CBST25metaG_2_FD_179888 | JGI IMG/M metagenome (GOLD analysis project Ga0224528, IMG submission 179888) | Peat soil microbial communities from Stordalen Mire, Sweden - C.B.S.T25 | ecosystem: Environmental > Terrestrial > Soil > Wetlands > Peat | place: Sweden: Norrbotten County, Stordalen Mire...
AGAGGGTGACTCATGTCGATCAGTTGTTCCAAATCGGCCTGGAACAACTCGCGTTGAGGGTGCTGAAACTCGTTTTTTGGACGCATCAGTTTTCCCAGCTTTTTCGCCAGTTTTCTACCACTGATGAATATATTATAACGCTATCTATGAACATATGTCGTTGATATTATGATGCTTATATAATATTTCAGCGGCAACTAACTACACCGTCTCGGAGTCCAGTTCCAACGCCAATGTCGGTTGGCTGAGCGGCCGTACCTCGTCCAACAAAGGTTCAGTCTCTGCCTCCAAACAATATCAGAAGCAGAAAGAGCCGTTGTTCGAAGAGAAGGCGTTCTTTGAGTTGAAAAATGCCCAGGCCATCGTGGCGGCTTTTGATGGATCGGCCCCGTTGCCGGCGACCTACTGCTACCTAAAGCCGGATTTTCTGCCCGTCAGCATGACGTGGTTTGAACAGGAGCGAATCAACTTCGATCCGGAAAGGATACGTGCGTGAACTTCGAAATCATCATTCCGTTTCTGAAGCCCATTGAGCATCTACTCGAATCCGAGACCGTATCCGAGATCATGGTCAACCCTGATTCGTCTGTGTGGATCGAGGAAAACGGGCAGATTCAACTGCTGCCAGGAATTCACTTTGAGGATGGTGCGCTACAAACTGGACTTGAAGTGATAGCCAACCGTTTTGGCAAGAAGCTCGACGCGGATTCACCTCTAATGAATCTACGTCTGCCCGATGGCAGTCGCATGGCGGCCATGATTCCGCCTGTCGTCAATCCCCGGCCCGTCGTGACCATCCGCAAGTTTACGTCACGGAACTTCACCATTACCGACTTGGTGAAACGCAAAATGCTCACCGGCGAGCAGGCAGATATGCTGACGAAGGCAGTCAGTACGGGACAGAACATCTTGATTGCGGGCGGCACAGGCAGCGGAAAAACCACGCTGCTCAATGTTCTGGCTGACGCCATTCCCGAAGACGAGCGCATCCTCATTATCGAGGACACCGCGGAACTTCACGTCCGCAAACCACACATCGTCTCTGTGGAGTCGCAGACCGACACGCATCGCAACCAAGTCACGTTCGATGACTTGCTCAAGGCGACACTTCGTCATCGCCCCGACCGCATCATTGTTGGTGAAGTACGCGGGGCCGAAGCCCGCACATTGCTGGATGCGATGAATACTGGGCACCGTGGAACACTGGCCACGATTCATGCCAATGGTGCCGAGGATGCGCTGCATCGTCTGTCGCAATTGGCCATGCGCAATTCCGGAGGTGTGCCTCTACGGGATGTAGAGGAAGAATCCCGTAGGTCCATCGATGTCGTTCTCCACATCGCGAGGATCAACGGGATTCGCACGGTTCGAGAACTACTGCGTGTATGAGCGTCCCGCTCACTTTGCCAGCGCTGCGCGCTCAGCCTGCTTCTTCTGGCGGCGTACCTTTGCCCAACGTTTCTTCTGCGCTGCGGCAATTGCTTCGCGAGCACTCGTGCTCAAAACACGTTTCGCAGGCGTCTTGGATGCGGTCGTTTTGGCTGCCTTGCTGCTTGTCGGGTCCGTCGTTGCTTCTGCAACGGCCAGCGCGCGGACACGAGTCAGTAGCGCAATTGCCGCATCGAGTTCGTTAACTAGGTTGCCTTTGGGCTTGGGGCCGGTCTGTTTCTTCGCCATGGATCTTCCTACTCCTCAATTCGCTATCAACACAAATACCGATCATAATTCACTAGGCTGACATTTATCTTGGCTTTAGCAACATCCACATCCTTGGCCCTTCCAGGCCGATTTCCCTTCTTTGATCAGAATGGGAATGGCCACCAGAGCAGCGGCAGAATCGAACCATGCGATATGGAACAGAGCATTCACTGCGAGTCCTATGAGTGCGATCAATGCAAGGTAGGCGCAAGTTGCCGACTGTGCAGCGTCGGCGGCTAATGCAGTGTTTCCGCAGCGGCGAGCTTCCCGGCGTTTCAACCATGCAAGAACAGGCATCGCAAATAATGCGGCTATGGTAATGCCGATTCCTGCGAAGCTCGTTTCAGGGCGCAATCGGATGACTAAAGATACGAGAGTTGTTCCGGTTACGACAAGAGCAAGAACGAATAGCAGCACTGCTGCTGTTCGAGTCGCGCTTCGTTCAGAAATAGAGATATTTGGAATCCACTGTAAGAGGACCACGGCGGCAGACATGAGTTCTACGAAGCTATCGGAACCGAAAGCCAGCATTACGGGGCTGTGTGCCGTAATCGCCGCGTATGCGGATACGCCGAACTCCACCAGCATCCAGGCTAACGTGATGCCTTGAAGCCAGAGGACCTGAGGTCGGGGCTGCGCCTTTGAAACACATGTTGGTGCCGGTCTCGACGGCTGAATGCTGATCTGTACGAGGTTGGGCATACTGTCATACTCGCAGTCCTCAAAAAGAAGCGCAAGACCTATGCAGTAACGCTGCGAGCCAAATCATTGTGTCCCAATATTCGCAGGGTATACACGCCAATGACTTATCGTCCCTACCTTTATTGACTGGAAAACAATTCTGCCAGCGACGCTTTGAGTTGCTCCGTCAAGCTTCTGGACCCAATCGATCACCGCGCGCGCTTAGCACTTGCATCATTCCGCCATCGTTGCGGTAGAGCTTGCCTGCCACGGTAGTAGCTGTTTCCAGCACCACAGACAGCATGGTTTTGTCGTTAAAACGGAGCAGAACCTCACGTCCGCTCTGCGGATCATCGAAGACCATCAGTTCTTCGATAGTCTTGCCCTTGACCTCCGGAAAATCAAATGTTAGATGTTTCATAAATCCTCCGAGAATGGCCCTTATTAGGGGATTCTAGCAGCTAAACCGAAACTTGAGTACGTGAAGAAGATCGCGCACGCGGAGACACGCAGATCGAAAAAGGCGTACACGGCGGCTCTACAGGCTGTCTACGATGCCATCGTACAACGCCTCATTACGGCGCGACATGAATCTGGATTGACGCAACGGGAAGTCTCGGCCCAGATCGGCCGCGCACACTCCTTTCTCTCCAAGTGCGAGACGGGGGAGCGCAGGGTCGATGTTCTGGAACTACTGCAACTCGCAAAACTGTATGAGAAACCGCTTCAGTATTTTCTGGGCGATTGGGACGGCAGGGACTCATAAGTGGGTCTGGGCAATCCTCTCGCCGATCAAGGCGACAAATCTCTGGATCATTGGGTGAGCGTTCTCTTCACGGAGAGTGTTTACCTATAGATAGATTAGTGATATAAAAGAGCCATATCTGTATAGGAGGCTCTTATGAACCGCTGCAAGCAATGTGATGGCAAGGATTTCGTCAAGAACGGCTTCGTGAGAGGACAACAGCGTTATCGCTGCAAGAGTTGCGGTCTGAATTTTGTTGTGGGGGATAAGCGCGTCAAGGAGGATACGGCTATCAAGAGAGCGTTTGCGGTGATTCTCTATTCTCTGGGTAAATCCTCCTATGGGTTTATCGCCAAGTTGTTCGGGGTTACGCGACCGGCAGTGCAAAAGTGGCTGAGGCGGGAGGCCGACTTGCTCGGAACACCGGAGATTCCAGCAACCATCGAAGAGATGGAGTTTGATGAGATGTGGCATTTCATCGGCTCAAAAAAAACAAACTCTGGCTCCTCAAGGCCGTGGATCGTACTTCACGGCGAACTGTCGCCTGGGTTCTCGGCGGTCGTGATGCTGCAACCTTCCAGCGGCTCTACGACAAAGTCAAACACCTGACCCACTGCATCTTTTACACGGACGATTGGGACGCCTTCGCCAAAGTACTACCTCCGGAGCGCCACATCGTCGGCAAGGCACATACCATCCTGATCGAGCAGGACAACAGCAATACCCACCATCATCTTGGCCGCATGACGAGAAGGACCAAAGTCGTCTCGAAAAAGGCAAAGATGGTCGACGCATCCATGAAGTTGTGGTGCGCCCTGACGCAACCGGAAACCTTCGCAGCGTTCCAGAAAACTGCATTATCTATCTTTCGGTAAATACTCTCCGTTTTCCTTCTGTTCAAAATGAGGGAAAGACGCTCTATCTGGGTATTTACTTGACGCCACCGACCCCAAGATGTAGCGTTTTGGGGTAATGAGCGATGAGGATTATGATGCCAGATCGAGGCGTTGTCGGCAGACAAAGGCGGCAAGGTCTGGTTTATGGATGGCTGGAGCATAACGGCGAGAATGTTTTGCATGGGACTCACTCCTTGAATCGACTTTCTTGTTTGGTACCGAAAACGGGATTGATTCGGGTGGCACTCATGGATTGAACCGGTCTGGCCATCGCCAGCGCGAGACGATGTAGGTTTTGTCGGCCTCGAAGGCAGCGGCGACGGCCTCAATATGGCGTTCTGGGTCGGTGCCGGAGGCGGTGATGTTGATGTGGCTTGCGACCCATGCGAGGTAAAGCGGGATCAGCGCGCCGAGCAGGTGCCCACGGTTGATGGTGCGGAGCCGGTAGGCGAGAAGAAAGTCGTAGACGATCCGGGCCCAGAGGCTTTCGGGCATATGAAATGCTTCTGCGCCGGTTGTGGAGAGCCGCTTGAGCTCGAGCAGCGAATTCGGCGGCAAAACAAGCGACCAGATTTCATGAAGGTTGGAATAAGCGAGCCGAAAGGCCGAGAGCATAGGGGCAATATCTGCAACCGCATCGGCAGAGGGCGCCAGCGGCATGGGCATGGAATTTTCCGCGTGCAGCAATGATCGAAAACGCTGCCAGAATGCGGCCTTGGCCTTGATATCGGAGAACAGCGGCCCGGTAACCAAGGGGAGAATGGCATTAAGGTCGGGTCCGGTGGGCTGGACGCACGTGCCAACGTCGAACTGCTCAATGGTGAACCCGGCTACCGCGGCCTCGTTGACTGGCCAAAGAGGCGTTTCGCCCTGGTTGATCGCGGTGAAACGCCGGGCAGCGTCGGCCAGGCATTTGGCCATGCGAAGCGAGAGGCCAAGATCGACAGCCAACCCACGCCCCAAAGCCTCGTTCCATCTCCTCCGGGTCCAGCGCCGCAAACACCCGGTTGAACGTATCGTGCGACGGGATGCCTGACGGAAGCGTCAGGAAAGTTTGCAGCCACTCCCGCTTGTCCTCCCCGTAATCGGCGATGTCGTTCCAACTCTCGGCTCCGCTCAGCACCGCCGCTATGGCGATCAGAAGTATCTCTTCCAGAAGATGTTCCCGGTTCCGTTCCACCCGTGGATCGCGCAACTCTGCAAAATACTTCAGGGGTTTGTCCATCTCCCCTTCTTACAAATCCCTCGCTCTCTGCATATAGCAATCTATGGACATTTATATGCGTCGGCCCTGGGGTCTGGTCGATTTAACTTGACTTTGCGGGAAAATCGCGTAATCAATGACACTGCTTAATTGCCGGATCAATAGAGGGAAAAACCTTCTTCGGGTTGCCCATGCTTCTTTCCCTTGAGGGATTCAATCTCAATACGCACGATAGTCGTATGTGCGAACATTGGAGCCGGGTAGGTGAATTTTTCCTGCGTGAAGCGGCCAACGACAGCATTGAGTGCGCACTGCTTCTGTTGTTCGTCCTCGACAAAGACAGCCGTACCCATGCCGATCACCGTGCGGTGTCTCGCTTCAAAGTCGCAGGCCTTATCGCTAGGAATCACCCCATGGCCGAGCGAGACCTCAAAACAGACGTGTGGATTTTGTTTGAGGATTTCAATTTTGGTGCCGTGCCGTGCCGAGTGGAAGTACAGCGCATGGCCATCGTAGGCGTAAAAAAGCGGGACCAGAAAGGGCCGGTCGTCGAGGCTCATTGCCAGGTGCATGACCTTGCCCTCATGGAGAATGGCGTCGATTTCGGCGCGATCCGTAATAGCGCGCTCCTTGCGCCGCACCGGAGCCTGTAGATCAATTGCGCGCATCGGTAGAGCTTCGTCCATCGTATTTATCCTCCGCAATTGCAAGAAAAGTTACGCTTCCGGCGGCCCTTGGGGCAACTGCGTGGTCCACAAGCCGGGACAATCACGATCTGTGTTCCCTCGCCCTTTGGATTGGGCGTCTGGCTTTCGATCCGCAGGCCCATCTCTTCGATCTCTAAAGGCAGCCAGCGCGGAACATGATCGCTGATGATCTCCAGCCGCGTGAAGACGACCGTGTCAAAGAACGGAAGCAGGATCTCGCGCGAGACCTGCGGCACGCCGCGCTGCACCAGCTCAATCAGGTTTACGCGATAGTGGCCGTTCCGCACATTGCCGACCGGCTTGGGAAGGATGACCTCCGGTTCTCCTTTCGGCATGTTGCGTTCCTGCTCGCTGACCTGCTCGAGTTGTTCTTCAAGCGAACCAAGGGACTTCCAGACATGGAAGCCCCAGTCCTCAAGAAAAACGCGGAAGATGCCGCGCAACTCGCGCAACAGGAAGACCTCGCACTGCGTAATGGGATACACGGCCACGCCAAGCGCCCGCTTCATTTCGCTCAGGCTCATGTTTGCATCCAAACTCAAAGGCGTCACCGAAATTTTTTCCCAGCGGCCGTCTTTGTTTTCGTACACACAGATCGTGCCCGTTCCCAGAAACCCTCCGACTTCGCCCTGAGCGTCGAGATAAGTAGCAATACGCATGAGAAGCTCCAACACATCATTAAATACCGGCACAGCTTGTGCACGAAGCGCTTGTCACAACCGTGGAATTTATGCCGGTGCGCACCGGAACGGCATAGTGCGCCGGTGTAGTTTCGATGGCCAAAAGGCTTTCAATGTAGGCGGACGGAAGCTTGTTTTGCCGCGCCCCGTCGAGAATGCACGCCATATACTGTTCGCTCGGCCGACAAGGGCTATTTAGAATATCTTTTTTGTAGAGCCGCGCCTCGTAGCGTTTTCCCTGCATATCGCAAACCTGCACCGGGTAGTGAAAATATTTTCCGGCGCCGTCGAAGCGCGCATCCTGCCAGAGGTCGAGCTGATCCCAGTCGAGAGCGTTCAGCGCGAAAAGCACGCCCCAAAGCCGACAGCCCTTGGCCTCGATAGCGGTTTCAAGTGCGCCGTCCCACTTCTCGCTGTGATCGTAAAATCCGATCCGGTAATCCTGCAGGCAGGCAGCGCTCACTCGCACCGGATATGAGCACCTCTTTTTGATCTGCGCAAGGTTCATATTCGCGCCGTAGGCAAAGAGCAGGTTGTTCGAGACGATACCGCTTGCTTCCTGAATCTGAAATAACTGCGCGCTCATGATTTCATGCTCCGGGATCAAAGTGCACCGTGAGATCGGCAAAGCCGCCGTGATTACCACGGCTTTACCGCAGCATCCTGTCTACCAGACGTTCAGGCTCCACTCGCGCTTGTTCTTGTACTCCATGTCGGTAAACAATGCGTTGGCCATTTCCTCGGCCAGCCAGATGGCGCCGGCGTAACCGACGATCGGATGACGGAACATGCCGGCGCGATCATAGGTCGGGAAACCGACACGCACCATCGGGATCTTGTGATCGATCGAAGAGAAGCGTCCCTTCGAATGACCGAGAATCAGATCCAGCTCCAGTTCGTTGTTTTTCAGTCGTTCCTCCATCTCCCACAGGTCTGCGTTGGTGATGACCTTCATATCCCAATCGACCTTTTCCTTCAGTTCGAGAAGGCGAGGATCATTTTTATAATCAGGATTGTCGTCGCCGAACAGCAGCAACATCGGCTTCATCTCAAGATCAATGCAGAACTGCGCCAAGCCGATCACCTGATCAGGATTGCCGTAGATGGCCACCTTCTTTTCCGCAAAGAACATGTGAGTCAGATCGGTAAGCGCATCGATGGCTATGCCGCGTTCTTTGACCAGCGAAGCAGGAATCGGCTTGCCGGTAATCTGCTTCAGAGTCTGCAGAAACTTGTCGGTGTTACGAATGCCGATCGGCGTCGGTCCGATGGTGGCGGGCACTTTGAATTCATCTTCGAGATATTTGGCGGCCTTACCGCCCTCATACTTGTTGAGCGCGAGCGAGGCCGAAGCGTTGGCCGTCGAACGCAGGTCTTCGATGGTCGTTTCGCCGTGTGAGACGTGGTGGCCGTTGGGCATCAGCGGCGAATCGAACTCTTCTATTTCAAAAAGTACGGTTGCGTCGATGTCCATCTCCTTCAGAAGATGCTTGAGCGCGGTGACGTCACCCGGATTCACCCATCCAGTAAAGAGATTGAGCTTGCCATTCGGCTCGCTCTTGGTGGCGAAGTAGCTTACCAGATCGCGCACCGCCAAGTCATAGCCGGTAATCATGCTACCGACAAAGCTGGGTGTATGAATCGGTATAAGATAAACCTCGCGCCCCGCATACTTTTCCTTGAGCAACCCATTATTGAGCTTGACGACAAGGCCGTCGATGTCGTCTCCGATTATCTCCGTCGAACAAGTGGTGATGATGGGCACAACCTTGATGTCCGGATAGCGCTTTAAGAGAACATCAACAGCTTCTTCAGCGCGATTCAAGCCGCCGAAGACTGCCCCCTCTTCGTGCAATGACGAGGAGGCCAGCTCGAAGCTTTCCTTAAAGTGCTGCGAAAAAATCAATCGCACAAACATCACGCATCCCTGACCGCCATGCACAATGGCGATGCAGTCCTTGATGCCGATACTTGCAAACTGCGCTCCCGCCGGTTGACAAGTAAAGATAGGGTTAATAATGCCGGCACGCTTCCGGGCCATGATTTCGCAGGCCATAAACTCTCCTTAGTAGTGCTCGTCGGTAAGTTCCTTATTGAGCGATCCGGTGATGGTCTGGTAGTCCACCTTTTCGCGCACTTTCTGCATCACCGCGGTGATCTCTGCGCGATCCATCGTGGTGATCCACGGAAAATGCAGGCGGTAATTGCGCGCCAGCACCACGGCGTCCACCCAGTAACAGCGGTCGAGCCGGTCAGCTGGCTCTTCGTTTTCCTCGCAGAGAATCTCCTTGGTCTTGGTCAGAATTTCGCGATTCTGTCGTTCCCTATCCCAGGTACGCGAATGAAATTGCCACAGGCAATTCTTCATGATGAAGTCGACGAGCTGATCGGCTTGTGTGTCGACACTTGTTGTATCTAGAGTCGTTTCCATAGCCATTTCTCCTACGCGATCTGCCGGAGCTTGCCCTGCTTCATGTAGGGATAGTCCTCGGCGGTTTTGGCGCGCAACGCTGGCATAACATCATACTGGCCGGTATACTGACGCAGATTCGGATCATTGGCCACTTCGGGTGCAAGCTTTGCGTCGGACAACATGCGGCGCGTTTGGAAACTGGTGCCCAAGTCAATCTCGTCCTTGCTGATGTCAACCATCGCCAACTGATGCACTGGCGAGTAAATGGCGTCGTAAATGTCGTGTGCAAAGCGCACCCAACCCTCGAAGCCTTTCCACGGTCCGTTGTGATAACCATGTGCGTTCAGGTACGGCACGCGAACCTTTTTCGCGTACTCGCCCGGACGCTTACCGGTGAAAATGCAATCGGGCTTCAACTTGTAGAGCGCTTCCAGACTCTCCAGCTCATTGGGATCGTCGATGGCCAGTACCCCTTCTTCGGCGCGCGCAATACCTTTTTCCATATCGCCCTGGTGGCCAAACTTGGTGTAGACCGAAACCACGTTGACGCCCATCTCAGCATGGATTGCATGCGCCCAGTGCCAGAGCTTCGAGCCGCCCGGCCACAGGCAAACACGTTTGCCCATGAGCCGCTCCTTGTACCAATCGAGTTCCGGCTTCCAGCGCGCGGTCTCCTCGGCAATGATTTTCTCGGCGCGATCCTCGATGCCGAAAAACAGGCCTACCTTGCGCAGTGAATCCGAGAGAGCTTCGAAGCCGAACCCGTCGATATCCAGACGCGGAATGCCGTATTTGACGCGCAGTTCGTTGCACAGATACTCCGACGAGCGCGCGCATTCGAGCACATTCAGATGCGCACGATGCATACCGCGTAGATCGTCGTAGGAGCCGTTGCCGGTGAAGGTCGACAGCACCTGGATGCCCATGCGCTTGAAGTAATCCTGCATGACCTCCTGGTCGCCCTGAATGTTGTACTCGCCAACGTAGTTGATCACATAGTCGCTGGTGATCTCCGGCTCCTTGGTGCCGACTTTGTCGTTGAACCAGGCAATGCAGATGGTGTGATGGCCGCCTGACTGGCTGGGCCCGCGAAAGCCTGGCGAGTTACAGACGAAGATGTCGACACCCGGCATCTCATCCATTACCTCTTGCGCAACGGCGTTCATGTCGTCGCCGATCAGCGCCGAGGCACAGGTCTGGTAAAGGGCCATGCGCTTGATGTCGGGAAAAGCTTTAAAAGCCTCGATAATGTTTTTCTTCAGCAAAGGTTCGGCACCGAAGATAACATTCTTTTCCTTCATGTCAGTGGCGAAGGTGTACTTCAACTGGAAGTTGTCGTTGTC
>Ga0224528_1002486_pt1 | contig 10348 bp, 8 predicted proteins | sample CBST25metaG_2_FD_179888 | JGI IMG/M metagenome (GOLD analysis project Ga0224528, IMG submission 179888) | Peat soil microbial communities from Stordalen Mire, Sweden - C.B.S.T25 | ecosystem: Environmental > Terrestrial > Soil > Wetlands > Peat | place: Sweden: Norrbotten County, Stordalen Mire...
GGCCGGCTGCTCACTGTGGCGCTTGCCGTACCGCTGATGATCGTGGTCGAGCTGATTCCCGGCGCCAACACTCCGCAGCACCAGGATCTTGCCGGCATGGTCATGCTCTTCATCATGGTCGCCGCCTACTTTGCAGTGCAGGCGCTCACCTGGCCGGTGTACGCCTTGGCGCTCCTGTTCTTCTACTACGACCAGCGCATTCGGCAGGAGGGCTTCGACATCGAGTGGCTGATGAAGCAAGCCGGGATGGTGGTGGAGAGCAAGCCGGAGGCGCGGCCCTGGTTGCCGCCGATTCCAACGCGGGCGCACACAACCACGGATCAGGCTGCCGGTACCCGGGCCGGCGCAGCCGAGTCGAGCGCGAGCAGCGCTGGCGACGTCACTCCCGAACCCACGCCCGCGGCAGAGACCTCGTCGCAAAAGGACGGAGAGCCCGCATGATGGAAAATCTGCGGCCCATGCGCCTGGGCGAAATCCTCGACCGGACGTTTCAAATTTACCGGAGAAGGTTTCTGCTCTTCGTCACTCTGGCCGCCGTGCCCCCGCTGGTCATGACAGCCCTTGAAATTACCAATCTGGTCTGGTGGAAGCTGCTTCCGGAGACCTTCGGCAGGCGCATCTTTCTGGGAATGACGCCCCAGGCCATGATCTACTCTCTGGCGCTTTATCAGGCAGCTCTGCTGCTTCATCTGCTGGTCTGGCCCGCGTTTGCTCACGTGACCTCGCGGATTTACTTCGGCGAAGAGCCCACGCTGTGGTCTGCCGCTTTCTGGTGCATTGCCCGCTGGCGAAGCTGGCTCTGGCTAACGGTTGCGAGTTGGGGGTCCATGCTCGTGCTCCCGGAAGTAGCGAGCGCGGGGCTGGCGATTGGGATCCTCTACCTGCTGTCAGAGGTCCTGAAGGTCGGCGATTCCACAATGGGTTGGCTGGCGCCGCCGGTGGTTGTGGTGGGTATTGCGCTCTGCTGGGCCGTTGTCCTGTGGCTCAGTTCGGCGCTTTCGTTCGCGCTGCCCGCGTGGACCCTGGAAAATTTGCCCGTCGGCAAAGCCCTGCGGCGAAGCTGGACGCTCTCCAAAGGCTGCCGATGGAAGGTCCTGTTCACGCGCTTCATGGCGGCGTTTGTCGCATGGTTCCTGAATGCAGCCCTGGCGCGCATTCTCTTCTTGCTGATCTTCGCGATTCTCAGGAATCACGCTGGCTGGTGGCGCTTTTCGCAGAGTGTTTACACGGGAGGAGGCCTTCTGACGGCAGCAGTGGTTTCCGCCCTGGTCAGCCCCATTTTCCCCATCGCCCTCACCCTCTTCTACTATGATCAGCGCATGCGCCGCGAAGGCTATGACATCGAAGGGATGAGGGACGCCGCAGAAGTTCCGGCCGCGTCCGTCGAGCCAACGGAGGCCCAGGCGTGACGGGTGTCCTCAGAACGGACGAGTTCGCAGGACGGACGAAGGCGTTTATTGGCAGGTTAGCCGGAGCCTTCTGGCCGTGCGCCGCTGTTTCGGTAATGCTCTTGGCGCCTCCGGTTCGCGGAGAGGTTTCCGCGCCTGCCGCGCAACCCACAGGCCACTGGCGCGACGCCTCGCTGGAAGAGTACCGCAATCATCTCCTGAACCTGGGCGCCGTGGTGGACGCCTGCGCCAAAGCGCGGGACATGAAGTCCTGTGATCCGGCGCTGGTTGGCCAGGACGACCGCATCCCCCTCAACGGCTCGCCCAACGCCGAGCGTCGACTGGTGCGCTATGGCTGGCTGCGGGTACTGCTCTCCAAAGCCCAGGACGCAGACGAGAGCGAGGACAAAACTCACGGCAAATCCGCTTCGGCTGCACAGAAGCCCAGCGCCGAAGCGGCGGTACGCCCTCCACGGCCCACTACCAGCCAGCTTTTGCAGGCAGCCGCGGCGCGCCTGACCCAGGACTTGGCCCAGGCCGACGGCACGGCGGCTGCTCAGCCCGCGGCCGCCGACGGCCACGCCGGCGAGCGCGACGCCATGAAGCAGGTGCTGGCCGGCCGCGACTTCCGTGGCTTGCATGCTCCCACGGAGCGCGACTCGGCCCTTGAAAAGCTCGGCAACTGGCTGAACCGGCTCATGGAGAGCGCACAAAAGCTTCAGGCGCATTCGGCGTGGGTGGGCCGAGTGATCGTGGGCGGCTTCATTCTGGCCGTGTGCGTCGGATTGGTGTGGGCGCTGCTGCAACTGGAACGCCGTTGGCGCATCCGCCTTGTGCCGGAAAGCGAAGGACCCGGCGTTGGTGCCGCGTCGGCGCGCGACTGGCAACTGTGGCTCAAGGACGCCCATCAGGCAGCCGCGGCGGGCGCATGGCGCGAGGCCATTCACTTTGCCTATTGGGCGGCGATCTCGCGCCTGGAATCGAAGCGGTTGTGGCCCGCCGATCGCGCGCGCACACCGCGTGAGTACCTGGCGCTGCTGGCCACCGAAGACCCGCGCCGCCCCGGACTGGCCACGCTCACTGGCAACTTTGAACGCACCTGGTACGGCGGCCGTGCGGCGGGCGAGAGCGACTACCGCAAGGCCGAAGATCTGGCGACCGATCTGATTTCGGGCAACGCAGCAGCGAGAGGCACCGGGATGCCAACGGGCGGTGCACGATGAAGCTCTTCACCTCGCTCGACGCGAAAGACCGCCGATTGCTGCTGTGGTGCCTGGGGATTGCGTTGGCACTGGCCGTGGCCACTGGCTTCCTGCTGCCCAACTCGAACAACAACGACAATCCCGTGCCCTCGACCTACCTGGCCGGCCAGCACGGCGCACGGGCCGCCTATGAAACCCTGCTCCGCTCCGGCTACCCCCTCGAACGGTGGGAGCGGCCGTTGAGCGAACTTGCCGCAACGGCGGACTCGAATACAGTAGTGATTTTCGCGCAGCCATTTTCGCGCGAACCAGACGACATCAAAGCGGTTCGCCAGATCGTCGAGCGCGGCGGCCGCGTGCTTTCCACAGGGTTCTGGGGCGGGTTCATTCTGCCAGGCGAGGCCAGCGACACTCCCAAGGAGTTCAACTTCGCCGCCTGCAAGCTGGATCCCGAGGGGCTGGACGCGCTCTCCGGGTCGGGCGAAGTGTGGATGGTCCCTCAAGCCACCTGGCAGGTGGGCAACCCGGCGCAGCGCGTGCAGTACGGCTGTGCCAACAATCCGGCGGTGGTCGAATACGACTGGGGCAAGGGGCACATTGTGTGGTGGGCCAGTTCGACTCCGCTCGAAAACGGCTCGCTCAGCCGCGCCCACAATCTTGACCTGCTGCTGAACTCGCTCGGACCGCGCCAGGGGCGGCATTTCTATTGGGATGAGTCGCTCCACGGGGAGATTCGTTCCGAGTGGAGCTATGCCTCCGGGCCGTCGCTCAACCTGCTTTTGATTGGTCTGCCGGTGCTCGGACTGCTGGTGGTTGTGAGCTTCAGCCGCCGCAGCGGGCCGGTGCGCGACCTTCCTCCTCCCGCCCGGGCCACGCCCATCGAGTTTCTTGAGGCGCTGGGATCGCTCTATAGCAACGCCGGTGCCGCATCCACCGCGGTGGCCATTGGGTGGGAGCGGTTTCGCCGCCACAGCTTGCGGCTTTGCGGACAAAGAGGAAGCAAGATGAGCGCGGAAGAACTGGCAGCAGTGATTCGCCGACGCTTCCCCAAAGCCGACCCTAGCCTTGAGGCAGACCTGATCGCCTGCGAAGAAGCTGCGCGCGACGAGTTAGCCGCACCACGTGAGGCGCTCAAGCTGATTCAAACGCTGCATGGGCACTACGACAAACTGAAGGACGCGGCCAAACCGGGCAGCTACGCGCGACAGTCGGGGAGCACACTTTGAACACAACGATTCTGAAACCGCAGGAAAGGGCTTCATGAGCCAGGAAACGCAACAAGACATGAGTCAAGACCCAAATTCGGCAGTGAATCCAGACACCAATCAGAACCCGGTCCCCGAACCGCAGACTCTGCTCGCCACCAGCCAGCTCATCGCTCACTCGAGACGCGAACTGGGCCGGGTGATCGCCGGACAGGGCGACGTGATCGAAGAGGTGCTGATCGCCGTTCTCTGCCAGGGCCACGCGCTGCTGGAAGGTGTGCCGGGCATCGCCAAAACTCTGATCGTCAAAGCTCTCGGCCGGCTGCTCGGCCTTGGCTTTCAGCGCGTACAGGCCACACCGGACCTGATGCCGGCCGACATCCTCGGCACCGCCATCCTGCGCCCCGGCTCGGAGACCTTCGCCTTCCACGCCGGCCCCGTCTTCACAGACCTGCTGCTGGTGGACGAGATCAACCGTATGCCGCCCCGCACCCAGGCCGCGCTGCTCGAATGCATGGAGGAGCGGCAGGTGACTTCCGACGGCCAGCGCCGCCCGCTGCCTGGCTGGTTCACCGTCTTTGCCACGCAGAACCCGGTGGACTTTGAAGGCACCTACCCTTTGCCCGAAGCACAACTGGACAGGTTCCTGCTGAAGATTCGCGTTGCGTACCCCACCGAGCAGGAGGAGCTGCAGATTCTGGAGCGCCACCATGCCGGTTCGGGCGCGGGGCTGCTCGAAGACGCCTCGATTGCGCCGATTCCCGAAGGCCTGCTGGCCGCGGCCTGTGCCGAGGTACGGGCCATCCGCATCGAGCCGGAACTCTACAACTACATCCTGTCGCTGGCGCGCCGTACTCGCGAGTGGCCCACCCTGCTGCTGGGCGCAAGCCCGCGCGCCGCCCTGAGCCTGATGCTTGTGGCCCAGGCCGCGGCCGCGTTCGATGGCCGCGACTACCTGGTTCCCGATGACGTCAAGCGCGCCGTGCAGCCAGTACTGCGGCATCGCGTCATTCTCAAGCCCGAAGCCGAGTTGGAAGGCTTCGACGCCGACCGCGTCTTGGCCGACGTGATCGCCGCCGTTCCGGTTCCGCGGCAATGATCGCTCCCTCGCTCCATCCAGCCCCGGTCAGCGCTGCCTGTGAGCCGCGCCGCCGATTGAGCTTCGGCCTGACGCCGCGCACCATCGGCCTGCTGACAGTGGGGTTCGCGTTGCTCATTCCCGGCTTCTGGGACGGCCGCCTGGCCTATGCCATGCTGGCTTGGGATGTGCTTGTCCTGGCGGCGGCTCTACTCGACGGCCTGCGCCTGCCCGCGGCATCCGAACTGGACGCCGGCCGCTCCTGGTCCAATGCTCCGGCTCTCGACAGCGAAACCGAAATCGAACTGACGATCGAGAACCGGGGCCGTACGATTGTTGACTGCCGCCTGGTAGATGACCTGCCACCAGCGCTCGTGGAAGAACCGGAGACGTTGCGGCTAACGGCATTTCCCCGCGTCCCCGCCTCGCTTCGCTACCGCGTCGAACCCAGGGAGCGCGGGGACTGGGATACCGGCGGCCTTTACGTGCGCTACCGGTCGCCGCTGGGCCTCACCGAGCGCTGGGCGAAAGCGCCGCTCACGCAGACCGTGCGCGTTTACCCGGCCCTGCGCACCGGCGAGGAGCAGAAGATTTTTCTGGCCCGCAGCCGCCAAATTGATCTGCAACTGCGCCAGGCGCACCAGCGCGGACTCGGCCGCGACTTCGAAAGTTTGCGCGAGTACCGCGAAGGCGACGACCTGCGCGACATTTGCTGGACGGCCACCGCGCGGCGCGGCAACCCCATCACCCGCCAATACCAGACCGAGCGCAGCCAGCCGGTATGGATCGTGCTCGACTGCGGCAGGCTGATGCGGGCACGAGTGGCAACCGGCACAAAGCTCTTCCGGAATTCCGGCGCAGCGCCCAGCCGACACTCCAAGCTCGACCACGCCTGCACAACGGCCGTCGCGTTGGCGCAACTGGCCCTGTTTTCCGGCGACAAGGTAGGTTTGCTGGCGTATGGCCAGGGCATCCAGCAGCGGCTTTTGCCCGGCCGAGGCGCGTCGCACCTGCGGCAGCTTATCGAGTCGCTGGCCCTGGTGCGCGCCGAAGCGGGCGAAGCCAACCACCTGCGCGCCACTGCTGTTTTGAATCGGTTGCAACCGCGGCGTTCCTTGATCTTGTGGGTGACCGACCTGGCCGAGACCGCCATGCGCCCCGAGGTGATCGACGGCGCTCTGCAACTGCTGCGTCGCCACGTCCTTTTGTTTGTCGCCATGGCGCAGCCGGAGGTCGAATTCATCGCCGAAGCGCGGCCGAAGAATGTGCAGCAGATGTTCCGCGCCGCCGCCGCGCAGGAGATGGCCGGCCGCCGCGAGTTGTTGCTCGCCCGCTTGCATGAGCAGGGAGCACTGACGCTCGACCTCAATCCCGATGCGCTTACCTCAACCGTGCTGAATCAGTATCTCGCGGTGAAAGAACGGGCGATGGTGTAGAAGCGGAAATTTGTCTTGAATGAATTCTGCGCACCTGCGCAGTGCCGTTGATGTGCGACCGGTGCAACGCAGAATAACTCCGAAGGGCAAGAAGCCGCATGCGATCAATTACGGCCGGTCTGTCTCTGCCCTGGCACGTATGACTGCATCCTTGAGTGCGATTCTGAAGGCGCGAGCTGCCGCGTGATCGGGAAACGTCAGGCCGAAGGCTTCGACCTTGTCCGCCTCCTGTCCATATGCCGAGGCGGCATGGGGCCCGGGACCCAGGTGCGCGAGCTTATCTCGATCGTATGTGAGCGCTGGGAATTGCTTGCCGGGAAGACCCACAACGACGACCATCGTGGTGTCGCCCACCTCACCCGGCTTATAAGTTTCCTGCGCGTCGGGGCGAGTGAACACAACGTCTTCGGAGATTAAGCTTTCATCGACGGCGGCCAGCGGGACCGTGATGGACGCCAGGGGAAACGTAAGCAGAGACCACGTTGTCTTTCCGCCTTCTTCGGTCGGAAGAGCGCAAATGGGCCCCGGCATATTCGGCTCAATCAGCAATGTCTTCTCGTCAAGCGCCACTACGCTGCCAGACGCCGCATAGGAACTCTTGATTTCCTGAATGCGCGTGGAAAGGTCCTGGGCCACGCAAGGAAGAGCAGAAAGCACAGAACAGGTGAGCGCAATCAGCCAGATCTTTTTCATCTAAACCTCTGTATAGGTCTCTATGGTGCCGCCATTCGCGCCTCCGGCAAGTGATTTACCGCACTCATATTGTTCCCGGCAGGACCGGATTTCCGCGCGTGTAGTTGGCCGTCGCAGCCCCTTCTTGCCGGGTGCGGAAGGCGAGTCTCGGGGCCAGCGACGACGGCGATTCTGCGCACTACGGCGTCCGGGTACCTATCCTGAAAAAAATGCCCCGGAGTGTCTACGACTATAGGTAACTAAATACTTGCCACACAAAAGCGGGTAGAATGCGAGCCATGCCTATGTGGAATTCATTCTTGCACCTTACCTGGCGAAGTCTCGTCTATTTCCCGGTATCTCTGTCCTCTAATTGGCTGTCGATTTCGCTGCCTGCGATCATTTGGGCGATGAGAGAGGGTCTTCGCGTCCGCAAGTCAGGATGGGGCGCTATGAACTGGAAGACAATCGGTGTCGACACTTGGCTTATGGTGGGTGCATACGCGGCCCTATTTTTATGGGCAGTCATCCACACTGTCTACAGCGATCACATTCTTCTCAGAGCCCAAAATCAATTGCTGCAAAGCGAATTGACTCAACGAAATAACAAAGGGCTATCGCTTCAAATAGGTGGTTTTGTTTCGACAGGAATCAATCATGATTCGACGCGACTACAACTAACCGTTGCCGCGAATAACGATGGAGTGCCAACAACAGCCAGAGACTGGGAATTAACAGTTCACACATCGAACGGCAACCTCACTTCTTATCACGCCTTTGGCGATCAACTCGCAAAGGATTCGCTCGATTTGCCGCGACTTGACAGTCGCCTGCAAGAACCAATCGAAACTGGCACCGAAATACCCGGACTCGTCTCTTTCGTTTTTCTTCACATTCCGCACGAGAGGATCGACAATCTTAGAAACGATAAGGATGCAACGCTATATCTGTCTGTCCATGACCGTTTCGGAAAGATCGTTTCCACTGAAAGGAACATTGCAGAGATGGCGGGGGAACGTTTCGACCGACGTCGATCAAGGTAGAGAATCGGAGATTATGAAACACGAATACCATGAAGGCCCAGAAGGCATGTGGCCCAGGCGTCGAGAGAAGTGAGAAGAACCACTGAAGATGGGTGGCCTAGGTGCCTCGCCTTTGGGCACCTGGGAGAGCACAGGCCTCGGCGTGGGAAAGTTCAAGAGCGTCAGCCAGCACATAATACTCCCGGGAAGTCGGCTTCCCGACTGTTTTCCGAAGTCTCAGGACCCCGGCCGCCAAACTGGAAGCTACGCGATCTACTGTCGGCTGACCGGCCATCGCGCACAGAGTTATATCTATAAGTAAGGACTTATCGGTTTCAAACGGAAAGCCGGTAACTCGGAAAATAACCCATCGCTGGCGTTATTCCCCGGTCACCGGCCTCTTGCAGGTTGCGCTCTACTTCTCCACAACCGCCTTGGAGAGATTCCGGGGGCAGTCGACATCCACGCCGTGTTCGAGAGCCATGTAATAGGCGAACAACTGCAGCGGAACGACTTCGGCGATGGGCAGCAGATACTCGTTGGCCGGGGCGACCTCGACGCAATCGCTCACCAGGCTGGCCACTTCGCTGTCTCCCGTGTTGGCGATGGCGATCACCCTAGCTCCCTGCGTCTTCATGTCGCGCAGCAGTTGCAGGGTCTTCTCATAGCGCATCACAGAGGCCTCAAGCTCGCGGTCCACCGTGGCCAGCACGACCAGCGGCACACTGTCACTGACCAGCGCATTCGGTCCGTGCTTCAACTCGCCCGTCGGATAGCCCTCGGCGTGGACATAGGATGCCTCCTTCAGCTTCAAGGCTCCCTCGCGCGCAATGGCGTAATGAATACCGCGGCCGAGATAAAGAAAGGTGTTTGCGGACTGGTACTTGTGCGCCAGGGCGGCCATCTGCTCACGCCAGCCGTCGAGTTGCGCTTCGATGCTGCCGGGCAAAGCCTGCAGCCGGGCGATATTGGCCGCGAGAGCGGCGTCGTCCATCCGCCCCAACCGCCGCGCCTCGTAGAGCCCGAGCAGGAACATCACGGCCAACTGACAGGTAAAGCTCTTGGTAGCCGGAACCGCCTTTTCAACGCCCGCGGCCAACGGCATGGACACATCGGCCTCGCTGGCCATGGTGGACTGGACGACGTTGGTGACGGCCAGCGTCTTTTCGCCGCGCTGACGCACCTCGTCGAGAGCTGCCAGCGTGTCTGAGGTCTCGCCGGATTGGGAGATGACGATTACCGAAGGACGCCGCCGGTCGTATCTGCCGCGGCAACTGTACTCGCTGGCGTATTCGACATCGACAGCCAGTCCGCACATGTCCTCAAGAAGAATCTCTGCAGCCAGTCCACAGTGGCGGCTGGAGCCGCTGGCGACGATCAGAACCTCGCCCGCTGGATTGGCCCACCCGGCCAGCCGGCTCGCCACTTCAGGTTTCAGGGCGTTGCCGTCCAAATACAAGGCCAAGGTGCGGCGCAGAGCCGCCGGCTGTTCGTACATTTCACGCAGCATCTCGTTCGGAAAGTCCTGCATATCGTCCCTCTTCGTGTCTGGCTTTGGGGATGGAAAAATCCCTTAAATTTCGATCATACATCCACTATTTGATCACATGATTGACCAAATATGGGTGAGTTTTCTGTTTTTCGCCCATAAAATCAAGCGGAATCCTGCTCTTTTAGCGGCCGGAAGCGATAGAATCGGTGCGGTATGGCTGACGCACTGAACCACCGGTCTGAGCTGATCGTCAAATTTCTTTTGCGAGTTGGAAGCGCCACGATCGAGGAGATTCTCGAGGTGGCCGGCTCCTCGGCGCCCAGTATCCGGCGCGACCTGACGCGGCTGGAAGCACGCGGGCTGATCCGCCGCACCCATGGCGGAGCCACCCTGGTCGAACCGCTGCTCTACGAGCCGTTCCGCTATGACAGTTCGTTTTTGGCGCGCGAACAGCGCTTTGCCGAGGAGAAGCGGCGCATCGGTCTGGCTGCCGCCGAGCTGATCCAGGCCAACGAAACGGTGGGTCTGACGGCCGGCACCACGACGACGCACATTGGCCGCAGCCTGCGCCACCGGGATAAGATCCAGGTGGTGACCAACGCCATCAACATCGGCATGGAGCTGTGCAACCAGCCCGGCATTCGTACTTATCTGACCGGCGGCGTGGTTCCCTGGGCGTGGTCGTTTTCGCTCACCGGCAACGCGGCGCTGGACTTTCTGGACGATGTGTATCTGGACAAGGTGTTTTTGAGCGTGACGGGGCTGGATGGCGAACGCGGAGCGACGACTCTGGAGACCGACGAGGCGCTGGTGTTTCGCAAGATGCTGAAGCAGGCCAAGCAGGTGATTGTGG
>Ga0224528_1002492_pt1 | contig 10326 bp, 8 predicted proteins | sample CBST25metaG_2_FD_179888 | JGI IMG/M metagenome (GOLD analysis project Ga0224528, IMG submission 179888) | Peat soil microbial communities from Stordalen Mire, Sweden - C.B.S.T25 | ecosystem: Environmental > Terrestrial > Soil > Wetlands > Peat | place: Sweden: Norrbotten County, Stordalen Mire...
AGCTGCCAACGCAGCGGAAGAAGAACCGGTTTTGCTCATGCTTATCAAGGTGAGATTTCTTTCCCCGCCCTACAGTAATTGTTGAAGGGATACTTGTCTCACTCATGTTGGCACAGAGGGCATTGTCGCTATCGTAAAATGTCAGAACGGTTTATCGCCATTCTTCCTTGACCGCGCACATACCGTGAAAAACGTTGTTCGCGGCCCCTTTGATCGCCGAAACTGATATCCATGACCGAGAGCATCGCGAAACCGTTCCCTTCCTCCTCGCAGGATTCTGCCCCGCAGCCAAAGCCGGTTCGCCGCTGGGTGAGCCTCGACCTGCTGCGTGGTGCCACCGTTGCCTTGATGATCCTGGTCAACACCGCCGGCGACGGATCGGTCTCCTTTGCTCAACTGCGCCACTCCGCCTGGAACGGCTGCACGCTGACCGACGTCGTCTTCCCACTTTTCCTGTTCTGGATGGGGCTGGCGATGGCCATTTCCTTCGCCAGCCGTCATGCGCGCCAGATTTCCAGTGGAGCGATTGTCCGACAGGCCGCCCGACGCGCGGCCACCATCGTCGCCCTCGGCCTGCTGCTCAATGCCCTGCCCTTCTTTCATCTCACCACACTGCGCTATTGCGGCGTGATGCAGCGCATCGGCCTGTGCTACTTTCTGGCTGCCGTGCTGCTGTTGTTTCTGGATGCGCGCAAGCTCGTCGCCACTGTCGCAGTGCTGTTGCTCGGCTACTGGGCGCTGCTAACACTGGTTCCCGTCCCCGGCTACGACGGACAGAACGGCCTCGCGCTCGGCGTGCTCAACCCCGAGACGAACCTCGCCAGCGCTCTCGACCGGATTGCGATTCCCGTCCTCCATCGTTATCACCACACGTTTTACGACCCCGAGGGGCTTTTGAGCACGCTTCCGGCTTTGGCCACGGTGCTCTGCGGCGCGCTGGCGGGCCTGTGGCTCCGTCGCAAACAGGGCCACGGGCTCAAGGCAATGGGCCTCGCCGGAGCCGCCGCCGTGGCACTCGCGCTGTTCTGGAATCTGGCCTTGCCCATCAATAAAAGGATGTGGACCAGCTCTTATGTGCTGCTGACAGCGGGCATTGCATTGATTCTTCTGGCTTTGACGAAGTGGTGGTTCGACGGCGACCGCCCCCGCTCACCGCTTCCCTTTGGCACTCCCCTACTCGCCTTTGGCTCAAACGCCCTGGTCGCTTACATGCTCTCCGAGGTAGTCTCGATCCTGATCGGCACAATTCTCTTCCCCGGTTTTGCCAACCTGCAGCAGTGGAGCTACGCGCTGATTCCGGCCTGGACGGCTCCGGCCCCGGTGCGCTCGCTGCTCTGGTCAATTCTGTTCACCAGCCTCTGCTACCTCCCGATCCACGTGCTCTACCGCAAAAAAATCTTCATCAAGCTGTAAGACAGGCAGCAAAGTGAGGTTCCAGAAAAGATTCCAACGCGTTATTCTTCAAAGGTCTATCTCTTTAGAGCATCTCTCCTGATGCTGTAAAGTGGCCAGAGTCTTGCCAAGTTGCTGCTCCCTGCTGGTCGCGTCAACGAAGCAGCATCGGTGATGAAGAAGTGCTGATGGCATCGCTCAATCCCGAGGTCGCCACAGAGCATCGAGATTGGCATTGAAGAATTTGTGCAGTTCTACAGCAATGAACTCATTGTGCAGCACACCATCCTTGAGGACATGCACAGCTTCCGCGAGATACAGGCCATGTTCGCGGCGCAGTTCGCCCCGGACATGGCCTGAGCCGCAGCCTTCTCTTCAAGTCTTTTCTTTCCCTGTTTCTACATAAAACTTAGCCACGCTCCACTCCAAAAAATTGGCCTGCCCCGAACGCAAAAGGACAGGCCATGACTCCAAACTTGTCTTGGAGAAGGAACAACAAATCTATTCCGGCACCTGCCAGGGATCGGGGCTCGGCACGGTGGCATCGCCGGTGACTTGCAAATGCTCCCAGCGGCGGCGGTACTCAGCCTTGTAGGACGCGACGGTGCGCTCGTAATTCATCTTCGGGGAGGCGTTGGCCTTCCAGTGCAGATGCAGTTCCCGCGCCGTCGCGGGCAATTCGAGCGCGGTTCCCGGCTTCAGCGCGTGGCCGTCTACCGAAGCTTCGGTCACTGTCAGGAACCAGGGAATATGCACGACGATTTTTTCTGGCCCCCCCTGATCGAAGTGCGTGTCGAGCGCCAGCACAGCCGAGGTTTCGTCCTGCATCTTCAGGTGGAAATTGAGCTTACCCCAATAGGTTGGCGCATCGTCCACGGCAATCTGCTTACCGGCTCCAACCCACTCGGGCGAAATCGCCGACAGCAGATGCAGCTCCTGGCCCTGTTCGCGGACCAGCATATTCCGCAACAGGTTACGGTAGTCGGCGGCAAACCAGGCGTGCGGCGAGAGGTTGCCCTCAAAGTCGCGCATCCCCCAGGGCCGGATGGCATACTCGAAACCGGCGTGGGTCGAGCCGGTGTGCAACAGGAGCGCGTAAAACTCGCGCATGGCCTGCTCCTGCTCGCCGCGAACCAACTCGGTCAGCGTGTTCTTGATGATGAGATAGTGGTGCAGGAAGATGCCGTCGTCCGGCTCGGCATAGGTGGTAATCCCTTCCTGATAATGGGCTTGCGTGCTTTTTAGGGTGGCCGTCACGCGCGGGTCCCAGGGGTCGAGCACCGGTTCCGGGGTCACGGCCAGCAAATTGCCCCAGTCGGTTCCCTTCCACGCGCCTGCGTCAAGGCTCGGCGGCAGCTTGCCACCCTGTTCCCGGCTGGCCTTGTCGAGCAGCGGGAAAAAAGCCCTGCGCAGCTCCTCCCGATCGCGGAGAAAGCGCGCGGCGTCGTCCGGGTGGCCGAGTGCGCGAGCCAGTTGCGCGGCGCTATCTAACCCATTCATCGCCAGGAAGTTATATCCGGTCAGATGGCCAGAAACGTACTCGTTGTCGCGCACGTCGGTCGAGGGCATCACGTGCAGAGGATCCTTGGCCCGCTCACGCTCAAACCACTCGACGGCGCGAAGGATGGCCGGATAGCTCTTGCGGGCAAACTCCAGATCGTGCGTGCGGCGGTAGTGTTCGCCGAAGGCCCACAACGCCTGTCCCCAACCGTCGAACTGGCCGGGCTGCGAAAGAAAGTTGCCGTCCGGCTGCTGGCGGTCGAGGAAGAAGTTGATGACCTGCGAGCCGATCTCGGGATAGCCAGTGGCATCATACATGCGCACAAAATCAGCCGAATCCCGCAGATAGAAGCGGTGGTACTGGAACTCCCCGGCCGTTTGCACAAACTTGCCGTCAATAATGTTGCGTCCCAGCAGGTCATAGACCAGATTGGCGTCGAAGGTCTGGACGGGCTTGGCCTCGGGCAGGCGGATCCTCATGCCGTGGGCGAAGAGCTTGTTCCAGTAGGCGATAACGCCTTGCTCGGCCTCGTCGGCATTAACCTCGGCCAGTTGTTTGGCCTCGACCGAGTCCTTTTGCGGCGGCAGAAGCGGCATCGCAATGTCCAGCGTGCGGCTTTCTCCGGCGACCAGAGGAATGCTGTAACGCACACTGCAAACAGGAGTTGTCGGCGTCAGCTTGAGATTCGCATTGCTCAGCGGCTGAATCCGGTTGTAGTGCGTGCGCAGAGTAAGCGAGAGCTGAGGCTCGGGCGCGGACGGATAGCGGAAGAGAACGCGGTCCTCGCGCAGGCATGAGTCTTCGCCGACGGTGTAGCTCCAGTTGGGCTTAAAAGTTTCTCCCGGTTGGCGATAGTCCCCAATGCGGTCCGGCTCAGCGGGACGGCGGAAGCGGTTATCGGGCAGCGGCTCGGCGGTGGTCTGTTCGCCTTGATAGCGTTCGGCGAGCGTCAAAAAAGCAGCCTGCGGAGCGGAGCCGGGATTGTGCACCGTAATCCGCACAAAATTCACGATTTGCCCGGTGGGGGTCGACTCGTCAACTTGCGGATGCGGCACCTGCGCGGCGAAGACCTTGAACTGGTACTCGATGCCCTCGTGCGTGACGCCGTAATGGGCAATGGGCAACCGGCCGTCGGTGAGGGTACGCACGCGGGCGGCCAGCGGCGTCTGCTCCGGGCCTGTGAAAAACATCAACTCGCCAAAGCCGTTATAGAGGTAGCCCTCGGGGGTGATTTCGGTGCCCGACGGCGCCCCCATCACGCCGATCAGGTCCGTCGGCTGGCTGTAATAGGAAAAGACCGGGCCGCGATCGATCTCCGGGGAAACCATCTGCGCCAGACCGCTCACCGGTGTCATGGCCAGGGCGGCCAAAAGGCTGAAGCGAAAGAGCCGCCATAAAGAATAAGGTTGTATCATTCCACGTGTCCCAGAAAGTTGAAGTATCGGTCGCCGGCCGCTGCAAGATAAAAATAGCTCGGCTCCGTGCATCCTCTTTCTCTACTTTGCCTTGCAGGAAGGCCAGTGGCAAGGTTTTTCACCGTCTGTTTTCCGGTGCGCACAGTGGGAATGGCTGTGGCGATTTTTCTTCACGGTGAAATTTACTTCGCCTTCCGTATGTCAATCTCATGCTCCGGCTTCCTATAATGTTGCTTCCCGCGGCCGAGAACGTCGGGACCATAGCTGTTTTTTGTGGAGGTTTCGATGGCCACTCACGCCACGTCCAAAATCGATGCGCGGCCGGTTTCCATGGTAGATTTTGCACCCGACTCCCTTCTGCTTACCGCGCTCGGTCTGGAGATGGACCCGGAGGATCCGCGCTGGCAGTTGGTGCAGGCCGTGGTCGGCTCGCCGCTGTTTGAAAAATCGCCCCGGCTGCGCAGCTTTCTGCTCTACGTGACGGCGATGGAGTTGGCCGGGCGGCGGCAGGAGATCAACGAGCAGCACATCGGCATTCAGGTCTTTGGCCGGTCGGCCAACTACAACCCTGGCGACGACAGCATCGTGCGCTCACAGGCGCGGTTTCTGCGCCAGCGACTGGCCGAATACTTTGCCACCCTTGGGACCGACTCCCCACTGACCATCGAAATTCCCAAGGGCAGCTACGTGCCTGTCTTTGAAGCGCGCCCGGTCATCGCTGCACCAATCGAGCCAGCAATCTTTTCGCCCGAACCGGTGCCGCTGGCCGTCGCCCCGTCGCGGCCAAGGCGTATCCGCCTTTGGGCCGGGCTGGGAATTGCGGCCGGTCTGCTGATTGTGGCCGCCATGGGCTTCGCGCTGCTCCACCGCGCCGATGCCGGCGACCGCTTCTGGGCGGGCTTCTTCGACCCGCACCGCACGCATCTGATCGTCCCGGCCGACAGCACCCTGATTCTCTATGAGGAGTTGACCGGCGAGGAAGTCTCCTTTGCCAGCTATCTGCAGCAGCAATATCTGGCCAAGGGCAGTCTGCAGCAGGCCGCGCCGCACATGAGCAATGTCGATCTTGAAACCTCGCATTACACCAGCATGGCAGATCTGCGGCTCGTGGCGCGGCTCTATCAGTTGCCGTCCATCGACCCGCAACGGACCCAGATCCGTTCAGCACGCGAGTTGAGCATGAGCGACGCGCGCGAGGACAACCTGATTCTGATCGGCGGCTCGCGAGCCAATCCATGGGTAACGCTGTTCACCTCGCAGATGAACTTCAGTGTGGACTACGATCCACAGAGCCATCAGAACCGCGTGACCAACCACGCGCCCCGCTCCAGTGAAAGTGCTTTTTATACCGAAAACCGTGAGGCAAACAAATTCAGCGTGTATGGATTGGTGGCCTATGTGCCGAGCCTCGACCGCCAGGGCCATGTGTTGATGGTGGCCGGAACCAGCAGTTCTGGCACCCAGCTAGCCGCCGACTTCCTGCTCAATCGCGGCTCACTCAACACCTTTTTGAAAAAGATTCAGCGGCCCGACGGCTCGACGCCACCGTTTGAGTTGCTGCTCGGCGGCCACAGTCTGAACGGCAGCGCCACCGGCTCATCGATTGTGGCTTACCGGCTGCCGGGATAGATCCGTTCAAAATCACCGCGCTAAGTTTTTTCCAATGCGGCGCCACCGTGCATGGTCGGGTACGTGCTCCCTTGCTGTATGCATCCGGCCTTGTGTCGGAGCCTTCCGACCATGAGAGCCAACAAACACCGTTCTGCCGCACCGATTCCGCAACGCACTCTGCCCATTCCGCATCTCTTCAATGAGGCCCTGAGCCAGCACGCTGCCGGGAGACTGTTCGAGGCCGAGCGCGGCTACCGCAAGGTGCTCGCCATTGCTCCCAACCACGCCGACAGTCTGGCTATTATTGTCCAACCCCCGCCAAAGTAAAATCATCCTGATCTTGTTCAACTCCAGGGAGGGGAAAAGTGGTTGCTTCATTGTTCTGGACTCTCCTCATCGCTTTCCTGCATTGAGAGTCGCCAGAAATTTTCATTTTGAAAGCGCGCCGCCAAGGCTTCGATGTCGACAGGCGTCGAGCTGGACGTGAAGTCAAAATTGCCAATCAGATTGACATTGCGCCAAGCGACGGGCGATGTGCTTTTGAGGACCTTGATGGCAGCCAGGTCGTTTGCTACCAGCTTTTGCTCGTATACCCGCGAGAGGAGCAGGGTGTTGTAGGAGATGATCGCGTTGGCTATCAGTCGGGAGCATTCGTTCCAGATTTGTTGCTCTGCTTCGGTCTTTACGCGAAATTTCCCGGAGTTGACGTAGGAGATCGCGCGCCGCATCCGGTGATAAGCCTCGCCGCGGTTGAGCGCCTTCTGCACGCTCTGTCGCAGAGTGGAATCGTCGATGAAGTCAAGAATATAGATGCTTCTGCAGATGTTGTCCAGTTCCCAGAGCGCCTTCTTGGTCTGGTTTTGACGGGCATAGGAACTCAGCTTGCGCACAACCGTCGCTTGAGTCACATCCTTTTGCGCAAGAGATGCCAGGATACGCTGGACGTTCGGTCACTCCTTGACGATCAATGCATCGAAGGTCTTCCGCGACGGCTTGATCAAGCAATGGGCATAGTGGTTCGGATGTTGGAAGCCGACCAGACTGGCCATTCTCTTGTGCAGGTCGCGGTAACGCGGCGCGAATTGATAACCGGCGAAGAACAGCAAGAAGAAGTTCACATGGTTGGTGCCGTGGGTATCGGTGGAATGCCGTTCCGGGCGGATCTCGGTCGTGTTGTTGTGCAGGATGTCGAAGACGAAATGCGACTCGTGCTCGTGCGTACCGATGATGCGCGCGTTGCAGGGAACATGGTTGGCGACCAGTGTGTAGGCGCTCACGCCCTTCTTCAAGCCGAAATACTTGCTTCCGTACCGGGCATTGATGGTGTGGATCTGGGTTTCGATGCGCTGACCGTCGCTGCTGGAGTGCTTCAAACCATCGATGTCGTACTGGTCGAACATCGCCAAAGCCGCCGTGGCATTCGCTATCTCATCGTTGCCCGCGTGCAGCGTCTCCGCACGCAAGAAGTTCCGCGCCGTCGTCACAAGCGCCGAGTAGCCAAGGCCCGAGACCTCTGCCATCTTCCATAAACCCATATTGGTTCCCCTGGCAACGACGCAGGCAAGGACATGGCGCGGATCGGCCTCCTGTTTCACATAACGGTCCAGAACGTGGGTAAAGGCACTCAGGAAGTTTGTCTTTTCGGCGACGAATCGCAAAAGGTCCACAACGCCAATGCCTGGCAACTGCCCATAGAACGGGCTGTTGATGGGTTCTTCCTCTGTGGGATAGACCAGCGACCAGCGGCGCTTATCGTCGGTGCCGATAATCTTGATGTGTTTGTTGTCGCCATTCTCGATGCGCCGATTGACCCGCTCGAACTTTTCTTCCAACTCTGTATGGAAGGTGGTGAGAGTCTCTTCGACCGGCTTCAGAAGAACAGGTGCGCCAATCTCGCGCAGGACAGCGTCCTTGTCCTTCCAGCGCTCGGCGCTGATCAAAGCTGCGAAAATCGTTGCTGTCGCTGACGTACACGTTGCCTGCTTCAAGGACATTGCGCAGCAATCGATAGACAAGAAATTCGTAACGGTTGGCATCGAGTTGCCGGTCCTTCTGCTTGGCGGCCTCGGTGTACATATAACGTTGAACATTCTTGGCGATGATGCCTGTTGGGAAGTCGGCAGCGTTGATCTGGCGCGGAGATTTTCCGTGGCGCAAGATCTCCTGCAGGAAGGCCACAGCTTCGAGCAGAGGTGCATCCTCGACCAAGCCCGCGAAATCCAGGTTCGAGAACAGGTGGCGGAGGTTGAGTTTGAACTTGGCGTGCAGCGTGCCGTAAAGGGACCATTCGAACGCGGCCTTGTCGAACTCTATCTTTCGCATATACCCGGAAACGTGAGCGAAGCGTTCGGCCTCCAGCAAGGAGAAGGCCTGTTGCCTGACCTTCGAGAACGGCGTCGAATCGGCGATCAACGGATCGAGGAACAGATTGAGCACCTGTCCGGCAGCCTGGAGATTCCCGGTCGCTTCCTCCACGGCCTCTACGGTTGCGATTTCGGCCGCGATCTTGGCTTGCTGCTCATAATCGTCGACCAGATGAATGATGGGACGCGGTAGGGACGAACCTCACGGCTCGTCTCCCGCGCAGATCCGTACGAGCGGAATTACCGCATGGGGCTCCTGCCAAAAGTTGGATGTGACGCCTTGAATCGCCCATCCGGATAGGGATGCAATACTCGGACGCGTGGAACGAAGTGGTTGATGGTGAGGTTAAAGCGCTCCCAATTCATTCTGGTCCGTTGACTTCTTCGGCGCATTGCATGCCGCCAAGTCCGACAGACTTTTGCTCGGAAGCTCGCTAACCGTTTAAGGTTGGTGGGCACCGCGTAGTAGCGGAAATAACCTTCCACGACGCGATGCAGCCAGGCTCCAACGACCGCCACAGGTTCGTGTCGTCGTCTCAGCAGCCTTTCGCGAATTGCCGCCAGTGTGGCGCGCATACGTTTCTTGACCGTCAAGCGAATCACTTGAAAGATCCCTTGTCGGTCTTTGCCGCAACAGTGCGTGAAGCCCAGGAAATCGAAGGTCCCCAGTCTACTCTGCCCTCGTGCGCGATGATTCTTTTCGGCAAATCGCCCGAACTCAATCAGCCGCGTTTTATCGGGATGAAGAGATAGACCAAACTTTGCCAGCCGTTCCCGCATTTCACTCAAGAACCGCTCGGCTACCTTCTTCTTCTGAAAGACCAGCACACTGTCGTCGGCATAACGCACTGCGATCACCTCACCACAATTCGGTTGTTTCCGCCATGCCTGTATCCACAGATCAAGCGCGTAGTGCAGATAAATATTCGCCAACAGCGGCGAGATTACCGCACCCTGCGGCGTTCCTTTCAGCGAGGGGAGCCGCTTTCCACTCTCGATCACCCCAGCCGTCAACCACCGGCGTATCAACTGCACAATGCGCCGGTCGGCTATTCTGTGTTCCAGAAACCTTATCATCCAATCGTGATCCACTTCATTGAAGAACGATTGAATATCGGCGTCCAGAATCCAGTTCACCTTGTGCCAACGGATTGCCTCGGTCAGTGCATCCAGCGCATCGTGCTGGCCGCGCCCCCGGCGGAATCCGTAAGAAAAGCCGAGAAAATCTTCTTCATAGATCGTGTTCAGCCCCGTACTCACAGCCTGCTGTACGACCTTGTCCTCAATCGAGGCAATGCCCAGCGGTCGTTGCCTGCCATCCGCTTTGGGAATGAATACCCGCCGCGATGGCTGCGCCCGATAGGCTCCAGTGTGAATCTCCCGATGCAGCCGGGGTATTCGCTCTGGAAGAAGACTCTCGTATTCTTTCCACGTCACTCCATCCACTCCCGCCGAGGCTTGCCGCTTCAGAGCGTAAAAGCTCTTCGTCAGAAGCTCCGGCGTGATGTGATGAAGCAGTGCTGTAAATCGCAGTCGCTTGTTACTGCGGGCTGCTTGGCGTACACCTTCCAGCCCCATCGACGCATCATGATTCCGGCTCTGTGTCCGGGATGCGGGAGTCTGGTTGGTGTTCCCTTTGGCTACACCCCTTTGCTTTGCCACCTCCGCAGAGAGCATCCCTTTGTTCGATGGCTTCTCTGCTCGTATGGGTGTATCCGACTTCTCATCTGCGTAGACGACAGGATTCCGGCTTGTGGCCTTCCCTGTCCCGCCCGCGCCTTGCGGCTCGGGCGCAGATGAGATTTCCCAGCTTCTGTGCAGGAAACTTCCCGACATGCACAGGGTCTCCGACCGCGCGGGATCGACACAGGGCTTGCGATTACCGTCCTGTGTCATATTGCCTTCCGCAGGGCATAACAGCGTCGGCATCCCGGATGCCCCTGATTTCGCGGCTCAATACCTGGCCTGTCGGTTTCCCCTGTCAACGCTTCGCCTGCACCCTCACGGGTACACACGCATGACTCGGGGCCGGAGTGATTCGCCA
>Ga0224528_1002502_pt1 | contig 10290 bp, 5 predicted proteins | sample CBST25metaG_2_FD_179888 | JGI IMG/M metagenome (GOLD analysis project Ga0224528, IMG submission 179888) | Peat soil microbial communities from Stordalen Mire, Sweden - C.B.S.T25 | ecosystem: Environmental > Terrestrial > Soil > Wetlands > Peat | place: Sweden: Norrbotten County, Stordalen Mire...
CGCGGGCAAGACAGGGTCTTCCAGCAGCAAGGCCACGACAGCCAGCGCCGTGCGAACAACGCGCGGAATCAGCGTGGCCGATTCGGTTCGGCAAGCCAATCGCGGGGCGGAAGAGCAGGTTTCCACTTCAGCTGCTGCGGTGTCCCTGATGGGGCATGACGCGCGCGGCGCCATGAGCACCGCCGGCGACACGGCAGGAAGTGCGACTGCAACTGGGCCCGGCGCACACGACACGTTTGCAGCCCTCGACGCGGAGACCGCGCCGGGAAAGCCGGCCTGGGTTCATACGGGTGCGCAGCGGGCCGAGGCAGGATTCGAGGACCCTGCTCTCGGCTGGGTGAGCATACGGGCGGATCTGGGGAGCGGCGGAGTGCACGCTGCGGTTGTGCCCGGCTCTGCCAGCGCGGCCGAGGCCTTGGGCGGCCACCTGGCAGGATTGAATGCCTACCTTGCCGAACAACACACATCAGTCGAAACCGTGACGCTGGCCACACCTCAAGGCGGATGGACGGGAAGCGAACAAGGTGCGGGACAGGGTGCGCACCAGGGCGCAAGCCAACAAGGGGGACAGGAGACGGCGCAGGGCCCCTACACAGGCTCGCAGTCTGGATCGGCAAGGAGCTCAAGTGATTTGCGCACGATCTCTTCGGGGATTCCGGCAGGGTCAGGCGAGATGAGCGGAAGCGTTATTGGAACGCGGCTTGGGGACAAGCACATCTCTGTGATTGCGTGAGCAGGAACGCAAGCCAAGAAAGGCTTCCGGACCGGGAGCAAGGTGTTGGCAAGCAGAATTACGGCGAGATGCAGCGACGGTCAGCCTGAGGCGGGCCGCAAATGAGCAAGGAGGGAAAATGGCAGCAGCAGCGGGAATCTGGAATGAGCACGCGGCATCGGGGCAAGCTCTCACGGGCAGGGTGGCGACCCCCATGACGGGTCCGGCGAGCGGTTCGAGCGGCAGTAGCAGCAGTTCAAGCAGTTCCTCAGCCACCATCACGGCAAACGATTTTCTCACCTTGCTGGTCACCGAGATGCAGAATCAGGACCCGACCGCAAATACCGACCCCAACGAATACATCAACCAACTCGTTCAGGTCAACAGCCTGGAGCAGCTCATCGACATCAACCAGAACGTCTCGACTGCGCTGGGCGACTCGACGACCAGCAGTTCCAGTACCGAGAGCGCCACGAGCACCGGAACCGCGTCGAAGCTGACGGATTCCAACGCTGGCGGGCAGAGCACACAAGCTCACAGTGCGGTGCACAAGGGTGGAACGCTGACAGCAGCTCAATCGACCGAAACAAGTGCGTCCACGGCTGCGCAGGCCGCAACAGCCAAGCAGGCTCCGGGCAATCTCAGTGTTCCCGAGGCCAAGCCGGCGGCGCATCGCGTGGCGCAAGCCCTCAACGGGCAGTTCCGCGCACAGTAAATCTTCGGCGGGCCGCGGATGGGCCCAATCAGGTTTCATCACCAGCGGGCCTCAACCGCCTGCGTTCACCCGAACGAACCCCAGAGGAGATGCACGATGGCAAGTTTCTTCATACCGCTCACCGGCCTCGAGTCGGATTCCACGGCGCTCAATACGATCGCCAACAACCTGTCCAACATGAGCACGACTGCATTCAAAGCGCAAACGACCAACTTCTCGGATCTCTTTTATCAGGAGATTGGATCGACCGGGTCAGGCGACTCGATCCAGGTAGGGGCGGGCGTGCAGGTCGCCTCCAACTCGACCTCGTTTACGCAGGGCTCCCTCAACACAACCGGTAACGCAACCGATGTGGCGCTGAACGGCAACGGCTTTTTCGTGGTCAGCGACGGCAGCGGTAGCAATGAGTACACGCGTGCCGGTGATTTTTCACTCAACTCTGTGGGCGATCTGATCACCACCAATGGCCTGTCGGTGATGGGCTATCCGGCGGTGAACGGCGTCGTCAGCACCAGTTCGCCGTTGACGGCGATCAATATCCCGGTCGGCCAGGTTGAGGAGCCGAAAGCGACTACAACGTTCAATATGACTGCGAACCTGGATGCTTCCTCGACAAGTGGAACCGCGTTCCCTGCCCAGGTCACGGTCTATGATTCGCTGGGCGTGAGTCACGTCGCCACGGTCACCTATACGCAGACCGGGACGAATACATGGAGCTATTCGGCCGCCCTGCCGGCAGCGGACTTTACCTCGGGGACTTCGACGCCGATCACGGGAACCATGACCTTCGATACCAGCGGCAATCTCACCTCGATTACTCCGACGGGCGGCACCGCGACCACGGTCGGAACCGGAACCGGCGACATCTCGTCTATCCCTCTGAGTTTCACCGGACTGGCGGATGGCGCCGCCAACCTGAACATGAGCTGGAATCTTCTCGGAACGAGCGGTACGCCCTCCATCAGCCAGGTGGATTCGGCCTCGGCCCTCTCTTCGAGTACACAAGACGGCTACACCAGCGGAGAGTACCAGAGCTTCACCATCGGCTCCGACGGCACCGTCACAGCCACGTATTCCAATGGACAGAAACAGGACGTGGGACAATTAGCCCTTGCGAACGTGGCCAATGTGCAGGGATTGAAGCTGGAAGGGGACGGCGACTACGCAACCACGCTCGCCAGCGGTTCCGCTTCGATCGGTGTGTCGGGATCGGCGGGATTGGGAACGGTGACCGATGGGGCGCTCGAAGAATCAAACGTGAACATCTCCGCCGAGTTCTCCGACCTGATCATTGCTCAGCGTGCGTTCGAAGCGAGTTCAAAAGCAGTGACAACCTTCGACACGGTTACCCAGGAAACCATCAACATGATTCACTAGCAGACTGCGCGGCTGAAAAGGGCTTTACGCACGCGGTTCAACTGCCCAAATCAATCCAAGCAGCCCCCGGAGCGGCGTCCGGGGGCGTCTGGAGCATCTCTTCCCTTGTTCAGTGCCCAACTCGGGTTAGTGCTTGGGCCGCTCGCCGTCTCACGGCAGATCGCCGCTCTTGTGCCGACTTTCCGCCACCACGCTCAAGCATGGCTCCGCGAAGCCAGGCATTCACTTCTGTTTGCCGGTAAGCTCGCGAATGATCTCCACTTCGCGCTGGCGGTACGGCTTCCCGTCTTCATGGAACACGTCATGGAACCAGATGGGCGGTTGCTGGAGTACATACGGGTGCTGCCATGAGTCCCACGGCAGGTAGGTTTGGCTCTTTCCGGCGACCAATCCCCAGTTGATGGCGCCCACATGGTACTGATGAGCAATGGGAAGCACGGTATCAAAGAGGCTGCCCGCACCGCGCGCCATGTATTCCGTGCAGAGAAGCGGGCGATGGAACTGCTGCAACTGCTTCACATGGTCCTCGAACGCCTCGGGCCAGCCATAGTCGTGAAAGCTGATGATATCCGACTGCTCGATCTGGATGCGCGCCAACGGCGGCATGGCTGACGGCGAACTCCAGTCGCCGTGCCACAAGCCGCTGGTGAGCGGCTGCGCAGGATGCGCCGACCGGGCCCAGGCAAACACCTGCGGCAGCAGCCCCAGAATGATCTCATTTTTATTCTTTGGATCTCCCATTGCGTAGGAAGTGTCGTTGCCGTTGTCCGGCTCGTTCCACAGGTCCCAAGCCAGGATGCGCGGGTCGTTGGCGAAGGCTCCCACGACTCCCTTCACATAGCGCTCCAGACGCGGATACTGCGCCGGATCAGCGAGCACTGCAACGCCGGGAGCCTGCACCCATCCGGAATTATGCACGCCTGGAATCGGCGGATGCTGAGGACCAAGTTTGGGATGAGGATCCCAGCAGGAATCGAAGAGAACAAACACGGGCCGGATGTGATGCTTCTGCGCAATGACAAGAAACCGATCGATCCGCTGCTTGAATCCGGCGGCATCTTGTTCCCACAGCAGGTTATGCAGAAAGACCCGCATGGTGTTCATGCCCAGCCCCGCCGCCCAGCCAAATTCGCGATCGATCTCCGCCTCATCGAACGTATCGGCCTGCCACATCTCCAGTTCGTTGATGGCGTCGGAGGGAACGAAGTTGGCGCCCACCGGCCAGGGCTGCTGACCATACCACTGATTGGCACGCTCTTCGCTCCAGCGCGGCTCCTGACTCTGGAGCAAACCGCACAAGGAAAAGAACAAGCAGCAAATCACAAGGGCATGCAAACACCATGCCCCCTTCTTGAGTAACATCGTCCACGCCATGCTTTTTCTCCGTAAAAGGGAATCGCTCGACACTGTACTTTCAACTCACACACGGATCAAATTGCCTATTTGAACGCCCTGCACTTTAGACCGATAATCACGGAATCGTCACTGGCCTAGCCGCGGGTGGAGTTCCATCTTTGTTCCCCGCGCCAGGCCGGTTTGACTTTCGAACAGTTACCAGGCGCTTCACCATTTCGTCGCTCTTGTCTTTTTCTCCCAGTCCGGCATATGCCCTGGCAAGCAGATAATAGGCCTCTTCCGCTTTGGGATTGTACTCAATCGCTGCTTCAAGATGGCTGGCAGCATCCGCCAGGCGATGCTCATCCATCAGGATTCTTCCCAGTTCGTAATGGGCCGGCGCATAGTGGTCGTCGGCAGCCAGCGTCTGCTCCAGCGCGTGCATTTCGCCGGCCTCGTCCTGCCGGCCGCGCAAAGCCAGCGCCAGTTGGAAGTAAGTGCGGGGCTGCCCAGGTGCGAGGTCGATTGCAATGCGATACTCGCTCAGCGCGCGATCCACTTCGTTGAGTCTTACCAGGACATTGGCCAGGATGTAGTGCGCCTGATAGGATTTTTCGTCGAGCAATACGGCCCGTTCGATATCTTTCCAAGCGGCCGCAAAGATTGAAGCATCGTATTCACTTTCCGCCAGGGTAATCAGAAACTCCGGCGAGTCTCCGAAGCTCTCCCGCTTGGCTCCAAGAATGCGATTGACATCCGGATATCTTCCCTCCAATTGAAGAACATTGGCCAGCATCAGCAACGTGTGCAGCGACGGGTACGACCGATAGGCGGTCTCTGCGACCGCTTCGGCCTGCGCTAGTCGATGCCCGCCGAGATAAACAACAACGCCCAACTCCATCTCTTGCAGTGGCGTTTGCGCGACCGCATGAAAACGCGCCAGCGCATCGAGTGCTTTGTCTGCCTGCCCTGCGGTCATGTATTCGCGCGCCAGCGAGGCCGCAATGCTGTTGTTGTTTGGCCAAGCTGTTTGAGCCGTCTGCAGCGTTTGTTGAGCCCTGGGCGCGTCGCCGCCGGCATCGTAACTCGCTGCCAGCAACAGGCTGATACGCGGGTCACAATTCAACGCCACATACGGCTCGAGTGTTCCGGCCGCGTCCCCATGGCGCGCTTGCTGCATCAGGTTGCTTGCCTTGGCGAGTGCGGAGTTGATCAGGTCAGGCGATGGGCAGCCGTGGGCTGAGCTTGATTGATTGTGAGACGCGTTGTGATTGCTCTGCCCGGCCGCTATTGCCTTCGTTGCACTGCCAACCTGGCAGAGAACAAGGGCAAGAGCGGCCATTAGAGCGAGTTTCCCCGATAACTTCATGGGCAGAGGTTACGTGATCAGAAAGCCAACCGCAAGCTCAGTTGAATTTCGCGCGCCGCGTTGGCGCTGGAAACGTCACCGAAGTTGCTGCTGGTCGTGCTGGTGCTGACCGTTTCGAAATTCACGCGATTGAAGGCATTGAAGAAGTCGGCGCGGAAGGTCAGGTTCACGAGTTCGCCTATCTTCCATCCCTTGTAGCCGGATAGATCGTAATTCTGGGAGCCGGGATTCTGGACGTTATGCACGCCGGAGTGTCCCTGAACTCCAATTGCGCTCAGATTGACCACATTTCCAGTGTTGAAATAGGGACCGAGTCTTCCATTTCTTCCCAAGCCGCTATGCAGCGAATGGTTATTGATAGCACCCGTGACGTCAGGCAAAGCTCCATCGAAGAATCCTATGTTCTGCTGGCTGCTCAGGGTGGTCCATGGTCCAGTGCGCAGCGTAGAGATGCCGGCAACCTTCCAACCGCCCACCAGCAGATCCGTAACCGCGCTCTTGTTCAGGAACGACTTGCCGCGCCCAAATGGGAGCTCGTAGATTCCATTGATGGACAGGATATCGCTGATGTCCTCCGTGCAATGGCCGTAGTCGAGATGCATGTTGACGTGCCACGTAAATTCATCCTGGTACGGTGTGCCCAGGCATTTGGAGAAGGAGTAGTTGCCCATCAGCGAGAAGCCTGAGCTGAACCTCTTTTCCACGCGCGCAATCAGTGCATGGTAGTTCGACGTCCCAGTCATTTGATTTTCCTGAACGCCGCTGAAGTCCTGCCATACCGACATTTTCCCTGTAGTGTCGAGGGGATCAAGTTCGTTTCGCTCCTCGTAGTGGCGCTCCGAGCTTCCCATGTAAGATGCCTCGAAGAGCCAGTCCTTGATAGTGTGATCGACAGTCAGGTTCCACTCGTAGGCATAGGGGGTTTTGGCGTTTGGCTGGATAAACGAGATTGTGGGACCACCACCAGAGAAGTTCCCGTTGGTCATCGCATCCGAGAACATTCCCGGAACGCCCGGCGTGCCGCCCAGATTGAAGGCCAGGGCAGATCCGACTGCGGGATTGTTGAAGCTATCGACTTCATAGAGTTTGGTCGTGTCGACTTCCACCTCATACTGGTTGATATTCGGCTGGAGGAAGTACATTCCAAAGCCGCCCTTGACGTCGAAATTGCCCTTGTCGGAGGGAGACCAGTTGAAGCCAAAGCGCGGCGAAATGTTCGTGTAAACCGGCTTGACCATGTTCCTGCCCAACCCCATGACTTTGGTGTCGGGATAGGTGAGATCTTGACCGGTGGTCACGTCGAAGCTGCCGACGCGATTGTGAGCCTCGACTGGCGGCGTGCGATGCTCCCAGCGCCCGCCGAAGTTGATGCTCAGGTGATGGTTGAGTTGGAAGTTGTCCTGCACGTAGTACGACTGATACCACATGCTCAGGTTCATGGTCGGGTCGCCCAGCGCGGTGCGCGTGGTGTCTGGAACGCCCATCAGCAAATCGGCAACCGGATCGCCGCTGTAGACGCCGTTGAAACCGATCGATGTGGCTGACCAGTCCTCGTACAGGTACATGGGCTCGTAACGGATGTCCGTGCCCATGGTGATCTGGTGCTTCCCCTTCTGGAGCATCAGAGATTCGGTCCACATGTTCAAGCCTTCGCGAACCAGGTCGGTGCCATTCGTGGATCCCGGATTGGCGTATCCAGAAACACCGATGTTGGGAGGGCCATCGGAGCCTGGCTGGTCATCTTCGCCGATCAGGCCCAGAGGGTTGGCTAGGGAAGAATCGTACCCATCGGCGCGTTGCAGGCCGACAGCGGTGTGGGACCAGCCATAGCGAAGGTTGTTCACCAGGCGAGGCGAAAATGTATGTGTCCATCCAACAGCAAGGTTCTTGGGGCTCGATGGGAAGAGTTGCTTGTTGTAGGAGGTAATGCCCGTTGTGGTCGCGGTTTGATTATTCGCCGTGAACCGAACAAAGGCACTGTTGTTGGTGGAAATTGAGTAGTCGAATCGACCGCTGTACTGATCCCAGTTATTGACCGACGAAGCGACGTCGAATCGGTTGTCGGTGCCGTTGTGGAAGCTGCCATTGGGCGCCGGATACAGGGACAGGATCTTCTGCCCGATTGCGTTCAAGAGCGATACCGGCACTGTGTTGTCTGGAAGCACCGCATAGCCGCAAGGCGTTGAGGGATCGAGCACATACGGATTGTAAAGGACTGTAGCAGGGTCCCCGTTGCAGTCCTTCGCGTGAGAGAGATCAGCGGTGTAAGCACTCCCAACCGTGACATTGGGAACCATGTTGTAGAGGTCATTGGGCTGTATCTGGCGGAAACCCTCATAATCGGCGAAGAAGAACATCTTGTTCCTCTTGATGGGGCCTCCACCAGCGGCGCCAAACTGGTTCTGGTGAAAAGCTGGCGCAGCGCCTTGATCGAAATAATTACGAGCGTCAAAATCGTTGTTGCGAACATATTCGTACGCGGTTCCGTGATATTTGTTCGTGCCGGACTTGGTAACCACGGTGATAAACGCACCGCCGACGCCATAGGCGGCCGAAGAGCCGGACTGTTCGACCTTGAACTCCTGAATATTGTCGGGCGAGGGCAGCAGACCGGCTGCTCCGTACCAGGCGTTACGGGTCTCGACACCATCGTAGAGATAGCTGTTGTCGTCTTCTCTGAGGCCGCCGATCACTACGGCGACGGTTCCCTGGGCGCTCCATCCGGTGGCGGGAGAACTGATGCCGCTGACGATCGGCACCACGCCGGAGGAAAGCTGGGCCAATTGCAGATAGTCGCGCCCGTTCAACGGCATATCGTCAATCTGCTGGTTCTCAATAATCTGGCCTTGATTGGAGGTCTCGGTATCCAGCAGCAAAGCCGCCGAGGAGACGGAGACGGTTTGTACGGTCGAGCCGACCGACAAGGTGATGATCTGTTGGAACTGTTGATCGACAAACAGCTTGAAAGGCTGGATTCTCTGCGTCTCGAATCCGGCTTTGACCACCTCCATGGTGTAGCTGCCCGGGGGTAGTTGCGTCACATGATACGACCCCAGATTGTCACTGGTCGTGCGGTAGGCAATGCCCGTAGCGGCATTGACGACCGAAATACTGGCTCCCACCACGACGGCGCCGGTGCTGTCTGTCACCGTGCCATTGACCGCACTCGTAGTGCTCTGCGCTCTACCCGCCATGGAAGTGAACAGGATGATGGCCAACGTGACCACGAGGGCCACGACCGGTCGCATCCTTCTTCCCTGACAGGTTTGCAGTATTCTCGCTTGCTCGGCAAATTGCTTCATTTGCTGCCTCCTTGTGAATATGGAACCTAAAGAACCTGGAGCGGCTCTTTCCCTTCATCCGCCCGAATGTATACGCTTTCAGCGCTAGTTCACGCCTGTTTTTGTAACGGCGAGGATACTAGGCTACCCATCACGCGATAGGCAATAGGCCGGATTGATCATTCCCTGGTAGTGCAATTTACCTATAGCTTGGGGTAGCGCGAACTGTTCCGCCGTTGCCGTACACTCCCGCAAGCGGATAACATGGCCGGGATACTTCGGCAAGACTTAGAGGACGCACTATGCAATGGAAACGCGTTCCTGCGAAGTGGCTATGGGCGGCGGGGTTTTCCTGTGCAGTCTTGGCGCTGATTCCATGGATCTGGCATTACCTGCACCGCGCCGACGGCGTGGTGCCGTCCCATTCCTACCAGTTTCAGACTGGACGAATGAACGAGTGGAGAGCCGTAGGCGGCAACTGGCAGGTGGCCGACGGCATCCTCTACAACAATTCGTACGAGCGTGGATCCAAATTGTTAACCGGATCGAGCGCCTGGGGAAATTACCAGGTAAGCGTCGACGTCCGGTATGAAGGTGACAACGCCGACATGGGCGTCATCATCCGCACCAATCACGAAAAGAAGGAGGGTTCCGACACATACAACGGATACTATATTGGCCTCCGGACTTTGGATGAGGGTTTCGTGATTGGGCGTTCGTCTTTTGGGTGGTCGGAAGCGCGTCCTGTCTCCATGCCCGGCGGATTTCGCCCTTCCGTTTGGTATCGGCTGCACGTGGTAGCGTATGGATGCAATATTGCCGCTTCTGCACAAAATCTTGCGACCCTGCAAACGGCTTGGATTGCGTTTGAGGAACCGTCCTGCCTGGCGACCGGGCACATCGGATTGCGATCTTTGAACGCAGGTGGAATGTGGCGCAATGTCAATGTGTCGAGTGCTGGATTGAACGACTATATGGCACTGCGGCAACACGCAGCTTCAGTGGAGCGGCCGGAGGTGCTGCCTGGTCCGCCGTGGTGGACTCCGTGGCGCGTGGGGATGATCTTCACAGCTACGCTGACTCTGGCATTGCTCACGCAACTGGCTATCTTCCGCATGCAGCGCTGGAAGGCTTATGCGATCATGCAGGAGCGCGAGCGGCTGGCCAATCAGATTCACGACACCATGGCGCAGAGCTTTGCCGGCGTTGGCTATCAAATTCAGGGCATTCGGCGATCTGTCCTGCGTGGAGACCACCTGGACCAGGATCTGATCGCGGACCAGTTGAGCAATGCCTATCAACTAGTCCGCAGTTGTCACAATGAAGCCAGCAGGACTGTTTCGATGCTGGCTGGAGCCTCGCCCCTCGCCCAGCTCAACCTGCTGGCCGCGTTGACGGAGACAGCGAACAAGATCGCTGGAGATCAGATTGGCGTAGTTACGCATTCATTCGGGACTCTCATGCCGCTGAATCTGCGTCTGGCCGACGCGCTTCTGCGCAT
>Ga0224528_1002504_pt1 | contig 10275 bp, 5 predicted proteins | sample CBST25metaG_2_FD_179888 | JGI IMG/M metagenome (GOLD analysis project Ga0224528, IMG submission 179888) | Peat soil microbial communities from Stordalen Mire, Sweden - C.B.S.T25 | ecosystem: Environmental > Terrestrial > Soil > Wetlands > Peat | place: Sweden: Norrbotten County, Stordalen Mire...
GCTGGACACAGGACAATTTGGCCAGTGGGGACTTGCAGACGCATTTGCCGAGTTGGTCGTGGGGGAAGAGCAGCACGGGCGAATGGAAGGCGCTGGACGCCAATTCCGCCGCGGATGCCGATGTTTGGATGGCCTACACGCTGGTTGAGGCCGGGCGGCTGTGGAATCAGCCGCGCTATGGCAACCTGGGACGGCGGATGATGGCGCAAATCGCCAAGAGCGAGGTGGTTGATCTGCCTGGCTTTGGCCCGATGCTGCTGCCCGGCCCGGTGGGCTTTCAGCATGACCGCGTACCGGTAGTGAAATCGCCTAATGACCGTTTTTGGACGCTGAATCCGAGTTATCTGCCGGTTTTTGTCTTTCAGCGGCTGGCCAGTGAAGACCCGTCTGGGCCGTGGGGCCAGATCGCGCTGGGGATTCCGCGGCTGTTGCGCGAGAGCGCGGTGCATGGATACGCGATGGATTGGGTGGACTACGTGCCAGGGGACGGCTTCTATCCAGCGCCGGCGCATCCCGGGCCACCGACGGCCGGCCAGGAGCCAGAGGCCGCAATGGGCAGTTATGATGCGATTCGTGTTTATCTGTGGGCTGGTATGATGGAGCGCGGCAAGTTCCGTTCCGACGTGCTGGATGCGGTCCCGGCGATGGGCGCGTATCTTGTCGATCATGATGCCCCCCCAGAAAAGATCAGTGACCAGGGGATTCCATTGGCGCAAGATGGACCAGTAGGATTTTCCGCCGCGGTGTTGCCCTATCTGCGGGCCATTCCTCACCAGGAAAAGCCGGGGGCCAAGCAAACCATACGCTTGAGCGCGCAGAGGGATCAGGCATCGGGATTGTATGGGAAAGATGTGGCATATTACGATCAGAACCTTGCCTTGTTTGCGACGGGATTTCTGGATGGCAGATTTCGATTTGGCGCAAACGGGGAGTTGAAGGTGGAATGGACACGCACATGAGGGTAGGCGGCAGGGCTTGGAAGTGGAGTTTGATCGTGGCAGTCTGCCTGGTATTGGCGGTACAGGCGGGGTACGCGCAAAAGAAGCCTGTTGTTGCCACCCCCGACGCGACTCGCAAGGTGCTGATCGAGAAGGCGCACGCCCTGGAGGCGCGGGGCCGGCCCGACATGGCGATTCAGTCATGGCAACAGATTTTGCTCTCCGATCCAAAAAACTCGGAAGCGCTGGCTGGCTTGGCCAGGGATTTGAAGTTGATTGGCTCGCTCGATCAATCGAACGCGGCGCTTGAGAAGCTGCGCAAAGCCAATCCCAACGATCCGAATATTGCGAAAATCGGGGCGCTGGCCAGCACCCGCGCGCAAAGCGACCAGTTGCGGCAGGCCGGCGAACTGGCGCGCAAGGGCAAGCCCGAAGAGGCGATGCGCATCTATCGCGAGTTGTATGGCGACCGTCCGCCGGACGGCGACATTGCGCTGGCTTATTATCAGACACTCTATGGCACCACCAGCGGCAAGGAGACGGCCATCAACGCCATGCGCGCGCTGGCTCAGCGCAATCCGGGCGACACGCGCTTTGAAGTGGAACTGGGCATCATGCTGACCTATGAGCCCAAGACCCGCGCCGAGGGGATTCGGCTGCTGGGGGCGCATCCCAGGGATTCGAATGCGCAGACCGCGCTGCGCCAGGCGTTGATTTGGGACGCGGCGAATCCGGCCTCGGCAGCGCTCTTGCGCCAGTACCTGAAGGATCATCCTCAGGACACGGAGATGGGCAAGTACCTGAAGGAGGATGAAGCCAAGCTGGCGCAGATGAACTCTGGCATTGCCCGCACACCGGCCGAGCGGGCGGCCTTCGCGGCGCTGAATGCGCATCACCTGGAGGAAGCGCAGTCGCGGTTTACGGAGATTCTGGCCTCTGAGCCCAACAATGGCCGGGTCGCCGCGGGGATGGGGTTTCTGCGCATGCAGCAGAATAACTTTGGCGCGGCGATCAGCTATCTGTCGCAGGCCGAGCAGAATGGCTACAAGGATCGCGCGGTGGTCAATGCGCTGGTGACCTCGCGCTTCTGGGCGATTATGGGCGAGGCCTCGCAGGCTTTTGACGGAAATCAATTTGACGTGGCCGCGGCTGACTATAAAACCGCGCTGGGGATGCGTCCGCGCGCTCCCGAGGCGCTCAACGGGCTGGCTGGCCTTCTGGTAAAGGAACAGCAGTACGGTGCGGCGGCGGGGGTTTATGAGCAGTTGATCAAGGCGCAGCCGGGCTCGGCTGCCGCCTGGCGCGGGCTCTTTTTGTGCTATGCGCGCGAGGGCTCCAACCAGAAGGCGCTGGCTTTGATGGGTCGCCTGCCCGGAGGGGTGAGGGGAACGCTGGCCAAAGACCCGGAGTACCTGCGCACCCTGGCCACGCTTTATCGGGCGGCCAATCGGCCAGCCGATGCGCAGCGGGTGCTTGCGCTGGCGCTGGCTTTGCCTTTTCCCAACGATGGCAGCAACCTCAAGACGGATACGCGGCTGCAATACGCCGGCATCCTGCTGGAAGCCAAGCGCTACGCCCAGGCCGTGGAGATTTATGTTCAGGTGCTGAACGAAGACGCCACTAATCAGTCCGCGTGGATGGGGCTGGTGAGCGCGCATCATGAGATGGGTCAGGACACGCTGGCCCTGAGCGAGATACAGAAGATGCCCCCGGCGGTGTATGACGCAACGCTGACCGATCCGGGCTTTCTCTCGATGCTGGGCGGCATCTATCAGCAGGCCAACCAGTACGAAGTGGCGCAGGGATTGCTGGAGCGCTCGGCCAAAATCGAGATAGCGGCCGGGGGGCAGCCCAGCATCGCGCTCCAGTTGCAACTGGCGGCGATTTATATGCAGCGCAACGACACCGCCCAGGCCTACGCCATCTATCATCGGGTGCTGCAGGCGTACCCTGACCGGGTGGATGCGTGGAAGGGGCTGATTGCCAGCCTGCAGGTTACCAATCGCAACTCCGAGGCGATTCAAGAGATTGCGCAGATTCCCGTTGCCGTGCGCCGCCAGTTGGAATCGGACGTGGAGTTTGTGCAGGGCGAGGCCAGCCTTTACGCGGCCACCGGCAATCTGTCGCGCGCGGTCGAGTGCATGGTCCGTGTGCAGGCTCACTATCGCGACACCAAGACGCTGCCGCCGCCGAATGTGGATGTGCAGAGCGCCTGGCTGCTGTATAACACCGGCAACGATCGCGCGCTTTATCCCACGTTGATGCGGCTGGGCGGGCGCAAGGACTTGACGGTGGCGCAGCGCGAGGCGGTGCAGGAGATTTGGGCCAACTGGAGTGTGCGCCGGGCTGGCGCGGCGATGGACAACGGCAACGTGACCCGCGCGGTGGAGATTCTGGACGCGGCCGGGCAGGCCTTTCCAGACAATCTCGCGGTGCGCAAGGCTGTGGCCGGAGGCTATGTGCGGGTGGGGCGGGCGAAGGAATCGCTGCTGCTCTTCAAGACCATTCCCATGCAGGACGCAACTGCGGGCGATTTTCAGGGGGCGATTGGCGCGGCTTTGGCGGCCAATGACCGGGCCCAGGCTGAAATCTGGCTGCGGCAAGCTCTGGATCGCTATCCGCGCAGTCCGGCGATTCTTTCGCTGGCCGCGCGCTATGAGCAGGCGCGCGGTGACAACCAGCGCGCGGCGGACTACTACCGGGCCTCGTTGGCGGCCATGCCCCTGGCTTCACCGGCGGACCGGCTGGCGCATACGCTGGTCTACCCCGATCAGGACTTGAAGGCGCATCGCGCGGTGACCGCGGCGGACCTGCAGAACCTGCTCGATCCCAACTATGAGCCCTTTGCCAAGACCACCAAGCTGGCGCCGCTGCCGGCTTATGGCGCTGATCCCTATGACGGCTCGGCCCCGGTGGTGCTGGCTCCGGCACATCCTTCGCGGACGATTGTGCCGCAGGATGCGCCCACGGTCAATGCGCCCAGCAGCGATTCAGAGGAGATGACGCCTGCGGCGCAATCGCCCGATCAGCGGTTCTTTCGTCAGCAGAGCATAACCCGTTTTGTGGGTGGCAGTGCTCGTCTGCGCCGCAAGGCCAGCGCCCGGCCCCGGATGATTTTTGCGACGCTGCAATTTACCACCACGCCGCGGATGCGGGCGCTGGGATTCCATCGCGGCTACTTTCTGCGCGCCAGCCTGACCGCGGGGATGACGCCGCTGCGCAGAATGCACACCAGCCTGGGGCAGGCGCAAGGCCAGACGCAGGTACAGGCGCAGGCCGAGCAGCCCATTGCCGGCGTCGCTCACTCGCTGGCCTCGGATGCCTGGAAGGGGCTGGTCTTCTCTTTGATGGCCGCCAAGCGCAATGCCGAGGCGCTACAAGAAGTGCAAAAGATTCCGCCGGATGTGCGCAAGCTGCTGGAATCGGACGTGGAGTTTGAGCAGGGCATGGCCAGCCTTTACGTGGCCGTTGGCGACAATGTTCGCGCCATGGATTACCTGAACCGTGTGGATGATTTCTATCTGCTGCGGCGCACTCCCGTGCCCGTCGGCATGGAGGTGCAACACGCCTGGCTGCTCTATAACGTGAAGGACGACCACGGGCTGTATCCTGTGCTGAACCGGCTGGACACGCGCCAGGATCTGAGCACGGCGCAACGCTCGGAAGTCGAGGAGTTGTGGGCCAGTTGGGCGGTGCGACGCGCCATGGCAGCCATGGATGGCGGCTACGTTTTGCGCGGAGTGCAGATTTTGCAGGCCGCCTCCGAGCAGTATCCCGATAATTTGACGATTCGGCGCGCGGTAGCCGGAGCTTATTTGAAGGTGGGGCGCGCTTCGGAATCGCTGGCGCTCTACAAGACGATCAGCATGGACGAGGCCAGCTCGGGCGATTACCAGGGATCCATCGGCGCGGCCTTGGCGGCCAGCGACCTGGCCCAGGCTGAGGCCTGGCTGCGCAAGGCTCTGGATCTTTTCCCCAACGATCCGCAGATCATGGGCGAGGCTGCCCGCTTTGAGCAGGCTCGCGGCAACAATCAGCGGGCCGCGGACTTTTGGCGTGCGGCGCTGTCGCTTTTGCCGCCGGGCTCGGCCATCGAGGGGCTGGAGAACGGGCTGACTTATCCGCCGGGCGCTTATCAGCCTCCCGCGCCGGGCGACCTGAAGCGGCTGCTTGATCCGCGCAATGACCCGGCGGCTCGCAGCCCCAAGCTGCCGCCGCTGCCCTCCTACGCGGCAGATAGCTACCGGCGCTCAAGTTCGAGCGTGGGGCCGCCGCAGCAGTATCAGGCGCCGCGGCAGACCACGACGCCGCAGCAAAACCAGTGGGTGAGCCCGCCCAGCGCCAATCCTCTGCCGCAACCGCCCATCACCAACTACGGTCCGCAGTCGAGTGTGCCCCGTTTGCCGGTGATGATCGAGCAGAGCGCCACCCGCGAAGCGGATATTTTGACGGCCTCCAACAGCACTCCTGGCACTGCGCCAAAGTCCAAGCCGGCTCCGAATTCGTCCACCGCTTATATGGGCAAGATGAATCTGCCCAAGCCGGTGAATAGGGGAAACGGCGCACAGGCCGGAGATGCGCAGAGTCAGCCTGGGCAGATGTGGACGCCTCAGATGACCCCGCGCGATACCAGTTCCTCGGCCGGTTTGCGGATCACCGCGCAGCCGCTGGACCCGGCAGCCGCCCGCGCCCAGGCCTTGTTTGCCGAGCAGACCGATGGGCAGCTCACCCAGGACGAGGCCAGCAACATTCGCATGTTGGCGAATGCGCCGCTGCCCCAGCCGGTTCTTCCCGGTTCGTCGGCCTCCGAGCAGGCCCAATACAATGAGACGCAGTACACGCCCTCGGCGCAGGAAGCAGCTACGGGGGCTTTTTCCGCGCCACGGCAAAATAACGCGCAGGTGCAACAGACGCAGGCGGAGTTGCCGTTGCCGCAGGCTCAGCCCGCACCCGCCGCGCCCAAGGCCGCCGCCACGCGCCGTACACGCAAAGCCCGCAAGGCGGCGCGCAGGGCAGCCGCCGCGGAAACCGCCACCGAGTATCAGTCGCGGCCACAAACCCTCGCAGCTGCGCCGCTTCCTCCGCCTCCCACCGAGCAGCAGATTGAAGCGGCGGAGCTGCCCGCATTGCAGGTTCCCGCGACCACCACCACGGGCCTGAGCGATCAGGAGTTGGAGCAGCGCAACTTGCCGCCGCTGCGCGGGCCCTGGGTGCGCGTCCAGCGCGAGCAGCGCGCCCTCACCCCCCGCGACGAGGCGGAGATGCAACTGCGCTCCATCGAGAGCGGATACAGCGGCTGGCTGGGCGGCGCGGGTGTGCTCAACTACCGCTCCGGCGATTTGGGCTTCGACCATTTGACCGCGCTTGAAGCGCCCTTTGAAGCCTCCATGCCCCTGGGGTACAGTGGCCGGCTCACCTTTGTCGCCCGGCCCGTCTTTCTCGACTCCGGTCAGGCCACCGGAACCAGCGTCGTCACTGTGCAGGCATCTCCTGACACGACCGGAGTTGCGCTGACCCTGATCTCGATTCCGCAGCCTCTGGGCTCGATGACGACGACCGACTCTACCCCCCCCTCGCAGCAGAATGCTGCCGGATTGGGTGGCGAGGTGCAGTTGGCTTTTCCGCATTTCGCCATTGCCGGCGGCTACACACCCGCAGGTTTCCTGGTGGCCACTGTCACTGGGCGCATGTTGTGGAAGCCGGGAAACGGTCCCTTCACATTCAGCTTTAACCGCGATTCGGTCAAAGACACGCAGCTCTCCTACTCAGGGTTGCGCGACCCCTCGGGCAATACCCTTGGCGATGAGGGCCAGGTGTGGGGCGGCGTTGTGGCCAACCAGTTCAGTGCTCAATACGCGCATGGCGACGCCGAGTCTGGATTTTACATTGGCGCGGGCGGACAATACCTGACCGGCTACGGGGTGCAGGACAATACCCGCATCGACGGCTCGGGTGGCGCCTACTGGCGGCTGAAAACGATGCCGGAGTACGGCAATCTGAGCATCGGCGTCAACTTTTTCGGCATGCACTACGACAAGAACGAAGACGCCTTCACCATGGGCATGGGAGGCTACTTCAGTCCCCAGGCCTACTTTCTGGCCAATGTTCCCTTCACCTGGACGGGCCACTATCAGACTCGCTGGCACTACAACATCATGGGCAGTCTGGGTGTGCAGGCCTTCCAGCAAGATGCGACCTATCTGTTTCCACTGGCCCACAATACTGGCGTAACGCTGAACTCGGTCACCTATACGGATCTGCAATTGCCCGCCAAAACCAGCGTCGGCCCCAACTACGATCTGCGCGCGCAGGTAGCCTATCAGATCAGCCCGCACTGGTTTGCCGGCGGCTTCTTCGGCGCCAACAACTCACGCAACTACAAGTCCGCCACGGCTGGCTTCTATGTGCGCTATCTTTTCCGTTCGCAGCCTTCGACGGTGACCAGCCCCACCGGCATTTTCTCGACCGACGGGATGCGTCCGTTTACGGTGCCATAGAGCCGGATGGTTTCGGTCAGAAGGGAGGGGATGCTCGCATCTCCTCCCTTTTTGCTTTCCCGGTACAATGAACAAGTGAGCAAACTATCCAACCCCACGGCCCCTTCCGTGGGCTTTATTTCGTTGGGCTGTCCCAAGAACCTCGTGGATTCCGAGGTGATGATGGGCCTGCTGAACCGCGCTGGCGCGCGGCTGACTAACCACCCCGAAGAGGCCGAAATCCTCGTCGTCAACACGTGCAGCTTTATTGACACAGCCAAGCAAGAGTCGATTGACACGATTCTGGAGATGGCTGGCTACAAGACCTCGGGCTCGGCCAAGAAGCTGATTGTGGCCGGCTGCCTGGTCGAGCGCTATCGCGACGAAATCCAGAAGAGCATTCCCGAAGTGGATGCGGTGGTGGGCACTGGCGAACTGGAATCGATATTGGCCGCCGCCGGGATGGTTTTGCCTGCTGTTGCGCCCTCGCCCTTTAATATTCTCAGCGGCTCGGTCGAGACTCGCCCAGGGCAGGAGTCGCAAGCCGGCACCCACAAGCACGACCCGCCGGCCTCCCGGCAGGAAGGCGATCTGCGCGAGAGCCAGGGGCGCTTCAGCCGCGACGACTGGCAGGGCGCTACGCATCAACTTCCCACCTATCTCTATGATGAAAAGAGCCCACGGCTCCTGACAACGCCCAAATCGTCGGCCTACATCAAAATCGCCGAGGGCTGCGACCACCCTTGCAGCTTCTGCGTGATCCCCAACCTGCGAGGCAAGTTTCGCTCGCGCCGCTTTGAGTCGGTGGTGGCCGAGGCCAGTCAACTGGTTGCGCAGGGCGTCGAGGAGATCACGCTGATTGGCCAGGACACGACCTGCTACGGCGAAGATCTGGGGCTGAAGGATGGTCTCGCCGAGTTGCTCGATGCGCTGGCGCGGATCGAAGGCCTGCGCTGGTTGCGTTTCCTCTACGCCTATCCCAATCGCATCACCAATCGGCTGCTTGAAGTCATCGCCCAGCACGACAACATCTGCAAATATCTGGATTTGCCACTGCAACACGCCTCGCCCGATGTTTTGAAGCGGATGAAGCGCGGCGGGAGCGGAGAAATATTTTTGAAGGCACTGGAAAAAGTGCGCGCCGCGATTCCCGGTGTCGTCTTGCGCACGGCCTTCATCGTGGGCTTTCCTGGTGAGTCGATCCGTGACTTTGAGCTTTTGCAGGAATTCATCAAGGAAGCGAAGTTTGACTGGCTGGGCGTCTTCAACTACTCCGATGAAGAGGGCTCGGGCGCATTCTCGCTCGACGCCAAGCTCCCCAAGCGCACCATTGCCGCTCGCCAGCGCAAGCTGATGAAGTTGCAGCAGGGCATCAGCAAGCGCGCCAAGCGGCTGTGGGTGGGCAGGGAAGTGACCCTGCTGGCGGCGGGCCCCAGCGAGGAGACCCCGCTCCTCTGGGAAGGCCGAACGCAGTTCCACGCGCCAGAGATTGATGGCAAGGTTTATATCAACGACTTTGGCGAGTTGGAGGGGCTGGAGGCGGGCCGATTTTATCGCGCCGTGATTACCGAGGCCCACGTGTACGACGTGGTGGCGCGCATCGTCAGCGGTGCGCTGTGAACCGGAATCGCGCTATCATGAAGAGCATGGGTACGATTCACATCCCGGAAGCCGAAGCGGCCCGCAACTTCGCCGCCCTCATGGCCAGTGTTCGCGCCGGAGCCGAGGTGGTGGTCGAGGGGGATGGCTTTTCTGCCGTGGTTTGGCATACGGCTGAACAGCGCCCCTTGCGGCGGCTCTCGGAATCTCTTCGCCTAGCCAGACAGCATGGTTCCACTGTCACGCTTGACGGCGGCTTTGCTGCCGACCTCGAAGCGGTGGTTCAGAGTCACTCTGCGCCGCTGGAAAATCCTTGGGGCTGATCGCATGGGGCTGATTTTGGATTCCAGCGTAGTGATTGCCGCCGAGCGCCGGTCAAACACTGTCGAGCAACTACTGGAGCAAGTGGTCTCTATCTCGGATGACCAGGATGCCGCCCTCTCCGCGGTTGGGGCTACGGCGCTTTCACTGGGGTTCTCACTGCTGACCGTCAATCTTCGCCGCTTCCAACTGATTCCCGGCCTCAAGATCGTCGCGTTTTGATCGCCCACTTACAGGAACACGACAATGCCACCAAAGAAAAAAGCCGAAAAACTTCATCGCTGCCCCACCTGTGGAATGCTGGTGCGCTTTACGGACGAGGACTTCCCCTTTTGCAGCGACCGCTGCCGCAAGATCGATCTGGGCAAGTGGGCCTCAGGGGTTTACAAGATCAGCTCGCCGATTCTCGATCCCGAAGTTCTTGAAGACCTGGGCCTGCTGGGCGACCAGGGAAGCGGAGATTCCTATGACGACTGATTCCTATCTCGAACCCGTAGACAACGCGAAGAAGAGCATGAAGACGTTCTGGGCCTGGGCGGTGGGCACATTCTTTGGCGCGGGATTTGGCAAGCCCGGTCCCGGCACGTGGGGTTCGGTGGCGGCGGTGCTTCTGTGGGCTGTCTACGCCTTCGGTTTTCATCCCGCGCCGCTGACGCTGCTGGCGGTGCTGCTGGGCGGCATTGCACTTTCGCTGATCGTGGGCATTCCCGCGGCGACCATCGTGGCTCGCGAAAGCGGTCGCAAAGACCCGCAATTCGTGGTGGTTGACGAGGTCGCCGGGCAGTGGATCACCCTGATTGGCAGCCACGCCGACTGGCGTCACGCGCTGATCGCGCTGCTGCTTTTTCGTCTTTTTGACATCACCAAGCCCTTTCCGGTGCGCCAGCTTGAGGTCTTGCCCGAGGGCTGGGGAATCGTTCTGGATGATGTGGGGGCGGGGT
>Ga0224528_1002507_pt1 | contig 10262 bp, 9 predicted proteins | sample CBST25metaG_2_FD_179888 | JGI IMG/M metagenome (GOLD analysis project Ga0224528, IMG submission 179888) | Peat soil microbial communities from Stordalen Mire, Sweden - C.B.S.T25 | ecosystem: Environmental > Terrestrial > Soil > Wetlands > Peat | place: Sweden: Norrbotten County, Stordalen Mire...
CATGAACACGGCTCCGCAGATCCAGAATCGGTTGGCGCACAACGGCGCACAGTCGCCCTTGTGCGATAGGCGCATTGCTTTCAGAGCCTGATTCCGGCCGGACTGGAGTCTCCATGACCTTTCACCCCAGTCCATCATAGGATAACTACGAGCGCCTTCAGACTCGCGCGTAGTTTTCCTCTGCGTACAAGCCCTAAAATGGTCCACGCACACCCGAAACTGCATCGCCGCCAGCTCAAGTGGTCTGTCGGACTTCTAAGTGTATGTTGGAAACTCGCAAGGCTTGCGCACTTTGAAAGTGGCTGCTGTGCGAGCATGTTGACTGCACCCCTGTCGCGCCGATTCACGCCTCAGGAAGGCACCGCGTGTTGCTGGGGCCCCGAGGCTTGTGGGCATGGACAGAGCGTAATTGATACCGGGAATGAGTCCTAATCTTCTGGGTCCCAGAGATGGGTAAGCGTGAAGAGGCGAAACGGACCGGAACAATCAGCTATGCGCAGCGATGCGACGCCCACACAACTGAGTTCGCCTGTTAGAGCGTCGGGCCGTGAATAGTACGCACCGCTCGTAAGTGGAGCGTACAAGCGATGGATGATTTCCGCCGAGCGCTCAGAGCTCGTAGCCGCCGTGATCTGCTTCCGACTTAGGAATTGCTGGACTGCTTCATCACCATTTCCATGGAGAGACATGGGACATGACACTACCTCGAACTTCTCGCGGTCAGCTCCAAAGCTAAGCAGGCCATTGATGATCCAGTCGCTTGTCAGCAATGGAACGGTGCTGGTTTCCACGATGACCGTGAAGTGTGCAAGGCTCTTGGCAACGGTGCGTAGCATCGTTTCAAGCTGAGCAGGATACTGGCCATTTCCATTTGCTCGATCTTCAGGTGGAAACACGATGTAGAGAACATCAGAGTCGCTGACAGCTTGCGCCAGATCTGTTGTTGGGGTCAATTTGGCGTTGAGATGCTTCCGGAAAAGGTCGCGCTTGATTGATGGTGAAGCCTGCAGCCCTGCATCGCCGAGCACATCAAATGCCGACGATTCATTCTCATAATAGATAGCGGTGTGGCCAAGTTCGGCAATACTCAGAGCACACACGGCTGCAGAGGGTGAAAACCCCGCAACGCAGACCCGCAGAGACGCAAGAATTGGATCACCCATCCCAATGACAGGATCCCTTTGGCTGCCGGTATTTACAGTTGTTAAATACACAAACCCCTCCTGCTCCCGTGGTTTCTGGCGTCACTGAAGACACTATATGACAGCCATGGGTTTGTATATGCGACTCAATACGTCAGAGTACGTCAACTACCGCCATTTACCGCAAATGCAATCTCCTGGAATTTTATTAATATCCTCCAGATATCTTTCGCCGCGCCTTTGCCCATCTCTTGAGTGGCTATCATGCCTCAGCGACTGACGTTATTTGGCGCATCCTGTCTGGGAGGTCCTGCATATCATAATCTTATTGCGATGCGGGTCTTTGACTACCTGATTGTATTCCAGGCAAGTGAGTCACAGCAGAGTCACTTGGACGGCATATAGCCATTACATCAATATGTTTCGTGCCAATACGTACGGGCGTATGAGTGACGGCGCTAGAACACAATATATGTCAACCAAATGACAACAGCTTGCAATCAAACGCAGCATGGCCAACTTCCGCTCCTCCAAAGCGCAACAATGTCGTACAGCGCGCTGTTTTTCTTTGGTTGTTAGGTGCCGCGCCCGATCTCGATTTGAAAGACAGGCGCGCGATGGGTTCATCATCCCTTAGTGACGCAAGAGCCTCTGTTCACGCAGGGAGGTCTTCTCAGCATTTTCGTTGCATTCGTGCCACCACATACCGATTTGACCTTCGTGACCACAGCGGTTTTGTCAGAGTAAGCGAACATGATTTCACTGGGCCGACAGAACGGCTCCTTTAGTTGCCTACGAGGCTTCTCTTGACGATCATTTTTGTTGTGCGTGGTATTTCATACGAGCTTTTCCCCAGGAGCACACGATGAATACGGATCCGTGGTATGTACTGCATGTGTCGTCTAATCGCGAGAAGAGAGTGGCGCAGCATCTCATGGTTCGCTCTGTCGAACACTACCTGCCCCTCTACTCTGAGCGCGTCAAGTGGACAGACCGCACGGTAATCACAGATCGTCCACTGTTTTCTGGATATGTCTTTGCGCGTTTCCCGCGACAGCAAAGAATCAACGCGATCTCAACGCCCGGTGTTCTCCGCCTGCTGGGCGATGAACAGCAAGACATGGTGAAGGACGAGGAACTGGAGAAAATTCGAACCGGACTGAAGTGCGGTGCGGTCCTGCGCCCCCACAACGATTTAGCCGTGGGTACCAGGGTTCGAGTCTGTCGTGGTGTGTTTAGTGGTACTGATGGTGTTGTTTCCGCACTCCGCCACCGGTGCAAGGTTGTTCTCACGCTTTCTGCCACACAACAAGCATTTTCTTTTGAAATAAGCCTCAACGATCTGCAAGTTTTAGATTCGAACTCTCCAAAGGCTATTATGTCGGTGCCTGGCTCAATGCAGCCGGCGTACCTACAGACAGCCTGAACTGAGTTCAATTGCTTTGATCAACGAGCACGGCGCTGGGCCAAGAACGTTTGCCGGTAGCCATGTGACGGCCGCTGAAATGAACGGAGACATAAGGTTGCAATTTGATCTTGCAGATGGACAGAATCAGCTTGGAATTCACCTGCTAGCTTCTTCAGTTCGATATTTGTTCATCATTCGCTAATAAAGGAGAGAAAATGGCTCTGCTCAACCTACTCACAAAAAACGAGGATAGCCCTGTAGCGCAGGTGCCACTTCCTTCACAGGAACTACGTGCAAAGACAGCATTACTCCTGAAGATCATTGACTGGGAGAACGGCGATCTATCTGAAGCAGAGACCCTCTGGCTATTTCAGGAACTCGTTAATACGGGGTTGGCATGGGAATCTCGCGCCGCTGTGCGGCAAACGGCTTCATTGATGTTGTTTGACGGCCGGATCAAGCGGCCGGCAGGGATTCCGTCCAGCCTCGAATTTAAGTCCCAGTCATCGTAACCATTGATCTAGGCAAAGGGGCGGCTATTCGCCCCTTCTCCGGTCCGACTGCGAGGTCGGTCGAGAGTTAGTTCTCACTTTCATCTTTCAGGCAACCCGAGCCTTCGGCTCAGGCTTAGCCGTTACAGACATCCGCTTGTGGTGCTCACGTGGTAGACCTTAGTTGCTGCCACACTTGTCAATTGTGCGAGTTGCTCGATTCACGTTTATGCGAGACTGGCCAAGTGGTTTTCGTCATGAAATGACGAAAGTTGGGGTCGTTTTGTAACTGAGCAACAATTGGGTCGGATTGTAGTCCAAAGCTCCAAAGAGCGCCTAAACGCTCAGAGGCCTCCAAGTGCTTGACAGCTTGTTGCCAATGGTCGAGACCAATCTCGATAAGTGCCATCGCATAGGGTTCATGGCCGCTGTTGTATAGGTTGTGTTCACTTAGCGCTTCAAGAACCCTGATCGCTCGGCTTGTATCACCATGGAGCGCACAGGCATAGCCAAGTGCTCCGCGAATGACAGCGTCTTCCGGATAGTCCAGGATTAGATCTTCAATCCGGCGAATACTAATTGATTGATCCTCGAGATGGGCTGAACTAAGCGCTTCAATGCCACACAGCATGGGACTCAGATGCCCTGTAGCCTTGATTTGATCAATGTGCGCAAGCGCATAGTCAAATTTTCCGGCGAGGTAGTCACACCAGCAATGCAGGGTTTCAGCGGCTATGCTCAGACCCGTAAGGGGTAGTAGAGCTTCCAAGAAGGCAGAGGCTGCACTAATATCTCCCGCAGCTAGATAGATGAAGGCGCGGCCCATCGTGGCTCCTACCGACTCCTGATGGGTGCGCAGGAGTTCATCAAATTCGCGCTCTGCCCGCTGCCAATCACGACGACAGACTATGTCAATCCAAGCTTGTGCCAAGCGAGTATGTCGCTGGTTTGGCGCAATTTCCAGTGCCGCGTCGCAAGCCCTCTTAGCTGCAGCATAGGCTTGGGGCGGTGGAACCATTCCACTTATGCCCTCAATGACAAGTGCTTGGCACAGCCCGGATAGAGCCTCTGCATTCTCTTGGTCAAGGCTGATCGCCTCGTGGTAGAGACGCGTGATCCGTGGCAGGTTCCCGTAGGATAAGACATGCCACATCTTTCCACAGGTGCGTACCAGTTCTGCGGCATGCAGCTTATCTGTGTTCAGGATCGTCGGTAGCGGGTTCGGCGCCATCTGCACATAGGCGCCTGACATAGCCTCGAATGGAACTGTTTGAGGCGAATGGACATCTTCAGCAAGATGAACTTCAGAGAAAGCTCGGCTCTTTAACCAGTTATCCAGTTCTTCCACATACGCGAGCACAGATCCATGCTTGAGGCTCGGCCGGTGCACTGGCAGCCCGTACTTCGCACTCCAACGCTGTACGGTACGCACGCTGCGCCCCAAATAATGTGCAATGGCCTCCCATGAATCCAGAAGCGGGGCAGTTTGATAGAGCTGTGTCGATTGGCCTTTCATAGCCTTCCCTTTCGAGGAGAAACCCAAAAAGCCTTCACACGGAGACAGGCTGGCCCGTAGGTGCTATTCCTTATCTGTTTGCCGTACTGCAATAGTTAGAGATTGCTAACTAAGCTGGTGACTCCTGACCGGGCTGTGTATTCGCTTTAGCAGTTGTGCACAAGACGGCTGATCGGGAAGTCGAGCAACGATCGGGTCAGATAGAAATCCTAAGCTCCATAGAGAGCCCTGGTGATACGATTCAGCCAGCAATTGGCAGGCTTTCTGATTTTCCTTGAGTCCAATAAGAACAAGCGCGTGCGCATACGGATCAACTCTCAACTGTGCCGCCTTGGGAGCCGTGATCTGATGTAGCATTTCGTTAGCCATCTGGATCAGCCCTGCCTGTGCGTATGCATATCCAAGGACTCCCTTCAATATCTGGCACTGGGGCGATTCTGCCACAAGCCCTCTTATTCGCTTTAGAAAGGACTCCTCGTGCTCCAACTGGATGGAGGCCAACGCTTCAGTGACATCGAAGATCATGCCAAAATATCCTGCTGCACGGCTCTGCTCGATCAACAACAGGGAATCTGCGGCATTTCCTGCCAGGTACTCGCACCAGGCCAGAATCCCAATCGAGATGCTACTCAGTGAGCCTATCGGGGCCTGACTTCGCAACAAGCGGACGGCCTGATCGGGATGCCCTTCTGCGACATGGATCAAGGCCAGACCGACCAAACCACGGAAGTGTGGCGGCGCCTGTTCTTGCACCCACGTGAATCCTTGACGAGCCGCGCCCCACTCTCGAGTGAAAAACATATCGAGCCATGCCATCGTGCAGCGTGCTTCCGCATTTTTTGGATCAAGCTCAAGCGCCTGCTCGGCTGTGAACCGGGCTGAGTCGTACGTTGCCAAAGGATGCACCAGTCCGAACGCGCTGGGAATTACCATGATGTACCCCAATCCGGCATAGGCATCGGCATTGCAGGGATCCAGTTCGACTGCCTCGCGAAACAATCGCGCAATCAGGTTCATGTTCCCATGGGAGAGCGTCTTCAGCATCTCGTATGCAGTATGAGCAAGTTCAGCTGAACGAGCGTGAGCCGACTGCGGTATCAGGGAATAGTCAGCTCGCAAGGTAGAGAAGGCTTGTGAACTTGGCACACTCGGCGACTCGATGACAGAACTGTCGCTGGCATTCATCGTTGTAATCGATTTGCCACGATTGCCGATCCATGTGTCCAACTCATTCTTGAACGCAAACACGGAACCCGTCACACCACCCATGTGATGTACAGGAAGACCATAAACCGAGTTCCAACGCTGTACCGTACGGCAGCTTCGACCCAAATAATGCGCAATCGCTTTCCAGGAGTCCAGCCGCTGGACTTCCTGATCGGTCAACCGGGATTCGTGAGTGCGAGTTAGAAGCAATGTACGCCCCTCGACAGGTTAGAAATCTTTCACAATAGGTGAAGCATCAAGTGCTTCCATAGACCATGCTGTAGTATTTCTACGTCATGGCGCCGATCAATCATTTGCGTAATACAAATGTCATTCGCTCATGGAGTACAAATGGGAATTCCCGTAGCAGGTATTCCCGTTTGTGTGATGTGACGTCTTGGAAACAAGGGATGTATGTGTAGCATAGATCACTGTCTGGATGAGCTGACGTACATGACACAACATGACGCATTTAGACATCACATGACGCGCCAAATAATCCCTAGCGATGTCGCGAATTGTCGTTTATTAGGCTGCTCTCATCTTAAAGGACAGACGTGCGGCACTTCGAACCAGGCCGATGTTTATAGTTGACTACATACATTTCTCAGTGCTGTCGGCAGATTGCGCATGTTGTCGTGTTCGCCTCCCTCACACTGCGGATATCCTGTTTGGAAGTCAATAGTATCCTTGGTCTCGTATGTTTCTGCATTTTTCAGGAGTCGACTTGGACCGTAGCTTGTAGTCGTTGTAAGCACGACTACAACCTCCAGGTACCACAAAACTCTCTTCTGATTGGGGATTGGACAGTCTGTAGGGTCACGGTACTGACGTGCACACTAGTGGTGTCCGCCGGAAATAACATCCCCTATCTTCGGGCGTTTATGAGTTGGTTAACCAAGCAAGTGTTCCCTCGGGAGCTAAAGCCCGTACCCTTCAAATTGGTTAAATGACCATCTCTGTGGCGGACACCACTAGATCAGATAGTCAGAATCCGGATTGTAAAGACACGTTGTTATTTCTAGACGGCGCATTATTGGCCACGCTCTGGAAGAGATAGCGCCAAGGGCAATTCGTTGATACAGCGATTGCTTGTTTAGAAGTTCATCACATAGGAACGTTCTAGTCTTCGTGTTTTCACCTATTGCTTCACGAGCTTAGGACGTTTTAATTCAGATAGGCTAATTATGATTCAGAACCAGAGTTCGGTGGGGCGCGCGGGGAGCGACACAAGATACGGAGATGCTGCTGGTCTGCGCGATTCCAGAAATGGCGGGCGTCAATGGTTTGCTGTCTATGCACAGCATCATAATGAGCGGACTGTTCAGAAGCACTTGACCTTCCTGGGGGTTGAGGCTTTTCTTCCCACATGGTCAAGCCGCAAGACTTGGAAGAGTGGCCAGCATGTCACCCTTGATGTCCCCTTGTTTCCTATGTACCTCTTTGCGCGCGCAGATGCCGCGGAGAGGCTTACCATTTTGCGCACCCCCGGCGTGATCCGTATTGTAGGGACTCCGCGGAATCCGATACCGGTTTCCGATTCCGAAGTAGAATTCCTGCGTTCTGGTTTCGCTCAGAGAGGCATTGAGCCTTGCAGCGGACCCCTGGCAGGCGAGAGAGTACGCCTCCAATACGATCCTTCGCACAATATTCAAGGCACACTTATACGTGAGCCTGATCGTCTAAGGTTTGTTGTGGCATTTGAAGTTATCCAGCAATATGCCGTTCTCAACGTCAATGCTGAAGACTTCATGCCCGCCAGAACAGCACCAGCAGAGCTATTCATGGCTGCTGCGCGATAGACGAGTGGCTTTTCCTGCAAACGTTTTGTTTGGCGACTTCAGGGTCTGGCTGCTCGGGTGAGTTCGATGTGAACTCCATGCTGTATTTCATATGCGGTGTGGGATTCTGCGGGTGGGGATGTGCGCTGCGCGAAGACTCTCTTACTGATCAGGCAACCCCTGAGGCTGCTGGCTGATAGGCAAGGTTATAACTAGTCGGTAATATAGGCGACACTCAGGGTCCAAAAAAAAGCTCCGATCAGACGTGGCATTGTCTTGATCGGGGCCAATTGTATTTCGATCTTCTCGCTCAGCTTTTTCCCTTGCGAAGCGGCGTTCTGGAAACCCAGTCCGCTTTACACGGCTCCAGTGAATCCGAACTTGACAAGCAGTTTGCTAACCGCCGTAAAGCCGAGTTTTCACTGTGACTTTCCGTTAGATCAGCCTCTTTACCAAATGCCACAGATCAAGCCACAAGCTCCGTTTACATAGATTCTTTTGATTCTGGCCTCCAATTGCCAAGAGATGCATACAAGACGACTATTTATTGAAGCTGCGTTGAAGTACCAGCATTGACAGAGAGTGCGGAATGACGGCTGGCTGGCGCCGGAGCGGATTGACCGACACCTAAGCCATTTCCCTGCTTTCGTTTCGACGCATCATGCGGATATTCAAACCCAGCAGGAATCCTAGCCGCTTTTCCGAGACAATCCACTTACGCCACCGATAGGGGATGTGGGTGTAAGTTGGGCAGACAGTAAGTGCTTCTGGATACCGAATCGCGGCGTCCTTTGAACATCGAAGAGCCCTTGCGCGAACAGGGTCGAGTAACGCTCCCACCTATTGCGGGGTTCCAACTTTAGAGCCTGTGATCTGAGCCGCAAGTTCTTCTATTTTCTTGTTCAAATTTCTGATTTCTTCTCGGAACTCTGCCGCGTGAAACCCCCAACCGTCCTCACTGTTTGGGCCGTTGAGCAACACACGCATGGAGTCCCTGGTTAGGTCTGAAACACTTCGTGCTCCGGTTAGCGAGCAGAGCCGCCGGAGCGCCACATACTCCTCTTCGGAGAGGCGCACACTGATCATGCGAGTGCGGGGCTTGAAGACTGTCATATGGGATTTACCTGCCACTACTGAATTTTTAATGCGCTGGGCACTCACGGAGAATCCGTGAGTGCGATCTGTGAAACGAGGCGTGTACTTCTCTTTAGAGCGAAACCAGGGTAGATATATCCCGCTTCGGGCGGTAGGAAGGTCGCTGCTCCCTGCTGGTCGCACCGACTTGAGCGTATCGTTCGCAGGACATAGCAACCCTGGCTTCGCGATAGTCCCCCAGTGGCTTCGCCTGCCTGCGAGCCATGAAACCGTCGCACCGGCATCTTGGCCGGCGGTAGCGTGGGTCTCTTGATCCACGCTTGTTTCTTATAGGTTGGGAGTGTCGATAACCAACGGAGATATTTGGGCAGGCTTCGCCCCCTTCGGTCCCAAGTTCCTGGAATCACCGAACGCAGGGCAAGGATGCTTCGATCTCAACTACGAAATTACTCTGACTGGGCCATTCCTAGCCCAGGAGCATACAACCCTCTGCTCACTCGAAGCACCATTGGATTAGTACAAACAATATCATGCAAGGATTAACGACTCAAGAGAAAACGTGGAACAAATGCATGACAAATGTAGATGATCAGAGCAATCAAGATGCACTGTTACTGGGTATTTTCAAGAGCGTGTTCTTCGCATGTGGCGACCTCAGGTTTAACGCTGAATGACAAATGTATGACATATTCCACGTGCAGGTTCTCGCCTCAGCGGACGGAATCCTGAGATGGTCTCAACGATCGCGAATCATCTCCGCAACCAACGAGCAGAAACCATCCTTTGACGGAAAGCGCAAGACTCACCAGAAAAAATCGAGTTTGTGGACACGTTCCAAGAAGACTCGTCCTGCCTTACGCCAGCTCCACTTCCACCTTCTTGGTTTCGGCGTCGAGCTTGACGATCTTGAAGCTGCGCACCTGCCCAGCAGCCAGCGGCTCAGGCCCAGCCTCGGGAGCTGGCGACTTGCCCTTCCAGCGTGCCGAGAGCAGCGACGAGAGCGCGGACAAATCTACTGCCCCCGCAGCCGGTGCGGCAGCAGCCTCAGGCTTGGCTTCCGTGGCCTTCAGCTTGCAGTTGGCTCGAATGCCGTCTCCCAACTCCACTACCGCGGTGTTCGTCTTCACGTCCACCACGCGGCCAGAGACTTTGTCACCCACCTTGCTCTCGGCAATGAACTCGTCAATGTCGGTCGGCAGCAATTGCTTGATAGATAGCTTGTACTGGTGCTTCTCCGTATCAATGGCAATCACCAGTGCCTTCACCCGCTCGCCTGCGCGCAGTGCGTCGGAGGGGTGATTCAGCCGGCGGTCGGCGACGATTTCGCTGATGTGCACCAGGCCTTCGACGCCCGGCGCAATCTCCACAAACGCGCCGAAGTTCATCAGCTTGGTCACCGGACCCTCAATCTGCGAGCCCACCGGGAAGTTTTTCTCCGCTTCCATCCACGGGTCGGCGAGAGTCTGTTTGAGGCCAAGCGCAATGCGCCGTTCTTCTGGCTTGATCGACAGGATGACCGCATCCACGCGCTCGCCCACCTTGAGCAGGTCGCTGGGATGCCGCACCTTCTTGTTCCAGGCCATCTCCGAGACGTGGATCATGCCCTCCACGCCCGCTTCCAGC
>Ga0224528_1002508_pt1 | contig 10258 bp, 24 predicted proteins | sample CBST25metaG_2_FD_179888 | JGI IMG/M metagenome (GOLD analysis project Ga0224528, IMG submission 179888) | Peat soil microbial communities from Stordalen Mire, Sweden - C.B.S.T25 | ecosystem: Environmental > Terrestrial > Soil > Wetlands > Peat | place: Sweden: Norrbotten County, Stordalen Mire...
AAGCCGAGGTTTTGCTGCGCTTCGCGCCGCAAGATCACGAGACACAGCGCCAGATCGGCGAGTCGATGAAGATCCGCCACAGTCTGGAAAAAGCTACCAAGACCACGCTGCGCGCAATCGCATCCGCGGCCCGCGCCAACGGCGCGCAATCGGCCGAAGAAATTGTCTACAGCCAGATGCAATTGCCCGCCAACACGACTCCGGTAATTTCGCAACGCAAGCAGCTAAGGGATGACAAAGCCATAGCGCCGGCAAGCGCCAGCGATATTGCGGCAAGTTTTCTGGAGGAAATTAAGTGAGGACGCTTAAAGCAGAAACAGTTTCACGGATCGAAATGCTGGCGCAAGAAGCGACCGAAGTCGCGCCAGTAATTGCGCGAACAAAAGACTATCTGGCGCGTACGGGGTTATCGACTCCCGATTTTGCCCACCGCATCAATTACGGCGAATCAACCTTGCGCTTCTTTTTGGAGGGCAACTATCACAACATTTCGCGCTCGCCAAAATCGCTTATAAAAGCGCTCGTCACTTTTATGGATGCTCACCCGGCTGGCGAAACCGGCCGCGTGTTGGGCAATCTGTACGAAACAGAGAATGTACGCATCATCCGGGAAACATTCGAGAAGTTGCTGCCGCGGCCAGTAGCCTACATGATCTATGCACCTCCGGGTTCGCAAAAGAGTTTTGTCCTAGAGCATCAGGTGGCCAAACTCAATCGCGACGAGATCGCCAAGGAACAAGGGCGCCGGGCCTTCTATATTTACGCACGCCAGAATTTGCGGCCACGCGATCTGATTAGACGCGTCGCTATTGCCTGTGGCTGCCGACTTGGCAATGACATCGATTCAATGTTGAATAGCATTCGTTTTGATTACCGTCACAACCGCGTCCTGCTGGTCGTTGATGAGGCGCAGCATCTCTCAATCGAATGTTTCGAGACATTGCGCGAGTTGCTCGATCAGTCACCGTATTTCTCCCTGCTCTTTGCCGGCAGCCACGACCTGAAACGGAAGTTTGACGAGTTCTCTGCGACGTTGGAGCAGTGGAATTCGCGAATTATCGCCAAGGTCCGGCTGCCCGGCTTAGAGCGCTTGGAAGCACGCGGCATTATAGAGCGCGAAATCGGCGCAATCCTTGCGCAGCGCACGTTGCAAGATCGCGAGCGGCTGGCTGACAAATTGATTGCCGCGGCTACCGTCCGCGATGCCTTTGAAAATAACCGCACCTACATCAACGTGCGCACGCTGACGAACGCGCTCGACCAGATCAAAGCACAGGCCGAAGCTGCTCCGGCCGAGAGCGACGAGAAAGTTGAGGCCATCGCATGAAAAATGCGCTTCGATTTTGGAACCGGATGATGGATTGGTCGCCAACCGACGAGCAGATTGATTGCGTCGTTAGGGCCGGGCGTATCTGCGAACGTCTGCTCCGGTCTGCGGTCATCCTGGCCGTTATATATATCTCAACCGAAGTTGCCTCGGCATTTTTCCCCGGCGGCCCGGCCTGGCAGTACCTGAAAGGTGGCCAGTAATGCCGAAATCTGTTCCGGCCATGCTCAGCGCCATCAAGGACGATCTCACCGCTGCCCAGGTGATTGTCGAGCGGCTCGGCACGCTCTGTGACATCGAAGGCTGCATCGGATCGCAGACGGCTCTCGATCAAGCACTGGATCTATGCCGGGCCTTGAGCTACGCGCTCACGACGGCCAGTGATCTCAAGGCTCACATCAAAGCGCAACCCCGCGCGAAAGGCGGCAAGGCATGAACGTCGAGATGTTGGCAAATTCAATCCGCGAACGCGCTCAGGATTTGCGTCGATCGGACGAGAATCCTCTCACTTACTCGGAACTTAAAGATGATGCCGAACTGCTCATGGTCCTCTCGCGCTTGGTCAAAGGAGCTTCAGTTGCGCGTGCGTTCGGCGCGCCTGGTGATTGGGGCTATTCACATCCGATAGGTAAGGCGCTTAGCGCGAAAGGCGGCCAGTGATGAGTGATGTAGCCACTGTGAAGTGCGACATTTGCAAACGTCAGAAACAGGAGACCAATCACTGGCTCGTTGCGATCACCACCCCCGGATTTGAAGGCATTCTCTTCGTCCCGGCCGATGCCGCGTGCAAACCGCTTCCCGGCGGCTATGTCTCTAAAGATTTGTGCGGTCAAGAATGCGCGCACAAAGAGCTTTCCGCTTGGCTAGACGATTTCAAAAATATCGATTTTCCAACGAAAGAAGGACGCCATGACAACGACTAAGAGTAAACCCACCGCTGAGCAGATCGACGAGCTCTGCAACCGTTTTGACAAAGCGAAGATCGCCGTCGAGCAAGCCGAGCAAAAGCTATCAGGCGTGAAGGGTGAACTGCTCGCTGCGGTACAAGATTTCGGCTACGTGCCTACAAACGCCGAGAAGACGACACGGCTTGAAGGCGCGCTCTACGTCGCCGACGCAACGGTTGCCTCGACGGTTGCGATAAGCGAAACGGCCGTGGGCGAACTGCAGTCGGAACTTTCGCGGTTCAAGCTGCCCAGAGTATTCAGCAAACTTTTCGCGCGCAAGGTCACGCACACGCTGCAGAAGGATGCGCACGGAGCATTAGAACTGGCGATCGGCGGTTTTCCGCTCGAAGCCAAGAAACGTCTGCTCTCGCTCTTCGCCTCATGCTTCAAGGTCGATTCAAAAACGCCGGCGCTGACCGTCAACCTGGTTGCCGCGTTGCGCGCCAAGGAAGCAGCGGCTACTGAAAAAGCAGCGAAGAAAGCCGCCCGCGCCGCGAAAAAGAAGAGGGCGTGAAAGCGCCACAAGTTTGGAGGAAACGATCAATGGAAATCCGCATACATGCTGAATCGCTCGAAGCTGCCGTGCTCAAAGTTTTAAGAGAGTGCGAGCCCGCGCGCATCGAGAAAATCTCCTGCCGCGTGAAAATCTCATTTTCGCTGGCACGAGCCACATTGTGCACTGCCTTCGATCACGGCTTTGCCACGCCCATCAGGATGAAGAAATTGAGCCTTGATGAATATCCATGGAAACTCACGGAGAAAGGCCGGAAGCTGGTCGATGTCTGCACGAAAGACGAAATCACACAGTTACCTGCAGCTTCCAATCTTTTGGCAGCGCTGGAAGCCGGAGAGACGATCGGGGCGCGCCAATGACCGAGGAGAGGACAAATCGCGCCTGGACGTTCTGGCAGGAGTCGGCCGGCTGCATTGAACGCATCCAGCATCTGTTGCAACGCTGCGCAACGATTGCCGCTGCCGAGCCGCCCACCGACCTGTCGTCGCAGGACGTGCGCGAGATTCGCCGAAATATTGCCCGATTTAACGAAAAGTTCGCGCTGCTGGTGCGCGAGCAAAAACGGAAGGCGGCCCGCTTATGCCAGTCCTGAACATTAACGGATCGAATGGCCCTTTAACCGTATTCATGTGTACGCGCGGCCGATCGAAACCTTGCGCGACATGCGGACGTCCATCGACAAAGCTATGCGACTTTCCGCTAGGCAATGGCAAAACCTGCGATGCCGCAATCTGTGACGGTTGCGCAACCGGAGTTGGCATGGGGCTTGACTATTGTCCGAAGCATAAAGACATGCAGCCGCCGCAAGGCAACCTCTTCGAGGTGCGCTGATGAGCACGCAAGGTTTGCTCTTCGAAGGATCTCCCGAGATGCTCTTGCAACATCTCGATGCACAGATACTCGATCTGATTCTGGGGCACGCCGGCGGCCCACTCGCAATCGCTGCGAATGACCAGGAGCGCGCTGTGCTGCGCCTCGTGCGGTATCGTCGCGGCCTGAACAATGCCGTGAAGATTCGCGAGATCCAGGAGCAAACAGGCTTGAGCGCACGCACTATCAAAGAGGCCGTGCGCGGGCTCCGTGTGAATTTCCATCTGCCCATCGGCAGTTCGAAGCACGGTTCCGACGGCGGCTACTATCTGATGCTCACCAAGGAAGATCGCGATGCCTGGGTTAGTGACTTTGTAAGCCAGATTCGTGCTGAGGCTGCTGTACTGCGCGCCGCCGCCGGGCCGCACGCCTATCGCGAGCTTGTTGGCAAGATCAGCGGGGAGGAATAGTTGTGAGCGTATTTTTCACGCGCAAAAAGGCGTGCTTTGCCGCAGGCTGCAAAAGGATGGTGCCGAGTCGACGATTGATGTGCAAAGAGCATTGGCTGCTGGTACCGCACTCGATGCGGGTTGAAATCTATGCCGGCCTTGATCTGTGGCAATCGGGCAGAAGCCCAAAAACGTATCTCGAAGCAATCCAGCGTGCGCGAGCCTTTGTAGCTGAAGCTGAAGCAAAGCTGGCTAGGAAGTGATTTTGGAGAAATCATGCGACCGAAAAAGAAAATTTTGTTGATCGATGAAAACGAGGCGCGGCAATCCGTTCTTGCCTTCGTTCTCGCCACACATGGATTCGCTGTGTGCTGTGCGTCCAGCGCTGCTGAGGCAATTACCGCCAGTGCGGATTTCGAAGTAGCTCTGCTGGCGTGGCCGCTGTCTGGTGGCAGCGAGTTGCTGCGCAAGTTGCGCAGTCAACATCCTTTTACGCGTACGCTGGCGCTTGCCGAAGATGCCAAAGGATGCCCAACCGTTTCCGCAGACGTTGTTCTGTGGGGGCATCCTTCCACCTTCGAATTGCTTGAGCGCATCAATGTGCTCGCGGCACGAAAACGCGGTCCGAGAAAAGCGCAAGCCATTGAACACATGTTGGCGTTGGCTGAACGAAGGGTGGCATAAAAGTGTTCAGCATTTCTGTCGACGATACGGCTGAAAAATTCTTTTCCAGGCGGCCGGGATTTGAAGAGCAGTTATCCCGTATGACGAATTCTATTCATGGCGTTCGGCCTGCTCAACCCGGAGAAGTTGAATCAATGCTTGAGCATTTCGAAGCGTTGGAAGCTGCAAGAAGACGCGCTTATAAGTTAGCGCAGCTAAGCAAATTGAAGTCTGGAGGAAGATCATGAAAGCTCTTTGCGCACAATGCAAAATGCCGATCGATATGCCCGATCTGGCGCCCCTACAAATTCTGAATCGCCCCGATGTGAGCGTGCTCATTCTGCAACACCCGAAGCATGGCTTTTGCCTGAACTGTAAGACGAAGGTGGCCATTATGCTCGCCAACGCACAAATTTTGTTGACTGCCGTTCCGGTCGAGGTCAAGGAACCATCCCCTATCGTTCTGGCGTCGGTCGGTGCGATCCCGCAGATGAAAAGGTAGTCGAGAGCTATTGGCGGGAAGCCTTTGCTAATCGATTAACAAGTGACGAGCAGCACCATCGCTCGCACTTCGGTACAAGCACGAAAGGGTAAAACGATGAGTCTTGATGTCTATCTTTATGAACCGTTGCACTGCCCACACTGTCAGGGCGACCTGAAGGGGGAGCAAATCTTTGAGGCCAATATCACGCACAACCTCAACAAAATGGCAGATGTGGCTGGCATCTACAAGCACCTGTGGAGACCCGAGGAAATCGGCATTACCCGCGCATTCCAGCTTATTGAGCCACTCCAGACGGCCATTGCGGAGATGGAGGCTGACCCGGAAAAGTTCAAGCAATACGACGCTCCAAACGGGTGGGGCCTCTATGAGCACTTCGTTCCGTGGCTGCAGAAGTATCTACGAGCGTGCAAGGAAACTCCGGGCGCGTGGATTGCAGTAAGCAGGTAACGTCGCGATCGGCGCAAGATGACCAATACAAATAACCAAGTAGTCGAGGACTAAGTTGACGGATGCAAACGAAGGTTATCATCGGCAGTGCCAATATCCCGGATGCACGCACCAAGTGGAAGGCCACGCCCGATTTTGCAGCGCGCGATGCCGAACCGCCGATTGGAAGCGAAGGCATCCCAAAGCTGGGCCAGACCGCTGTCCGCATTGTGGCGAGTTGCTGAAAAAACGCGGACGGCCAAGGAAAAAGCAATAAATGAATAACACAATCAGTCCCGGCCAAATGAAGCGCCTGCAGACGCTCTACGGAAAGCTCTGCGCGCATACTGACCAGCCCAACAAGCGCGAAGCTCGATTGGGCTGGGCGTCGGCACTGGTCATGCGGCCAATCGCTAGTTTTAAAGATCTGACGCGCGATGATGCGCGTCACTTAATCGATACGCTTCAAGGCCAACTCGGCATACCGGAGACGCAACCGCGTCGCCGCCAGCGCCTTGGCCGCGATGCTGCGCGCAAGGCTGGGACGGAAGGCCGGCGTGGCTACGAGTCGAAAGAAATAACTATGGCCGGCCCTGCTGAGATAGCGCGCATTCAGCATGTGATGGATCTGATTGGTTGGGACCAGGCGCAACTTGAGAGTTGGTTGCACTCACCGCACTCGCCATTGCGCAATAAAGCTGCTGGACAGATCCGCTCCCTGGCCGATGCCAACCGTGTTTGGTGGGCGCTGAAAGGCATGGCTGTGGCTCAAGGTAAGTGGCAGGATAGGCGGCAATCATGACGCAAAAAGAAGCTCTATCTCACGTAATTGACTTACTTCTCGAAGGCATAGAAAAAGCTCCTCAGTTTGCTGAGGCCCTTTCTGTGCTCGACAAATCTAACTTAGAGTTACATGCGATAGGGATTCACTTGAAGGTGCAGCAGGCAACCAATAAAGTTGCGCAGCCAGTTAGTCATAGCGATGAAGAATTTTTGCGTGAGATGCGTATCTCGCCAGATTTTATTCCGCCATCGGTGCAGCCAATGCCGCCACCGGCGCCGAGGCCCTTTTTGCCGTCATGGCGCCCTTTCTGGCGACGCGGACGTCATGGAGGCCGATGATGTCAACGCTGAGATTTCGCGTGCCTGAGCAATTGCTGCTGCCATGGAGTCCACAGCAGACGATTGATGTACACAAGGTGGCCGAGATGCTTGACTGCAGCGAGCGGACGATCCTGCGCCTGATCGAGTGCGGCGAGATATTAGCGTATCAAGTAAGGCCCGGCAGGGCAGGATCGCCACATCGCATCTACTATGATTCAGTGCTAAAGTATCTGGATAAAATTCACCGCGCGGCCGGCGTCGAATGCCGGTTCGAGTTGTAAGCCCGATCTGGGGGTGCTATGTGTTACATGAACGTAGACGAAAAGGGTAAATTGGGGAATTATATACTTTATTCCCTTGACAAACGTGAGGGAGTAAAGTATATTAAGAACAGATCAAACAAGAGGCCACCAACCTCAAAGGAGAAACTCAATGGAAACCATCAAAACCACCGCCGATGTAACCTCTATCGCAACTTGGAACGCAATCATTGCTGACGACATGGTTAGCCTCGACAACCTCAATAGCGCCGGAATAGTTGCCGAGCTGAAGCCCTTCGGGATCACCCAGGTTCGCGAAGTAGCCCAGATGATCGCGGCGGACGACAACGGCTACATCAAGAGCACCGATGGCCGAGTTTACGAGTTCCCATACGTTGCCAAGCCGGGAGAAGATACGGCGCTTGGAACCGCTCTCGTGGCTGATACCAACGGCGACCCAGTGTGGCAGGGCAACGACGAGGCCGAGTTTGCCGATCTACTCGCTGATTACGATTTGAGCCTGTAATCGCACCGCCAGCCGGGAGCGTATCCCGGCATTGATATTTTTTGGCGGGGGATGGCGGCAAATGGCGGGAAAATCTCGAATTGAAATTTATGAGCGGAAACTGCGGGTAAGGGGATGGTCCGCAGCGGGGCTCTCAATCAAAGAAATCGCCGCAAAAGAGAATGTGCCCGTATGCGTAATCCGATACGATCTTTCGCGATCCTATTGGCCCAAGCCAAATCCTCCTCTCTCTGCCTACGAGAGGGAAAAACGCTATATTCTGAAGCATCCTGAAAGAGTGAAGAGGCAAAATGCGCGGAACAACCAGAAACTAGCCGAATCTCATGCGCAGAGAAAAGCACAGGGACTCTGTGTTTTGTGTGGGAGTCCGTCGCGTCCCGGGAAGGTCTATTGCCGCAAATGCAGCGTTCGCACAACTGATGCCGTCCTGAAATTTTTACTGAAAAATAAATCGCCTATTCCATATTCTCCCGGAGCTGAACATTCTCCGCGCTCCGCAGAAATCATCGATACCATCAAGGATGCCTTCGGGGATCTTTGGGATGTGCGCGAGCGCCGCGCCACTTCGCACGGCTTTGTGCTGGAATTCGGATGGCCCTCTGGCGCTCCGCGAGGGCGTGGAGGGTGCGGAGGCCCGCGCCTGATTCCAACCAGGCCGCTAATTTCCTGGTGGAAGCGCCACCGGCTCGAACGTGATGGCAGCAATTTCAATTTGCCCGCATCCCGAACAGCCCTGAAAAAGCTGCGGCACATTCTCGGATTTGATTTCTATCAAGATTATGCTCATTTCTGGATTCAACACCTCGACGATATGATGCAGCTTTCCGAGGCTGCTTTTGCACGGAAGTACACTTTGCAGCCCAGCAAAGTAAGCGAAATGCGTATTAGGCTATTTGGCCGCAAGCTGAGGCTCAATGGATGGTGGCGCGAGGATACTGCTCATTCGCTGCTAATCTCAGATCTTCCTCACGCTTTCGTTGCCGAGAAACTTAGTATTTCGATTGGAGCATCCTCCCGCTTGCGCTCACTTCTTAAGCGCGGACTCCTCTAAGCTCCGCCGCGCCCTGCCTTGGGCAAGCGGTGCGTCCCTGGGTGGTACCAGGGGGCCGGTACGTAACCCGGCAGAAGGTTTCCAGCCATGAGTAAAAGCACAATCAGCACATTCGAGCTTTTCCAAATGTTCCCAGACGAGGATACGGCGCGGACATACCTTGAGGCCCTTTTATGGCCAAACGGTGCAGTATGCCCAACTTGCGCTAGCAGCGACCGCATAACGCCACGCCGACAGGGTTTTTATCGTTGCAACGCCTGCCAGATTGATTTTACGATCCGTACTGGAACCATCTTTGAGCGTTCGCACATCCCTTTGCATAAATGGCTATATGCGATGTATTTGCTCGTTACGGCCCGCAAGGGGATATCCTCCATGCAGCTTGCCAAAGAAATCGGGATTACCCAAAAATCGGCATGGTTTATGGTCAGTCGTCTCCGCGAGGCTTGCGCAGGGGAGTTGGAAAAGCTGCAAGGGACGGCGGTTGACGGCAAGCGTTTGACCTACGCGAGGTTGATCCAATGACCAAGCCACCCGAAATACTCAATAAGATGGCCGATTTGGTCCTTGCCTATCGGCCACCCTCAAAGGTCAAGCCACCGCGCAAGCGGAAGATCGCAGCGAGTCGGCAAGTCAAAGAAAACAAACAGAACGGGAGTTAAGTATGTAATTCCCGTAAATTGCCTGATTTTGGGCATTGCGATGTCTGTGGCGCACCGGCGAATACACTTACTTATGACAGCACGGTGAGCATCCGGTTCGATGATGTTTTTGAGTACCCTGCAAAACTCGAATCACGAGTCGAAAAACACTTTTGCGAAGAGCATCGACGCCCTGGGAATTTATCCTTCCTGCGCGAAAGCAAAGAGGCTTATCTTGCTCGCCTTCTAGCTGCCGATCCCCCTCCAAATGAGGCGAAACTCGATCGCCGAAACAGAAATATATAAATTTTCATAGTTCCGCTGGATGGCAGTTGGATTTCGAGCTTTTTGAATGCCTTTTGGGGTAGTTCCGCTGGATGCTTATAATGCAAATATCCGCTTGTGGTGCGAGTAAACGGAGTTTTCCACATTTGCCATTCCTTATCTATTTTGTTCCAACGGAACACTTCCGTTGGATTTTTACGGATAATCAATAACTTACGGTCCAAATCCAGCGGAAGTACGGCGAGTTGTGACATATAATCCCGGTATTCTGGCTTGCGATTTTTGCTGTGGAAAAATGCGTCTGACCCGCGTCAGGACCGCGAAATCCGCGGTAGACTTCCACACCCCACCAATGACACGTAAATATTGGAGTCACATCGTCACGCCTCGTGGGATTCGGTGTCGAGATTGTCCAGCGCCGTCAGCGATTCGTCGGGCACATCCCATTGGCGGAGGAGCTTGTAAATGATGCCGGTGGAGAAGCCGGCGGTGAGCAGACGGCGCATTACGCGCGCGGTTTCTTTCTCGTTAGTGGGCCGGGCGATGCGTTTGCGCTCCAGATAGGCGCGGGCCAGGGCGGCCTCGTCGGTTTGGCCATAGCGAGCGTCGAGGGCCTCGGCGATCAGCTCCGAGCCGACGCCTTTTTGCTGAAGATCCTGACGCACGCGGCGCACGCCGAGCTTGTCGTTTTGTTGGCGCAAGCGAGCGTAGGTTTCCGCGTAGGCCGCATCGTCCAGGTAGCCGTAATCC
>Ga0224528_1002509_pt1 | contig 10256 bp, 7 predicted proteins | sample CBST25metaG_2_FD_179888 | JGI IMG/M metagenome (GOLD analysis project Ga0224528, IMG submission 179888) | Peat soil microbial communities from Stordalen Mire, Sweden - C.B.S.T25 | ecosystem: Environmental > Terrestrial > Soil > Wetlands > Peat | place: Sweden: Norrbotten County, Stordalen Mire...
GAGAGGAAGGAAGACACATGGTACAACCAACAAAGCTAAAAGCGGCAATAGGGAGCATTTCCGGTACGGAAGACCTTGCTGAACTGGCACTCGATATGCGTTGGTCCTGGAGCCACGCTTCCGACAAATTGTGGGGGAGAATCGATCCGGAACTGTGGGAGATTACGCATAACCCGTGGGTTGTTTTCCAGACAGCCTCTCCCGCCAAACTCAAGAAACTTCTCAGTGAGAAAAGCTTTCGGGAGGAAGTGAATCGTCTTCGGGTCAATCAAGTAAGAGAGAGTGATGCCGTAGCAGGAGGCGATTCGGCAACGTGGTTTCAAAGGGCACATCCTACCTCAAAGCTGAAAACCGTTGCGTACTTCAGCATGGAATTTGGCTTGAGTGAGGCTTTGCCGATCTACTCCGGCGGATTGGGCAATGTCGCTGGAGATCAACTGAAGTCGGCCAGCGACCTTGGCGTTCCTGTCGTTGGAGTTGGGCTTCTCTATCAGCAAGGGTATTTCCGGCAGGTCATCGAGGCGGACGGTTCACAGCGAGCTGTCTACCCGTACAACGATCCTTCACAGTTGCCAATTCTGCCACTCCGAGATAGCACAGGCGAGTGGCTTCGTATCCGGGTTCAATTGCCTGGGTGTGCAATGTGGCTACGCACCTGGGAGGCTAGGGTGGGAAGGGTAAGACTTCTCCTACTCGACAGCAACGATCCGGCGAACCCTCCGGCCTATCGAGGCATTACGAGCGAGTTGTATGGCGGCGGAACGGAATTGCGTCTTCAGCAGGAAATTATCCTGGGCATCATCGGCTACCGCATGCTGCAACAACTCGGCATTTATCCTGATGTCTGTCACCTGAACGAGGGCCATGCGGGATTTGCCGTATGGGAACGGGCACGTGTTTTCATGGAGGAAACAGAACAGCCGTTTCATGTGGCTCTGTTGGCGACGCGTGGCGGAAATGTCTTCACTACGCACACCCCGGTAGACGCCGGGATCGACCGGTTCCCGGCGTACCTAATTGAGCACTACTTTAGCGAATACGCCACACAGCTTCCGCATGTAAACGTTTGCGATCTGTTGGCGATGGGGAGGGCAAACCCCGATGATCAAAATGAACCGTTCAACATGGCTTACCTTGGCATTCACGGCTGCGGTGCCGTAAACGGAGTGAGCCAGTTACACGCTCAGGTGAGCAAAAAAATGTTCAGCAACCTGTTCCCGCGCTGGCCGGTTGCGGAAGTTCCTATCGTGTGTGTCACCAATGGGGTGCATGTTCCAAGCTGGGATTCGAGTGAGGCCGATGCTTTGTGGCATAAAGCCTGCGGCTCCGACCGATGGAGACAGGACCTCGACGATATCGAGACGCAGATCCGCGCCACTTCGGATGAAGACCTCTGGAAGATGCGGTGCGCCAATCGCGAGCATTTAATCGATGCAGTAAGAATCCGGAACAAGAGGCAGGAGCGTTCCATCGGAACTTGGTCGGCATCGGGCTGTAGAGGGGCAAACATCTTCGACCCGAACGTATTGACCCTGGGCTTTGCCCGTCGCTTTGCAGCCTACAAACGCCCCAACCTGCTCCTTCGCAACCCGGAACGCCTGACCCGTATCCTCACCAACGCCAGTCATCCGGTCCAACTGGTTGTTGCCGGAAAGGCTCATCCGGAAGATCGTGAGGGCCAGAGAATGATCCAGGAATGGGTCCAGTTTTCCCGGCGGCAGGAGGTTCAAGGCCGTGTGGTTTTCTTGAGCGATTACGACATGAGTCTAGCCGAACAACTGGTCCAGGGTGTGGATGTTTGGGTCAATACTCCGCGTCGCCCTTGGGAGGCCTGCGGAACGAGCGGAATGAAGGTTCTTGTGAACGGCGGACTCAACCTCTCATCGCTCGATGGTTGGTGGGCGGAAGCGTATGACCCATCTCTCGGCTGGAAGGTCGGAGACCATCAAAGCTACGCCGATGAAGCAGCGCAGGATGCCGAGGAAGCAGATCAGTTGTACTCTGTTCTGGAAAACGAGGTTGTTCCTCTTTTCTATCGGCGCGAGTCTTCCGGGATTCCTTCAGACTGGGTTGCCATGATGCGCGAAAGCATGGCTCGGCTCACAGGGCAATATTCTGCGAACCGCAGCGTGCGCGAGTACACGGAACACTTTTATCTTCCCGCCGCAGAAGCATACGAAAAGCGAACGAAGAATCATGGCGAACTCGCAGTCCAGATACACGAGTGGCAGACAGAACTGCGAGCGCATTGGTCTGAGATCCATTTTCGCGAATTCGAGACCAGTGAGGATGAATACCAGTTTCTCATTCGTGCCCACGTCTACTTGGGTGCAATTTCTCCGAAGCATGTTCGTGTAGAGATATTCGCAGATAACCCTGATGGCGCGCACTATATTTCGGAGATGAGCCAAACAGAGGAATTGGTTGGTGTAAAAGGAGGATTCGTTTTCCAGGCGAAAGTCCCGGATACCAGGCCAGTAAGTGACTATACGGCCCGTATCGTGGCGGCCCTCGATACGCTGGCAGTGCCATTGGAGGAACCGCTGATCCTTTGGCAGCGATAGGCGGGAAGAACGGCCTGTGAACGAGTAGACACATTTGTGGCCAAGGTTCATCGGCGAACCTTGGCTACGTGGCTGGTCATTAGAGGGTCAGGAAGAGGAAAGTCGTGATCCTTGGAATCCTCAAACTCGTTCATATCTTATTTGACCTGATTGGAATTGGCGCTGGAACCGTGGTGCTATTCGGCATGTTTGCTGGAGAACTGCTCGACAAATGGTCTGTCATCTTCCTGAAATGCGCTCTTGCGGTAAGTGTGACAGGGCTTCTCTTTCCTCTTCACCACTTCCTTCCCACGCACTGGGCTGCCATGCTCGAAATCTACTTTTCCGGAGTGGCAGTCCTTAGAATGCGGCAACGCTCTTGCCGCTCGCCTCCTGATCCGATACAAAACCACGCCAACGCACCAGATCTTCTTCCTTGTACTGTCCCATGACTCAAGAATGATGCAAATAACAGCCAAGAACAAGATGGGCTTCGCGTAGCGCTCACGGTTCATCCACCTCGACAACACCGTCGAGGCGATCTTGCCCTGGACGAACCATAGCTCTACGCAATTTGTGCAGCAACGCCCATGCAGTTTTGTAACTGCCCAAACCAAGAACCCGTTGCAGACCAAGGGCGCTGATACCGTTCTTCTGGCTGGTCATCTGCCACATCGCCTGAAACCAGATCGTCAAAGGAAGATGACTGTCCTGAAACACCGTGCCTGCCATAACCGACATCTCGTACCGACAGGCACCGCATCGCCAACGATCTCGCCCAAGTCGCCATCCCTCGGTCCCTGCACAACGCGGACACCGCCAACCGTCGGGCCAGCGCAGAGTGGCAAGATACTCAATGCACGCCTCTTCGCTGCCGAAACGCCTATTCAACTCCAACAGGGTTCGCGGATAATCCTCATCGCTCATTACCCCAAAACGCTACATCTTGGGGTCGGTGGCGTCAAGTAAATACCCAGATTCATCTAATTCAATAATTCAAATAGATTCAAGCTCCAAGAGAGATGTGCGGGGGCGCAGCGGCGGAAGGGGCGGGAAGGTATTCTAAAGACGATTAGCCCCCCAGGGAAAATTTTTCCGTACGGATGCTGCCAAAGGGGAAGAGAGTAACGTCTAAACAATGCAGGGAAGCGTCTGAAACTGTGAGCCGTTTGGTCGCGGTGGAGGTGAGGTCATGAGGATAAATTCCAAAATGCGGGCAGGGATGCTGACAGCGTTGGCGCTGGTTTTGGCTACCGGACTCTGGGCACAGACGACGACGGGGTCAAGCACGACTCCGGCCAGCACACCCACGGCCCAGCCTGCGCCCGGCACGACTCCTGTGGCCGGCGACACTCCAACTGCGACGACTTCCACGACTGGGACAAAGACGGATGGGGACAAGACTCCATCGACAACGACCACCAAACAGCCCGCACCCGGTACGACTCCGGTTGCCGGAGATATAGCAGCCAAAACGGTGGACCCGGAGAAGGTGGTTGAACCCGGCAGCCAGAAGATCAAAGTGAAGGCGGGCAGTACGGACGACGTGAACGCAGTGGGCAATCGCGACATTGGCGGGCGCGGCATGGGAAACTGGTACTCGACCGACAGCGAAATCAAGATGGGCAGAACGTATGCCGATGAGATCGAGAAGAGCACCAAGTTCATTACCGATCCGGTGGTGACGGAATACGTCAATCGTATTGGGCAGAATATCGTGAAGAACTCCGACTGCAAGGTGCCGTTCACGATCAAGGTCATCGATTCGGACGAGATCAACGCCATGGCGCTGCCGGGCGGCTTTTTCTATGTGAACTCCGGGCTGATTCTGAATGCGGACGAAGAGGCGGAGCTGGCCGGAGTGATGGCCCATGAAACAGCGCACGTCTGCGCGCACCACGCGGCCCGCGAAATGACGCGCTTGAACTATGCCCAGATCGGCATGGTGCCGGTGATGATTTTTGTCGGCGGCTGGACCGGCTACGGCATTTACGAAGGTTCGTCGCTGGCGATTCCTGTTGCCTTCATGAAGTTTTCCCGCGAGTTCGAGTCGCAGGCCGATTACCTGGGCGTGCAATACATGTACCGCGCGGGGTACGACCCGCAGGCCTTCATCAGCTTCTTTGAGAAGGTTCAGGCGCTGGAAAAGCGCAAGCCCGGCACCGTAGCCAAGGTTTTTGCCGACCATCCGCAGACGCCCGACCGCATTCAGCACTCGCAGGAAGAGATTGCGCGAATTCTTCCGGCGAAAGATGAGTACACGGTGACCACCTCGGAGTTCGATGACGTGAAGGCGCGGTTGGCGCGCATCGAAAATAAGCGCCGGTTGACCGATACCAAGGGCGTAACGAAGCCTTCGCTGCGCAAGGCTGGCACTTCGACAGACGACTCAACCAGCAGCAAGCCGAGCAGTCAGACCGGCACCAGCACAACGAGTTCCGACGACAAGCCCACGCTGCACCGGCGCGACGACCAGAACTAGGTTCCTGAGCGCGAGATTTCTTGTCTCGTGGTTGAGGTTCGTGCCATTCCACCCCGGCGCAAAACAACAACGCCGAGGGTGGAACACCCAAATTGACACTGCGACAAGCGATCAAAGGCCTTAGCGCTTGTGTTATGAGCAGCTTCGCTATACATTGATTGCGGAGAGGCACGTTGCCGGGCACTACGACTGGTAAATCCAGTGCGTACAAGGCGTTGTTCTCCCAGGACGCTATTCCGCATGAAGAAAATCGCCATCATCGCGGCGGTATTTGCGTTCATCCTTCTGTTGACGAAGATCGCCAATCAGATGCCTCCCGAGCCGCCGCCCGGGACGGCCTTCTCGCTGAAGGCCCAGCAGGTGGTGGGGTGCTCGCCCGACGAGATCACGTTGGTGGATAACCACCAGACGGAGACGCACTTGGTGAAGGACGATAGCTGGCCGGATTGCTCGACCTTCCACAAGGACGAGGTGCTGGATTTTTATCTGTCCCGCGGCGAAAAGACACGGTACCAGAGTTCCGAGAAGTCGGTTTGGTGGCGCAAGGCGATGTAAGGGGCTGCTGTGCCGCGAAATATTCGGCAATCTGCTGCTCGGTGGGCAGGCCGGAGGGCAGAATTCTTTTTGATCCGCACCATCTGTCCCAACAGCCCAAGCTCTTGGGTTCGATATAAATTCGGCCCCAACCGGCTGGGTTTGCCCTCGAGCTTGCCTTCACGGAGCACCAAAAAGGGAAGCGGAAAGCGGACAAACTCCCGGCAATTACCGGAAAATCCTTGAATTTGCAGGTGAAACCGCGCTATATACAAGATGACCGGCAGAGGCGCCGGTAGTTTACCCAAAAATAATTTTGCCCAGTGGAGGTATTTATGCGTAACGCCGCGGCTCGCACCAACCTGCTGGTTCCCGAGGTACGCGAGGTCATGGACATTCGCCAGGCCTCCGATTATCTGGGCATTTCTCCCGATACGCTCTATAAATACGCATCCGAGGGCTTTGTGCCCGCCTTCAAACTGGGCAACCGGTGGCGCTTCAAACGCTCGCGGCTGGACGAGTGGATGGACCACCAGTCCGACATACATGCTGCTGAAGCGGAGTTCGAGCCCGGCAAGAAGAAGCCGGTGCGGCCAGCGATGTGAAAAGGGCAGTTGTCAGTTTCCGCTGGCTGGCCGTGTCAACTTTGAAGCCGTCGTTCGTGCCTGTTAGCCAGGAGTTCCTCGGTAATGTGCTTCCATTTTTGTGCGGGAGCGTAAAGGGCGTTTTCCGCAGAAAACTGACTACTGATAGCTGACTACTGACAACTGCTCCGGTGATTTATCCTTAGCGAGTGGATTACTTTCACCGCATAGGCGCTTTGCGCCGCAAACTCACACGAGCCGGGCTCTCCGGACTCGTCGTCACCAATTCTCCCGATCTCCGCTATCTCTGCGGCTTTACCGGCTCGAACGCAGCATTGGCTGTGACTCGCCGGACGGCGCGCCTGTTTACGGACAGCCGTTTCACGATACAAGCCGCCGAAGAGGTTCAGGCTGCGCAGGTCCAGATCGTTTCAGGTTCTCCGACCGTGATGGCTGTGGAATGGCTGGCCGCACAACCGGGAGTGGATTTTGCCGGATTCGACCCTGCCGTTACCACGGTGGCGGAACTGGCTCGCTGGAAGGATGCATTGCCTGCCCGTCTGCGCCGCAACTTTCTGGCCGCATTGCCGGCGCCGTTTGTCGAGCCGCTGCGGATGGTGAAGGACAAAGACGAACTGGCCCTGATGATTGAGGCGGCGCTGCTGGGCTGCAAGCTGTTTGAGCACATTCTGGGCTTTATCCGCTCCGGCCTGCGGGAGATCGATGTGGCCGCGGAACTGGAGCACGAGGCGCGGCTTGGAGGCGCTGAAGGCATGTCGTTCGAGACCATTGTAGCCTCGGGCGTGCGGTCGGCCATGCCCCATGCGCTGGCCACCACGACACGGCTGCCGCGGAGGGGATTTCTGACTCTCGACTTCGGTGTTATCCTCAAAGGTTATTGCTCGGATATGACGCGTACCGTCTACCTGGGAAAGCCAAAGCGGAAAGAGTGGGACACGTATCAGACGGTTCTGGAAGCCCAAGAGGCAGGGGTGGCAGCGGTGGCCGCTGGCGTGACCTGCGGAGAGGTGGACGAGGCCGCCCGAGGCGTGTTGCGCAGGGAAGGTTTGGCAGAGGCTTTTACACACTCCACCGGCCATGGGGTCGGCCTGGAAATTCACGAGTCGCCACGTGTCGGCACTGGACAGGCAACCAAGCTGCAATCTGGCATGGTTGTGACCATTGAGCCAGGAATTTATCTGGCGGGTCAGTACGGGATACGCATTGAAGATATGGTTGTGGTAACTCCAACCGGAGGGCAGGTGCTGACTCCCGCACCCAAGGCCCTGATTGAACTTTGAACCAAGACCGTGCCACCGCATGTGAGAGAGCAAGGGAACGAATGAAACAACAAGACATAGAAGAGCTGAAACAACTGATTGAATTCCTGAAGAGCTATCAGGTTGCCGAGTTCGATCTGGACCGGGGCGACGTGAAGATCCGTCTCAAATTCAGCCAGCCGGAAGGCACGGCGGCAGGAGTGGGCGAACTGGCCCGTCTGCTCAGCTCGGTACCTCCATCCGTGGCACAGGCGGCGGTTGTGCAGACCGCGGCGCCTGCTGCTGCTCCGGCAGTGGATCCGGACGCCGGTTTGCACATGCTCAAATCACCCATCGTTGGCACGTATTACGGCTCACCCTCGCCCGGCTCCTCGGCCTTCGTCTCTCTTGGTGATCACGTGGAGAAGGGGCAGGTCATCTGCATCATCGAAGCGATGAAGCTGATGAACGAGATTGAATGCGACGTTGCCGGCGAAGTGGTGAAGTGCCTGGTTGTCGACGGCCAGCCGATCGAGTTTGGGCAGCCTCTGTTTGCCATCCGGCAGGGGTAGGGAAGGAAGCGGAATTTACGCTGGTTGACGGCGCTGGCGGAGTTAGCAAGGACGTCTCCGACAGCTTTGCCAGCTCCGCTATAGCAAGTTCGCAAATGCTGCGATGTGGAATCAGTCCGAAGGTTCTTGCTTCCCACCCTTCGCAAAAAACGCGAAGGATGGGGCACCCACACTCCCGTAAAAGTGAAGAATTTTTTGCAGTGCTAATTTCGATCGAAGGGTTATGAATGTTTCGTAAGGTGCTGGTTGCCAATCGTGGCGAAATCGCGCTGCGTGTTTTGAACGCTTGCCGGGAACTCGGCATACGCACGGTCGCCGTCTACAGCGAGGCCGATCGCGACTCTCTGCATGTCCGCTATGCCGACGAGGCCATCTGCATTGGTCCTCCGCGTGCGACTGAGAGCTATTTGAACGTGCCCGCGGTTATTGCCGCCGCTGAAATCGCCGATGTGGAGGCTATCCACCCCGGCTATGGCCTGCTCAGCGAGAATGCAAACTTCGCAGAGGTTTGCCGCGCATCCAACATCAAGTTCATCGGCCCGCCTCCCGAGGTTACACGCCTGATGGGCGAAAAGGAAAAAGCCCGCCAGACAATGAAGAAGGCCAAGGTGCCGATTCTGCCCGGTTCGGACGGCATTATTCCCACCGTCGAGGAAGCGCAGGTTTGGGCGAAGAAGGTGGGCTTCCCGGTCATTCTCAAGGCGAAGGCGGGCGGCGGCGGGCGCGGCATGAGGATTGTCCGCAATGCCGACGAACTGCCGAATCTTTTCCATGCGGCCTATACCGAAGCAGCCAATGCTTTTGGCAACGGTGAGTTGTACATGGAAAAATTCATTGTGAATCCGCGCCACATCGAGTTCCAACTGCTGGCCGATGAGCACGGAAATGTTGCCTCGCTGTTTGAGCGCGAGTGCTCGATTCAGCGCCGCCATCAGAAACTGATCGAAGAGGCTCCATCGCTGCAGGTTACGCCCAAGATGCGCGAGGAAATTGGGCGGACGCTGTGTCGGTGTCTTTCGGACATCGGGTATCAGAATGCAGGCACGGTCGAGTTCGTCATGGACGAGAATCACCAACTGCACTTCATCGAGATGAACACGCGCGTCCAGGTTGAGCACACAATTACGGAAGCCATCACCGGCGTGGACATTGTGAAAGCGCAGTTGCGCATTGCCGCTGGCGAGCGGCTGGATGCGATTCTGCCTGCGAAGCTGGAAGTGCGCGGGCACGCCATTGAGTGCCGCATCAACGCCGAGCACCCGGTCAAGTTCACGCCATCGGCCGGCAAGATTACAGCCTTCAATGTTCCCGGAGGCAACGGCGTGCGTGTGGATACTGCGCAGTACGCGGAGGGCGTGATTCCGCCGTACTACGACTCGATGATCGCCAAGCTGGTGGTACACGGCTGCGACCGTGCGGAGGCCATCGCCAAGATGGAGCGCGCGCTGGGCCAGTTTGTGGTGCAGGGCGTGGATACCTCCATTCCGCTGCATCAGGAGATTTTCCAGAATCCGCAGTTCCGTGCGGGCGAATTCGATACGGGATTCATGGAGCGTTTCCTGGCTGCGAGACCGAAGCCGGAAGAAGCATAGAGCGGCGAGAGCTTCAATGTGAAAGGGCTGGATTTCCTCAAAGGGAATCCAGCCCTTTCGCGTTTCACAGGCGTGGTTTATGCTTGTTGCGCTACACAGGAGGTTGTCTGAATGGATTTACGAACGGAACTGATTGCCAAATATGATCGCGAGACTGCAAAGACTCGCAAGATGCTCGATGCCATTCCAGCCGACGCGGACTTCAGCTACACGCCGCACCCGAAATCGATGACGCTGGGCAAGTTGGCGGGGCATGTTACCGACATGGTGGGAGCGTGGGCGCTCAGCGCACTGACCCAGGACAAATTGGAGGTTCTGCCGGGCAAGAAATTTGAAGCATACGTGGTTACGAACAAAGCGGAAATGCTGGCCAAGTTCGACCGGGATCTCGTTACGGTTCGCGCCGCGCTGGTTGCGGTGACGCCTGCGCAGTGGGAAGAGCACTGGAAGTTTATCGCCAACGGCCACACGCTTGTTGACGATGTGCGTCATCAGGTATTTCGCGAGACGGTGGTAAGCCACATGATCCATCATCGCGCGCAGCTTGGCGTTTATCTGCGCCTGCTCGACCAGCCGGTTCCGGGGATGTATGGGCCGTCGGCGGACGAGAAGTAAGAGAAGCAGGAAACAGGGAACAGAAAGGCACTTGCATCTGTTCCCTGTTCCTTGCTTGTTGTGCGGACATTTAAC
>Ga0224528_1002510_pt1 | contig 10256 bp, 9 predicted proteins | sample CBST25metaG_2_FD_179888 | JGI IMG/M metagenome (GOLD analysis project Ga0224528, IMG submission 179888) | Peat soil microbial communities from Stordalen Mire, Sweden - C.B.S.T25 | ecosystem: Environmental > Terrestrial > Soil > Wetlands > Peat | place: Sweden: Norrbotten County, Stordalen Mire...
ATAGACTTCCCGATACGTTCCAGAGCGGATTCCGCTCTGGAAGAACGCGGGATCTCCCGGTTCCCATGCGAGGTGTTTCGATACGTGCTCGGGGTCTGTGACCGCGCGGGACTCGGCTGCGCCTCGCTATACCGGCGCAGCCGATGGGGCCTTCCGCTTTCTCCTACAGCGTCGGCGTCCCGGAGGAATGTTCTTTCGCGGCTGAATAACCGGCCCGCACCTTCCCCTGTCAACGCTTCGACGCCGTCCTCACGAGCGGCTCCGCATGACTCGGAGCCAGTGTGGTTCGCTAAACCTTCACCGTATGAAACTTTCATTCACTACACCTCGCCGGTTTAACCGGCGCTCAGGAGAGATATCATGCCTCAGTATCTGGTTTGCAATTACATGCCCGACGACTTCGACCCGTCCACCGTAACCGAAGAAATGATCGAAGAGATTCACGCACTCAACCGCGAAATGATTGCTGCCGGCGTGAGGAAGTTCGCCTGCGGCATTGCCCCGCCCGCCAGCGCCAAGACGCTGCGCACCCAGCCCGACGGCAAAGTCCTCGTTACCGATGGGCCGTACACCGAGACCAAGGAGCACATGGGCGGTTTTTGGATATTGGAATGCGCCGATATCGACGAGGCGCTGGCATGGGCAAAGAAGGGCGCCATCGCCTGCGATGTGGTTGGCGAAGTGCGCGAGCTTCTTTTCTTCCCCGCTCCGGAGAACGTGGCGGAATAGTCTCACCCGCCGCAACCTCGGATCACACACCATCTTGACCATGGGATGAACACCCACGGACCACCCAGCCCAAAAATGGCACCCGCCTGTCCGCGGCAACCCGCAACGAGCCAGCGTGAAGCTACGCCGCTGGTCCCACCCGGAAGGGATAGGAGAAGAACTGTGAAATACCTCTGTTTTGGCTACTACGACAAAAACAAATTCGATGGCATGACGGAGAGCGAGCGAAACGCCATGTTCGATGCATGCTTTGAATACGACGACCATCTTCGCGCCAACGGGCACTGGGCCGGTGGCGAGGCGATTCAGGGTCCGGAGACCGCCCTGACCCTCTACCGCGAGAACGGCAAAGTGGTCACGACCGACGGCCCCTATGCCGAAACCAAAGAGCAACTCGGCGGCATTCTCATCCTTGAAGCGCGGGACATGAATCATGCCGTCGAGCTCATGGCCCAGCATCCGGCACATACTTTTGGCAACATTTTCGAGATTCGGCCAGTGGGGGACATGAGCGAAATCATGAAGGCAAGCGAGCAGCGACGAAAACAAACCGTTGCATCCTGAAGACGGTTCTAGTCTTCCGCCGGCGAAGCCGACTGACGGGGAGTGAGACGCGAGTCCACCTCATGAAGGCGGGTGCCCCATCCATCGGACGTCCTTGTCTTTGTCCGATGGGTGGGATGCCATAAATCTCAATGAGTACGTCTTTCTTGTTGAATTTACAACTTTGTTTCTTTCCTGTTTCGTCACGGAAGGAATAGCTGCACCCCCAACCATCAACCGTTGCCAACACGCCGAGGCGCGTTTCCGGAATCTGTTATCAGAATTCGTTATCAGGACCCGTCATCCTCGAAACGCGCCACGTGATTGATCGCTCAATGGAAGGTCACGGGAACCACCCTCGATTCGAACTCGTAAGGCACATCAGGCGCTTTTCGAAGGAGGCAGCGAATGGCTCGTTCCGTCCGCTCCGAGATCGGCCGCTGGAGTGCCCTGCTCTGGCTCGCAATCTCGACAATCTACCTAACCGTCTTGTCGGCCCTGATCTGTGGCAATGCACGATTCCCTCTGAATATAGGAGCGATCAAGACGACCGGCCGAACCGGCCTATGGATCACACTGGCGCCGGCCATCGTTGGCTGCCTTGCATTCTTTCTGCTTCTGTTTCGCGTTCGCGCAGGCGCAATCTTCCTGGGCGTTTATTGCGCGTTCTGGACATTCGTCCTCGCCTGCGCGCTTCCCTTCATTTGGAACGCCCGCCAGACCTTTTGCACCCAGACCGTCTGCATTAGAACCCCCTGGATCGGACGGCTGCTGCTACTCGGATTGATCACCCCGTTCGCGATCGTCGCCAACTGGGCGAGGCTCGAATTCGCTCGAATGTCCCGAATGCAGCTTTCACGGCAACCATAGTCTTCTCCAATCAGCCCTTCGCCGGACGGAAAATCCCGATCGAAGATCTTCAGGACTCCGGCCAATTCGCAAGCAACCCGCTAACTCATCTGCACGACGTGGATGTTACGGCGATGAAGTCCTATTTCCAGCCATTTCATGCCCACGATTCGAGCCCGCTTTCCCTCCAAACCAGCTCCAAATTGAGCCTGGAAACGCGCCAAAAACAGTGCAATACTCGCCTCTAAAAAGCCCCGCGCGCCGCACTCATTATGGAATCCGGGACAGAACAAACAAATATACCTGTAAACCTATGCATAATAAGGACTTATTTGTGCACTTTCGCTTGCTGAAAACCCCCTCCGACGCGTAAAATAACAATCAGCGCTCGCGGAGCCCGGAACCATTTTTCAAGGGAACCTTCCTGCCGTCCTCTGGCGGGCCTGAAAACTTCTATGGCAGACGATCAGAACCCCCAGCTCCCCCTCGATGGCGGCAATCCACCCAGCGGAACCAACCTCATCTCCATCAATATCGAAGATGAGATGCGCCGCTCGTATCTCGACTACTCCATGTCGGTCATCATCGGGCGCGCCCTCCCCGACGCTCGCGACGGCTTGAAACCCGTCCATCGCCGTGTGCTCTACGCCATGAGCGAGATGGGCCTCCAGTACAACAAGAAGTACACCAAGTGCGCCAAAGTCGTCGGCCAGGCTATGGGTGTCTACCATCCCCATGGCGACTCCGCCATCTACGACACCATGGTGCGCATGGCCCAGCCCTTTTCGCTCCGCTATCCCCTCATCGACGGCCAGGGCAACTTCGGTTCCGTCGACGGCGACCCGCCCGCGGCCATGCGTTATACCGAATGCCGCCTCATGCGCATCGCCGGTGAGCTCCTCGCCGACATCGATATGGAGACCGTCGACTTCACCCCCAACTACGACGAGTCGACCCTCGAACCCACCGTCCTGCCCACCCGCATCCCCAATCTCATCGTCAATGGCTCGAGCGGCATCGCGGTCGGCATGGCCACTAATATTCCGCCTCACAACCTCACCGAGGTTTTAAACGCCGCCATCGAGTTGACCCAGAATCCCAACGCCGGGCTCGTTGAAGTCCTCAAGCACGTCCAGGGTCCTGACTTCCCCACCGGCGGCTTCCTCTACGGCAAGTCGGGCATCCCCCAGGCCTACCGCACCGGCCGCGGCCGTTTCATGATGCGCGCCCGCGTCGCCACTGAAAACCTTACCAAGGAAAAACAGGCGATCATCGTCACCGAGATCCCCTACCAGGTCAACAAGTCCAAGCTCATCGAACGCATCGCCGAGCTGGCCAACGAAAAAATCGTCGACGAAATCAGCGACGTGCGCGATGAAAGCGATCGCGACGGCATGCGCATCGTCATCGAGCTCAAGCGCGGCTCCCAGCCGGAGATCGTTCTCAACCAGCTCTACAAGCACACCCAGCTCCAGGAAAGCTTCTCCATGATCTTCCTGGCCGTGCTCAACGGCCAGCCTCGCGAGCTTCCTCTGGACCAGGCCATCCGCGCCTTCATCGATCATCGTGTCGACGTCGTGCAGCGCCGCACCGTCTACCTGCTCCGCAAGGCCCGCGAGCGCGAACACATCCTCGAAGGCTACAAGATCGCCCTCGACAATCTCGACGCCGTCATCCGCATCATCCGCGCCTCCGGCTCCCGCGCCCAAGCCCGTGAAAACCTCTATGCCTGGGGCAAGGGCACCGAGATCGTTCTCAACCTCGATCGCACTCGTCTGCCCAATGAAGAACGCGGCCTCACCCTGCGCCAGGTCGACGCCATCCTCGAGTTGCAGCTCTATCGCCTCACGCAGCTCTCCGTCGATGAAATCCTCAGCGAACTCAAGGAAATCCGCGCCAAAATCGCAGAATACGAGTCCATCCTCGCCAGCGACGCCAAGCTTCGCGCCGTCATCGTCAAGGAGCTGGAAGACATTCGCGACCGCTACGGCGACGTCCGCCGCACCCAGATCGTCGATGAGTCCGCCGAGCTTCAGCTTGAAGACCTGATCGCCGACGAGCAGGTCGCCGTCACCGTCTCGCACCAGGGCTACCTCAAGCGCACCCCCATCTCCATCTACCGCCAGCAGCGTCGCGGCGGCACCGGGCGCACCGGCATGAAGACCCGCGAAGAAGATTTCGTCGCCCAGCTCATCGTCGACTCCACCCACGCCTACATCCTCTGCTTCACCAACACCGGCCGTGTCTACTGGCTCAAGGTCTACGAGATTCCCGACGTCAGCGCCGCCGGCAAGGGCAAGAGCATGCAAAGCCTGCTCAATCTCCAACCTGGCGAAAACGTGCGCAACATCCTCCCCGTGCGCGACCTTGAAGAAGAAGGCAAGTTCATCTTCTTCGCCACCCAAAAAGGCACCGTCAAGAAGACCCCGCTCAAGGACTTCTCCAACGTCATGGCGCGCGGCATCATCGCCATCGGCATCGACAAAGACGACGAACTCGTAGCCGCCCGCATCACCGACGGCTCTGAAATCGTCTTCCTCGCCACCCACCTCGGCATGGCTATCCGCTTCGACGAAGCTGACGTGCGCTCCATGGGCCGTCCTGCCTACGGCGTGCGTGGCATCGACCTCGCCAAAAACGATTACGTGGTCGGCGTGGCCATCACTCCCAAGGAACACGAAGAGGGTGCCTATCGCATCCTCGCCATCACTGAAAACGGCTTTGGCAAGCGCACCGACGTCATCGAATACCGCCTCCAAACCCGCGGCGGCAAGGGCGTCAAAAACATGGCCGTCACGCCCCGCATCGGCCGCGTCTCGAGCATTCAACTCGTCGACGATACATCGGAACTAATGGTCATCAGTCAATTCGGCAAAATCATCCGCATCGACACCAAGACCATTCGCGCCGCCGGCCGCGCCACCCAGGGCGTCCGCCTCCTCAACCTGGAAGCCGACGACAAGGTCGCCGCCGCCGTCATCATCCCTCCTGAAGAAGCCGTTGCGGACGACGAACAAGGCACCCTGCTTCAATAGCCCCATCGCATCAACCGCTGGCCCATTCCTGCGCAGCTCATCGCGAAAGAATGGGCCAGCTTTTTTCCCATGCGAGAGTCCGTGGGTGCCCCATCCATCGAGCGTCTCTTGCTCGATGGGTGGGATCCCACAAACCTTACAAGAGTTTTTTGTTTGGGGCACTTGCAATTCGTTCTCATCGACATGAAAACCACTTACGATCCGTCCGCCCACCCAACCCTTCCCCTTTTCAACCGTCCAATTAACCGGGAAAGCCGCGTCGGGCTATATCACTTTCGGAACCGGATCGACCGAAAGTACTCTATTCCCTCGACCTGAACCGTCGATCCGGCATACACTGAACTTGCTTTGGTACTCCGCGCCTTTTCTTGATGTTGAGAAACCTGCTCATTGCTTCCGTGCTGGCAGCACTCGCCGCTCTCACTGCCGCCGCATCGCCCAACACCCCGGCGAATTCGCGCCAGCATGTCTCGCACGCTTCTGCCTCCCACGCGAGCGTCCATTCCAAAGCCCATCGGCACTCTGCAGCCGCCGCGCATACCCCACATTCAGAAGCTATTAGCCTCCATTCTCACGCCGCCCGCCACCGCCATTCATCCTCACTCAGCCACTCCCGATCCGTGGCGCTCGCACCCACGCCCGCTTCCCTCCGCCGCGGCAGAACTGTCGCTTTAGGTTCCTCTGCCCTCAAAGGTTCCCTCGAGTCCCTCGAACGCCAGAACGAACAAGCTGACGCCGAAGGCCTGGAACGTATCCTCGACGAAGACGACCTCAACGACCGCATCGCCCAAAAGCTTCTCGTGCCCGTTCCCGTCGCCGCTGGACTCACCATCGATGAAAAACTGCCCGAGAGCCACCGTTACTGCCGCCCCTGGACAGCCGATTTTCTCGGCGACCTGACCACCGCGCATGCCACCCGCTTCGGCCACCCGCTGTTTATCAGTTCCGCCGTCCGCACCGTCGAATATCAGCGCCAGTTGATGGGCATCAACGGCAACGCCGCCGCCGCCGAAGGCGATATCGTCAGCCCCCATCTCACCGGCGGCACCATCGACATCGCCAAGACCGGCATGAACCGCAAAGAACTCGCCTGGATGCGCAACTGGCTCCTCCCCGTGCAAAAGTCCGGCATGATCGACGTCGAAGAGGAATTCCGCCAGGCCTGCTTCCACATCACCGTCTACAAAAACTACACCACCCCGCCCCCCTTCGAGATTCCCGACACCCCCTCTGCGCCCTCGCACAAATCCCGTCGGCACCACACCGCACCCTACGTCCAAATAGCCTCCCGCAGCCGCTAATTCCTTTGTTTCAACTTTCCGCTCCCACTGTCATGTTGAGCGAAGCGAAACATCCGCAGTTGCTTTTCGGGAGCTTCCGTTATGCAGCTCAATCCCATCCAGTCAGGCGACCAGCATCCCGCTTCGAACTCTCTCTCGCGCTGTCATGTTGAGCAAAGCGAAACATCTGCAGTTGCTTTTCGTAACTTCCGAGTAGACGGTAATTCGGCCGCAGTATCAGAAATCGACAGGTCGCCGACGGAGGGAGCAGAGGCCTTCAGGCCCCTGAACCGAAGTTTGCAATGAAAGCGGCTTTAGCCGCGGGCCTTTCGTTTATGCTTCTCAGGTGCGACTGGCGCCGCAAGAAACCCGCACCTACTTCGCGACCGCAGTAACGGCGGGTGCCCCCGGCCTCGACACTGAGACCGGTGTAGCGCGAACTCTACGGCTACGAATCGCGCCTGAAAAACGCCGCAGAGCCAAGGATGAAGGTCGCGCCTGGACCGTACCAAATCGGAAGTTATCGTAAGTCGCCCCTCGCACTGGCGGTCGATCCACGAAAATCCCCACACCTTCGCGCGTTTCGGGTTACAATCGCGAGCAAACCCGCCTCATGCCCGATATGCTCCTGTGCAAGTCAAGCGGCGAGGCACTGCCAACAATTGCAACCGGCTGAGACTCAGTCCGGTCAACCCATGTAAGACACGCCCATGCGCTTGTCTTACACGTCTTACGAGAGGCAAAATGATGAGCGATTCTGGAGTTCAACCCGTGGCCGCCGTGGCTCCCGGTCTTTCTCAGATGCAACGCGTTACAGACACCTTCACCGCGCCGTCAAAGACCTTCGAAGACATCAAGCGCGGCAACAAAAGCTGGTGGATGCCCTTCGTAATCATCGCCATCGTCGGCTACATTCTCTTCGCCGCCGTGACCCTCAAGATCGGTATGCCAACCGTCGTCGACAATCAGATCCGCCTCGATCCCAAAGCCCAGGAGCGCATGGCCAACGCCACGCCCGAGCAGCGCGCCACCGGCGCCAAAATCTCCCTCTACGTCACCCAGGGGGTGTTCATCGGCGGGCCCGTTCTCCTGCTGGTCCTCGGCGCCGTCATCTCACTCGGCATCTGGGCCACCATCAACTTCGCCTTCGCCGGCAAGGCCACCTACGGCAGTATCTTCGCCGTCTGGATGTACGCATCGCTCCCCACCATTGTCAAAACTCTGCTGGGGGTGATCGTCATCTTTGCCGGCGCAGCGCCGGAGTCCTTTAACATCAAGAACTTCGCGCCCACCAACATCGGTGCCTTCCTCAATCCGGTAGAGACCAACAAGGCCCTCTATTCGCTCGCATCCTCGCTCGACATCGTAACCATCTGGAGCCTCGCCGTCCTCGCCATCGGCGTCGCCATCGTCGCCGGCGTCAAGCGCACCTCCGGCTACATTGCCGTCTTCGGCTGGTGGGCGCTGATCGTTCTCATCGGCGTCGGCTGGAGCCTGGCCATGGGCTAACCGCCGGCTTTTCCATGGAAATAGCAAACGGCGCGCACCCCAAAGATGCGCGCCGTCGTTTTTTCTGATCCCTGAACCCTGACCCCTGATCCCTGCTTCTACTCCATCCACCGTCGCATAATCAACGTGGCATTGATCCCGCCAAATCCAAACGAATTCGACAGCGCCACATCAAATTCATGTGCTACAGGCTTGTTCGGCACATAATCCAGCCGACATTCCGGATCCACATTCTCGAGGTTGATCGTCGGCGGAAGCATCTGATTCTGCAAGGCAAGCACCGTAATGCCCGCTTCCAGTCCGCCCGCTCCGCCCAGCAAATGCCCGGTCATCGACTTGGTGCCGGACACCTTCAGCTTGCGGCTCAGCGCATGCTCGCCAAACACCAACTCAATCGCTCGCGATTCATTCCCATCGCCGGCCGGCGTCGAGGTCGCATGGGCATTCACATAACCCACCGCTTCCGGTGCAAGTCCCGCGTCCTTGAGAGCCGCCCGCATGCTTCGTTGCGCGCCCGCACCCTCCGGAGCAATCCCTGTCATGTGGTACGCATCGGCGCTCATCCCGTAGCCAATCACTTCGCCCAGAATCTTCGCCCCACGCGCCTTGGCAAACTCCAACTCCTCTAGAATCAGAATCCCCGCGCCTTCGCCGATCACAAATCCATCGCGGTCTACATCAAACGGCCGACTCGCCCGCTCCGGTTCTTCATTGCGCGTCGACAACGCCCGCATCGCCGCAAATCCGCCCACCGACAACGGCGTTACCGATGCCTCCGCGCCCCCCGCAATCATCACATCCGCATCGCCATGCATGATCATCCGCGCCGAATCGCCAATCGAATTGGCGCTCGTCGCACATGCCGTCGCCGTCGCCGATATCGGCCCCTTGGCGCCATAACGAATGCTGATTTGTCCCGCCGCCATGTTCACAATCACCGCGGGAATAAAGAAAGGAGAGATCTTGCGCGGCCCACCCTGCATCAGGTTGGTGTGCTCGCGCTCGATGATTTCGAAGCCGCCAATTCCCGAGCCGATAAATACGCCTACCCGGTCGCCCAATTCCGGCGTAATTACCAGCCCCGATTGCGTGATGGCTTCATGCGTCGCCGCAAAGGCGAAGTGAATGAAGCGCCCCATCTTGCGCGCTTCCTTCTTCTCCACGAAGTTAAGCGGGTCAAACCCCTTCACCTCGGCGGCAAACGTGGTCGAAAACCCCGTGGTGTCGAATCCCTGAATCGGACCCACACCACTCCGCCCAGCCAAAAGCCCGCTCCACACTTCGGGGGCAGTGTTGCCCACACCGCATACCAGCCCCAGGCCGGTAATGACGACTCGACGATTCACCGGCTACTTGCCTTTCGCGGTCTTTTCGTTCTTCTCGATGTAGTCGACTGCGTCCTTCACGGTCTTGATCTTCTCCGCGTCCTCGTCTGGTATCTCGAGGTCAAACGCCTCTTCAAACTGCATCACAAGTTCAACAACGTCTAGAGAATCCGCGCCCAGATCCTCCTGGAAGCTCGCGCCGGGGGTTACCTCGGCCTCATCCACCTGCAACTGTTCCACAATGATCTGCTTGACTTTCTCTTCCACGGCCATGCGTGTTTCTCCTCGTATTCTTCTCGAACTTCTACCCTATCCGGGGCTTCACGGCGCTTGGGCTCCACCTGCCTGCGATATCCATCTGTAGCAGTAGAACACAATGACAGCCACCAAAATCGTGCGGCTCCCGAAACTCCAAGTCTACCGGGCTGGATTAGGCATGTAAAGCCGCGCCCCGCCAGAACATGCGTCGAAATCCGACATACCGTAATCCCCGCGCCTCCTACCCCTTTTTTTACCCGAATTTACACAATTAATAGGCGTACATTAGGCGAAGCAGAGAAAGGGATAAAAAACACATGCAGCCTCTCATCGCCGGCCTCGCAGCCCTCGCCGGGTGCGGAACCCTCGCCGGCATCCTCCTCGGCTACTGGCTCCGTCACTCCTCCGCCCGCCAAGAAAAGCGCCAGCTCGAACTCCGCCTCACCGAACTCACCACCGACCTCACCGCCCTCCGCGCCGAGCAGAGCCGCGATCAGGCCCAGTCTCAAGCCCTCGCAGCCCAGCGCGCCGGCTTTGAATCCCTCGCCCTCGAGCGCGAAAAAATCGCCGCCCAACTCATAACCGACCGCGATCGCCTCACCACCGAACTCCAGACCCGCATCGAGACCGACCGCATTCACTCCGCCCGCATCGGCCAGCTCGAGGCCGAACTCGCCAACGAGCGCCAGAACCTCCAGGAAAAAGTCGCCCTCCTCGACTCCGCCAAA